>Ga0214471_10000478_pt1 | contig 34385 bp, 29 predicted proteins | sample RVTome_5_FD_207665 | JGI IMG/M metagenome (GOLD analysis project Ga0214471, IMG submission 207665) | Soil microbial communities from uranium-contaminated site in the Upper Colorado River Basin, Wyoming, United States - RVT142D155 | ecosystem: Environmental > Terrestrial > Soil > Contaminated >... | reverse complement strand
CGCTGACCGAAACCTCCTCCTGCAGGAGGTCGACCGTGCCGCCTGACGCCACGATCGTCTGCGAACCGTCGAAGCTGACGAAGCCGCTGGCGCCGGCGGCGTCGTCGCCGGCTTCCTTGACGAAACAGGCATCGTTGAGGGTGATGTCGGCGCGCATGAAGTTCTGGGTCATCACGGCGGCGGCGGCAGGAATCGCGATCAACATCAGCGCGATGAGGAGTCCCGCCCCCCGACGTGTCATGCGCATCTTCATCACCGGTCCTCCAGGATCACTCGCTCGGTTCCAGGGGATGGTTCGTCACGATCCTCTGGTGGTCTATCGGTCACTGAACGTGGTTGCTTGAGGCTCAGGGACAACAGTGCGGCCCCGGCACCGACCTCGAATAACGTGATCCAGGCTAGGTCCCACCGCACTATTGGGGGGTCCAGCACCTGGCGCACCGCCTCCAGTATCCAGGTCTCCAGCGTGATCGCCAGCGCCACCCCGCGACCCCAGACCTGCAGCCTGGTCCAACCCGGCCTGATCATCGGCCACGCCATCAGCGCGGCGGCGGCGAAACCCATGCCGATCGTCGACGTGGTGATGATCGTGGTGAACACCGTGGAGCCCGGGGAGACCTCGAGGGCGAAGTACGGAAGCACGTTGCCCCAGAACCGGATGCCGATCGGAACGTTGGCGACGTTGGCGACCAGCAGCACCCACGCCACTTTGGCGACGAGCACACCGAGAGCGGCAACGAGGGCGCTGCGCACCATCGCCTCGTAGTCGGGTTCGGCGTCCTCGAGCAGGAGCGTCGTTCCCTCGCCCTCGGGCTCCCAGAACCCGCCGGGGACGAGCGGGATCGGCAGGTCATCCAGGGGGATGTCCGGCAGGTTGTCCGGGAAGAGGCGGCGAGTGTCGGTCACGGCGCAGTGATCTCCACGGTGAGGTCGCTCTGGACGATTATCGACGATGTTCCCACGACATTGAGGTTCCAGGTGACGTCGATGGTGACGGGACCGCCTGCGACGCGGGTGTGGTCGAGCACGACCGAGTGGGGATCGGCCGTACCGAAGGCAACCGGCGAGGGCCCGGCACCGCCGGTCGACCACTGCACCGAATCGAGCCCGTTCGGAAGGTTCACCATGCGAAGAGCGCCGTCGGTGAGGTCCGGGTCGTTGCCGACGACGACGTCCTCCAGGGTGGAGGTGCTCCCGTCGAGGGCCGACGAAGCAGTCGTCACCCGCAGCAGATAGTCGACCGACGCTGTCGTCGAGCCGGCCACCGAGATGGCGGCGCGCCCCGAGGCGTCGCGGTCCACAAGTGGGAGCTGATACCCGACCGTGAGGTCGCCGAGCTCGGGGGTGGCGCCGGCGCGGTCGCTGGTCGTCATGGCCACGCGCACCCGTAGGTAGCGATCGCCGTCGTGCGCGAAGTCGAGCGCCGAGGGAAGGTCGTCGAGCGTCCACGCCGTTGTCGCCGTCCCGTCGGGCCCCACGAAGCTGGTCGGCGGGTCGACGTTCGACGTTGCCACCGTCACCTCGAGCCCGGTGACGCCGGACGCCACCGCGCCGGAGAAAGTGATGGTGCCAAAGACGTTGTCGCCGTTGCCGGTGTCGACGGTGGCGCTCTCCCACGTGCCCGAAGCGGCGTAGAGGCCCTCCGCCCCGTTCGCTGCGACGGCGGGTTCCGGCCATACGACCTGGCGGCCCTGCTTCATCCCGAGGACGTTGCTCTCGCCCTCGGTGGCCCGGTCCTCGTACATCAGGAAGAACGTGCCCGATCCCGTCACCTCGATGGCCCGGGTCGCAGAGGTGTCGCGGTCGGCGGTCTCGAGTGCGTGGCCGACGGCCGAGGTGAGGTTGCACGAGAAGCTCGATGTCGCACCGCCGCCGTCGGTGACCGTGATGGCGACGCCGGGGTCCGCGCACGCGATGGCCAGGTATCCGGAGTCGGTCACCACGAGGTAGCGCGAACCAAGGGCGGACTCCGGAAGGAAGGTCGCGCTCTCCTGGCCATCCCCGTCGTCTTGGGACACCGCTCCAACCGCCGCTCCTGCCGGTCCGCCGGTGACACGGAGCCGCACGGCGTCGTCGGCGCCTCCGCCACCGGCGCTTCCCGCGATGGCGACCTCGACGCCCCGGAAATCGGAGACCGTGGTGGACCCGCTGGCGGAGCGGGTCACCTGCACATCGGTGGCGGTCCCGCCGATCTGGTCGCCGTCGAAGCCGAGATGGGCGACCGAGGACACGCCGAACCAGTCTTGGGCGGACACCGGGTGCACCGCGAACGCGTCCCCGCCGATCGTCGTGGCGTGGTGGACCAGGATCGGGACGGTGGACTCCACGACGATCGCCTCGCCGGCGTCGACGGCGTCGACGGGGGCCTCGGTCCAGGAGTCGGCTGTGCCCGCGGAGACCGCCACCACGTCGAGTGGCGTGGTGTCGCTGCCCGCGTAGATCGAGACCGACCCGCCGCTCCACGGGGCGAGGAACGACACGATCTGTTGCTCGCGGTTCGACGGGATCACGAAGCGGGTTCCCGCCCACGAGACGGGGATGAGCGTGTCGAGGCCGCCGCCCAGGCCGCGGGCCGCGATCGGGCCGGTGACTCTGTATTCGGTGGCGGCATTGTTCGATGCGAACGTGGTGAGATCGCCGTCGCCCAGCGTGGCCGTGGTGGTGGTGCCGGTGTCCTGCTCGATCACGTTGCCATCGACGTAGCTTGCGACGGCCACCGACTGCGACCCGGTGTAGGCCGCCGACACGGTGTAGTAAACGGGTTTCGGGGTCGTGTAGGTGAACACGGCCTCTTGAGTGTGGTTGGGAGGCGCCACCGCGGCGCCGGGAGCGTATCCGTAGTAGAGGCAGACGAAGGTCGTCGCTCCGGCGGCGACGGCGTCGACCTGCACCCAGGCGGTGTCGTCGTCCTCGACCCACAGGGCGAGCAGCGTGGTTCCGTCGGCGGCGACGGCCCGCAGGTCGCCGAGGTTGGCCTGGAGCAGCCCGGCCGCAATGCGGCCGGCGGAGGGGAACGCCAGTATCACGGGGTATTCGGTGACGGAGTCGTTGCCGGCGGTGTGGTCGATGGTGTAGCAGTCCCGCGTTCCCCAGTCGGGATCCCACCATGGGATCCCCGAGTCGGGCTCGGCGACCCCGGCGGGCCCGACACGATCGAGGGTGAGGGTATCGGCGACGTCCTGGGCGGTGGTGCCGGAATGTGTCCCCGCATCAAACTCGGCAGTTGCCGACCAGGACGCCGCCGAACCTCTGGTGTAGTCGTAGAGGGCCGCGAGCGGCCCCGAGGCCGAGACGGTGCCCCGCATGGCGTTGTTGGACTCGGTGCCCGCAGCGATCCCCGGGTCGAGTGCGACGAGCGCGACGGACAACCCGACGAGCAAAACCCGCCGGTGCCGGTACCCACGACGGATCCGGTGGTCAGCCATGATGCGGGGATCGATTCCTTCCGGGTCGCGAGGGCCCGTGCCAATGAACGTCGGCGCCGCAGCACCTCGGCTTGAACCCCAATCGACGGCTCGGATCGGCATTTCGGCCGATTCGCTCCGGCGTCAACGGATTCAGCCCGAGCTGCGTGGGCAGTGCGAGTGTCGGGTTCCAAGGGTAGGACCGTCCACTCAGAAGGCCCAACGGCCGAAGTGCCCCCCTGGACCCGTAGATTGGGGTTGAACGGTTCGGCTGGTCACAGCCCGGCCCGCCCCCCGGCGGGGCTCGGCGGGGCCGTGGGTAGCATCGTGGCTCATGCCGGTCGACATCGACATCGCCAAGGTAGCCAGATTGGCGCGTCTCGCCCTCGACGAGGAGGCCCTGGCTCGCTACGGCGAGCAGCTCGGCGCCATCCTGGAGCACGCCGAACGGGTGCAGGCCCTCCCGACCGAAGGGGTTCCGCCGACGTCGCATCCGCTCCCGATGCGCAACACCTTCCGGCCCGACGTGGTCAGGGCGCCACTGGACCGAGACGAGGTGCTGGCCCAGGCGCCCGACGTCGAGGGGCCGTACTTTCGCATCCCGCCGGTCCTCGGGGAGGCGCCGGAGACGGCCCGTGAGTGATCCCGCCGACCTCACCGTCGCCGCCGCCGGCGCCGCGCTGCGCGCCGGCGAGCTCTCCGCGGTCGACCTACTCGGGGCCGTCGAGCGCCGCGCAGGTGTCACCGAGGCACATCTGCATGCCTACCTCAGCCTCGATCGAGAGGGCTCCCGGCGATCCGCCGAGACGGCTGACACCGAGTTGGCGAGTGGCCGGGACCGGGGACCCCTGCATGGCATCCCGATGGCCCTCAAGGACAACATGTGCACCAGGGGGGTCGAGACGACGTGTGCCTCGCGCATCCTCGCAGGGTACGTTCCTCCCTATGACGCCACCGTGGTGCGCCGGTTGCGCGCCGCCGGGGCTGTCATCGTCGGCAAGACGAACCTCGACGAGTTCGCCATGGGCTCGTCGACCGAGAACTCGGCCTACGGCGCGACCCGCAACCCATGGAGCACCGATCGGGTGCCCGGCGGGTCGTCGGGCGGCTCGGCTGCCGTCGTCTCCGCCGGCTCCGCCTTCGCCGCCCTGGGCTCGGACACCGGAGGCTCCATCCGCCAGCCCGCATCGCTCAGCGGCGTCGTCGGGGTGAAGCCGACGTACGGGCTCGTCAGCCGCTACGGGCTGGTGGCCTTCGCCTCCTCCCTCGACCAGATCGGGCCATTGGCGCGCACCGTCGGCGATGCCGCAACGGTGCTGGCGGCAGTCGCCGGACACGACCCGCTGGACGCGACCTCCTATCGCAGCGAGGTCCCTCCGTTCACGGCGGCGCTCGACGGCGGCGTCACCGGCGTGCGGATCGGAGTGGTCGCCGAATTGCTCGGAGACGCCATCGCCGAACCCGTGCGTGCCGCATTGCGCTCCACGGTTGCGGCGCTGGAGGAGGCCGGTGCCCACGTCGTCGAGGTGTCGCTGCCGTCGTTCGACTACGCGCTGTCCGCCTACTACCTGATCGCACCAGCGGAGGCGTCTGCCAACCTTGCCCGCTTCGACGGCGTGCGCTACGGGTTGCGGATCGCCGGGGCCACCACCGAGGAGATGATGGCGAGGACGAGGGCGGAGGGCTTCGGTCCCGAGGTCACCCGACGGATCCTGCTGGGCACCTATGCCCTCAGCGCCGGCTACTACGACGCGTTCTACGGCCAGGCACAGCGGGTGCGCACGCTGGTGCGATGCGATTTCGCCGCGGCCTACGAGAAGGTGGACGTGCTGGTGTCGCCGACCAGCCCGACGACGGCGTTCGCCGTAGGCGAGAAGTCGGCAGACCCGGTGGCGATGTACTACTCGGACGTGTGCACCATCCCCTCCAACCTCTCCGGAGACCCCGCCTTGTCGCTTCCCGTCGGGCTCGACGGCGCCGGCCTGCCGATCGGGTTCCAGGTGATGGCACCTGCGCTCGGGGAGGCCGTGATGTTCCGAGTGGCTGCCGCCGTGGAGCAGTTGGTGGCCTTCACCGACCGCCCGGCGCTGGCTACCTCCGAGGTGGTGCTCCCGTGACCGCCCGGCGTGACGTCGGCGACTTCGAGGCGGTCATCGGCATTGAGACCCATGTCGAGCTGCAGACGGCGTCGAAGATGTTCTGCGGCTGCCCGGTGTCGTTCGGCGCCGAGCCCAACACCACGTGCTGCCCCACGTGCCTGGGCCTGCCGGGGGCATTGCCGGTGCCCAACGAGCAGGCAATCGAGGGCATCCTGCGGATCGGCGCCGCCCTGGGTTGCGAACTGGTGCCGTACTCCGAGTTCCATCGCAAGAACTACTTCTACCCCGACCTGCCGAAGAACTACCAGATCTCCCAGTACGACCTGCCGCTGTGTGTGGCCGGGCGCATCGAGGTCGACGTCGACGGCGAGACGGCGGTGGTGGGAATCACCAGGGTCCACATGGAGGAGGACACCGGCAAGAGCCTCCACGTCGGTGAGGGGGGGAGGATCGCTGACGCCGACCACACGCTGCTCGACTTCAACCGGTCGGGGGTGCCGTTGGTGGAGATCGTGAGCGAGCCCGACCTGCGGACGCCCGAACAGGCCCGGGCATACGGCGCCGAGCTGCAGCGGATCGTGCGCGCCCTGGGCGTCTCGGATGCCAAGCTCGAGGAGGGCAGTATGCGCTTCGACGCCAACGTGTCGGTCCGTCGATCCGGCACCGCCACGTTGGGTACCCGTAGCGAGGTGAAGAACGTCAACTCGCTGCGGTCGCTGCAGCGCGCCGTCGCCTACGAGATCGAGCGCCAGGTGCGCCTCATCGAATCCGGCGGCGCCGTCGTCCTCGAGACCCGCCACTGGAACGAGGACACCGGCGTCACCACGGCGATGCGCTCCAAGGAGGAGTCGCAGGACTACCGCTACTTCCAGGAGCCCGACCTGGTGCCGATCGAGGTGGACGACGCCTGGCGGGCGCGGGTGGCGGCTTCGCTGCCGGAGTTGCCGGCCACCACGCGGGCCCGTTACCGGGCGCTGGGGGTCGATGCACGCACCGCATCCACCTTGGGCGACGATCCCGCCCTGGTGGCGCTGATGGACGACGCGGTGGCGGCGGGAGCAGACCCCAGGCTGTGTGCCATCTGGTTGACGGGCGAGGTCGTCGCCTACCTACGGCGCGAGGACGTCGCCCTGGACGCCACGCCGTTGCAGGGCGCCCATCTCGTGGAGTTGGCGTCGATGGTGGGGGCGGGAGACCTCTCGGCGACGGCCGCCAAGGAGGTGCTGGCGGGAGTGATGTCCGGCGAAGGGGGACCCCGTGGCGTGGCCGAACAGCGCGACCTCATCCAGATCTCGGACGCCGCCGTGATCGAGGCGGCGGTGGATGCGGTGCTGGCGGACAACGAGGACGCGGTGGCCAAGCTGCGCGCCGGCGACCCCAAGCCGCTCGGGTTCCTCGTCGGCCAGGTGATGCGGGCGACGGGCGGCAAAGCCGATCCCAAGCTGGTCTCGACGCTGATCACGGCACGGACGGCGGGGTAGGCCGATGGCGCCGGTGGTGGTCGCCGACTGGCGCCGCCTCGCGGGTGTCGACCCTGCGGTGGTGTGGACCACCGTCGCCGACCCTGCCAGGGCGACCGAGTGGGCTCCTGTGGCGAGCGCGACCCATATGGGCGGCGAGGTTCCGGCGGTCGGCCACACCGTGTTCGTGGGTCGTCGACGTCGCAGCACCACCCCCGAGGATGCATGGCGATACCGGATCGTGGAGTGGGACGCCGGCCACCACTACGCCTGCGAGGTGACGCGTCCCCGTGCTGCCGGCACGGAGCGGCTCGACGTGGCGGTCACCGGCGAATGGGATCCGGTGGCTCCGGTGACCCGGGTCGAGCTGTGCTATCGCGCCGAGGTTGCCCCGCTGCTGAGGGTGCTGTGCCGTTGGAGGATCGCATCGCTGTTGCACCGCGCCCTGGATGGGATCGAGCGGGCCGTGGCACGCCGATGACGCCTCATCGTCGTGGGTGGTCGGAGGAGGTTTTTCTGCTTGTGGGGATCGAGCGGGCCGCGGTACGCCGATGAGGGCGATTGTCTTCGACTGCGACGGCGTGCTCGTGGACAGTGAGCCTGCCGCCGAGGCCGCATGGACGGCGGTGATGGCGCTTCACGGTCACACGGTGACGCCGCTCGACCTGGCACCGATCCGGGGCACCACCACCGTCGACAGCTACGCGCTCCTGGCCGCCATGTTCCCGCTGGCGGCCTATGAGGACGTGGTCGCCGAGTTGGACGAAGCCCTCGGTCGTGAGTTCGAGACCCGGCTGGCGGCGTTCCCCGACGCGGTGGAAACCGTGCAACGCCTTGCCATGCGCGGCCTCCCGCTGGCCGTGGCCTCGTCGAGCAGGAGGTCGCAGCTCGACGCGAAGCTGGCGCGCTTCGACCTCGCCCGCTACTTCGACGTCACGGTGGCCGGCGACGAGGTAGCCGCCGGCAAACCGGCGCCCGACCTGTACCTGGCTGCCGCCGCCGGGCTCCGCATCGACCCGGCAGCCTGCCTCGCGGTGGAGGACGCCGCCGCCGGGGCCCGGGCGGCGGCGTCCGCCGGGATGCGGGTCGTCACCGTGATCCGGGACGCCGCGATAGTGGAGGGTTTCCCGGCGATCGACCGCCTCGACGCCGCGTTGCTGCTGACGTGGATGGGCTTGGAGTGAGTACCTCACCCCGTGTTCCTCAGGCCTGCTGCCAGGCCGTTCACCGTGAGTAGCAGGGCCCGTTGCACGTCCTCGTCGGCGGGCGTTGCCGCCGTGCCGGCCCGCCGGGCCTTTCGCAGCAGCGCCACCTGGAGGTAGCTGATCGGGTCGAGGTACACGTTGCGGACGGCGAGGGTTCGCTTCAGCACGCCGTAGCGGTCGAGCAACTCGGATTCGCCGGTGACCGCGGTGATCTCGGCGAGTGTGCGGTCGTGCTCGTCGCGGATCGTCTCGAACGGCTTGCGGTGCTGCGGCGCCACCAGGGCCTCGACATAGCGGGCGGCTACGTTCAGGTCGGTCTTCACGAGCGTCATCTCCACGTTGGAGACGAAGGTGCGGAAGTACGACCACTCGCGGTACATGTGGTCGACCACGTCGCCATAACCGGCGTCGCGTGCGGCGACGAGCCCGGTGCCGACCCCGAACCAGCCGGGGACGATCTGGCGCGACTGGGTCCACCCGAAGACCCATGGGATGGCCCGCATGCCGCCAAGGCCGACGTTGTCGTCACCCCCGCCGGGACGCCGTGCCGGGCGCGAGCCGATGTTCATCGCCCCCAACTCCTCGACCGGAGTGGAACTGGTGAAGTACTCGACCAGGTCGGGCGATTCCACCAGACCCCTGTAAGCGGCGAAGGCGGCGCCGCTGATCACGTCCATGGCCTCGTCCCACCCGGCGAGCACTGCGTCCGGTTGGCGGGAGCGTCGGTGCAGCAGCGACGCCTCGAGGGTGGCGGCCAGAGTCAGCTCCAGGTTGGCGGCTGCCAGCGAGGGAAGCCCGTACTTGTCGGCGACGACCTCGCCCTGCTCGGTGATCTTGATGCGGCCGTCGATGGTGCCCCACGGCTGGGCCAGGATCGCTTCGCCGGTCGGGCCTCCGCCGCGGCCCACGGTGCCGCCTCGGCCGTGGAAGACCCGCAACTCCACACCGTGTCCCAGTGCCACGTCGCGCATCGCCCGCGATGCCCGGTAGAGCTCCCACAGGGCGGTGGTGATGCCGGCGTGTTTGTTGGAGTCCGAGTAGCCGAGCATGACCTCCTGGACGTCGTCTCGCAGCGCCACGAGGCGCCGGTACGGAGCACACGCCAGCATCGACTCGAGGATGTCGCCTGCCGAGCGCACCTCGTCGATCGTCTCGAAGAGGGGAACGAAGCCGATGCGGGCCACTCCCGACGGCACGTCGACGAGGCCGGCCTCACGGGCGAGCACCGCCGCCGCCAGCACGTCGTCGAGGCCGCGGGTCTCCGAGATGACGTAACTCTCGATCGTGGTCGGCCCGAACCGGTCCAATGCCTTGCGCACCACGTGGAAGGTCTCCAGGGTCTGTCCGGCTGCGGGGTCGAGCGTCGCCGCCACGGGGGCCAGGGGCCGGGGCCCGCCGAGCTCGCCGGAGAGCAGTGCGCCGCGGGCCTCTTGATCGAGCGCCCCGTAGTCGACGTCGCCCTGGCGGGTATACAGCCGCTGCAGCGCCTCGTGATGTTTGGAGGCGTGCTCGCGGACGTCCATCACGGCGAGATGGAACCCGAAGGCCGCCACCTTGCGGATGAGGCGCATCAGGGCGCCGCCGCCGATCACCTCCCCCCGGTTCGCCGCCAGCGAGCGCTGCATCATCGTCAGCTCGTCGAGCAACTCGGCGGCGTCGGCGTAGTCGACTCCCGGCTGGTGCGAGGTCTCCTCAGCGATGCGGCGCCGGGTGTTGATGAGCCGCTGGTGGATGAACGCGCACTTCTGCCGGTAGGCCTCGCCGGCCGACAGCTCCTGGAATCGTTGGTGGACACCGGGGAGCAGGTCGGCGTCGCGCTGCAACGACTCGGCGAGGTCGTCGTCGATGGCGACGATGCGAAGCGAAGGGCTCAGTTCGGTCGCCAGCTCCTCGACGGCGCCGACCAACTCGCGCAGCGCGTGGTCGTGCTGCATGGCGAGCACCGCCATCGTCACCTCGGGCGTCACGCTGGGGTTGCCGTCCCGGTCGCCTCCCACCCAGGTGCCGAACCGCAGCGGGTGGGCTGCGGGCTCCAGAGTCACCCCGAGGCGCGACAGTTGGTGTCCCAACTCGTCGAGCAGGTCGGCTGCGACCTCGCGGAAGATCTCCTCGAAGTAGTAGAGGGCGGAGCGGGCCTCGTCGACGGGCGAGGGGCGGGCCCGGCGCAGCTCGTCGGTCTGCCAGATGAGGTCGACCACTTCGGCGAGCCTTCGCTCGCAGCGGGCCAGGTCCGCTTCGGTGAGCCGGGGATCGGCCCGCTCCTCCAGGATCTCGGCCACCCGGCGGGTCTTGGTCAGTATCGACCGCCTCGCCGCCTCGGTGGGGTGGGCGGTGAACACCGGACGCAGCTCGAGGCGGCCGGCGACGTGGTCGACGACCCCGTGATCGGTGCCGGCGGCGAGGACCCGATCGACCGTCGACGCGAGGAAACCACGCCTGGTGCCCTGGCGGGTGGCGGCCTCGTCGAGGCGGTGGGTCTGCTCTGCCACGTTGGCGAGGTAGAAGTAGGCGGTGAAAGCCCGCACCAGCGCAATGGTGGTGGTCAGGTCGAGCCCTTCGAGCGCCGCCGCCAGCTCGGCGGCGGCGTCCTCGTCGCTGCCACCGTCGGCCTCGGCCGCCCGGATCCGCTTGGTGAGCCCGCGCACCCGCTCCACCAGGTCGAGCAACTCGGGGCCGTGCTGGCGCACCAGGGTGTCGCCCAGCAGGTTGCCCAGCAACCGGATGTCGGCGCGGAGCCTGGCATCGCTGGGCTGTTCACCGTTGTCTGGCATCGCCAGAGGCTAACCCGGTGTCCACCGGGCACTCGACCGGTGGTTCAGGCACCCCGGTGCGGGTGGGCCGAGAAGCGGCGCTCCAAAGCCACCCACAGCAGACGGCTGTAGGGGTGGAACGCGATCGGCGCCGCGATCGTCACGGCCACGCCCACCACCAGCAGCCACGTCCATGGCACATCCGGCCAGGCGAGGACCGTCCACCCGACGAGCAGCACCAGGAAGGCGGCGGCCGTGGCGGTGAAGTTCACCGCGATGGCGCCGAGCCAGTAGCCGGCCACCCGCTCGAAGTGAAGCTTGCACGTCGGGCAGTCGTCGGCCATCTCGATCCAGCGGCGGAAGAGACCGCCTCCGCCGCAGCGCGGGCAGCGGCGACGCGCGGCGCGGGCCAGCGCCAACGGCAACGAGGGCTCGGGCGGCGGGTTGTCGCCTGCCATCAGCCGCACTCGGCCTGGACGTCCTCCAGGCCCAGCTCGACGATGGCCTCGGCGGGCGGCAGCTCGGCGGCTCGGGCGATCACGTGCTGGATCTCCACGACGTCGGGGGTGTTGTAGCCCTCGGGGGTGCGTGCTCCTGTGAACCGCGACGGGATGAGCCGGATGGAGAGGATCTGATCGGCGTCGACGAGCGGGACCAGCTCGACGATGTCGGGAAGCTGGCCGAGGGGGATGTCGGTGGAGACGCTCCGTTTCATGGCCCGGGTGAGCGCAGGGAACCCCCGCAGCAACTTGGTGGGGCTCGACTGGGCGACGACGGCGTCGAGCACGCAGCGCTGCCGGCCCATCCGGTCGTAGTCGTCCGAGCTGGTGCGAGAGCGGGCGTAGGCGAGTGCGGTGTGGCCGTCCATGTGGTACTCGCCGGGCTGGATGTCGATCACTTCGTACGATCCGTCCTCGTGCGGGTATGCCGGGTCGTACAGGCGCTCCGGCACCACGATGTCTACGCCGCCGAGGGCGTCGATCACGTCGACGAAGCCGTCGAGGTTCACCAGGGCGTAGTAGTGGATCGGGAGCCCGGTCAGCTCGCCGATGGCCAGCTTGAGCGCCTCGGCGCCGGGAGGCCCCGTTCCCGGGAACCTGTCGGGGTGGGCCTCGCCGTAGGTCCACAGCTCGTTGATGATCGGTGGGAAGCAGTCGCACGACCATATGTCGAGGTCGGGAGGCAGGGGCACCCGCGCCAGGTTGCGGGGCACGCTGATCAGCATCGTGTGCCCGCTGGCCGGGTCGATGCTGGCGACGATCGTCGTGTCGGTCCGCACCCCGGTGCGACCGACCCCGGCGTCTCCTCCGAGGAGCAGCACGTTGAGGCGCTCCTTGCCGTCCCACAGCCGGGGAGGCACCGTGCTCGTCGTGGTCGATGGAGGCGAGGTGAGCGTGGTCGTAGCTCCGGGTCGGGTGGTCGTCGGCGCCGACGACGACGTTGGGGCTGATGTGAGCGGCGGTGCGGTCGTGGTGGGACCGGCGAAGACCTCGTCGAGGGTGTCTCGCCACAAGGTCTCGTACCAGCCGGCCAACACATGGGGCAACACCACCAGGACGATGGCGGCCACCGTCAGCCCGCCGGCAGCGACCGCCACACCAGCGCTCGGCAGCCGGCGATCCACGCCGAGATAGGCATCGACAACGGCGAATACACGAAAGCCCAGCAGCAATCCGTTGGCGACGAGCATCCAGTTGAGCGCAACCGGCTGCACCGTCCACACGAGGAAGGTGCCCTGCCCGAGGGTTGCCAGCCAGATGCACGCGCCGACGAGCACTCCGGAGACAGCAAGGAGCGAGATGCCGCGACGCTGCCTCCCCGCCATGAGCTGGCCGGCCCCGGGCATTATCGCCGAAGCGAGCGCTGCCAGATACGGGCGCAGCGCGACCCACGTTGACGCCCGCAGCGACGCCTCCGCCATGGCGGGCGCCTAGGTGCCGTCCGCCGCAGCGTTGCGGCTCACCACGGGCCGACGCCGCTCACGGCACCAGCATGACCGGGCACGGTGAGTGGTGCGCCACACGGCTGGCGACCGACCCGAGCACGATTCGTTCGAGCAGTCCGGCGCCACGCTTGCCGAGGATCAGCAGGTCGGCTCCGGCGTCGGCGGCGTACGCCATCAACACGTGCGCCGGATCGCCGATCTCCTCGCTGGTCACGTAGTCGACCCCGTTGAGGTCGAGCCCACCGACGGCGGCGTCGAGGGCGTCGTGTTGCGCCTGGGTGAGCGACTCCGACAGCGCCGCGGGCGTGGGCGGTGAGCCGACGATGCCCCACCAACCCTCGGGCGGCCGCACCACCGTGACCACGTGCAGGGTTGCCTTGTAAGTGCCGGCCAGAGACGCCGCGGTGTCGGCGGCGTGCAGCGACTGCTCCGAGCCGTCGACGCCGACGACGATGACCTTCGGGGCCCAATCTGGCATGGAACCTCCGTTCGTCGACCCGCGCGTACGTTATCGCCTCTCCGCCGGTACCGGCAGGGCCGAACGGCCTGTGGACGGCGAGGTGCCGGCAGGGTGGCATCATGGGTCGCCATCGGACGTGTGGAGGAGCAGTGGACCGACCACTCGTGGTCGTGGCGGAACCGATCGCCCCCGCCGGCATAGCGGCGCTCGAGGCCGGCTGTACCGTCGACCTGGCGACCGGCGCGTCGCGGGCCGAACTGCTCGAGCGCGTCGCCGGTGCCAGCGGGCTCATCGTGCGCTCGGCGACCCAGGTGGATGCCGAGATGATCGCCGCCGCTCCCAAGCTGGAGGTCATCGGGCGGGCAGGCATCGGCGTCGACAACATCGCCGTCGACGTGGCGACGGCCGCCGGCATCCTGGTGGTGAACGCCCCCAATGCCAACACCATCTCCGCCGCCGAGCACACCATGGCCCTGCTTCTCGCCCAGGCGCGCCGCGTGCCGGAGGCGGACGCCTCGCTGCGGGCCGGGGCATGGGAACGGCGACGATTCGAGGGCGTCGAGCTGCACGGCAAGATGCTGGGCATCGTCGGGCTGGGTCGCATCGGGACGCTGGTGGCGCAGCGGGCATCGGCGTTCGGCATGCGGATCGTCGCCTACGACCCGTACATCGGTGACGAGCGGGCGCGGCGTCTCGGCGTCGAGATGACCGACCTCGACGCCCTCTTCGCCGAGGCCGACTTCATCACGGTGCACCTCCCCAGGACCCGGGAGACGGAGGGCCTCATCGGGACGGAGGCCTTCTCCAAGATGAAGCCCGGGGTGCGCATCGTCAACGTCGCTCGGGGTGGCATCGTCGACGAGGCGGCGCTGGCGGCAGCGATCACTGCAGGCCGGGTGGCGGGGGCCGCCGTCGACGTGTTCGCCGTCGAGCCGACGACCGACAGCCCGTTGTTCTCGCTGCCCCAGGTGGTGGTAACGCCCCACCTCGGGGCATCGACCCAGGAGGCACAGGACAAGGCGGGGGTTTCGGTGGCCGAGGCCGTCGCCGCCGCGTTGCGCGGCGAGTTGGTGCTCGAGGCGGTGAACATCGACCTCGGCCCGCAGGCCTCTGACGAGGTGAAGCCCTACCTGCCGCTGGCCGAGGCGCTCGGCAGGATCTTTGCGGGCTTCGCCCGGGGCCTGCCCTCGGAGTTGACGGTCACGACGATGGGCCGCCTGGCCGACGGGCCGGTGCGGCCGCTGGCGCTCGGGGTGCTGAAGGGTGCGCTGGTGGAGACCAGCGAGGTCACGGTTTCCTACGTCAACGCCCCCCTGATCGCCCAGGCGCACGGGGTGGCGCTTCGTGAGCAGTCGGTCGAGGAGTCGCTCGACTACCAGTCGCTCATCAGGGTCACAGGTCCGGTCGACGGAAAGCCGCGTTCGGTGGCGGGAACGTTGATGGCTCGCAAAGGCCCGGTGCTGGCGGGGGTCGACGGCTACGAGATCGAGTTGCCGATCACCGCCCACATGCTGCTGATCCGCAACGACGACACGCCAGGAGTCATAGGCCGGGTGGGGACATTCCTCGGCGACGCCGGCATCAACATCGCCGATATGGCGGTGGGACGTCATCCCGACGGCGGCGCCATGATGGGCCTTAGCCTCGACGGCGTGGTGGACGACGCCAATCTCGATAGGTTGCTCTCGCTGAGCGGCATCGCCGCAGCCCGCTACATCGAGCCCATCTGAGGTCCGAACCTCGGATCCCGGATCACGTCAACCAGGTGAGGAGCCAGCCGGCGCCGAGGGCGTAGACGCCGGCCACGAGGTCGTCGGCGGTGACGCCCAGAGACCCGGGGAGTCGTTCGGCAGCGGCCACTCCCGGCAGGCGTTTCCAGATGTCGGCGGCCCGGAACGCGAACCACGCCACGATCCACGGCAGCCCGCGCAGGCCGGTCAACGCCAGGAGTGCCCCGGCCACTTCGTCGATGGCGACCCACTGCGGGTCCTGGTCGGTCGCGAGGAAGGGCCGTGGGGCCCACAGCGACAGCGTCACCGCCCCCGCCGTTGCGGCCAGGTGGACCGCCACCGGCAGCGGCCACAACACGAGTGCGACGCCGGCGGCCACGGCGGCTCCCACCGTGCCGGCTCCAGCGTCGCTGCCCCAGAGCCGGCGCGGCACCAACCCGGCGCCCAGACCGGAGGCGATGACGCGGCGCAGCGGTGAGCCGGGCGTCACCGGCATGGTACCGGCCGGACATGGTGGCCCGCCGCCATGGATGTCACCCCTGCCCTTCGGCGACGACACCGCAGACCGTGAGGCTGCGGGCCTCCGCGACATCGAGTGTGACGGTGGCTCCCCCGCGGGGACCGAACAGGAAGAGATCCCTTGCCGCCCGTTTGGCCTGGGTGAGAGACGCATGACCCCCGCCTCGGTTGGACTGCCAGACCACCTCAAGCTCGCCTCTCTGGCTGGCACGTAGGGTGACGCGAGCCAGGCCGGTCACCCGCAGCACCGCCGCGGCGCCGCGTGTGGTGACCGCGCACCCGTCTTCTTGGACGGTGATACCGACGATCTCGGGCCGAGGGGCATCATCGGGGGCGGTGCCGCTGAACGACACCCGCAGCCGGACCATCGCTTCGGATTCCACCTTGGGTGGGCCGGGGTCCCAGCCGTCGCCGACGAGCCTGGCGAGGCCGCCGAGAGTGAGTTGCGCGCTATTGGTCAACTCGGTGAGCTCGAGCTGGGGCGCATACGGCTCGCCGCTGGCGATGAGCGCCGCCATCGACTCGACGACCGGACGCGTGGCGTTGACGTCGCCGATCCGGTCTTCGAGCCCGGCTTCGAGTCGGAAGGCGTGGGAGACGGCGAGCACCCCCAGAGCGATGCCCACGAGCGCCGGCATCCAGCGGCGATTCAGTCGAACATGACTGAACACGGCCGGAGCGACCAGCAGCGCGACGTTGGTGGCAACGGCGTCTCGGTCGAGGTTCTCCCTCGTACGCGAGACGAGGGCGAGGTAGACCAGGGCAGTCGCTGCGACGACGATGTCGAAGCCCGTGACCCGCCTGCGCCAGGCCAGCCACGCCACGGCGCCGAGCGCCACCAGCAGCAGCGGCCAACCTGCGGCGTCGGGCAGGCCGGTGAAGGCCGCCACGGCGTTCCTGGCGTTTATCGCCACGACCCCCGGCAGCTCACCGATGCTGCGCACCGGCGCTGCCGAAGGGTCGGCGCCGACGTCGAATCGGATGAACCAGGCGCCGTAGATGGCGGCGACGGCGAGCACGGGGGCGAGCCACGGTCGGAGCCTGTGCAGCGCGAGCAACGCCACCGGCAGGGCGACGAGGGCGGCGACGCCGAGCCCCGTGGAAACGACGCCGAGCAGCAGCAGGCCGAAGAGCAGAACCCGGTGGCGCAGGCTCGGTCGCGGCACCGCCTCGACCAGGGTTGCCACGGCCAGGGCACACCCGATGGCCAGCAGCACCCCGGTGTGAGCGGCGTGGAAATACCAGCTCGTGCCCAGCACCGAGACGGTGGCCGTCGCGCCCAATGCCACCACGGGGTGGGCGCCGCGACGCCGCATGAGCCACCAGAGACCGACCGACATGAGGGCCCAGCCGAGCATCTTCGGCAAGTAGTGCGCCGGCCAGAAGTCCATGCCGGCAATGCCGTACACGATCCGGGTCTGGATGATCGCCGGGGTCTGCCAGTGGCCGTGGTGGGGTCGTATCAGGTCACCGACGTCGCCGATCTCGCGCAGCGCCAGGGAATCCCACATATCGGACGTGAACCATGCGTCGCGGCTCCACCACGCCGGTATCGCCGCGGCGGCGACGACGACGGCGGCCACTGCGAGCCATTCGAGGCCCGTGGCGCGCGCCGGCTTCGAGTCGCCGTCGTCCGTGGACGGTTGTGTGGTGCGCTCGACGTGCTGGCGGCTCGTCTCGGGGGCCCCACCCTGCCCGGTCATCGCGAGGGAAGGTGCGATGGAGGCGATACCGACCACTCCTGGTCGTCGATGACCCCTTGCGGGTGGTCCCGGTACGAGCAGTGGGGGAGGAGCCGGCGCGGCACCAGACCACCGCCGAATCCGGAGGCGACGAAGCGGCGGACGACAACGTACGACATAGGCGGGCATGCTACGACCGCCGGATCGTGTGAGTCTGCGTGGTCAGGGCGGCTCGGCCACAACACCACAGACCTTCAGCATGCCCGAGTTCGGTGCCGAGAGCGTGATCGTCGCTCCCTGCTGCGGCCCGAATAGGTAGAGCCGGCTTCCGCGACGCTTTGGCGTGTGCAGCGACGCCTCTCCGGAGCCGCTGTTGGAGGCCCACACCACCTCGAGCCGCGGCTTGGGCTGGGCGCTCACGACCACTTTCGTCAGGCCGGTGACCCGCATTGCCAGGGCGGTACCACGCCTGGCGACTGCGCAGCCGTCTTGGTTCACCCTGCCGGCTACGAGCACGGGCGGGGCCGCCCCCTCGGGTGCCCTTCCGGTGAACGAGACCCTCAGCCGGACCGTTGCCTCGGAATGTGCTTCTGGAGGCCGCGGGTCCCATCCGTCCTCGACGAGGTCGGCGAGGCCACCCAGGGTCAGCTGCTGACTGCTCGTGAGATCGCTGAGTCTGAGCTCGGGGGGGAACTGCTCACCGTTCGCGATGAGGGCGGCCATCGATTCCACCACAGGCCGCGCCTGGTTGATCGCGCCGGTCCTCGATTCGAGCCGACTCTCCAGCCGGAGGGCGTGCGACACTGTGAGCGTCGCCAGCGTCAACGCCGCCACCGGCCGCATCCACCCGCGCTGGAGCCGGATGTGGGGAATCGCCACCGGGAGGAGGAGCAGAGCCGTGATCGTTGCCACCGCGGCACGGTGGAGGTTCTGCCTGCCACGGGACAGCAGGGCGAGGTAGACCAGGGCGGCCACCACGACGATCACATCGAATGCAGTCACCCGACGCCGCCTGACGAGCCATCCGACGCCCAGCAGAGCCACGACGAGCACCGGCCATGCCGCTACGACTGGTAGGCCGGTGAAGGCGAGTACCGCGTTCCTGGCGTTCACGACGACACCCCATGGGATCTCTATGAGCGTTCGCACCGGCGTCGCGGCCGTCTTACCGGAACCGAAGCGAAGGAACCAAACGCCGTAGACGGCGATCACGGCCAGGATGGGCCACCACCAGCGGCGCAGCTTGCCCAGGAGGAGCAGTGCCAGGGGCAACGACACCATGGCGGCGACACCGATGCCCGCCGACGCCGTGCCCGCCATGACAACCGCACCGAGGAGGAACTGGTGCCGAGCTCGAGGTTGGGGAATCGCCTCGATCATGGAACCGGCGGCGAGGGTACACATGATCGCGATCAGGGCCCCGGCGTGGGCTGCCTGGAAGTAGAAGCTCGTTGCGAGCACGGAGACGATGGCGACGCCGCCGAGGGCAACGAGCGGGTCTGCGCCGCGCCGGCGCATCAGCCACCAAAGGCCGATGGACATGAGGGCCCACCACAGCGTTCGGGGCAGGTAGTGGACGGGCCAAAAGTCCATGCCGGCGATCGTGTACAGGACCCGCGTCTGGATGATGGTCGGCGTCTGCCAATGGCCATTGTGGGGTCTCAGCAGGTCGTCTGGGTCACCGATCTGGCGCATGGCCAGCGGGTCCCATATGTCCGCGTGGAACCACAGGTCGCGACTCCACCACGCGATGACCGCTGAGGCGAGCACGACCACCACGATCACGGCCAGCCACTCGCGGCGGTCCCGGGGGGAGGGCTCCCACGTGCTCGGAGCCAGCCACGACCGGGCGGCTGGTGGTCCCGGCGGCGCGGCGCCGGTGGATTGTCGTGTGGGAACGTCGGACCTCACGACGGCGGATCCGGCGGCACGGGCCACTCCTTGTCCTCGAGGACCCGCTGCAGGTAGGTCCGGTACGAGCACTCGGGGAGATCGTCGACGAGCCCTTGCAGCTCGTCGACACCGATCAGGCCCATCCGGAATGCGACCTCCTCGGGACAGCCCACCAGCAGACCTTGGCGTCGCTGGATCGCCTCTATGAAGCTGGACGCCTCGAGCAGATCCTGAACCGTGCCGGTGTCGAACCACGCCGTGCCCCGGCCCATCCGCCGCGCCCGCAACCTCCCCTGATCGAGGTAGCGGCGATGCAGGTCGGTGATCTCTAGCTCGCCGCGTGCCGACGGCACCAACCGTCGAGCCTCCTCGGCGACGCCCGGGGGATAGAGGTAGAGACCGGGCACCACCCAGTGCGACCGGGGCATCTCCGGTTTCTCCTCGATGGAGAGCACCCGCCCGTCATCGGCGATCTCAACGACGCCGTACCCGGTGGGGTCCTCTACGTGATATGCGAACACGGTGGCGTGGTCACCGGAGTCGGTCACTGCCGCCCGGAGGAAGTCGTAGCGTCCGTACAGCACATTGTCGCCGAGCATGAGCATGGCGGGCCCGTCGGCGATGAACTCCTCGGCGATGATCAGGGCCTCGGCGATGCCGCGGGGCTCGTGCTGGGGTGCGTAGCTGATGCTGATCCCCCACCTGGCGCCGTCTCCCATGAGGGCGCGAAAGCGTGGCTCGTGGGTGGGGTCCGACACCACCAGGATCTCACGGGCGCCGCCGAGGAGCAGCGTGGTGAGCGGGTAGTACACCATCGGCTTGTCGTACACCGCCAGGAGTTGCTTGCTGATGGTGAGTGTCAGCGGGTGGAGCCGGCTCCCCTTGCCTCCGGCCAGGAGCACGGCACGGTGCGGGGCGGGCGACGCGGTCATCGTGACCTACCTTTCCCCGTACCAGGCGTCCCGGAAGCTGCGGTGGTCGTCGCTCTGGCAGGCCTCGATCCAGTCGGGATGGTCGAGGTACCACCGCACCGTGCGGGCGAGGCCATCGGGTAGCGTGACCGACGGCTTCCATCCCAGCTCGGAGCGGACCCGGCTGATGTCCATGGCATAACGTTGGTCGTGGCCGGGACGGTCGGTCACGTGGCGGATCAGGTGGCGCGACGATCCCGGTGCCAGCCCGCGGGCGATGTCGAGCTCGTCGAGCACCATCTTCACGAGGTCGTCGTTGGCGGCCTCCGCCTCGCCGCCGATGAGGTAGGTGGCGCCGGTGCGACCTTGCTCGAACACCAGCACCAGGGCCTCACAGTGATCTTCGACGAAGAGCCAATCCCGCACGTTCTCGCCAGTTCCGTACACCGGCACCGGCTCGCCGGCGAGAGCCCGAGTGATGACGACCGGGATCAGCTTCTCTGGAAACTGGTACGGACCGTAGTTGTTGGTGCAGTTGGTGATGACGACCGGCAACCCGTAGGTGGTGCCCCAGGCGCGCACGCAATGGTCGGCGGCCGCCTTGGAGGCCGAGTAGGGGCTGGAGGGCTGGTAGGGGGACCCCTCGTCGAACAGTCCGTTGGCGCCGAGGGAGCCGAACACCTCGTCGGTGGACACGTGGTGGAACCGGACGTCGTCGCGGTCGCCCCACGCCCTCATGGCTTCCTGGAGCAGCACGACGGTGCCGACGACGTTGGTCCTCACGAAACCCGTCGGGTCGACGATGGAGCGGTCGACGTGGCTCTCCGCGGCGAGGTGGATCACGCCGTCGATGTCGTGGTCGGCGAACGCGGCGCGCACCCCCGCCTCGTCGGCGATGTCTCCGTGGACGAAGGTGTGGTTCGGGTGGTTCAGCACGTCGGCGAGGCTCGCCATGTGGCCCGAGTAGGTGAGGAGGTCGTAGGAGACCACCCGGATCTCAGGTCGAGTTCTGAGCAGGTACCGGACCAGGTTCGATCCGATGAACCCCGCGGCTCCAGTGATCAGTAACGCCATCCGTCCAGTTTCTACGCGGCTCGAGCCGTCGCGCCACACGGCGGTCGCACGGTCCCAAACGACGGGCACGCGAGCGCGCCCCGGGCCTCGTTATGCTACCGCGGCGCCCGCGTCAAATCTCCAACCCAGGCTCTGCCATGACGACCCCGCCACGCGATCCGATCCGCTTCCACGTCGCTCATCTGCCTCCTAAGGCAGCGTCGTATGTGCAGGAGGCGCTCGAGGCCAACGAGAACGTCAACGGCTCGTTCACCCGGCGTGTCGCCGAGCACCTCGAGGCCACGGCCGGCATCCACAGGGTCCTGGTCACCCACAGCGCCACCGCCGCCTTGGAGATGGCGGCCATGGTCCTCTCGTCGGTGCACGGCGCCCACCAGGTGTTCATGCCGGCCTACACCTTCACGTCGACGGCGAACGCGTTCCTGCGCGCCGGGTACGGGTTGGAGTTCATGGATGTCGATCCGGCCACGATGAACGTCGGCATGGAGGCGGTCCTCGCAACCGGCGCACCGGCCAACGCGGTGGTGGCCCCGATCCACTACGCGGGTAACCCCGGCAGGATCGACGAGATCGTCGCATGGGCGAAAGAGCGTGGTGTGTGGGTCGTGGAGGATGCAGCCCAGGCCTTGGGGGTGCGCCTCGGCGGTACCAGCGCGGGCGGCTTCGGCCAACTGGGGGCGGTGTCGTTCCATTTCACCAAGAACGTGCACAGCATGATGGGAGGCGCGCTCTACGTCAACGACCCTGCGCTCGTCGAGACGGCGACCTACATCTGGGAGCGCGGCACCAACCGCCAGGCCATGCTGAAGGGTCTGGTCGACAAGTACTCGTGGGTCGACCTCGGCTCCAGCTTCCAGACCACTGAACTGCAGGCCGCGCTGCTGCTCGCCGGCCTGGAGGACCACGACCAGGTGATCACCCACCGCAGGCAACTGTGGCAGGTCTACGCCGAACGCCTCGGCGGGCTCGCCGATCGCGGCGTCTTCACCCAGGAATGGCGCCCCGACGCCGAGAACAACTTCCACGCGTTCTTCGTCCGCTTGGAATCCGCCAGCATGGCAGACGACCTGCGCGAGACGCTGGCTGCCCGCGGCGTCCACGCCTACATCGGTTACATCGCGCTGCACACGTCGCCGTACGGCATCGCCCACGGTTTTGCCCGCCCTCTGCCGGCGACCGATCGCTGGAGCGAGTGCATCCTGCGGCTGCCGCTGCACACCGCGATGAGCGGCGAGGACGTGCACCGTGTGGTGGACGAGATCGAGGACTGGGTCAGCCGGCGATCCGGCTGATCACGGCCCAGCGGTCGGTGATACGCCTCCGCATGTCGTCGGCCCAGGTGGCATCGCCGACGTGGGCGGCGACGTGATCGAGCATGGCGACGAACTGATTGGCGGGGGAGTAATCGACGGGGCGGCGCTCACCCCATGCACCGACGACCGTGAGTGGCTCGGCGAACGACTCCGGCTTCGAGAAGGGCCGCTCGACCTCGAGGGATTCGCTGCGGCCCACGAACCGCGCCAGGTTGGCATAGGCCGCCCCCATCTCCCACGAGATCTGGAACGACCGACCGTCGGCGTCCAACAGCGTGGCCGTGCCGGCCGTGTCGACCTCGGTGTCGCCTCGGCTGGTCAACGCCCCCTGCACCTCCAGGTCGGCCGTGCCCATGAGTTCGACGGCGAGCGAGATCGGATAGACCCCCGCATCGAGTAGGGCGCCGCCGCCGGCGGCGGCGCGATAGCGGTGGTCGCCGGGAGCGAGGTCGGGATAGGAGAAGCGGGCATAACCGTGGGCGAGGCCGCCGAACTCGGCGGAGGCGAGGACGCCTTTCATCGCGGCGAACTGGGGATGATGCTGGTAGGCCATGACCTCGACCAACGGCACAGCGTTACGCCGTGAGGTGGCGACCAGGTCCTGGGCTTCGCCGGCATCGACGACCAGTGGCTTCTCGCAGATCACGAGGCGCACTCCGGCGGTGAGCGCCGCCGCGCAGGCGGTGCCGTGGTCGGCAGGCGTCGTCGCCAGGTACACCGCGTCGGGTCGCTCGGCCGCGATCGCGGCCTCTAGGTCGCCGTAGGCGGAGACCTCGAGGTCCCGGCCGGCAGCCGTGGCGGCGTCGGGGCGTGCCGAGACCACCCCGGCCAGCGCCCAGCCGCGGGCCGCAGAGATGGCGGGGATCACAGTCTGGGTGGCGTGTTGACCGAGGCCGGCGATGATCACTCGCAGCGGCTGGGGCATCAGGCGCCGACCATCGAGATCAGCCGGAAGAGGTGGGGGTTGACCCAGGCGTCCTCGAAGAAGAGATGCCTGATCTGCCACATCGACAGCCACTGGAAGTCGGCGGTGGCGTCCAGTTCCTCGCGGTCGGGGACCTCGACGACGACGCCGAGGTTGCGTTTGTTGAACAGCCTTCCGCCGTCCTCGGCCAGCCAGGCGCGGGCGAGGACCCGGCACCGGTCGGGCACGTCTGGGTAGAAGTACTCGGCGAACGTCGGCGCCCGGCCGCCGTGCGCCCGCTCCAGGTTGCTGAACGTCGCCTGCACCGAAGGGCTGAGCGACACCAGGCCGTAGTTGCCAGGCTCGGCCTTGGCTTGGACGAGGTAGTGGGGGACTCCTTCGACCTTGCGGCGAACGAGTCCGAGCACGCCGCCGTCGTCGCCGACCTGGCTCACCATCGGTTGGCACCACCCCGCCGTCCCCACCTCGCGGCTGGCCGAGAGCGTCACCTCGATGGCGTCCACGACGAAGAACGCTCCCGACTCGTGGCGGATCCAGCCTGTCGCGTCCTCGACGTACCAGCCACGGCATTCCCCGACGGGGATCTTCCGCACACGCATCTGGTTGGCGGCGCGCTCGGCGAGAAACCACGTCCTGACCCCGTCGAGATCCATCACCTTTGACCACTCGCGCTGCGACTCCACCGCGGCCTCGGCCCTGAGCAAGTCGACGTCGCCCAGGCCGGCGGCGGCCAGCGCTGTGCGATATGCGTCTACGGCGTCTTCGAAGGTCATGGCTGGTCGCACGGGGCGAACGCGAACTCTAGGACGCCGATCCGCTCCGTACACTCGCGGCCATGGCCGCAGCCGATCGAGACACGTCGCCTCGCTCCCGGCCGCTCGCCGAGTCCGGCGCCGTGCTCGGCGGCACCGCCGTCAACGGCGTGGCGGCCTACCTCTTCATCGCGGTCGGCACCCGGACGTACGGCGACGCCGCCATGGCCCCGGTGGCGGTGCTGTGGACGTTCTGGGCGGTGTCCGTCGCACTGTTCATGTTCCCGATTCAGCACTGGACGATCCGCAAGATCGCCGCCGACGGACACAGCCGGGGTGTGGGCGCCGCATTGCCGCGGGTGGCGCTCGTCGTCGGCCTCGGCGCCGCGGTGCTGGCCGGAGGCGCCTGGCTCGGCGGGGAGCGGCTCTTCGGGTCATCTGCGATCGGATGGCCGATCCTCGTGCTGCTGGTGACCGTCGGATCGGCGTTCTCGGGACTGCAGCGCGGCGTGCTCGCCGGTGGCAGACGTTTCTTCGCAGCTGCCGCCAATATCGCCGGTGAGAACCTGCTGCGCCTCGGCGCCGGTCTCGCCGTCGCCGCCTCGACCGATTCGGTGCTCATTTTCGCCGCCATGCTCGCCGTCGGGCCCCTCGTCGCCGTCTTCTGGCCGGAAGCCCTGCGGCTCGAGTTCGGCAGGGCCGCTCGCGAACCGGTGTTCGGCTTCCTCGGAGGGCTGGCCGGCGGCATCCTCGTGAGCCAGGTGATCCTGAACGCCGGCCCTGTGGTGCTCCAGGGATTGGGTGGCGCCGAGGAGGACGTCACGGCGCTGTTCCTCAGCTTGGCGCTGTTCCGGGCGCCTTACCTGCTCGCATTGGGCGCCGCCACCAGGCTCACAGGGCCGCTGACCGACCTCGTGGTGGGAGGCCGCACATCGCGCCTCAACCGCGTGGTCCGGTGGGTGGTGATGGGGACGCTCGGCGCCGCCGCGGTGGCGGCAGCGGGCGCCTACCTCGTCGGGCCCTGGCTCGTCGATGCCATCTTCGCACCATCCGTGCCGACCCGAGGGCCCGTGGTGGCGGCCATCGCCCTTGGCAGCACCGTCGCCCTGGGTGGGCTCGGCCTGGTGCTCGTGCTCCTGGCCCAGCACAGGACGGCGGCCATCCAGGCCACCTGGCTCGGAGGCCTCGGCGGAGCGCTCGCCGCCCTCGCGACATGGCCCGGCGACGACCTGGCGCGGGTCGTCGCCTCCTTCATCGCCGGCGTCTCGGTGGCCTTCATCGCGATGGTGGCGGTGCTGAGAGGGTGGAGCCGGACGGCGCCGGGTCCCAGGCACTGAGATCGAGGGCAAACTCGGCGGCGAGGGCGGCGTTGTCGAGGGCGAACTCGTCCTCGAGGCGTCGCCGCAGGGCATCGGGCAGCGCAGCGTCGTCGGCGTCGGCGTCGGCGCGGTTGACGATCGTGGCCGCTGAGGGCGCGGCGAACTCGGGGTCGACGCCGAGGAACGAGTAGAGGGCCCGGAGGGCAAGTGGCGAGCCGACGGCGTTCTCGAACACCAAGACGTGCATCCTCTCCCTTCCGAACAACCGGGCATACCGCCGCAGGTCCACCACATAGTGTCCCCTGCGGCGGTAGGCGAAGGGCGAGGCACCGATGCGCCGACCGGCGACGACGAACCAGTCGCCGTCGCGCTCCACCCTTGCCTCCTCGTCGGCAGTGAGCGCCTCCTCGATCGGCAGTGTCTCCAGGCCGTGGCCTACCGAGAACCGGAAATTGGACACGGCGCGGTCGACCGGATTGCGCAGCACGGCGACGATGCGCGCCGACGGGACCGTGGCGGCGATGCGGGTCGCCGCATTCTCCGACTCGAGGTAGCCGACGCTCTTGTCACCCCACACGAGCGTTGCGTCGGCTCCGTGAAAGTAGGTGGCGTCGTACCAGCCGATGCCGCGGGCGAACTGCTCGCCGTCGGAGAAGAACTTGGGCTCGGGCCACACCGGCTGGGCCATCACGATGCCGGGATGTTCGTCGAGTACCCGATGGAGGTAGGTCGTGCCGGAGCGTTGCGCCCCGACCACGAAGAAGCGGTCAGGCATCGCCCTGCCGGTCGACGCGATCTGTGACCACGGTGCGGACGTGGTAGGCCTCGGTTCGGCTCGACTGGTTCAGCAGCCGCACGAGATACTCACCCAACATGCTGAGGATGAGGATCGTGACGCCGTTGAAGAACGCCAGCATCAGAGCCACGGACGGCCAGCCGGGCACCTGGCTCTCGACGACGAGGCTGCGGATGAAGATGAACGCGGCGAGCCCGAACGCCCCGGTCGTGATGACGAGGCCGAACATGGAGACGAGGCGCAGCGGATACGAGGAGTAGTTGAAGAGTATGCGCCAGACGACGGCCAGGATCCGAGGCAGGCTGTAGTTGCTCGTCCCGACCGCCCGCGGATGGTGCTCGACCGGGATGTTCACCCGGTTCGTCGAGAACATGAGGGCGAGGCCGGGTATGTACGGGTAGTTCGTCTGGTAGGCGACGAGGCGCTCGACCACGTCACGGCGGATGCAGCGGAAGTTCGTCAGGACCAGGCCCTTCGGCTTGTCGAAGATCTTGCGGTTCATCCAGCCGACGAGGCTGCTGCCGAGCCTACGGAACAACGAGTGGCGCTTCTGCTCGAACTCGCCGATCACCAGGTCGTAACCTTCGGCCGCCTTGGCGAGGATGGGCACGATCTCCTCGGGCGGGTTCTGCAGGTCGTCGTCCATGGTGACGGCGAACTCGCCTTGGCTCAGCTTCAACCCTGCGAAGACCGCGGTGTGCTGCCCGTAGTTGTGTAGGAGGTCCACGGCGACGATGCGAGGGTTGTCCGCTGCCCGTCCGGCGATGACATCCCACGATCCGTCGGTGCTGGCGTCGTTCACCAGGATCAATTCGTAGTCGATGGCAGCGTTCTCGCATACCTTGACGGTGCGGTCGACGGTCTCGCCGACCACCCCGACGCTGTTGAACACGGGGATGACGATGCTGCACGCGGGCCGGTCGGTGGTCATCGGGGCGCGCCGGGTGTCGTTGACCTGCATCGGATTGGCACCATTCCATGATAGTGGGGCGATCTGGCGGCCCCGTGGCGCACCGCGTGGCGGCCGCGTGCGGTGAGGGTGCTGCGGTGTGCCGGCGCAAACCGGGGGCGGCGCCGCGTCGGGCATGGCAAACTGAGCCCATGGAACCCACGACTTACATCTGGCTGGACGGGAAGATGGTGCCCTGGGAGGACGCCACGGTCCACGTCCTGACCCACGCCCTGCACTACGGGACCGGCGTCTTCGAGGGCATCCGTGCCTACGACACCGGCTCCGGCACGGCGGTCTTCCGCCTCACCGACCACATGGAGCGGCTCCAGCGGTCGGCCAAGGCGTACCACATCAGCCTGGAGTGGTCGGTAGAGGACTTGGCCAAGGCCAGCAAGGAGTTGCTCGCCGCCAACGAGTTGGAGGCGGGTTACGTCCGGCCGCTGGTGTTCCTGGAACTGGGGGCCGTGGGGCTCAACCCTGCCAACGCCAGGGTGCGCACGACGATCATCACCTGGCGTTGGGGCGCCTATCTGGGCGAGGAGGGGATCCGCAACGGGATCCGCACCAAGGTGTCGTCGTGGCGGCGGTTCTCGGGAGAAGCGTTCCCCAATGCCAAGGCGACCGGCACGTACATCAACTCGATCCTCGCCAAGATGGAGGCGGTGCGGGCCGGTTACGACGAGGCCATCATGTTGAACGGCCACGGCGACGTGTCCGAGGGCAGCGGCGAGAACGTCTTCATCGTGAAGGACGGCAAGGTGCTGAGCCCTCCCATCTCCGCCGGGTGCCTCGACGGGATCACCCGTCACACCGTCGTCACCTTGTTGCGCGAGGACGGGATCGAGGTGACGGAGCGTCCCGTCCACCGCAGCGACCTGTACTACTGCGACGAGATGTTCCTCACCGGCACCGCTGCCGAGGTGACGCCGGTGCGCGAGGTCGACGACCGGCCGGTGGGAGACGGCAAGCCGGGGCAGGTGACCAAGCGGGCGCAGGAGTTGTTCCAGGACGCGGTGACCGGCAAGCTCGGGACCCATCCCGAGTGGCTCGAGTTCGTCTGACGCGTGGGACAGGAACCCAACATCGAACTGGGGATCTCCGACCTGCCGCGCCCGCGTCCCCATCCGGCTCCGGCGCGGCGTTGGAGCCCGCGACGTCCGGGCGAGGTGACGAGTTCGGCCGACATGCCCTGGGGCGGGGCCTTCGGGACCACGGGACCCGACCCCGGCTACGCCCTCAAGCTGGTACACCGCCGCCGCCCGGCACCGAGCCCCGGCGAGCGTCCCCATGACGTCGACGCCGCGTTGGCGGCGGTGGCGTCTGCCAGGGCGTCACGTTTCGGCAGGGCGCCAACTCACGAGGACGTCGACGTTGCGTTGGTGCTCCTCGCCTACGACACCACCGACCTGCCCTCCGACCTGGTGGAGGCAATCCGGCGCGACCGGGGGCGGTGGCTGGCCAACATCGCCCACGACCCGGTCGGGATCCTCGCCCTGGTGGCGGCAGTCCCGGTCCCGATCCTCGAGTCCAAGCCGGGGGCGCTGCGGGCGCAGATGGCCACCGGCAGGAGGCTCATCAACCGCTAGCCGTCGCATGCCGCCGGCAGTGCGGCGGTGCGCCCGATCGAGAGGTGACCCATGAAGATCGTCCGCGTCGACACCGAGGTCGACGACATCACCTACGGCGCCGTCGAGCCCGAGGGCATCCGGCTACACCGTGGGACGCCGCTCGTGGCCTGGGAGCCGACCGAGACGGTGGTGTCGTGGGACCAGGCGCGCCTGCTGGCACCGGTGATCCCGACCAAGATCGTGGCCGTGGGCCGCAACTACGCCGACCACGCAGCCGAGCTGGGAAACGAGCTGCCCGAGTCGCCGATGATCTTCCTCAAGCCGCCGACCTCGGTGATCGGACCCCACCAGCTGATTCGGCTGCCGCCCGACTCGCACGAGGTGCACCACGAGGCGGAGATGGCTGTGGTGATCGGCAGGGTGGCACGCAACGTCGAGATCGAGGACGCCGGCGCCTACATCCTCGGTTACACCGCCGCCAACGACGTCACCGCCCGCGACCTGCAGCGCACCGACGGCCAATGGACCAGGGCGAAAGGATTCGACACGTTCTGCCCGCTGGGGCCCGCCATCGACACCGAGCTCGACCCCACCGAAGGGCTGTCTGTCATCTGTCGGGTGAACGGCGACCTACGCCAGGCGGGCTCGACCAGCGACATGGTGTTCGGCGTCGGCGAGCTGATCGCCTACATCACCAGGGTCATGACGCTGCTCCCCGGCGACGTGATCCTCACCGGCACCCCGGGCGGAGTCGGCCCTATCGAGGCGGGCGACAAGGTCGAGGTCGAGATCGAGGGCATCGGCGTGCTGCTCAACCCCGTGGTGGACCGGTGAGCGATCCGGTGCGGGTCCGTTTCGCTCCCTCGCCGACGGGATACCTCCACGTCGGGGGCGCCCGCACCGCGCTCTACAACTGGCTGTTTGCACGTTCCCGTGGCGGCACCATGATCCTGCGCTCGGACGACACCGACCAGGCCCGCAGCACCGCCGAGTTCGCTGCGGACATCGTCGACGGGATGCGCTGGCTGGGCCTCGCCTGGGACGAGGGTATCGAGGTCGGCGGACCCCACGGCAGCTACCACCAGAGTGACCGGTTCGACCGCTACCGCGAGGTGGCGCTGGCGCTGGTCGCCGCCGGGAAGGCCTACCACGCCTTCGAGACCCCTGAGCAACTCGAGGAGTTCCGACGGGAGGCGCAGGCGGCCGGTCTGCCTCCCGCCTACGACGGGCGCCACCGGCTCGGTGCCGTCGAGGCGCAGGCGCGCGTTGACGCAGGCGAGGCTGCGCCGATCCGCTTCGCGGTTCCCCGTCCCGGGGTGACGTCGTTCGTCGACGTGGTGCGTGGCGAGGTGCGCTTCGACCACTCCCAGGTCGACGACTTCGTGATCCTGCGCAGTGACGGGTCGCCGACGTACCACCTGGCGAGCACCGTCGACGACGTCGACTACGAGGTCTCCCATGTGATCCGCGGCGAGGACATCCTCTCGTCGACGCCGAAGCACCTGCTGCTGGCCGATGCGATGGGGGCGCCGCCGGCCACATACGCCCACCTGTCGTTGCTGCTGGGTCCCGACGGCTCCAAGCTGTCGAAGCGCCATGGCCACACCGCGCTCAACGCCTACCGGGCCGCCGGCTACCTGCCGCAGGCGGTGTGCAACTATCTCGCCATCCTGGGGTGGTCGCCGGGCGAGGACCAGGAGATCCTGCCGCTCGACGTGATGGTGGAGCGCTTCGAGCTGGGGGCGATCTCGCGCAACCCCGCCGTGTTCGACACGACCAAGTTGGAGTGGATGAACGGCGTCTACGTGCGGGCTCTCGACCCGGGCGACTTCGTGGAGCAGGTGGCCCCGCTGGTCGCGGCCGATCTCGGTCGCCCGCTCGATGCCGCCGAGCGGTCGGTGCTCGCCGAGGTGGCGCCACTGGTGCAGGAGCGCACCAAGCTGCTCTCCGAGGTCCCCGGCCAGGTGCGCTTCCTGTTCGCCGAGGTCGCGTTCGACGAGGCTTCCTGGGACAAGGTGATGGGGGAGGAGGCGGCCGGCATCGTGGCGGCGGCGGGGTCCGTGTTGGGCCACGTCGAGCCGTGGGAGGCGGGGGCGATCGAGGCGGCGCTGCGGGCATTATTGGACGAGCACGGTCTGTCGCCCCGCAAGGGCCTGCAGCCGTTGCGGGTGGCGATCACCGGATCGTCGGTGAGTCCACCCCTGTTCGAGTCGATGGCGGCGCTGGGACGGGTCAGGGTGCTGGAGCGACTGGAGGCGGCGACGGCGAGGCTCGAGTGACCCCCGGCTGCCGTTCCCGGTCGGTGTCGCCTATCGTTCCCATGCCAAGTTGCCAAGGGAGAGCGTCGTGATGATCCCCGGACTGGGGCTTCTGGGCCTTGCCGTCCTGGTACTTCACATCTGGGCGATCGTGGACGTCCTGCGTACACCGGGATCGCGCTGGGAGGCGGCACGGGAGAACCAGGTCGTGTGGCTCATCGTGGTGTTGCTGCTCTCGATCGCCGGACCGATCCTGTACGTGGTGATGGCGCGACCGAAACTGCTGGCGGCGGGTCGGAGTTGACCCCGGCGAACGTGGCGCGCATCCCGAACCGCATCGCCAACTGAGCGTCACTGCCAAGGGACCCAGGCGTACGCGGCCACCTCCTCCCCCTCTTGCGACGTTGCACAACGGACTTGGGCGATCTTCGTCGATAGAGGAGCCCAGGACAACGTCACGCCACTCCCGCTGCTCGTCTCGACCATGACGATCGGTTTGCCACCGACGACCGGCTGAACGGAGATGACGTCGCCCGGGGGCAGCGCACCCAGGGCCCGCCACGCATCCGTGTCGTCGACGGTCACCGTGCACTCCGATACTGAGTTGGAGTGGCGGAACCGGACGGTGGTCGCTGTCGCCGTTGCGATCGGCTCACCGTCCGGCTCCCAACCTGGCGGTCGGTCGACGATCACATCCCGCACCACCATGCGCAGAGGCGCTGCGGTGATGGGGGTCTCGAGGCGGTGGAAACCTCCATCGAAGGCGTAGAGCTCGTCGCCGGCAGGGATCAACCGAATGGAGGCATCGACTGCCGTCGGGAAGGCGAAATGGGTCCAGAGACCCTCGTCGCGCTGGTAGGCCAGGACGCCACTCCAGCTCACTACGACGACGGTGTCCCCCAGTCGCTGGGTGTCGGGAAGCCACTCACCGAAGTTGAACGGGATGGAGGACAGTGCCTCCCACCGCTCGCCGGCGGGGTCGAATCTGGCGACGCCGCTCTCGTAGTCGACCGCGATGATGTCGCGACCCGTCCACGCCGCCTCGCTCGCCAGGTCGGTCAGCCCGTTCGGCCCGGTGTCGATCCACTCGTCGGTCGCCGGGCGGTAGGCAGGTCCACCCGTCGAGAGCACGACGAGGTCGCCCGTCCACACCGCTTCTGCACGCCCTGGTATCGCGGGCGCGGGTGCGATACTTCGGGCCGAGCCGTCGGCGGGCTCGACGGCGAGACCGGCACCGACATCGATGATCTCGCTGCCGGTCCAGATGGCTCGCCGGTAGAAGGTCCCGCTGAGCGGCCAGTCGTCGATCGTGCGCCAGGCATCGGCCTCGGAGCTGTAGGCAGCCGCGGAACCTTCCGAGTACCAGACCATGAGCTCAGTTCCGGTCCAGACCCAACTCGGCTCGCCTGCCACGGTTATCGGGATGGGAGGCATTACCCTCCACTCGTCACGTGCGGGGTCGTACCTCGCACCGTCGTCGTACGCCTGACCGCCGGCACCGACGGGGCCGCCCCCGAACACGATCACCTCGCTTCCGGTCCACACGGATGCAGCCGGCCAGCGGTTCTCGAAGGGTGGCGGCGCCAGGTGGGCCCAATCGGGAGACGACACGTACCGCTCCGCGATAGGGCGCGGCTCCGTGACATCCATGACCGGGATCTGTGCTCCGCCGGCGGCGGCCAGCCCGATCGTTGATACCTGGCCACCCGGCCCCAACTGGAGGAGCGCACCGGCGATGCCTCGCCCTGTCCTCGCCGTCGGCGCCCACGTCGTCGCCGCCGGAGGCCCGAGCTCGACGCCCGAGTAGTACACGTCGCTGAACGACCCGTCCTCGAACAGGACGCCGACGCGGTCGCCGATCGTCCCGATACCTCGGGCGGCGGAACCGGTGTCGACGACACCCACCGGGCCGATGCCCTCGTTCACGATGGTCACCGCGGTGTCGCTGGTCGTGTCGACGGAGCCCCAGACGAACACCGAATTGCCGCTGGCGACGACCTGCCGTCCCTCGTGTGACAGGGGATACGTCGTCGTGGCGCCGCTGCCGGGGTCGATACCGACCAGCGCGCCGTCACTCTGGGACACCCAGACCCTGGTCGATCCGATGGCGAGATCGGATGGATGCGGCGCCACCAGCGGCACCACCCGGTCTACCACGATGTCTGCCGCGTCGATCTGGGCTACCGCCCCCCGCGCCGTGAGCAGCCACACCGACCCGAGGCCGGCCTCGAGGTCGTTGGGGATGAACCGGCGATCATCGCCGGCGACCGGCTCCGCCAGCTCAGGTTGCACAGTGCCGAGTACGTGTCCCGTTGCCGGATCGATCTTCGACACCCGTCCGGTCTCGAAGTGGGCAACCCAGGCGTTGGAACCGTCCCAGGCCACGCGATTGGGGCGTTCCTCCAACGTGACGACCGGCCGCACGGTGTCGGACTCGGCGATGAACAGCGTGGCGGTGACAGATGGAAGGCCATCGTCGGTGGGGGGTGCATCGGTCGCCAGGATGACCAAGCCGGAGTCGAACGTCGTGACGTCGATCGGCGAGAACCCCTCAGGCAGCACGGCCGTCGTGCCGTCGTAGCTTCCGGGCTCGGGAGGCGTCGAGGTGGCGACGGTGCCGTTCGACGTCGCCGGATCCTGCGAGGGCGTCTCGCGGCGGTTCGAGAACGCGGCCCAGAGTCCAACCGCCCCGATGGCGATGACTACCAGCAGCGCTCCGAGGGTTGCCGCGATCAGCGGCCGCCAGCGTCGATGCTGCTGGGGACCGGATAGCGGATACATCTCCCCTATTGCGCCGGCCTGGCCTGTCGTGACCGCGGGCGTCGAACCGTCGCGCACCATTTCCTGTCTGATCCGCCGCCGCAGTGTGGCTCGGAACCGGTCGGAGGGAGCAATAGGGCGATCAGGGAGGGCGAGGAGCTCTACAGGATCAGTCATCGGCGACCTCGTCGAAAGCAGCGCGCAGCGAGCGGCGGGCCCTGGCGAGCAGCGACTCGGTGGCAGAGATCGATCTGTCGATGATCGCGGCGACTTCGGCCACGGGGAGGTCGTCGACGTGGTGCAGGGTGAGGGCCAACCGCTGGGCGTCGTCGACCTGGGCCAGGGCGAGCGTGACCCTCCGCTCGTCGCTGGTCCAGTCGGGAGGCCAACCAGGAACGGCGCGGTCGAGGCCCACCATTGGCACATGGCGAGCCCGTCCCTTGCGCCTCAAGTGGTCGACGAAGCGGCGGCGAGCGATCGTGATCATCCACGCCTCGGGTGACTGCACCGTTGCTGGAAGGCCCCCGACGGCGGACAGGAACGTTTCCTGGGTGAGGTCCTCGGCGAGCAGGGTGTTACCACCGACGCGACGGAGGAGGTAGCCGTAGAC
>Ga0214471_10000477_pt1 | contig 34388 bp, 30 predicted proteins | sample RVTome_5_FD_207665 | JGI IMG/M metagenome (GOLD analysis project Ga0214471, IMG submission 207665) | Soil microbial communities from uranium-contaminated site in the Upper Colorado River Basin, Wyoming, United States - RVT142D155 | ecosystem: Environmental > Terrestrial > Soil > Contaminated >... | reverse complement strand
CCCGCCCCCCGCCCCGTTCCAGCCCCAGGCCGGCTTTGTTGACGAATATGACGGATGTCATGGAACGGATCTGTGCAGATGCTGTAGCATTTGCACATGAGTGTATCCGGAATCCAGACAGTCAGGGAACGGCTGGAGGCGCTGAAGCGGCTCCGCAGGCAGATGGGCTGGTCCGAGGAGGCCTGCGCCCATCAGCTGGGCGTGAGCTATTCGACGCTCAGCCGCTGGGAGCGCCAGGAGACGGCGCCGCGGAGCCGCGCGGTGCTCGAGGCGATCGACCGGTTCCTGTTCGCGCACCGGCGGGAGATGACGACGTGGCAGAAAGACGGCATGGGCATCTGACGTCGGTCATCGACGAGCGCACAGAAGCCTGTCAGACTTCGAACCAGGGGAAGGAGCACCGCGATGCAGCAGACACAGCCGACGACACCCATCGTGACGCTGCCGGGGAACCCGGCGGAACTGGACGAGTTCCGGGGCCGCATCCGCCAGTACCTCGACGGGTCGCTCTCCGCGGATGACTTCAAGAAGTGCCGGCTGCAGCTCGGGATCTACGGCATCCGCGCGCTGCGCGACCGCCAGATGGTCCGCATCAAAGTGCCAGGCGGCTGGCTCAACGCCGGGCAGTGCGAGCGGGTCGCGGCGCTCGCGGAGGCCTACGCGACCGGCAGGGCGCACGTGACGACCCGGCAGGACTTCCAGCTCTACGAGGTGCCCCTGCCGCGGGTGCCGGACCTGCTGGCGGAGCTGGCGGATGTCGGCCTCACCACGCGGGAGGCGTGCGGCAACAGCGTCAGGAACATCACCGCGTGCCCGTTCACCGGGCTCTGCCCCGATGAGGTCTTCGACGTGGCGCCGTACGTGCTGGCCGCGACCACGTATTTCCTCAGGCACCCGGACACGCAGGAGCTTCCCCGCAAGTTCAAGATGAGCTTCTCCGGCTGCCGGCACGACCGGGCGATGGCGGCGATCCATGACATCGGGGTGATCGCGGCGCTGGATCAGGGCCGGCCCGGATTCCGGCTGTACGTCGGCGGGGGGCTCGGGGCGCTCCCGCGCCCGGCGGATCTCCTGGAGCCGTGGACGCCGCTGGCGGAGCTCCTGCCGACGATGGAGGCCGTCCTTGCGGTGTTCAACCGCGACGGTGAGCGAAAGAACCGCCAGCGCGCCAGGATGAAGTTCCTGCTGAGCTCGATCGGCATCGAGGAGTTCCGCCGCCGCGTGTTCGCTCGGCGCGACGAGCTGCACGCGCGCCCGGAGCGGTTCCCGTTGCTGCCGGAGCCGGCGATCCCAACGAACGGGCGCGGCGGCGGCCGCGCCATCCGGGCGGAGGGCGCCGCGGGGTATGTCCGGTGGGTCAAGACGAACGCGCAGCCCCAGCGCCAGCCGGGCGTCGCGATGGTCACCGTGCGGCTGCTCCTGGGTGATCTGTCGGTGCCCCAGCTGCGGGGTCTCGCGGACGCGGCGCGCCGGTTCTCCGGCGGGCGGGTCGTCACGACGCCGTGGCAGGACGTGTGCCTGCCCTGGGTTAGGGAAGAGGATCTGCCGTCGCTGTACGCGGTGCTCGTCCCGCTCGGGCTCGGGCGCGCCGACGCGGAGCGGATTCAGGACATCACGTCCTGCCCGGGCGCGGACACCTGCCAGATCGGCATTACCGCCTCGCGCGGCCTGGCGACGGCGCTGGCGGACACGCTCGACGCTCCGGAGTACAAGACCGACGACCTCCAAGCGCTCCGGATCAAGCTCTCCGGCTGCCCGAATTCCTGCGGCCAGCATCATATCGCCGACATCGGCATGTTCGGGTCGAGCCGGAACGTGGCGGGCCGCCCGGTGCCGTTCTATCAGGTGCTGGTCGGCGGCGGATGCGGGGACGGCGAAGCGTCATTCGGGCAGACGGTGGCGCGGCTGCCGGCGCGGCGGGTCCCGCAGGCCGTCGAGGCGCTGCTGGCCTGGTACCGGCGCGAGCGGACCGACGGGGAATCGTTCCGGGCCTGCGTGGAACGCGCCGGCACGGCGCCGATCGAGCGCGCGCTGGCCCCGTTCGCCGTGTTCGAACCCAACCCGGAAGACCCTGAGGCGTTCCGCGACTGGGGGCACACGGAGGACTTCTCCTTGGGAGGGATGGGGAAGGGCGAGTGCGCCGGCTAACTGCATCAGGCTCACGTCAAGGAAGATTCAAGGTGCATGGGCATGCGGTGTGCCAAATGCGGAATGCGGAATGCGGAATTGAAAACCGGGAGCACATTCCGAATTCCCAATTCCGAATTCCACATTTGGCACGGGAGGCACAGTGATGAGTGAGGCGGACCGGGGCGAGGTGAAATACCTGCCGTGCACGTGCGCGCTGACGCAGCGCAGCGTCTGGGCGATCCTGCTGCAGCACGCGCCAGGGAAGTGGAGAGTGGTCAACTGCCTCGATAAGGATCCCGCCTGCTTCCGCGTGGACTGCGTCTTCACGACCGACGGCGGGGCGTGGCCGTTCGACGCGCTGCCGGTCTCCGGCGTGGTTCCCGCGCCGCCCGGGACGCCAGGCGCATGACCACGCCGCCCCACGCCCACGCGCGCGCGCTCGACCTCGCCCGGACGCCCTTCATCGTCATTTGGGAAACCACGCAAGCCTGCGACCTCGCCTGCGCGCACTGCCGCGCCGCCGCCCAGCCGAACCCGCTGCCCGGAGAGCTGACGCCCGAAGAGGGGCTGGCGCTGATCGATGAGATCGCGGCCCTCGGCACCCCGATCCTGGTCCTCAGCGGCGGCGATCCGCTCAAGCGGCCCGATCTCTTCGAGCTGATCCGGCGCGCCAAAGCGCGCGGACGGCGCGTCGGCACGATTCCGGCCGCGACCGCGAAGCTGACCCGGTCCGTCGTCGCGTCGCTGAAGGACACGGGGCTCGATCAGATGGCGCTGAGCCTGGATGCGAGCACCCCCGGCGCGCACGACGCGTTCCGGGGCGTGCCGGGCGCGTTCCGCAAGACCATGGACGCCGTGCAGTGGGCGCACGAGGCCAAGCTCGCCGTCCAGATCAACACCGTCTTCAGCCGGCGCAACCTCGAGGACGCCGACGCGATGATCGAGCTGATCGAGCGCCTCGGGATCGTATTCTGGGAGGTGTTCTTCCTCGTGCCGGTGGGCCGGGGCAACCAGGTGGAGGGGCTCGCGCCCGAGGAATTCGAACGGGTCTTCGCGAAGCTCTACGCGCTGACACGCCGCGCGCCGTTCATCGTCAAGATCACCGAAGCCCCCCACTTCCGCCGTTACGTCATGCAGCGCGAGCCGGCGGCCGCCCGGCGTCCCTCGGCCTCGGATGCGGCGTTGCCTGAGGCGCTGCGGCGCGCGATCGGGCCGATGGGGACGATCGGCCAGGCCCCGCAGCCGATCAACGCGGGCAAAGGCCACCTGTTCATCTCGTACCACGGGGAGATCTATCCGAGCGGGTTTCTGCCGCTGGCGGCCGGCAACGTGCGCCGCCACCGGCTGGCGGACGTGTACCGCGACTCGCCGGTGTTCCGGGCGCTTCGCGATCCCGACCGCCTGGGCGGCCGCTGCGGGATCTGCGAGTACCGGGACGCCTGCGGCGGCTCCCGCGCGCGCGCCTACGCGACGACCGGCGATTATCTCGCGGAAGAGCCGGGCTGCGCCTATGTGCCGCGCGTCCAGGCCGGACAGCCGGCCTCGTGCGCGGGATGATCACCTGGACCCAGGCGAAGCGGGAGCCCTTTCGGGTCCTGTTTCCCATCGGCACGCTGCTGGGCTGCCTCGGCGTCGGCCACTGGCTCGCGTACGCGGCCCGATGGACCGAGGCCTCATCCGGTTCCTTTCACGCGTTCCTTCAAGTCGGCGGCTACATGTACGGCTTCATCGCCGGCTTCCTCATGACCGCGCTTCCGCGGTTCTCGTCAACGCCGCCCGCCTCCACCGCGGAATTGGCGGGCGCCCTGGCGGCGCTGGCGGGATACGTGCTGTGCCTGTCATTCGGCTGGTGGGCCGCGTCGCTGGCGTGTTTCATCGCGCTGCTCGTTCAGTTGGGCGCGTTCGCCGCGCGCCGGGTGGCGGCGCGGCGCGGCGGCGATGCGCCGGCGGAGTTCGTTTGGATCCCGATCGGCCTGCTGTTGGGCATCGCGGGAGCCGGGATGATGATGGCCCGGGAGCTGGGGGGCGCCCCGGTGTGGGTGAGCGGCACGGGGCGCGTGCTGGCTCAGCAGGGATTCCTGCTGTCCATCGTCGTCGGCGTCGCCGGCTTCATGGCGCCCAGGCTGCTCGGACGGGGCGGGCTGCCGGTCCGCGTCGATCCGGGTGATCCCCGATGGTGGACCCGGCCCGGCGTGCGGATGGCCGCGCACGCGGCCGCCGGCGCGTCGCTGGCGGCGAGCGGCGTGCTGGAAGGCGCAGGCATGATCCGTCCGGCCTATGCGCTGCGGGCGGCGGTGGTCACGGCGGAGCTGGCCTGGACCACGCAGTGCTGGAGGCCTCCGGCGGTTCCCGAGGGCTATGCGCGGCTGGTGTGGGTGTCGCTGTGGGCCATCATGGGAGGCTTGTGGGCGGCGGCGTGGCAGCCGGCGTACCGGGTTGCGATGCTGCACGTGGTGTTTTTGGGCGGGTTCAGCCTGATGGCGTTTGCGGTCGCCACGATGGTGGTGATGAGCCACAGCGGGGAAGGGTTGCGCCTTCGCAACCCGCTGTGGATCATTCGCCTGCTCGGGGTCGCGCTGGGCGCGGCGCTGATCGCGCGGCTGTGCGCGGATCTCGTGCCCGCCGGCTATTTCCATGCGCTGGGCACGGCGGCAGGCGCCTGGCTGCTGGGCGCGCTGGCTTGGCTGTGGTTCGCGCTTCCGCGATTGCTCCGGGCCCCCGATGCCGGGGCGTTCGAGTCCGCGCACGCGGAGGCAACGGTGCGGCTGGAGCGATGTTGAACGAACATGCGTCACGTCATAGAAGGCCATCCGGGATTCCCGCTACCGTAGAGCCGGGAGCCCGTTCGAGCGTTCGACACAACACGACAAGCCGGGCACCGTCCTGGACGAGCTCCGGAGCATGAATCGGCTCGCATGGCTGCATGACGACCATGAGTTGCTTGACGCGACGCTGGCCCATCTCGATCTGTGGGTGACATCGCATATGCGGGTGCCGCCGGAAGATCTGCTCCCGTTTCTCGACGCCTGCGCGGTCAGGCTCACCGAGCATATCGCGCAGGAAGAGCGGCAGTTCTACGTGCCGTTTCGGGCCTCGGGCCAGGCGGATCCCGCGCTGATCGAAGTGCTGCTGGCGGAGCACCGGGATCTGCTGGAATCGCTGACGGTCCTGAAGGCGCTGGCCAGAGGCGGCGTCATGCCGGGCCAGGAGTCGTTCACGACGTTCGCGGAGCATTTCCTCGCGCTCTACCGGGTTCACACCCAACGGGAGCACGATCTGCTGTTCCCGCTGTTGGAGCAGCTGCCGCCCGCGGGGGCGGCGGCCGTGTGGCCCATCACGAAGGACGCCACGCTGAACGCGACGCTGCGCCGGTTTCCGGAGCTCGCCGCGGTGGTCGATGCGCTGCGGGTCAATCGGCGCTGGCACGGCAGCGCGACGCTCGAGGAGGTCGCGTGGTGCTATGGCATGCGGATCGACCAGCTGCTGGATGCGCTGAATGAGGCGATCCCGACGCGAAGTTGAATCGGCCGTCAACAACGGCAGCGGCTGGCAGGCCCAGGCTCCCCGGACGCCGGAGGCGTGCGTGATCCTGTTCCAGGCGATGGGAGATCCGATCCGGTTTGGGCTCGTGCGCGCCCTGCTGTCGCGCAGCGAGCATGTGGGCGAGCTGGCGAGGCGCCTGCGCGTGAGACCCGCGCGCGTGTCGCACCATCTGGCGATCTTGCGCGCGGCGGGGCTGGTCGAGGCCATCAGGGAAGGGCAATGCGTCCGGTACCGGCTGACCGGGACGTTTCCCTGCTGCGCCCGGCACGGGGGCCGGAGCGCCGGGTTCCCGTGCCTGACGGAGCGGAACTGAGACGGATGTCCTGTCTTCGAATACTCGACGTATCTGGATAGATCAGGCATGCCCTTCGAGCACAATTCCATCCTAGCGCCGGCCGAGAGGCGGGACTATAATTCTCCCAATCCGTCCATGACTGCGCAGACAGACCACATCCAGCCCATTGCTGGCGCGGCGCCTTCCTCCTCGGCGCGGGCGCGGGCGCTCGCGGTGGTGGGGGTGCACTACCGCGGCACGGGGCTCGATCTGCGCGACCGGCTGGCCTTCCACCCCCGCGAGCTGCCCGATGCGCTCCGCGCGCTGTGCGCATCGGCGGCCATCGACGAGGCCGTGGTGCTCTCGACGTGCAACCGCGTCGAATGCTATCTGGCAGGGACTGATCCCGATGCGGCCGCCCGCGCGGCGTGCGAGATGTTCGCGGCCCGGGCCGGAGCGGAACCGGCCCGGCTCGAGGCGGCGCTGGTCCGGCGCGCGAACCACGACGCCGTGTCCCACCTGTTCCAGGTGGCCTCAGGGTTGGACTCCATGGTGCTGGGCGAGTCCGAGATCGCCGCGCAGGTCAAGCAGGCCTACCTCACCGCGCAGGACGCCGGTGCCACCGGCATGCTCCTGAACCGGCTCTTCCAAAAGGCCCTCCATGCCGCCAAGCTGATCCGCACGCGCACGGCCGTGAACGGCGGTCCGGGGTCGATCGGGTCCGTGGTGGCGGGGCTCCTCCGCCGGCTCTTCGGCGAGCGTCTCGGCGAGGCGCATGCGCTGTTGTGGGGCGCGGGCAAGGCCGCGGAAACGACGGTGCGCCATCTCACCGCCGCGGGCATCGGCCAGGTCTGGGTCGTCAACCGAACCCAGGCCAAAGCCAGGGAACTGGCCTCGTTGTGCTCCGGCGGTTGGCTCTCATGGGAGCAGGCCCAGCGGCATCTCGCGCACATCGATGTCGCGATCGTCTGCACGCAGGCGCCGCACTACGTGATCGATCCCGGCGATATCGAATCGGCGCAGGCCGTCCGAGGATCCCGCCCGCTCGTCATCGTCGATCTCTCGGTGCCGAGGAACGTGGATCCGGCGGTCGGCCGCATGCCGGGCGTCACGCTCTACAACATCGACGATCTGCAAACGGCCGTGGACACGACACTGGCGAGCCGCCGCCGGGCCGTGGCATCGTGCCGCGCCATGCTGTCGCGGCAGACCGAGCATTTTCTGCGGTGGTGGCGGACGGACGCGCAGGAGAACCAGCCATGCGAATCGGTCACGGTCTCGTAATCGGGCTCGGCGTCATCGCGGCGGCGCTCGTCATGGCGCCCTCGGCCCGGGCGACGATCCAGAACGTCAAGAGTTTTAAGGACGCCTATCCGGGCACGAAGGTCGTGACGTGCAAGGTCTGCCATGAGGCCGCGATCGGCAAGAAGGGAAACCTGAACGCCTACGGCAAGGCGCTCGAGGCGCTCAAGGGCGCCGGGAACGCCCTGACCCTGACGGTCGAGGACTACCGCGCCGTCGAGGACCAGGACGCTGACGAAGACGGCGCGACCAACGGCGAGGAGCTCGAGGCGGGGACGGATCCGTCCGATCCCGCGTCGGCTCCGGAGGGTTCGCCGTCATCATAAGCTCAGGAACGGCCGAGTGTGGTGCGCGGATGCAGCCTGAGGGGGGAGCAATGCGGGACATGCGGGGCATGCTGGGCATAGTGGGAGGCTTGTTGGCGTGGCTCGTCATGGCGCCTTCGGCTTGGGCGACGATCCAGAACGTGAAGAGTTTTAAGGCCGCCTATCCGGACACGAAGGCCGTGACGTGCAAGGCTTGCCATGAGAGCGCGGTCGGGAAGAAAGGCGACCTGAACGCCTACGGCAAGGCGCTCGAGGCGCTCAAGGGGGCCGGGAACGCCCTGGCCCTCACGATCGAGGACTACCGCGCCGTCGAGGATCAGGACGCCGACGAAGACGGCGCGACGAACGGCGAGGAGCTGAACGCCGGCACAAACCCGTCCGACCCCGCCTCCCTGCCCGGCAGCCCGCAATCTTCGCTGCCACCGCGGTCGGTCAACCGGTATCTGGCCTCCCTGGCGATGCCGGCGGCATGGGCCGATGAGCAGGCGGAGGACGGAGCGGAGGAGGCGCCCAAGGCGGAATACGTCGGCACGGAGACCTGCGCCATGTGCCACGCCAAGGAGGCCAAGGAGTTCAAGCACTCTTCGCACGCGCGCATTGCCATTCCGGGCGAGGTGGAGGGCCTCAAGGCGCAAGGATGCGAGACTTGTCATGGGCCGGGCAGCCTCCATGTGGACGCCGGCGGAGGCCGCGGCGTCGGCGGAATGATCAACCCCCGCAAGGACCCCAACGCGTGCTTCGCCTGCCACACGGACAAGAAGATGCAGTTCCGGATGACGCACCACCACCCGGTGCTGGAAGGCAAGATGAGCTGCGCGGACTGCCATGACGCGCACGCGACGGACGTCCGCCCCTGGTCGGCGACGAGCCTCCACGGCACGAACGAGGCGTGCTTCAAGTGCCACAAGGAGCAGCGAGGGCCGTTCGTGTTCGAGCACGAAGCGCTGCGCGAGGGATGCACCGAGTGCCACCAGGTTCACGGTTCGATCAACGACAAGATGCTGGTCGCGCGGGACGCGAACCTGTGCCTGCGCTGCCACACCCAGGTCAACTTCCCGAGCATCGGGAATTCGGGCCATGCGGGTCGCCTACCGGAAGGGACGTGTTTCAGCGCGGGCTGCCACACGGCGGTCCACGGGTCGAACTTCAGCGACCACCTGCGGTATTGAGGCGAGGGAGGAGGCGAGATGAGAGCGACGATCGGTGCGGTGGGGGCGCTGGTCATGGCCGTGGGCGGCCTCCTGGGGAGCGCCCGGACCGCGGCGGCCGCCGAGATGGAGTCCTCGATCACGGTGCTGCCCGTGCGCTATATCGACGTGCAGGGGGATGACGAGAAGTTCCGGGCGCACCACTGGATCAAGGACGGCTACGGCGGCGGCATCGAGGATTTCTCCCTCAAGGTCGAAGGGGAGGGCGACACCGAATTCCGCGCAACCGGGCACGCCATCATCGACGATAACGATCTCGGGACGGCGCTCGAGTACAACTGGGGCGGCCTCGGGTACGTCCACCTGAATTTCCAGGAATTCCGGAAATACTACGACGGCACGGGCGGCGTGTATCCGCCGTTCACGACGCTCTCGGGGAGCGAAACGGACAAGCGCCTGGAGATGGACATCGGCAAGATCGAGCTGGAGGCGGGCCTCACGCTCGAGGATTTCCCGGACATCAAGCTGTTCTATGAACGCGAGTACAAGGACGGCACGAAATCCCGCCTCACCTGGAGCGAAGCGGAGGAGGCGGTGACCCGGAATATCGCGCCCACTTGGCAGGAAGTGGATGAGATCGTCGACGTCGTGGGCTTCGAGATCGCCGACGAGGTGGCGGAGTGGAACCTGACCACCAAGCACGAGGCGGAGTTCGTCGACATCGAATCCGTGCGGCTCGAGCGGGACATCTCGACCACCGCCACCGCCGCCGACAAGCTGATGCGGCGGCACGACCAGCGCCCGGAGGCGGCGGTGCTGACCTCGCTCTTCGGCGCGGAGCGGGCGTTCCTGGAAGAAAAGGTGTTCTTCGCCAGCGCGTATCACTTCGCGCACCTGACGGCCCGCGAATACGAAGACCTGTATGAATTGAACGCGGCGGGGGTGCCGACGAATTTCTTCAGCTTCTCGGAGCAGAAGCGGAACGCGCGCGCCGACAGCGATGTGGATACGCACGCCTGGGTCGGCAACCTGGCGGTGGACGTCGCGGACTCGCTCACGCTGACCACCCGGCTCAAGGCGGAGCTCGCGAAACGCGAGAGCGTCTCCGTATATCCTGAAGACGGCTCGCCGGCCTCCGGGGCGTCGCCCGACGGCGTGATCGACGGGATCGAGAACAACATCAGCGATTCGAACGAGCACCGCTGGGGCGAAGCGGTCTCGCTCAAGTTCACCGGAATCCCCCGTACGTCGGTGTACACGGACCTCGAGCTGGAGCAGGCGCGCATCCGGCTTCGCGAAGATCAATCCGACGGGATCACGGGCGCGAACTCCTTCTACCGGGACACGGTGACCGATGTCCGCCGCGGCGGCTGGACGCTGGGCGCCCGGAGCTCGCCGTGGCGGTTCCTGGACGTGACGAGCCAGGTGCGCCACAAACGGAGCAACAATGACTACGACGACCAATTCGAGACGTCGTTCAGCTCCGCGTTCATCGACTATGCCAACAAGGCCACGGATGAGTTCACGACCCGCGTGACGCTCAAGCCACGGCGCTGGCTGCGCACCTCGTTCCGCTACCAGCTGCGGGACGATGACTACGCGACCGCGGTGCAGGGCATGAACAGCGTCGAGACGCAGACGTTGTCGCACATCTATACCTACGATGTGGCGCTCCAGCCGCTCAATGGGCTCCTGGTGCTGGGGTCCGTGTCCCGGCAAGATGCGGACGTGGTCACGCCGGCCCGCCACGGTCCGAACCCGCCGATCGCGGCGTTCAGCAGCGATGTCACCACCTGGCTCTTGACCGTCGATTACACGCCGACGTCCGCGGTGTCGCTGACGTCCTCGCTGCTCTATGCCGACGCGGAGAACTTCAATGACGTGTCGCCGACGGCGCTGCCGTACGGCATCGACAACGAGCGGCTCGACCTGGAGCTCGGCGTGAACTGGTCGCCGAAGGAGGACGTGACACTCGGCGCGAAGTACGGATATTATCATTATCTGGCCAAGTCTTTGGCGGAGGCGGGCAACTACCGGGCGAACGCATTGTGGTTGGAGGTGTCGAAGAAGTTCTGATCCGGGCTTCCGGCACGGCGTCACGGGCACTGCGGAGGCCGCCCGCCAGGCGACCTGACTGACGCGCGGATGCGCGGGAGCCGGCGGGCGGCCTCCTCTTGTGCGTCGGAGCAACGAGATGGAACCGTCAAACGGGATTATGTGTCCGCGCCGGGGGTTCAGCCGGCGCGCGTTCCTCGGGGGGCTCCTGAAAGGCGGCGTCCTCGCCCTGATCGGGTCGACTCTCTACCCGATCGTGCGGTATCTCTATCCTCCCATGGGCCGGGAAGCTTCGGTGTCGAACGTGGTGGCGGGGAGAGTCGGCGAGCTGGCCGCCAACCAGGCCAAGATCTTCCGGTTCGGGTCCCAGCCCGCGCTGCTCGTCCATACGCCGCACGGAGACCTGAAGGCGTTTTCCGCCGTGTGCACGCACCTGAACTGCACCGTGCAGTACGACGATCACGCCAGCGTCATCTGGTGCGCCTGCCACAACGGCAAGTTCGACCTGAACGGCCAGGTGATCTCGGGGCCTCCTCCGCGGCCGCTCGAGGCGTTTCAGGTCAACATCCGCGGCGATGACATTGTCGTGTCGAAATCCTCATGACGGAGCCGCGGGCGCGCTGCCGGTGCGGATCATGACGCGCGCGAAAGGACCCGGTGATCCCGCGACTCGCACCACGGCCAGCGGCCGTGGGCTCGCGCGGGATTCCGCCCCACGGGCGGTGTTCATGTGGGCAACCGGCATGCCCGTGAGGCTCCATCCCGCCGAGCCTGCTCCGGCCAAGGCCGGGGGCGGGATGTCGCCTCACGCGGAGCGTGGGATGACAAGTGCGACGGGCTTGCCCGTGAGGCTCCATCCCGCCGAGCCTGCTCCGGCCAAGACCGGGGGCGGGATGTCGCCTCACGCGGAGCGTGGGATGACAAGTGCGACGGGCTTGCCCGTGAGGCTCCATGTTCGCGCGCGCGGCTGAGCGGCTGCGCGGCTTCTTCCACAGCCGCTATCCCCTGCAGCGCCTCGGCGAGTTCGCGTCCCACAAGACGGTGCCCGTCCACCGGCACACGATCTGGTATTACTGGGGCGGCATGACGCTTGTCCTGATCGTCATCCAGATTCTGAGCGGCATCCTGCTGCTGCTGTACTATCAGCCCTCCGCCGAGCACGCGTTCGAGTCCGTCCGCTTCATCATGACCAAGGTGGAGTTCGGCTGGCTCGTGCGCTCGGTGCACGCCTGGGCGGCGAACGTGGCGATCCTCTCCGCCTTCGTGCATCTGGCGAGCACGTTTTTCCTGAAGGCGTACCGCCCGCCCCGGGAACTGACCTGGGTCAGCGGGGCGCTCCTGTTTTTCCTCCTGATGGGCTTCGGATTCACCGGGTACCTCCTGCCGTGGAATACGCTCGCGTACTTCGCGACGAAAGTCGGCACGGAAATCTCCGCGGCCGTGCCCGGGATCGGCCCGGTCATCGGGACCATGCTGCGCGGAGGTCCGGAAGTGGGCGCGGCGACCATCCGGCGGTTCTATTGGCTGCATATCGCCATCCTGCCGATCGCGCTCCTGGGCCTGCTGGGCGCGCATCTGGCCATGATTCAGATGCAGGGGATGAGCCGGCCGCTCTCTGTGCGGGACGAGCGCAGCATGCCGTTCGTGCCGGACTTCCTGCTCCGGGATCTGGTCGCATGGTGCGTGATGCTCGGGGCGGTGCTGGCCCTCGCGGTGTACCTGCCGGCCACGCTGGGCGAGCAGGCGGATCCCTTCGCGCCGACGCCGGCCGGCATCGAGCCGGAATGGTACTTCCTCTGGATGTTTCAGACCTTGAAGCTGGTGCCGAGCCATGTCTTCGGCTTGGAAGGAGAGCTGCTCGCCATCGGCGGCATCGGGATTGCGGGCGCCGCGCTGGTGCTGGTGCCGTGGCTGGACCGTCCGGCCCGCCGCGGACGGGCGCATTGGCTGATGGCGCTGCTGGGGTGGGTCGGGATGAGCTACGTGGTGGGCATGACGGTCTACGCGCTCTGGATCGGGCACGCGCCATGACGCGCTCGGCGGTGGTGCTGCGAGCCGGCGTCGTCGCGGCGCTCGCGATCCCGGCATGGGCGCCGGCGGCGCAGGCACAGACCAAGGGCAGCGGGTGCGTGGAATGCCATCAGGCCATGGAGGGCGGCACCCGGGGGCCGGCCGCGCTGTTTCCCGACGATGTGCATGCCGCGCGCGGGCTCACGTGCGCCGACTGCCACGGGGGAGATCCCGCCTCCATGGATCCGGAGGCGGCCATGGATCCCGCGCGGGGGTTCCTCGGGCATATCCGGCGCGAGGAGATCCCGGCGCTCTGCGCCCGGTGCCACGCGAATCCGGAGTACATGCGGCGGTTCAATCCGAACCTGCCGACCGACCAGTACGCGAAGTACCTGACGAGCCAGCACGGCAAACGCTTCGCCGCGCACGACGCCGACGTTCCCGTCTGCACGAGCTGTCACGGCGTCCACGGGATCCTGCAGGCGCGCAACCCCTCCTCGCCGGTCTATGCGACCAACATCCCCGGGACGTGCGCGACGTGCCATGCGGACGCGTCCGTCATGGACCGGCACGGGCTGCCGGTCAATCAGCACTGGGAATATTCGCGGAGCGTGCACGGCCAGGCGCTGTTGTTCCGGGGCGACCGCGCGGCGCCCCATTGCGCCAGCTGCCACGGATCACACGAGGCCGCCCGCCCGGGCACGCTCGCCGTCGGCAACGTGTGCGCCCAGTGCCACGCGCTCTCGCGCGACCTGTTCGTCAACAGCCCGCACAAAGCGGCGCACGAGGCGTTGGGGCTGCCGGAGTGCGAGGTGTGCCACGGCAACCATTTGATCGCCAGGCCGACGGACGAGATGCTCGGGACCGGCCCCGAGGCGCTCTGCGTCAGCTGCCACGAGCCCGAGTCCGCGGGGTTCCGCACCGCCCAAGCGATGCGCGGGGCAATCGAGCGGCTCAAGACCCGCGTGCAGGACGCGAATGCCCTGATCGAACAGGCCGACGGCCTGGGCATGGACGTGGCGGACGCGGAATTCGAGCTCCACGAGGCGGGCGCCAAACTGACGCAGTCGCGGGCGTATGTGCACGCCTTTTCGATGGACAAGATGGACCCCATCGTCGAGGAGGGGCTTGCCCATGCGGATGAGGCCGCGGGGCAGGGGGAGCAGGCGGTGGAGGAGTTCCACTTCCGCCGCAAGGGCTTTTGGGTGACGCTCGTGATCCTGGGGCTCTTGATCCTCGGCCTCGTGCTGCGGATCAGGGAGTTGGACCGCCCGGACGGCTCGCGGGGGGAGCGCTCGTGATGGCGGAGCGCCGGCGGCCCTCGTCCAGCCTCCTGCGCAACCCGGTCAGCCTGATCGGGCTCTTCGTCGCCGCGCTGAGCACGGCGTTCGGCCTGCCGCTGATGTTCATGGATCTGTTCAGCCGGCACACCAACCCGTACCTCGGGGTGCTCATCTATCTCGTGCTCCCCTTTGTGGCGATCGGCGGAGCCGCGCTCGTGGCGCTGGGAGCGCTGTGGGAGCGGCGCCGCCGGACACGGCACGCCGGCGCGGTCGTGCCGCCGCTTCCCCGGATCGACTTGAACCGTCCGCGGGATCAGATGCTCCTGGGCGGCGCCCTTGCGGCCGTGATGACGCTGGTCGTGCTCCTCTCCGTGACCGGGTACCGGGCCTACCATTTCACGGAATCCGTCGAGTTCTGCGGCCTCGTGTGCCACCAGGTCATGAAGCCGGAGCACACCGCCTATCAGCATTCGCCGCATGCGCGCGTCGCGTGCGTCCAGTGCCACGTCGGGCCCGGCGCCGACTGGTTCGTGCGGTCGAAGCTGAGCGGGCTGTACCAAGTCTACGCGGCCGCCGCCGGCACGTACCCGCGCCCCATCCCCACGCCGGTGAAGAACCTGCGCCCGGCGCAGGAGACCTGCGAGCAGTGCCACTGGCCCGCCAAATTCTTCGGCGCTCAGCAGAGGACGTTCAACCACTTTCTTGCCGATGAGACCAACAGCCCGTGGCGGATCGAGATGCTCATCAAAGTCGGCGGCGGCGATCCGTCGGTCGGGGCGACGACGGGCATCCACTGGCATATGAACATCAGCAAGGAGATCTCCTACATCGCCGCGGACGAGGAGCGGGAGCAGATTCCCTGGGTGCGCGTCGTCAGCCACGACGGCGCGGTCCGCGAGTACATGTCCACCGAGCGGCCCCTGTCGCCGCAGGAGATCGCCGCGGGGGAAGTCCGGCGGATGGACTGCGTCGACTGCCACAACCGGCCCTCGCATATCTACAACCCTCCGGACCAGGCGGTTGACCGGGCGTTCGAAGCCGGCCGGATGGATCCGGAGCTGCCCTATCTGAAGCGGGAGGCGGTCCGGCTCCTCATTGCGCCGTACGAGACCGAAGCGGAGGCCCTGGACGCGATCCTGGCCGGGTTGGCGGCGTTCTACCAGAACACCTACCCGGAGGTGTACCGGCAGAAGGCGGTGGCGATCCGGCAGGCGACCGAAGCGGTGCAGCAGATCTTCTCGACGAACATCTTTCCCGAGATGCGGGTCAACTGGCGCGTCTACCCGAATCATATCGGCCATCGCAACTCGGAGGGATGCTTCCGCTGCCACGACGGGCTCCACCGGAGCCGGGACGGCCGGGTCATCACGAAGGACTGCAACGCGTGCCACACGATCCTGGCGCAGGGGCCGCCCGAGGCGATGACCGCGCTCCACCTGGAGGAGCAGCCGTTTCAGCACCCGGTGGATCTCGGGATGGACGTCACGGAGTTCAAGTGCAGCGAGTGCCACACCGGGACGAGCGGCTTGTAACGAAATCAGTGCCAAATGCGGAATGCGGAATCCCGATTGTGTCATGTTGGATGTGTAACGTGTCATGCCCGCTCGGCCGGTCCATGACACATTCCACATCGAACGGTACGCCGAGCCATTCCGCATTCCGAATTCCGAATTTGGCACGATGGTTGGCGCTGGGATTGGTGTTGGCATTCGCAGCGCCGGCGCGCGCGCAGGAGGCTCCGGACAATGACACGTGCCTGGCGTGCCACGGCGACCCGTCCGCGGACCCGTTCATCGACCCCGAGCTGTTCGGAGCCTCGATCCACGGCCGCAACCGCTGCACGAGCTGCCACCGGGACGTGACGGAGATCCCGCACGGCGTGCCGCTTGCGCCCGTGAGCTGCGCCTCCTGCCACCGGATCGAGACCGAAGTCTACCTGAACAGCGATCACGGCCTGGCGCTGAAAGCCGGCGTCACCGAAGCGGCGACCTGCCGCAGCTGCCACGGCAACGCCCATGAGCTGCTGAGCTCGCGCAACCCCGCCTCGCCCGTGCACCGGGCCAACATTCCCGAGACCTGCGCGCAATGCCACGGGAAGACCGCCGAGATGGCCCGGTTCCGGCTGGCGCAGCCCGAGCCGGTGGCCTCCTACGATGAGAGCGTGCACGGCCGGGCGCTCATCGAGCGGGGCGTGGCGGCGGCGGCCGTGTGCACGGACTGCCACGGCTCGCACGATCTGCACCGCGCGACCAATCCGGGGTCGAAGCTCTACTGGCAGCGCATCCCGGCCACCTGCGGGAAATGCCATGAGAACATCCAGCAGACGTACCTGCGCAGCGTCCACGGCGGCGCCGTCCAGGCGGGGAAGCGCGAGGCGCCGGTCTGCACCGACTGCCACGGCGAGCACACCATCGCGTCCGTGAAGCTGGCCGCATCGTCGGTCTTCCCCTCGCACATTCCCGAGACGTGCGGGCAGTGCCACGCAGCCGAGCGCATCATCACCAAGTACGGGCTCCCGTCGCACACCGTCGACACCTACATGTCGAGCTTCCACGGGCTTGCGCTGCAGATGGGCATGCCGACGGCGGCGAACTGCGCCTCCTGCCACGGGGCCCACGATATCCTCCCCTCGAACGACCCCCGCTCCTCGGTGCATCCCTCGAACCTGCCGCAGACCTGCGGGAAGTGCCACCCCGGCGTCAGCGCCCAGGTCGCCAAAGGGCAGATCCACTCAGGCACCCGGCCGGGCCTGGAGCACCGCGTCGTCGGGTGGGTCCGCAGGTTCTACCTGGCGCTGATCGTGATGGTGATCGGCGGGATGCTCGCGCACAACTTCCTGGACTTCAGGCGGAAGCTCGCCGAGCATTACCGCCGCCACCGGGCTCAGGCCACCGGCATGCGGATGCAGCGCGGCGAGCGCCTCCAGCACGTCCTGTTGATTCTCGCGTTCCTGACGCTGGCCTACACGGGCTTCGCGCTGTCGTTCCCGCAGGCCTGGTGGTCGAGCCCCTTCGTCGGCCGGTTCGATTGGCGGAGCATGGGGCACCGGGTCGCGGCGGCGCTGTTCGTGCTGCTGTCGGTGTACCACCTGTGGTTCATGGCCGCCACGACGCGCGGCAGGAAGGAGCTGGCGGCGCTGTGGCCGAGGCGCCGCGATCTCATCGATCCGTTCCGCATGCTGGCGTTCTACCTGGGACGGCGCGCGGCGCGGCCGGTCTTCGCCCGCTACAGCTATGTCGAGAAGATGGAGTACTGGGCGCTCGTGTGGGGCTCCATCGTGATGGTGCTGACGGGCACGCTGATGACCTGGCAGGACTGGACGCTGCGCGTGTTCCCGAAGTGGTGCTTCGACGTGGTGAACGCGATTCACTACTACGAGGCGGTCCTCGCGTGCCTGGCGATCGCCGTGTGGCACTTCTACTTCGTGATGTTCGACCCGGACGAGTACCCGATGAAGTGGACGTGGATCAGCGGGCGGCCCTCGGAGTCGGATCGGGCCCACCGCGAGAACGAGCCGGATGACGAGGTGTAGGCGGCGCGCGCTCGCGATGGCCGCGGCGGGGCTCTGCGCCGGCGGGCTCGCCTTCGTCGCCATGGCCAGGTTTTTTCCCGTCTTTCCTTCCGACGCATCGGTGTAGTATGATAAGGCGCATGGTCGGCAGGGACGCAGTCGCCCTCCCGTTGTAACGGCACGGACACACCGCTGATGACTCGACTCCTTCGTTGGATGGGCTCACTCCAGATGGCGGTCGCGCTGATCCTCGCGATCGCGATCGTGCTGGCGTGGGGCACGATCTATGAGACGCGTTACGGCACGGCCTCCGTCCAGCGCTTCATCTACCAGGCGTGGTGGTTCCAGGGGATCCTCGGATTTCTCGCGGTGAACCTGGTGGTGTCGGCGCTGCGTCGCGTGCCGTGGAAGCGCAAGCACGTGCCGTTCCTCCTGGCGCACCTCGGGATCATCTGCATTCTCCTCGGCGGCATCATCGGCGGCCGCTTCGGCATCGAGGGCCAGCTCGTGATCCGCGAAGGGGAGGCCAACCGGACGCTGCTGCTTCCGGGCAAGGTCCTCGTGCTGCATCAGCCGAATCCCGGCGGGCACCGGGCGTTCCCGACCTTCTTCGAGACGCAGGCCTGGGTGCACGAGCCCGACGCGTCGTTCTCGGCCGAGCTGGAGGGCCGCCGCCTGGAGCTCACGGTGAACCGGTATTATCCGGACGCGGTGGTGCAGGACGAGGTCACCGATGGCGGGCCTGAGGCGAACCCGGCCGTGCGGGTCAGGGTGGAACACGGGCTCCAGCAGGACGCGCTGTGGCTCTTCGCGCGCGACCCGGAGCGGTTCGGGATCGGCTGGGGCGACGCGCACGTCATCTTCCTCGAGCCGGAAACGGAGGCCGACGCCGCGCGCCTCATCGAGCCGGTTCCGGCCACCCGCCACCTGCGGGGGGTCGTGGCCGTGGCGCTGCCGGACCTGGGTGCGCGCGACATTCCTGTGCCGGAGACGATGCACACGCCCATCCCGGTCGAGGGGACTCCGTACACGATCACGTTCCGCGACTACTTTCCTGACTTCGTGATCGGCGAGGATGGCCCCGAATCCCGCTCGGACTCTCCGAACAATCCCGCGGTGGCCTTCACGCTGAGCGGACCGGAGGGGACCGACCCGTACCTGCTCTTCGCCTTCCATCCGGACATCGCGTCCATGCACGGCTGGCAGCATCAGATTCCGGCCCAGGTGAGCTACACGCATCCCTTCTCGGCGTCGCTGCCGCCGAATGCGATCGCGCTCTACGTGCATCCGGGCGCCGAGCGGCTGGGCGCGGTGCTGACCGGCCGGGCGGGCGAACGGCGGCATGTCGAGCATCTGGAGCCGGGCGAGACGTATACGCACCCTTGGCTCGAGTACGTGTTCCGCGTGGAGGCGTACGCGCCGCGCGCCGTCCTGGAGCAGCGCGTGACGAACCGCAGCGACGAGGTCAGGGGGGAAGCGCTGCACGTGACGCTGTCCTCGAGCGACGCTGAAGCCGACGGCTGGGTCGGATCCGGCGGCGCGCTCGAGCTGGATCTCAACGGGCACCCCGTGACGGTGAGCTACGAGCAGCAGACGCGCGAGCTGCCGTTCACCGTGAAGCTGCTGGACTTCAGGAAGATCGATTATCCCGGCACGCAGATGGCCGCCGGCTTCGAAAGCGACGTCCACCTGAGCGACCTGGAGCGGGGCGTTATCCTCATGCGCAAGATCAGCATGAACAACCCGCTCAAGTACCGCGGGTACAGCCTGTTCCAGTCGAGCTTCGTCCCGGGCGCAGTGGAAACGACGGTGCTGTCGGTGCGGAACGATCCCGGCACGCCGCTGGTGTACGCCGGATTTCTCATCGTGATTCTCGGGGTCGTGTGGATGTTCATCGCGCGGCGGGCGAAGGCGGCGCGCTGGGGGGGAGGGGGCGCATGATCGGCACTCGGCGGCGCGCCTGGCGCGTCTGGGGCCTCGCGTGCGGACTCGTCATGTCGGCGGGGATCGCCGTCCAGGCAGCCGGGGACGTGCCCGACGTGCGGGACTGGCCGGAGGCGGCGCTCTCGGGCGCGCGGCGGATCGTCATCCAGCACCATGGGCGCCACAAACCCTTCGACAGCTTCGCCTGGGAGACCCTGAAGCATCTGACGGGATCGCCGACCCTGGGGGGGCAGGACCCGGTGGCGACGACGCTCTCCTTGATCGCGGAGCCGGAGCGCTGGCAGGACGCGCCGCTCATCGCCGTGCCGTATGGCCCGTTGCGCGACGCGCTGGGGGTGCCGGATGAGTCCGCGCACGTCTCCTACCACGGGATCATCGCGACGCGGCGGCTCATGCAGCTGTTGCCGCCCATCGTGGCGAAGCAGCAGCGCGATGAGAAGCTCACCATCGCCGAGAACGAAACGATGGACGTGTACGACCGCTTCGTCACGCTCAATCTCCTCTTTGAACAGGAGCTCGATCTCGTCCCGCCCGCGTCGCGGCTTGAGCGGACCTGGCTGCCCGTGCTGAACCCGGCCGGCCACCCGCCGGAGGCGCGGGACACCGTCCGCGGCGCATGGGCCTCCTTCGTCCAGGCCGTGCGAGGCGGCGATGCGGAGGCGCTTGGGCAATCGGCGCGGTCGCTTCGCCGGACTCTCCGGGACCTTCAGCCGTCCGCGTATCCCGCGGAGTGGCGCCTCACGCTCGAGGTGTGGTACAACCGGCTCGAGCCGTTCCTGCTCGCCCGCATCGCGTACGTCCTGGCGATCCTGGCCCTGGCGGCCGGGCTGCGCGCGGGTGCGCCGGGCGTCACACCCGGCGGCACCTCGACGGCAGCGGCGGGCTCGCGGCGGGCGGCGGCGATCGGGATGGCCGCGATGACGTTGGCGGCGGCCCTCCACGCGGGCGGCATGGTCGCGCGGGTGGTGCTTGCCGAGCGGCCTCCGGTGGCGAACTTCTACGAGACCATGCTCTGGCTGCCGTTCGTCGCGGTCGTCCTCGCCTTCGTGTTCGAGTGGCGCTACCGCGTGCGGTTCTTCGCGCTGGCGGCGTCGATCCTCGCCGTCATCACCCTGATCCTGGCGGACCATCTGCCGCTGGATTCCAGCATCACCCCGATCGTCGCCGTGCTGCGCAGCAACCTGTGGCTTACCGTGCACGTCCTCACGATCGTGGCGAGCTACGGCGCGCTGGCGCTGGCGGCGGTCCTGGCGCACTTTGCGGGCGCGAAGTATCTCGCGCGCCGCGAGGACGCCACGCTCGCCGCGCTCGATCTGTGGCTCTACCGGACGATTCAGGTCGGCGTGGTGCTCCTGGCGGCCGGGATCATGCTCGGGGCGGTCTGGGCGAACGCGTCCTGGGGCCGGTACTGGGGCTGGGATCCCAAGGAGACCTGGGCGCTCATCACGCTCTTGTGGTTCATCGCGGTGCTGCACGGCCGGTTCGCCGGCTGGCTGCGGCCGGCCGGCGTGGCGATGGCCACGATCGCGGGATTCTTCCTGCTCTTGATGACGTATTATGGTGTGAGCTTCTATCTGGTCGGCCTGCACAGCTATGCCGGCGGGAACGCGAAGCCGATCCCGCCGCTCTTGATCGCGTACGCCATCGGAGAAGCGGCGTTCATCGCGCTCCTGGGCGCCGTCATGGCTTCCCGCCGCGTCCGAGCAGGGGCATGATGCAGCAATTTCTGGCCAACGTGGATCCGTTCAAGCGCTTGACGCCCGCGGAGTTGCAGCAGGTCGCGTCCGTGAGCCGCGAGCGCGGGTTCGCCAAGGGCGAAACGGTCTTCCGGCAGAACGAGCAGGCCGACGCGGTCTGGGTCGTGCGTACCGGACGCGTCCACCTGATGAATTTCTTCGCCGACGGCCGGGCATCCACCACGTGCGTCATGACCCCCGGGGAGACCTTCTGTTGCCTCTCCACGCTGGACCGCAAGGCCTATCCCGTCGATGCCATTGCCGCCGTGGACAGCACGCTCGTCCGGGTTCCGCTTGAGATGTTCCACCAGGCCATGGCGAAGTCCAGGGAATTCGCCAGCCAGACGCTGTGCCTGTTCTGCGATCGCCTGCGCCAGGTCGAGCACAAGAGCTGCACCGCCTACGAGCCAGCAGAAAAGCGCATCGCGCAAGTCTTGCTCACGCTCCAGAAGAAATTCGGCGAGACGATTCCGCTGACCCGCCACGAGCTGGCCGAGCTGGCGGGCACGACGCATGAGACCGCCATCCGCACCTTGAGCCGCTTCAAGCAGCAGGGGTGGATCCGGTCCGTCCGCGGCAAGACCACGATCGTCCATCCCAAGCACCTCAGCGAGCTCGTCCGTTCCTGAGCCCCCGGGTCATCTGTCAGGAAACCGGACCGCTCCGACGCGCCGCGCTACCCACGCATGACGTACGTCATAGAACTTCTCCCTCCGGTGGGGGTACGATACTGACAGAAGCCGTGAGGGAGGAGCCATGGAGCATCTGCTCGATTCTGTGCCGCTGTTTCAAGCTCTGCCGTCCCCGGTGTGCCGGCAGTTGGCGTCCGAGTGCCAGCGTCTACGGTTCGGCAAGGGCGCCATGATCTTCGAGGAGCATCAGCCGGCGGAAGCCGTGTGGGTGCTCAAGCGCGGGGTCGTGTTCCTGGTGAAGCGCACCCCCCAGGGATCCCTGGCGACGATCTTCACGATGACGCCGGACGAGGCGCTCTGCGGCATTTCCGCGTTCGAACGCGGGACGTACTCCGCCGGGGCTCTGGCCGCCACGGACGCTCAGGTGGTTCGGATTCCGTCCGCCACCTGCGGCGAGCTCATTTCGCAGTATCCGCAGTTCGCCGAAGCGGTCATCACCAGCTGCATTCACCGGATGCGCCACATGGCGGAGACGATCCGTCTCGGGCAGGCGCCCGTGGAACAGCGGCTGGCCTCGGTGCTGCTCAGGCTTCGGACGACCTTCGGCGTGACGATTCCGCTGACGCACCACGAGCTGGCCAGGATGGCCGGCACTCGCTGGGAGACCTCGATCCGGACGCTTTCCACGATGAAGCGGAAGGGGTGGATCACGTCATCCCGCGGCAAGATCACGGTGCTCGCGCCGGAGCAGCTCAGGCATCTGGTTGACGGCAACGGCCGGACCGCGTCTCGCGACGGGACTGTCCGCGCCGGGGGCTGACATGCGTCATAGCGCGCCCGGGTTCCGGCGCGCCTGATCATGATCGCCGTCGGCGCGCAGGTCCAGGCGGGCCACGTGGCGGCCCTCGAGCGCGAGTTGGACATCATCATCGAGCCGACGCCGAAAGGGTGCGCAGGCCGAACGTAGGATGTGAGCACCACAGCGCGCAACCTCGTACGCTCCGGGTCTCTGTGGCGCGGGAGGAGACGGGAGGTCGCGATGCAACCGGTGGAGCGCCTGCGGCGCGAGCACGCGCTGCTGCGCGCGAAACTTCAGATCCTCGAGAGCGCGCTTGCCTTGCATCCGCAGGCATGGTACGTGGCGAGGGAGCTCGTGTACACGCTCGCGCGCCAGTTGAAGGACCATATCAGGCGGGAGGAGTCGCTCATCAGCCGGTGCCGCGCCTCGCTGGAACCGGATGAGATCGCGCACCTGGGCGTGACGCACCGCCGCGAGCCGCGCCTGCTGAGCGCCATCAACCGGGCGTTCGTCCAGGGACCGGGAGAAGCACGTGCGGCGATCCGCCCGCGGCTCCTCGCGCTCATCGAGCGGCTGCGCCGGCATATGGACGAGGAGGAAGCCATGCTGTTTCCGGAACTTGAACGGCGGCTCCCCTCCGAGGAGGAGTTCGGTGAGCCTTCGGTGGAGGCCGGCGTCGATGAGCGAATGACCGTGAACCGGGTGCTCCGTGCCTATCCGGAAGCCGCAGGGGTATTCCGGCGGATGTTCATCAACATTCAGGATGAGGGACTGGTGTGCCTCGACGAGGTGGCCTGGCGGCACGGGATTGACTGCCGGACGCTGATCCGGGAACTCGAGGGCGACATCGCCGGCGAGCGAACCGCGGGCGCCGAGTTCCGCGTGCGCGTGTAAACCCGCCTCGCGGCGGGGCGGCGGGAGCGATGGCTGGGATCCAGGTGAAGCGGGACGGCGTGCAGCTGCGGGCCGGGGATGTCATGCGCCGGCACGTCGTGGCGCTGAGCCCGGACATGACGCTCCGGGAGGCGGCTCAGGTCTTCTTCGACCACGGCGTCAGCGGCGCGCCGGTGGTGGACGCCGAGGGCCGGCTGGTCGGGGCGGTGTCCCAGCGCGATCTGGTGCTTGGCCGGACCGGCGCCGCGGATGAGGCGGCCTATTTCACGCAGGAATCCACGGCCGTGGCGCCTCCGCCGTCGCTCGGCCCCGAGGCCGACGAGCGCCGCGTGCGCGACGTCATGGCGCCGGCCTCGCCCCTGGTCCGGGAGCAGACGAGCGTGCGCGCCATCGGGCGGGTGATGCTGCGCCGGCAGGTGCACCGGGTCGTCGTCGGACGGGAGGGCACCCTGGCCGGCATTGTCACCTCGATGGATGTGCTGCGGGCGCTCCTGCGTTGACGTCTGACGCGGCGACGGGCGCAGCCACCACAACGCAAGGAGTCGGAAGCCCCATCATGCCGCAGCGCCGAACCCGTGCCCGCTCGCCTGAATCCTCCCCGGAGTCTTCGCCCGCCCGCGAGCTCGCCCGCCACGGCCTGACCCGGGCCGGGCAGGTGTCGTGGAACTTCTCGACCTCGGCGTTGTACGAGGAAGCGATCCGCCGGCGCGAAGGGTCGGTCGCCCGTGGCGGAGCGCTGGTGGTCCGGACCGGCCAGCACACCGGGCGCTCGCCGAACGACAAGTACGTCGTGCGCGAGCCGTCCAGCGAGTCCCACGTGTGGTGGGGACCGGTCAACCGCGCCATGTCCTCGGCCCGGTTCGCCCGGCTCCACCGGCGCATGCTGTCCTCGCTGCGGGGGAAAGACCTCTTCATCCAGGACTGCGCGGCCGGGGCGGATCCCGCTTACCGGCGTTCGATCCGGGTGATGACGGAAAGCGCCTGGCACAGCCTCTTCGCCCGGACCATGTTCATCGTGGAGGACCGGACGGGCTTCGATCCCGCCTTCACGCCGGACTACACGGTGCTCCATGCCCCCTCCTTCGGCGCGGACCCGGAGATCGACGGGACGAACTCGCCCACGTTCATTGTCGTGAACTTCGGACAGAAGCTGATCCTGATCGGAGGCACCGGGTACGCGGGCGAGATCAAGAAATCGGTGTTCACGCTGATGAACTACCTCCTGCCGCTCGCAGGCGTGCTCTCCATGCACTGCTCGGCGAACATCGCCCCCGACGGGGAGGTGGCGGTCTTCTTCGGCCTCTCCGGCACGGGCAAGACCACGCTCTCGGCCGACCGGCGGCGCACCCTGATCGGCGACGACGAGCACGGCTGGAGCGATCACGGCGTGTTCAACATCGAAGGCGGCTGCTACGCGAAGATGATCCGCCTCTCGGCGGCATCGGAACCCGAGATCTTCTCCGTGACGCGCCGGTTCGGGACCGTGCTGGAGAACGTCGCGCTCGATCCGGAGAGCCGGCGGCTGGACCTCGATGATGATTCGCTGACCGAGAACACCCGCGGGGCCTACCCGCTCTGCTACATCCCCAACGCCAGCCGGACGGGATGCGGCGGCCATCCGCGCGACGTGATCATGCTCACCTGCGACGCGTTCGGGGTGCTGCCCCCGATCGCCCGTCTCACGCCCGCGCAGGCGATGTTCCATTTTCTCTCCGGCTACACCGCGAAGGTGGCGGGGACGGAACTGGGCGTGACCGAGCCGCAGGCCACCTTCAGCACCTGTTTCGGCGCGCCGTTCATGGCGCTGGACCCTATCGTCTACGCGAAGCTGCTCGGGGACAAGATCGCCGAGCAGCGCACCCGCTGCTGGCTGGTGAACACCGGCTGGAGCGGGGGGGCCTACGGCGCCGGCAAGCGGATCAAGATCGAGCTGACCAGGGCGATCATCGACGCGGCGCTCGGCGGCGCGCTCGATGAGGCTCCGACGCGGCGTGACCCGGTGTTCGGCATGGACGCGGTCGCGCGATGCCCGGACGTGCCGGAGACCGTCCTCGACCCGCGCCGCACGTGGCAGGACCCGTCCGCGTACGACGCGAAGGCGCGCGAGCTGGCGCAGCGATTCCGGAAGAATTTCGCGCAGTTCGACGGGCGGGTGCCGCCGGACGTCCGGCAGGCCGCGCCGGAAGACGGCGCGGTCGGCGCGCGCGCCGCGTCTTCATCGCCGGGAGGAGGCCCATGACGGATCCCTGGCAGCACTATCGGGACGCGCTTCGGGCGCACGTCCACGGGGTCTGCCTCGACCGGCAGCTCTCCTGCGAGGATCCGGACACGTGCCGGATGGCCGCGTGGATTCCCGCGCTGGTGGAACTGGTGCGCGAGGTCGGCGGGGCCTCCGGACCGGCGTACGAGGCCGCCGTCCGCGCGCGGATCTGTTCACGGTGCGAGCACCGCCGGGCCGACGATGCGTGCGAGGTCCGCAGCCGCGCCGACTGCTGTCTCGACCGGTATCTGCCGTTGATCGTGGAGACGATCCGGTTGGTGGACCAAAGGGACGAACGTCGAACGTCACACGAATGATCCTTGTCACTTGTGCGTTTGCCTTTTGGCTTTTGCCTGTTCACTGTTCACTGAGCTGAGGAGGATTCGTGTCCCGTTTCGGTCTCGCATGCGTGCTCGTGCTCGGGAGTCTCGCGGTGACGCCGGCCGTCCGGGCATCGGACGACTGGCACCTGTGGCAGGAAACCGTGTGGCCGCTCTTCACGCGCGGCCGGGTCTCGGGGACCCTGGTCGAGCAGACCCGGTACCGGGACGACATGCGGGAGATCTTCTTCGTCTACTGGGAGGGGAGCGCCGCCGTCCAGGTGCTGCCGCATCTCAGGGCCGGAGCGGTCTACAGCTACATGCAGGAGAAGGGCCAAGACGGCCATTGGCGCGACGAGCACCGGCCGATGTTTGATCTGATTCCGCACGTCGCCGTCGGCCCCGTGAAGTTCGAGAACCGGGCGCGCCTGGAGATCCGCGTGATCGAAGGCGCCTCCGATGACGTGAAGTGGCGCTACCGCAACCGCATTCAAGCGGTGTACACGCTGCCGGGCACCGACGGCCGGCTCGCGGTGTGTGCGAGCGAGGAACCCTTCTTCGAGACCCCCCACGGGGGCTGGAACCAGAATCGCCTCTTCGCGGGCCTCCAGACCTCCCTCACCAAGCAACTCTCCGCTACGCTCGCCTGGGGCATCCAGAGCATCCGGCGCGGCGCGGATTGGGACGACCGGCAGCTTCTCTTGCTGTCAGGGAAAATCCGTCTCTAACCCGCCAGCGGCCTCCGAGACAGTGCGGTCCCGTTTCAATACGGTATGCGCCAGGTCATAGCCAAGCCCATTTGATGGAACTATCTCGCTTTCTCACGGTACGTTTATGCCTCCAATGCAGGAATCCTCTATGACAGCCATCATAGAAGGCGGCGGTATATTCAGGTATCTCATAGGTAAGCTCAGGACGTCAGATCGGACGCTGCAGGGGACGAGACAAGGGAGGGGACGCGATGCCACGCCCGAGCGTGACGCTCGATGCCAACCAGGCGGTTGCCGAGATCGCCTATCAACTCAGCGAGGTGATCGCGATCTATCCCATCACCCCCTCTTCGACCATGGGGGAATGGGCGGATCAGTGGGCGACCCAGGGCAGGCCGAACCTGTGGGGGGTTCCTCCCTCGGTTGAAGAGATGCAGAGCGAAGGCGGAGCCGCGGGGGCGGTGCACGGCGCCCTCCAGGCGGGCTCACTGACCACGACGTTCACCGCCTCGCAGGGCCTGCTCCTCATGATCCCGAACATGTACAAGATCGCCGGGGAGCTGCTCCCGACGGTGTTTCACGTCGCGTCCCGGTCCATCGCGACCCAGGCGCTGTCGATCTTCGGCGACCACAGCGACGTGATGGCCGCGCGCGCGACCGGGTTCGCCATGCTCGCCTCCAGCTCCGTGCAGGCGGCGATGGACCTCGCCTTGGTGAGCCACGCGGCCGCGCTCAAGTCCCGCGTGCCCGCGGTGCATTTCTTCGACGGATTCAGGACCTCGCACGAGGTCATGAAGGTCGAACGGCTCGCCCCCGAGGATCTCCGGGCCCTGATCGACGACGACTTGGTTCGCGCGTTCCGAGCCCGCGCGCTCACTCCGGACCGGCCGGTCATCCGGGGCACGGCGCACAACCCGGACGTGCACTTCCAGGCCCGCGAAGCCTCCAATCCGTATTACCTCGCGTGTCCGGCGATCGTGCAGGGCGCGATGGACGCCCTCGGCCGCCTGACGGGTCGCCGCTACCACCTCTTCGACTACCTCGGCGCGCCGGATGCCGAGCACGTGGTGGTCCTGATGGGCTCCAGCGCCGAAACGGCCCAGGAGACCGTTGAGTACCTGACCGCCCGTGGGGCGCGCGTCGGGCTCATCAACGTCCGGCTCTACCGCCCCTTCTCGGTGGAGCACTTCATCGCCGCGCTGCCGCCCACGGTGACCGCCATCGGGGTGCTCGACCGCACCAAGGAGCCCGGCAGCGCGGGCGAGCCGCTGTACCTGGACGTCGTCGCCGCCGTCCAGGAAGCCGTGTCGGCCGGGCGGGCGCCCTTCCGGACGCATCCGAAGATCATCGGCGGCCGGTACGGGCTTTCGTCCAAGGAGTTCACCCCGGCGATGCTGACGGGCGTGTTCGATCAGCTCTCGAGCGCCTCTCCGAAGAACCATTTCACGGTCGGCATCGTGGACGACGTCACCATGACGAGCCTGGCCTACGACCCGGAGGTCTCGACCGAGGACGCGGATACGCACCGGGCGATCTTCTACGGCCTCGGATCCGACGGGACGGTGGGGGCGAACAAGAACTCCATCAAGATCATCGGCGAGGGGACGCCGTTCTACGCGCAAGGGTACTTTGTCTATGACTCGAAGAAGTCGGGATCCATGACGGTCTCCCACCTGCGCTTCGGCTCGCGGCCGATCCGCTCGGCCTATCTGATCACGCAGGCGAGCGTGGTCGCGTGCCACCAGTTCTCGTTCCTGGAGCGCTTCGACGTCCTCTCCGTCGCCCGCTCCGAGGCGACGTTCCTGCTCAACAGCCCGTACGGGCCGGGGGAGGTCTGGGCGCATCTGCCGCGCCCCGTGCAGCGCCAGATCATCGAGAAGCGCCTGCGCGTCTTCGTCATCGACGGGTACCGGGTGGCGCAGGAAGCGGGGATGGGCCGGCGGATCAACACGGTCATGCAGACCTGCTTTTTCGCCATCAGCGGCGTCCTGCCACGGGAGGAGGCGATCACGGCGATCAAAGCCTCCATCCAGAAGACGTACGGGAAGCGGGGGGAAGCCGTGGTCCAGAAGAATTTCGCGGCGGTCGATCACGCGCTCGAGCACCTGCACGAGGTCGCCGTGCCCGCCGAGGCGGACGGCGCGCTCGAGCTCCTGCCGCCCGTCCCCGCGCAGGCGCCGGAGTTCGTCAAGTCCGTCCTGGGGCGGATGATCGTCGGGCAGGGGGACCAGCTGCCCGTGAGCGCGCTGCCGGACGACGGCACCTATCCGACGGGCACGGCCCGCTGGGAAAAGCGCAATATCGCGCTGCAGATCCCGGTGTGGGACGAGACGCTCTGCGTGCAGTGCGGCAAGTGCGTGCTGGTCTGCCCGCATGCGGTGATCCGGGGGAAGGTCTATCCGGCGGACCGGCTCCAGGGCGCGCCGGAGACGTTCAAGTCCGCGCCCGCCCGGTGGCGGGAGTTCGGCGGCCGCCGCTATACGCTGCAGGTCGCGCCGGAAGACTGCACCGGATGCGCCCTGTGCGTGGAGGTGTGTCCGGTCAAGAGCAAGCGCGAAGTCCGGCACAAGGCCATCAACATGCACCCGCAGGAGCCGCTCCGGACGGCCGAGCGGGACAACTGGGAGTTCTTCCTGTCGCTGCCCGAGGCGGACCGGGAGGCGCTCGCGCTCGCGCAGGTGAAGGACGTGCAGCTCCTGCCGCCGCTGTTCGAATTCTCCGGCGCCTGTGCGGGATGCGGCGAGACGCCGTATCTCAAGCTGCTCAGCCAGCTCTTCGGCGACCGGGCGATGATCGCCAACGCGACGGGCTGCTCCTCCATCTACGGCGGGAACCTTCCGACCACGCCCTGGACCGCGAACGGGGACGGCCGCGGGCCGGCGTGGGCCAACTCCCTCTTCGAGGACAACGCGGAATTCGGCTTGGGCATGCGCTTGGCACTCGACGCGCAGGGGGCCTATGCCAAGCGGCTGCTGGTCAAGCTCGGCGACATCGTCGGCGAGGAGCTCGTGGACTCGATCCTCAACGCCGACCAGAGCTCCGAGACCGGCCTGCGGGCGCAGCGGCAGCGCGTGGCGCGCCTGAAGGAGCGGCTCCGCGGGCTGGCGGAGCAGGAGGGGGCCGATTTGGAGCGACTGGCGGACGTCCTGGTCAAGAAGACCGTCTGGATCGTGGGCGGGGACGGCTGGGCGTACGACATCGGTTACGGCGGTCTCGACCACGTCCTGGCCTCCGGGCACAACGTCAACGTGCTCGTGCTGGACACGGAAGTGTACTCGAACACCGGTGGCCAGATGTCCAAGGCCACGCCGCGGGCTGGCGTCGCGAAGTTCGCCGCGAGCGGCAAGCAGATGCCGAAGAAGGACCTGGCGCTCATGGCGCTGAGCTACGGGCACGTGTACGTCGCGCAGGTGGCCATGGGCGCAAGCGACATGCAGACCCTGAGGGCCTTTCTCGAAGCGGAAGCCTACGATGGGCCGTCGCTGATCATCGCCTACAGCCACTGCATCGCGCACGGCTACGACCTCGTGCACGGGATGGACCAGCAGAAAGCCGCGGTTCAATCCGGGCACTGGCCGCTGTTCCGGTACCACCCGGCGCGCCCGGGGGACGGCAAGCACCCGCTGCTGATCGACTCCGGACCGCCCAGCATCCCCCTGGAGAACTACATCTACAACGAGACCCGGTACACCATGCTGGCGCACAGCAATCCGGAGGAGGCCAAGCGCCTGCTGGAGCTCGCGCAGGAGGACGTCAGGGTGCGATGGCGCCGCTACCAGCACCTGGCGTCCAGCGCCGTGACGGACGCGCCGCCGGAGGCCCCTCATGCCTGACCTCACGACGCGCTACCTGGGATTGACGCTGCGCAGCCCGCTCGTCGCCTCGGCCGGGCCCTTGGGGGAGGACCTCCGGAGCATCCAGCGCCTCGAGGACGCGGGCATCGCGGCCGTCGTGCTGCCGTCGCTGTTCGAGGAGCAGATCGTTCTGGAGAGCCAGGACCTGGACCGGTTCCTCTCCTACGGGACGGAGAGCTTCGCGGAGGCGCTCACCTACTTTCCGGACATGACGCGCTACAACCTCGGACCCGAGGAGTACCTCGAGCACATCCGGCGGGCGAAAGCGGCGGTGGGGATCCCGATCATCGGCAGTTTGAACGGCGTCTCCACCGGCGGCTGGATCAGCTACGCCAAGCGGATCCAGGAGGCCGGCGCAGACGCGCTGGAGCTCAACGTCTATTTCATCCCGACCAATCCGGACACCAGCGGCGCGGACGTCGAGGCGATGTATGTCCAGCTGGTCAGGGACGTGGCGGCGAGCATCGACATCCCGGTGGCCGTCAAGCTCAGCCCGTTCTTCAGCGCGCTGGCCCACATCGCCCGCCGCCTGGAGTCCGCGGGGGCGGATGCGCTCGTCGTGTTCAACCGGTTCTATCAGCCGGATCTGGATCTGGAGCGGCTGGAGGTCGTCCCGAACTTGCGGCTCAGCACGTCGGATGAGCTGCGGCTTCGCCTGCAGTGGGTGGCGATGCTCTACGGCTGCCTGCGCGCGGACCTGGCGGTCACGGGGGGCGTCCACACGGCGGAGGACGTCCTGAAGGCCATGATGGCCGGCGCGCGGGTGGCCATGATGACCTCGGCGCTGCTGCGCCACGGCCCCGAGCACGTGCAGACGCTCACGGCCGGCCTCGTGCGGTGGATGGAAGAGCACGAATACGAGTCCGTCCAGCAGATGCAGGGCAGCATGAGCACGGTGGCGGTGGCCGAGCCCGAAGCGTTCGAGCGGGCCAATTACATGAAGGTGCTGCGTTCCTACGCGCTGCGTCCCCGGCCCGGCGACGCGCCGGACGGATCGTGAGAGGAGACCACGCATGGGCGGCACGGCATCACAGGGGAATCGGCGGGCCCTCGGGACGGGGGGGCGGGCGCTCATGGAACGCGCCGCGCTCGGGAGCCTGTTCGACGCGCTGCGCAAGCGGGAGTACCGGGTGATCGGTCCGACCGTGCGGGACGGCGCCGTGGTCTACGATGAACTCGATGGGCCCGAGGCGCTGCCGGCGGGGTGGGGCGACGAGCAGGCCCCGGGGCGCTACCGGCTCTTCCGCCGGGAGCACGACACGCTCTTCGGCTATACGCTCAGCCCGCAGTCATGGAAGCGCTGGCTGTACCCTCCCGTGGCGACCGTCTGCCGGGTCGATCGCTCCGGGCGGGCGCCGGCGTTCACGGGGGGCGGCGCGCCGCGTGAGAAGCTGGCGTTCCTCGGCGTGCGGGCATGCGAGCTTCAGGCGATCGCGGTGCAGGACCGGATTCTGCTCGAGGGGACGTGGGCCGATCCGCAGTACGCGGCCCGCCGTCAATCCGCGTGCCTGATCGCGGTCAACTGCACCCAGTCGGGCGGCACCTGCTTCTGCGCGTCCGTGCAGTCTGGCCCGGCAGCCACGACGGGATTTGACCTGGCGCTCACCGAGCTGTGCGACGCGCAGCGTCATGAATTCCTCATCGAGGTCGGCACGGCGCGCGGCGGGGAGCTCCTCGCCGAGCTCGCGCACCGGCCGGCCGATCCGGAGACGGTGGCCCGCGCGACGTCGGCGGTGGCGGAGACGGCCGCCCGGATGGGCCGGACGCTGGAGGTGGACGGCCTGAAGGACCTGCTCTACCGGCATCTGGACCACCCGCGCTGGGATCAGGTCGCGTCGCGGTGCCTCGCCTGCGCGAATTGCACCATGGTGTGCCCGACCTGTTTCTGCTCGACGGTGGAGGAGGTCACCGACCTGACCGGGACGACGGCGGAGCGGGTCCGGAAATGGGATTCATGCTTCACGATGGCGTTCAGCTACATTCACGGCGGCAGCATCCGGAGCTCGACGCGCGCGCGATACCGGCAATGGCTGACGCATAAGCTGGCGACGTGGGTCGACCAGTTCGGGACCCTGGGATGCGTGGGGTGCGGGCGCTGCATCAGCTGGTGTCCCGTTGGCATCGATGTGACCGAGGAAGTCCGGGAAATCCGCGAGTCCGAGCGGTGCGATCCGCCGGCCACCCCAGGAGGCTCCTGATGCGCGATCTGGCGTCGCTGTTGGCCGACCACCCGTTTTTCCATGATGTTCCGGCCCCCTACGTCACGGTGTTGGCCGGATGCGCGCGGAACGTCGCCGTGCAGCCCGCGGCGTACATATTCCGCACGGGCGAGCCGGCGAATGCGTTCTACGTGCTGCGCGAAGGCCGCGTCGGGATCGAGCTGCCGCCGGTGGGCGGGTCGCCCCGGACGATTCAGACCGTCTCCGCGGGGGACGTGCTCGGCTGGTCGTGGCTCATCCCGCCGCATCAGTGGCGCTTTGACGCCCGCGCCCTGACGCCGGTCCGCGCCGTGGTGCTGGACGGCGAGTGTCTGCGGAAGAAATGCGAGCAGGATCACGACCTGGGGTATGAACTCCTGCGGCGCTTCTCGCAGGTGATCGCGGACCGGCTGGAGTCGGCTCGCCTGCAATTGCAGGACCTCTACGGGGGAGCGTGATGCGCGCGAAGACCAAGACGAACGGGCGGGGCGCCGATCCGATGCGGCCGGACCTGTTTCTCATTAAGCGGGTGCGGAAGGAAACGGCCGACACGTTTACGATGGAGCTGCAGCCGCAGCCGGGCTCGCGCGTCCGGCCCTTCAGGCCCGGACAGTTCAACATGCTCGACGTGATCGGGGTGGGAGAAGTCCCGATTTCGATCTCGGGCGATCCGGCATCCACCGTGCGCGTCGGGCATACCACGCGCGCCGTGGGCGCGGTGACGAACGCCATGAGCCGTCTTGGACGCGGAGGGCTCCTCGGCGTGCGCGGGCCCTTCGGCACCGGCTGGCCGCTGGACCTCGCCGCCGGCCGGGATGTCGTGATCGTCGCGGGCGGGATCGGGCTGGCGCCGCTGCGGCCGGCCATCTATCACGTGCTGGCGCACCGGTCCCGGTACGGGCGCGTGGTGCTGCTGTACGGGACCCGGACGCCGAGCGACATTCTCTTCCGCAACGAGCTGCGGCTCTGGGGCGGGCGATTCGACCTCGACGTCCAGGTCACCGTCGACCGGGGGGAAGGGGGCTGGCGCGGGAACGTCGGGGTGGTGACGCCCCTGATCCGGCGGGCCGGGTTCGATCCCCTGCAGGCGCTCGCCATGGTCTGCGGTCCCGAGATCATGATGCGATTTGCCGTCCAGGAGCTCCAGAAGCGCGGCGTGACGAACGACCGGATCTACGTCAGCTTGGAGCGCAATATGAAGTGCGCCATCGGGCTCTGCGGGCACTGTCAGTTCGGGCCGTTCTTTGTCTGCAAGGACGGCCCGGTGTTTCGGGTCGATCGCGTGGAACCGTGGCTGGCCAAGCGGGAGATATGACATGGGAGCGGTGAAGCGGCCGACACTGGCAGTCTGGAAATTCGCGTCCTGCGACGGGTGTCAGCTGAGCCTCCTCGACTGCGAGGACGAGCTCCTCGCGGTGGCGGGCGCGGTGGACATCGCGAATTTTCCTGAGGCGTCACG
>Ga0214471_10000476_pt1 | contig 34403 bp, 34 predicted proteins | sample RVTome_5_FD_207665 | JGI IMG/M metagenome (GOLD analysis project Ga0214471, IMG submission 207665) | Soil microbial communities from uranium-contaminated site in the Upper Colorado River Basin, Wyoming, United States - RVT142D155 | ecosystem: Environmental > Terrestrial > Soil > Contaminated >... | reverse complement strand
GGCCCGCGGGCCCCGTCGTTGTTCCGCGGTTGAAACCGCGGCTGGGCGCGCTTCGCGCGACGGGCGCTGAAGCGCATGGGGTGGGTGTCCTTCAGGACGCGTCGCCGGCGAAGCCGGCGCCGAGCGCCGGGTTGACCCGGCGAATCAAGGGGGCGGTGGGTTGGCTGGCGCGGTCTTACCCACAGAACTCAGCCGCGTGGCAAGCATAATATCAAGGCCCCGCTGGCGGCCGTCAGCGGGGCTTCCGGGTCGTTCATGGGCGATACTGGACTCGAACCAGTGACCTCCGGTATGTGAGACCGGCGCTCTAACCAACTGAGCTAATCACCCGCAAACCACGCGCACCTAACCGCTTCGCGCGCGGCAGGATAATATCATCAGGCACCACCGCATCCTCAAGCCCGAACGGTGCAACCCGCATGGATCGGCGAGCCTTCGGCACCACAGTCGCGGGTCTGATCGGCGCACATCGACTCGTGCACCCGGGAGCGCCAATGCAAACCCAGCCGCTGCGCATCGATGGCGTTCGACTGCTGCGCAACCTGTTCGACCTCGCCAGGGTCGGAAAGACGCCTGACGGGACCAACCGGATCGCGTATTCGGACGCCGACCGCGAGGGTCGCTCCCTGGCCATGGAGTTGATGGCGGCGGCGGGACTGGACATCCGCGTGGACACCGCCGCAAACATCATCGGCCGTCGGGTCGGGACCGACCCCACACTCCCGGCTATCGTGATCGGATCGCACATCGACTCGGTGCCCAACGGCGGTGATTATGACGGCCCCGTCGGTTCGCTGAGTGGCATCGAGGTCGCGCACACGCTCCACGAGCACGGGTACACGACTCGACATCCGTTCGAGGTCGTGCTCTTTCAGAACGAAGAGGGCGGGCTGTTCGGGTCGCGGCTGGTGAGCGGCGCGTTCGAGGATCGCGAACTGGACCTGGTGAGCAACAGCGGCAAGACGATTCGCGAGGGAATCACCTTCCTCCACGGCGACCCCGATCGCCTTGACGAGGCATGGCGCACGCGCGCTGACGTGTCGGCGTATCTCGAACTGCACGTCGAGCAGGGGGCCGTCCTCGAACAGGCCAACGCGTCCATCGGGATCGTGGAAGGGATCGTCGGCATCGGGTGCTGGAAGGTGGTCGTCGACGGAGCGGCCAATCACGCCGGCACCACGCCCATGACACAGCGCCGAGATGCGCTGCTGGCCGCCGCACGGTTCGTCGAGGCGGTCAACCGGATCGTCACCGCCGAGCCGGGGCACCACGTTGGGACCGTGGGCTGCCTCGAGGCCTTCCCCGGCGCGCCGAACGTGATTCCCGGCCGGGTGGAAGCCTGTCTGGAATTGCGCGACCTCGACTGGCAACACATCGTCGCGCTCTACGAACGGATCGCGCGCGAGTCCGGCAGGATCGGGAACGAAAACCAGACGTCGTTTACCTTCAAGAAAACGGTCGCCAACCAGCCGGTGCCGACCGACCCCCGCATCCGGTCGATGATCGCCGCGGCCGCCCAGGAGCTGGGCCTGACCCATCGGTCCCTGCCCAGTGGCGCCGGCCACGACGCCCAGGAGATGGCGCGGATTGCGCCGGTGGGGATGATCTTCGTTCCCAGCGCCGGCGGGATCAGCCACTCGCCTCGCGAGTTCTCGCGACCTGAGGACATCGAACGGGGCGCCAACGTGCTGCTTGGCACGCTGCTCCGACTTGATTCGTAGCCGCGACAGCGCCCGTTCGGTGCCAGGCCGTTCCGCGCCCTACCCTCCCGTCTCACAGCGCACGCGTTGGAACGCGATGTCGAACCCGCGCGTCCCATTGGGACCAGGTCCCTCGACGTGAACGGTGAGCCCGTCTGACGGCGTTCGCCGGTAGGTGAGCCGCTGAGGGAAGTCGTGTTGCAGGTTTTCGACCGTGAATCCGCTGTCACTCACCGAGACAGAGCGGAAGTCGGTCTCGGTTTGGCCTGATGGGATCGCCGTGTAGACGAGCTGATCGCCGTCCACCCTGAGCCGAAGGTGCTCGTAGGCCGGTGTCCGCCCACCGGCCACTGTTCGGCCGGCACCCAGCATGAGGCTACCGCTCGGCGGCATCCACATCTCGGTCGTCGTACGGTTCCGTCCGCTGCTTTCCCAGCACCCACCCAGCCAGGCAAGGCGATCGAGCGGGGCTTGTGCCGCGGCCGGACCGACGGCGATGAGCAGCAGAGTGATCATTCGCATGGCGTAAGGTGCAGCGACCGAGGCGGTGCCGCTATAGGACGCATAACGCAGCCTACATCTCACGCCGAGCGGCAAGCTCGAACTCACGCCGGCGGAGCTCGAGGCGCTGCGGGCGCTAGGCGGGCATTCACGACAGGGCGGCGCTCGACGAGGCCCTGGGCCACGAGGCGGTCCGCCGCCCGGACTGCGCCCGAGTGCGTCCGGTCGAGCACGCGGTCGAGGAAGGCGATGGAGCGGCCGGCGGGCGCCCTCGGCGAAACCTCCGCGCCGGCACGTCCGTAGGACGCCTATTCGCTTCCCCCAAGGACTTCCCCTATGCGCGCGTTGCTTCAGGACCTCCTGCTCGGGCTCCGCACCCTCAGGAAGGAACCCGCCTCCGCCGCCATCGCCAGCCTGACGCTGGCCCTGGGCATCGGCGCCTGCACCATCGCGTTCAGCCTGGTCTATGGCGTGTTCTTCCGCGGGCTCGACGTGCCGGAGGCGAATCGGCTGGTCCTGATCTCTCGCAGCGTTCCATCGCGAGACATCGATTTCATGGGCGTGAACAGTCACGATCTCTACGACTGGCGCGCGCAGCAGACGGCCTTCGAGGGGCTGGCGACGTTCGAGACCGGCACCGTGAACCTCAGTGGCACCGAGGGCCCGGAGCGCTACGACGGCGCGTTCGTGTCCGCGAACATCTTCGAGCTCCTGCGCGTGCGGCCCGCGCTGGGAACGGGGTTCCGTCCCGGCGACGACGCGCCGAAAGCGCCGCTCACGGTTGTCCTCGGCCATCGTGCCTGGGAAAACCGGTATGAGGCTGCCCCGGACGTCGTGGGCCGGAGCCTCACGGTGAACGGCGAGGCGGCCACGATCCTCGGTGTGATGCCGGCGGGGTTCATGTTCCCGGAGGACCAGGAATTGTGGGTGGCGAGCCGGGACAGCCGTGCGGACGAGCCGGACCGGAGGCGCGCCAACACCTTCAGGGTGTTTGGGCGGTTGAACGATGGCGTCACCCTGGACGAAGCGGCCGCCCAAATGGCCGTGATCGCGCAGCGCTTGGCGGACGAGTACCCGGCGTCCAACGAGGGCGTGACCACGCGCTTCCAGACCTTCATCGAGGATGCGACGGGCCCCGAGTTGGTGGCCGTGTTCGGTGCCATGCAGGTGGCGACGATTTTCGTGCTCCTGATTGCCTGCGCGAACGTGGCCAACCTGCTGCTGGCGCGTGCCACCCTCCGGACGCGGGAGTCGGCCGTGCGCACCGCACTGGGCGCGTCCCGCTGGCGGGTGGTCATGCCGTTCTTCGCCGAGACCCTGCTCCTGTCGGTGGCCGGAGCCGTCGCGGGCATGGTGATCGCGTACGTGGGCATCACCCTGTTCGACGGCGCCACCCAGACTGTGGGGAAGCCGTACTACATGCGATTCGCCCTGGACGTCCCCGTTCTGGCGTTCGTGATCGGCATCACGACGATGACGGCGTTGGTGGCCGGCGCGGCACCGGCGTTCCAGGTCCTGCGGACCGACGTGAACGCCACGCTGAAAGACGAAACGCGGGGATCCTCGGGGATCCTGGGCGGACGGGTCACTCGGGCCCTGGTCGTGGCGGAGATCGCGCTTTCCTGCGCGCTGCTGATCGGCGCGGGGCTCATGGTGAAGAGCATTACGAGGCTCCGCAACTTCGATTTCCCGTTCGCCACGGACCACGTCTTCACGGCGCGGCTCGGGCTGTTCGAGACCGGCTACCCCGATCGCGCGTCGCGCCAGGCCCTGTTCGCCCGGCTCGTGGAACGCCTCGAGGGCCTCCCGGGCGCGCGGTCGGTCTCGCTCTCCACCAGCCTGCCACCGAGCGCGGGAACGTGGCGGATCGGCATCGAAGGAGAAGCGTATGCGCGCGAGCAGGACCATCCGACCGCCGAGTCCATCGCGGTCACCCCGCGGTTCTTCGAGACCTTCGAGATCCTGGTCACGCGCGGGCGGACGTTCACGGATCACGACGACTGGGAGGGGGAGCCAGTCGCCATCGTGAACCAGCCGTTCGCGGACCGGTTCTTCCCGGGGACCGACCCAATCGGCCGGCGCTTCCGGGAGGGGACTTCGGACAGCGCCACCACGTGGATCACGATCGTCGGCCTGGTTCCCGACATGCGCCTGGACAACTTCGAGCCTGAAAGCCATCCCGCGGGGTTCTTTCGGCCGCTGGTCCAGCGCGATCCCAGCTTCGTGAGCATCGCGATCAACACGAGTCGTGCCAATCCCCTCGCCATGACCGGGGAGATCCGCGACGCCGTGCGGTCGCTCGATCCCGACCTCCCGATCTACGAGGTGACCACCGAGCAGGGATTCATCAACCAGCGGACGTGGTTCTACCACGTGTTCGGCACCGTGTTCATCGTGGTCGGCGCGGTGGCGCTGTTCATGGCTACGGTCGGACTCTACGGCGTGCTCTCCTTCTCGGTGAGCCGCAGGATCAAGGAGATGGGCATCCGGATGGCGCTGGGTGCCACGAGCCGTGACGTCGTGCGGCTCGTTCTGCGGCAGGGGGCTCTGCAGATCCTCGTCGGACTCTCCCTTGGTCTCGTCCTGGCGTACGGCCTGACGCGCGTGATCGGCATTTTGATGTTCGAGATGAGTCCGCAGGACCCTCCTGTGTTCACCATCGTCGTTCTGGTGATCACCGTGGTGGGGCTACTGGCGAGCTTCGTTCCCGCCCGGCGGGCGACACGGGTGGATCCGGGGGTGGCGTTGCGGTACGAGTGAGCGTGGGAGTGCAGACCGCGGATCGCAGATTGACCCCTCTGCGTCCCGCACGTTGCCGGTGATCCCGCTGCACCCTGATCGCTGCTTGCTGCACGGCCGTTATCGGATCACCTCATACACCCGCACGTGCTCCACATCCAGCTCGTCCCGCCAGCGTGGCTGGCGGCGACCTGGTGGAGTGGGCGGGCGCGGGATCGCGGGTCGGGAGTCTGGTGCAGCTCCGAAAGCCCGCGCCAGCGCCGGCTCTTCGTACAGCAGGACGAACGCGTGCGCGCACCCGAGCCCCGCGGCCGCGAGCAGCGCGATCGCCGGCGATCGGACCGCGGCCCCGAACGGCGTAAGCCACGGGGGGAGCGGCCCGCCCAGCTCGGCGTCGAACGGCCGCACGGCCACCGCCAACCATCCCCAGAGCAGGACGAAGCCGCTGGCGTAGACCTCGGCCCGGACGGCAACGAACACGCGACCGCCGCGTCTACATCCCCATCCCCGGGAGCGGCTTCATGCTGTTCACCACCAAGCCGGCGATCTTCCACTGCCCGTCCACGAGCCGCCAGTGGGTGAGGTAGCTGCCGCTGTCCGGGAATAGTGCCGCCATCCCGGCCGGGGCGTTAGGGCCGGGCGTGAATTGCAACACGTAGCTCCCACGCTCCACGCCCAGCGGGCCATTCGCCGCGGCCGCGGCTGAGCGGATGTCCACGCTGGCCGTGCCGAGCGCGTAGAAGGCCGCCGCGTTGTCGCGGATTGCCTGCCGTCCGGTGACCGGCGGCTGGTTGCTGAAGGCGGCAACGGCGTCTTCGGTGTACAGGCTCGCCACCGAGTCCGCGAGCCCGGCGGCCTCGAACTGCTCGTACTTGGCCTCCACGGCCGCGAGGGCTGTACGGAACTCGGCTGTTTCACCGTCCATCCGCGCGTGCATCTGCTCGTCCGTCTCCATTTGCGCCGCCTGGCATGCCAGGCTCAACGCCGCCACCGCCACCGCCCCCCGTCCGATCCGTCTCATAGTTTCCTCCCGAAAAGGCGACCTGATGCTGGTGAGCGGCGAGAAGGTATCCCCCGAGGGGCGTGTCCGCGAGCCCGGCCACGCGCCTATCTTCCCAGACAACCGGGTGCGCCGCCCCCGGGGGCGGCGCTCGATAGCTTCACCACCGACAGCCTCACGGCCCATATCGCCCTCCTCGCGTCCGATTCGTTCGCGGGTCGTGGACCCCCCCGTCCATTGGCGAAGAGCGCACGATGGCGTACCTGACCGAACAGTTCGGCGGGCCCGGGCTCCAGCCCGGCAACGACGGCAGCTGGTACCGGGAGGTGCCGATCGTGCGGATCGCCTCCGGTAGCGACGTGGCTCTGGCCATCCGCGGGCAGGGCGCGCAGGCGCGCTTCCAGTATGGGACGGACGTCGTCGCCAATAGCAAGCACCCCGACAACGCCGTGACCGTGGCCGACGCGGAGGTCATGTTCGTGGGCTACGGGGTGGTGGCGCCGGAGTACGGCTGGAACGACTACGAGGGGCTCGACGTCGGCGGATGCCAGATCGCGGATTGACCCCCGTGTCCCGCACGTTGCGGGAGATCCCGCTGCTCGCGGCAGGGGCACGGCCGCTAGCGGATCTCGTAGCTCACCTGTCAGAAACGATCATCGAGTATACTTGGGCCCTGTAGGACTTGAAGCCGGAGGTGGCCAAGGGCTGCGACAGCAGCCCGCAGGCCAGCGAGGCCAAGTCCTGCAGGGGCCCACAGCAAGCGGCCGCGCATGCGCGCGGCCGTTGCAGTGGGCCCTGTAGGACTTGAACCTACGACCGACGGATTATGAGTCCGCTGCTCTAACCAACTGAGCTAAGGGCCCGTGTGAGCAAGTTGGCGATGAACGACCACCAATTCAACCGCGCCGCGCTCGCGGCGCTGCTCGCTGCGCTGGCGGCACCCGGCATGCTCACCGGCCAGCGTTGCCAGACCGGTGTGTCGCTGCCGCGGGTCGCGGCCATCGCCGGCGGGTTCACCGCTCTCCAGACCACGGTCATCCTCATCCGACAAGATGACTGGTGGGTCACGCCCAGGACGGGGTTTCATTTCGGGTCCGGCGGGAGTCCCAGCCGGAGCCAGGACAAACTGCTCCACGCGGCCATCGCGTATCAGGCGTCGCAGGTGGCGATCCTCGCCTGGGATTGGGCCTGCGTGCCTCCGACCCTCGCAGCATGGCTCGGCGCCGCGGTTGGCATCGCGGTCGGTCTCCCCAAGGAGATCGGGGACGGCTTGCACGAGGGCAAGGGATTCGCCACCGACGATTTCGGCGCCAGTGTCGGCGCTGCCATCCTCCCCGCGCTCCACCGTACGTGGGCGCCGTCTCGCGTGATCCAATTGAAGGGAAACTACTGGCCGTCAGCCGAGTTTCGCGATCGCACGGGCGGGTTACCGCAACTCGAAAACGACTATGCCGGCCAGCGCTACTTCCTGGCGATCGATCCCGGTCTCCTCCCCTCCGGGGCCGGTGCCTGGCCCGACTGGCTGGGGCTCGCGGTCGGGCACAGCGTTCCGACCTGGCTCAGCGCTCCGCCGGAGGACGAGTGGTATGTGACTTTGGACCTGAACGCGCGCGGGCTACCCGTGAACACGCCATGGTGGCAAAAGGTCGCCGCCCTGATCGACCAGCTCCACCTTCCGCTCCCGGGACTCCGCCTGACGAGCGGTGAGGTGCGGTTTGGCCTGTATTGACGCGCGCGCGGTCCGTCCTCGACCGTCCTGGCTGTCTTCCGACCGTCCTTGACAGTCGTTGCCCCTACCCCGCCAACTCCCGATACAGCTCCAAATGTCCTGAAATCATCTTCCCGATGGTGTACCGCTCCAGCACCCGGTTCCTTCCCGCCTCGCCCATCCTGGTTCGCATGGCCGGGTCGTTCGCCAGGCGCTGCATGGCCTTGCGGAGCTCGGCGGCATCGCCGACGGCAACCTGCAGGCCGGTTACGTCGGGTTGATTGACTTCGCGCACACCGGTCCGCAGCGCGGTCGTGATAATCGGGCGCTGCGTCGCCATGGCCTCGATCAGCGTGATACCGAACATCTCCTGCGGGCTCACGCTCGGCAGGACCACGTAGCTCGCGGCCTGGTAGTACGCGGGCAGATGGGCGTCAGGCACCTCGCCGGCGCAGACGACTTGTTGGTGAAGGCCGAGACGCTCGATTCGCACGTCGAGTGCTGCTCGTTCCGGTCCGCTCCCGACGATGACCACGTGCAAGTCGGTACCGCGCACCGCGTCCACCAGGATCTGGAGACCCTTGTAGCCGACCAGTCGTCCCACGAACAGCGCGACGGCGATGTTCCGATCGGACGGGAAGCAGGCCGGTCGTTCGACCTTGGGGTTGGGTGCGAATCGCTCCACGTCGACCCCCAAGGGGATGACGCGCACCTTCGCCTCGAATCCGCGCAATTCGCGTGAGCACTCGATATGCGTTCCGGTGGGGACCACGATGTTCGCCGCGCGCTTCAGGGCGCCGCGCACCACGGGACCGTAGAATGGCCTGGCGATTGCCCGACGCCGAATGTCCGAGTGATGGGTGATCACGAGGGGCCGCCGCACGCCGAGGATCGCCGCCAGGTCGGCGAGCGGATGTGGGTGGTGCAGGTGGACGACGTCGGCCGGCCACCGGGCCGCCGCGAGGTAGCCGGGCGCGATGGGTTGCGACCAGACGATGCCCGTGGTCGGTAACCGGACGACCACGACGTCCCCGCGCGGCGGTTCCGTCACGCGCATTCCCGGGTCGCGAATCCACGACGATCCGGTGGCCGCCACGACGCGCACCTCGTGGCCGGCGTCCGCCGCGCCCTCGGCGAGTTGACGCACCACCGATTCGAGTCCGCCGGGATCGGGATGGTAGAACTTCGACAGATGCAGAATCTTCATCTGTCAGTCGCCACCTCCAGGACGACCTTCGCCGCGGCGGCGCTCAGCGCCGGCTGGACGACTTCCAGCAGCAGATTCACGTCCAGCAACAGCGTGCGTCGACCGAGGCGGCGACGTAGTCGCAGTTCTCCCGTCCAGCTCTGTCCAGTGAACGGACACACTACCTCCCACTCGTCATGGCCTCGCTGCACCCACTGCTCGATGAAGGAGCCGTCGACCAGGTGCCAGGATCGCGAGTCGCCGCGCCGGTCGCTCCCGCCCGAGACGACGAGCACGACGTCGTCAAACTCGGAACGCCCGAACAGCAGCGCCAGCGCCGCACGAATATCGTCCAACGACGTGGCGGTTTCGAGCCGCTCGGCGGCGCGCCGGAGCCCAATATTGATGGCGATCCGGCGGGGCTGCAACGCCCCTTGCTTCGCGAGCCGGGCGAGTTCGTTGAGTTCGTGCAGGCGGAGAAACCGGGCGATCAGCCAGAAGCCGGCTCCAAACACGATCAAGGCGACCGCGTAGGATCGGGCGTTCGGATTGATGAACAACATGGCCACCAACGCGACGGCGGCGCTGGCGCCGTAGATCCAGGCAACGACCTGTCGGGGATTGAACCCGACCCGCGCGAGCTGGTGGTGGAGGTGACTGTGGTCCCGAGCGAAGACGGACCGGCCTCGCAGAATGCGACGGACGAGTGTTATCGTGGTGTCGACCACCGGAACCGCGAAGGCGAAAAGCGGCACGGCAATGGCGACGAGCGTTGGCCCCTTGGTCGAACCTTCGACCGCGAGGCCGGCGAGGAGGAATCCGACGATCAGGCTGCCTGAATCGCCAAGAAACGCGCGGGCGGGCGGGAAGTTGAACGGCAGGAACCCGAGCAACGCGCCCGCGATCCCCGCCGCGAGGAGACCGATGGCCGGATGGCCCAACGCGACGGACATCATCAGGATGGCGGTCGCCGAGAAGAAGGCGGATCCACCGGCCACGCCGTCGGCGCCATCGAGCAGATTGAATGCGTTGGCGATCCCGACCAGCCACACGACGGTCACACAGGCGCCGAGGACCGGCCCCAAGGTCACGATCCCAAATGGCGCGGAGACGAGTTCGATGCGTGCACCAAGCAAGTACACACCCAAACCGATGACCGTCTGGACACCGAACTTCACCTTCGCGGAGAGAGGGGACACGTCGTCGGCGGTGCCGAGCGCCAACATGGCCAAGGCGCCGAGTAAGACCGGTGCGAATCGCTCGGGGGCGTTGAGCAGGGTGGCACCGGTGGGCCGGAACACGACGCCCACCAGCGTCAGCGCGAAGGCAGCCCCGAGGGCGATGGCCCAGCCCCCGACGCGCGGCACAGGGGGATCGCGCGTATCGTCGAGCGCACCGATCCGGGCGGCCAACGCCATGAGCGGCGGCATCCACAGGGCGGTGATCGCCGCTGCGAGCACGAATACGGCCAGGTACGACCCCACCGGCTATTCGCCGCCGCATGAAATCATGGCTAAAGACTGGCGTTCCGTTACCCAATGTCAACCGTGATCCGGTGAGCGGCATCGTGATCGTGTCACCTGGCTTTCCCGAATCGGCGGGGGGGGTGACCGACCACACCGCACGCCTCGTCGTCTCGTGGGAGGCGTCGGGGATTCCCGTGCGCGTCTTCGCGGGGCCGTCCGGCGACCCCCGGTCCCTCGCCACCGAATGGCGCGCCGCGGGTGTCGCGGCGGTCCTCCTCCAGTATGTCCCGTTCTTGTACGGGCGGCGCGGGCTGTCACGCTTCCCGGAGCAACTCGCGCGGGCGGCCGCGTCCACCAGGATCCGGGTGACGGTGTTCGTGCACGAACCGTGGGTGCCGCCGACCCGGCCGGTGTGGTGGCTACTGTCTCCCCAGCAACGCCGCCAGCTTCGCCGGCTCGTCGCATGCGCGAACTGCACGGTCACGGCCGTGCCCGCCTGGGCGTCCGGGCTGGGAGGTCACGTGGACATCGTATACGTCGGGGCGACCATGACGGCTGCTGACGCGCCCACCGCCCCACCACTCCAATCGCCCGTCGTGTTCTCACCGACGGCTGCCGGCCTGGCTTGGGACTGGATCGAGTCGGCCGCACTCGCCATCGGCGCGAGTCCCCATCTGATTCTGATCGGCGGTGATCCGGCGGATGATCGGATCCCCCGAACACTCGAACTCGACCGCCGGGGCCACCTGCCAGCGCAGGCAGCGGTCGGATTACTAGGCAGCGCACCGCTGGTGCTCGCCCCCTTCACGGATGGATTGACCGGCCGGCGAACATCCGTGATGGCGGCGCTGCGGGTCGGTGCCCGGGTCGTGTCGTCGGCCGGTGACCTGTACGACCCGCTATTCGACGATTCGCCCGTGACGATTGCCCGTTCGAAGGAAGCGTTTGCCGCCCTCGCGGCGGAGCGGTGGCGCGCGGGGGACGATGGCGGTCGGTCGGAGCGGATCGCGTGGTACCAACGGCATTTCGACCACCAGCGGCTCGACCGCCGGCTCGCGGCGCTGGTGCTCGGCGACAGCGATGAGTAGGACGCGCCGATTCCTCAGCGGGCTGGTGCTGAGCTACGTCAACGTGGTCATGGTGACCCTCGTCGGGCTGTGGCTGACGAGGTTCCTGCTGCACCGCCTCGGGGAGTCCGACTACGGCCTGTGGCTGATCGTCGCCCAGGTGCTGGCCTACCTGCTGTTGATGGACATCGGCGTCGTGGCGCTGCTCCCGCGGGAGATCGCGTACGCCACCGGTCGGGCCGGAAGCGGGACGGAATCACACGCGCAACTCCGCGCCATCGGGACGCGGACCATGGCGATCGTCATGTGGCAGGTGCCGGTCGTCGCCGTGGTCAGTGTGGTCGTCTTGCTGTTGTTTCCCGCCGCCTGGGCGCCACTGCGACTGCCCTTCTCGGCGGTGCTCGCGGGATTCGTCTTCTTCTTTCCCCTGCGCGTGTACCATGCCCTGCTGCGCGGGTTGCAGGATCTCGCGTTTCTGAGCATCACCAACACGGTGAGTTGGGCCGCCGGTACGATCGTCATCGTCACGCTTGTACTTGCCGGCGCCGGCCTCTATGCCCTCGCCACCGGATGGGTGGTGACGCAGGCCGTATCCGGGCTCGCGTGGTGGGGACGCCTGCGACGCCGCTACCCGCAGGTGTTGCCGGCCGGGCTGGCACGAGTCCGATGGACCGAGGCGAAGCGACACCTCGCGAGCGGCGGCTGGATCAGTACGGCGCAAATCGCCGAAGTGTTCGTGGCCGGAACGGATCTGTTGATTCTCGGCCGGGTCATCGGGCCCGCGGCGGTGGTGCTCTATTTCTGCACCGGCAAGGTCATTAGCGTGTTGCGGCACCAGCCGCAGATGCTGATGGAGGCGGCCCAACCGGGGTTGAGTGAAATGAAGACCGGGACGAGCCGGGACCGATTGCAGGCGGTGTGTACCGCACTCGCCCAGGCGATGTTGCTGCTCAGCGGGGCGGTCGCCTGCGTCGTGGTGGGCGTCAATGACGGGTTCGTGCGGTGGTGGGTGGGCGGCGAATTCTACGGCGGCGCCGGCCTGACCGCAGCCCTGTTGGGCGCCATGCTACTGCGACACTGGAACGTGACCACGGTTTACGCGCTGTTCGCGTTCGGGAAGGAGCGCCGCATCGCCATCACCACGCTGGCTGACGGGATCGTCACCATCGCGTCGCAACTCGTGTTGGCGCTGCTCATGGGACCGCTCGGGGTCGCGCTCGGCGCCATGGTGGGTGTCGTGTTCGTCAGCCTCCCGGCGAACCTGATCGGCCTCGGACGCGAAACCGGCAACACGGTCGCGCTCGCGATGGCCCCACTGCCCTGGGCGTGGCGCTTCGGATTGGCCCTGGCGCTGGCCGTGGCGTTTGCCGCACGGTGGACGCCGTCGTCGTTCGTCTCGCTCGCCGCCGCGACGCTCGTGTTGACGCTCGTGTACGTGATCGTCGTCGCGCCGTTGGCGCTGCGTGGGGAACTCGGCTCGTACACCAGGCAATACCTGTTTCCGCTGTGGCATCGCGTGACCCGGGCGCTCGGCTTCGGCGCGAGCCATGCCTGAGCCCCCCCGCGTGTTGCATGTCGTCCCCGCGCTGTTCAGCCAGGCGGGCGGGATCCTCGGGGGCGCGGAGCGGTATGCGCATGAACTCGCGCGCCACATGGCGGCGTCGGTCCCGACCACGCTGCTCAGCTTCGGTCCCGCGGCGCGCACCGAAACCGACGGCCCGCTGACCATCCGGGTACTTGGCGATCCGTGGTACGTGCGCGGCCAGCGCACCAACCCTGTCGCCCGCGGCCTGGTGCGCGTGGTCGGCGAATTCGATGTCATTCACTGCCATCAGCAGCATGTGCTGGCCAGTACGGTTCTGTCCGTCGCCGCCAGGCTGCGCGGGCGTCGCGTGTTCGTCAGCGACCTCGGCGGTGGCGGATGGGACGTTTCCAGCTACCTGTCGACCGACAGGTTATACCATGGCCACCTGCACATCAGCGAGTACAGCCGGCGCGTGAACGGCCACACCACCCGCGCCAATGCCCATGTCATCTACGGAGGGATCGACATCGAGAAGTTTGCCCCGCCCGGAGACGGCCGGACCCGGGCGGGCGCGGTATTTGTCGGACGGTGGCTCCCGCACAAAGGGCTGAACTACCTGGTCGAGGGCACCCCGCCGGCGATGCCGCTGGAGATCATCGGGCAGGCGTATCATGAGCGTTTCGCGGCCGATGTACGCCGGCTTGCGGCCGGCAAGGCGATTCGGTTTCGGGAAGACTGCGATGATGAGGCCCTTGTCGCCGCTTACCGTCGCGCGGCCTGCGTCGTGCTGCCGAGTGTCTACCGCGACCTCTACGGCCAGGAGACCCGCGTCCCCGAACTCCTGGGCCAGACGCTGCTGGAAGGGATGGCGTGCGGCGCCGTGCCGGTTTGCACCGACGTGGCGAGCATGCCGGAGATCGTCACCGATGGGCAGAACGGTTTCGTCGTGCCCCCCAACGACGCGTCCGCCCTGGGGGATCGCTTGACGTGGATCGCGGCACACCCGGACGAGGCGGCCGCGCTGGGGGCGGCCGCACGCCGCACGGTCGAGCAACGGTTCACCTGGCCCCAGGTAGTCGACCGCTGTCTGCGGATCTACGCCGGCGACCGGGCGTGATCGCGTGCGCATAGCGATCACCAACTGGACCACTCGACGCGTGGGCGGTGTGGAAGCCTACCTGGGCCGCGTGGTGCCGTTGCTCGCGCGTGCGGGGCACGACCTCGCGCTCGTGGCCGAAGTGACTGGACCGGCGGACCGCGAACCGATCGTCGACGGAGACCAGATACCGGCCTGGACGGCGGATGGGGACGGACGCGAGGCGATGATCGCCCGCGTGCGCCAATGGCGACCGGACGCGGTGTACGCGCACGGTTTCCTCGACCCGGCGCTGGATGCGGCGTGCACCGGGCTGGCCCCCACTGTGCAGTTCTTGCACACCTACTATGGCACCTGCATCAGCGGCGCCAAGACGTTCACGGTGCCGGCGATCCGCCCGTGCGACCGCCGCTTTGGGCCGGGGTGTCTCGTGCGGTACTATCCGCGGCGAACCGGCGGGCTCAATCCCGTCACGATGGCACGCGAGTACCGGCGGCAGCAGCGGCGACTCGATGCGCTGCGCTCAAGCCGCCTGCTGCTCACGCACTCGGACCACATGCGCCATGAGTATCTGCGACACGGGTTCCCGGCCGATCGGGTGCGGAAGATCCGCTGGTACGTGCCGTCCCCCAACGCGGACGACGGTACGGAGTCACCCGGCACCCGGCACGACCTGCTGTTCGTCGGACGCATGGACCGCCTCAAGGGCGGAACCGTGCTGCTCGACGCCCTGGGCAGCGTCACCACCACTGCGACACCGCTGTACGTCACGTTCGTGGGGGACGGACCGGATCGTGCCGCATGGGAACGGCGCGCGGCGGCACTTCGCCTCCGACACCCGGGGCTCACCATCACCTTTGCCGGGTGGCTCACGGGGCAGGCCTTGGAGGAGCGCTACCGTCGGGCGCGCCTGCTCGTCGTGCCGAGTCTCTGGCCGGAGCCGTTCGGCCAGGTCGGTCTCGAGGCCGCCCAACATGGGGTACCGGCCGTGGCGTTCGACGTGGGAGGCATCGCGGAGTGGCTGCGGGACGGGATCACCGGAACGCTGGTAGCGGAACTGGCGAGTCCTGCCGCCCTGGCGCGGGCGATCAATGCCCTCCTGACGGATCCCGAACGGTGCGCCGCCTTGTCCCGGGGCGCTAAGGCGCACGCGACGCAGTTTTCCGCGGCGAACCACCTGTCGGATCTCGAGCGTGCTCTCAACGACGCCCTCGGACTCGCCCCAACCGGCTAGGTTTCACCACCCTGAGCGAGCGGACACCATGACCGCCAGACTCAAAATACTGTTCTTCGTGGAGGGATTCACCGACATTCGCTTCGTGATCGGTCTGAGCGAGATCTGCGACCTCACGATGATGGTGCCCGCGCGCCAGTACGCTGAAAGCGGTCTCGACCGGCGCGTGGAGGCGAGTGGCGCCTTGCTCTCGGTGACGCGTATTCCCGGTGGGCGGCTCGCATTCCAGGCCCGTTCGCTGGTGCGGCTCATCCGCGAGGCGGGCCGGTTCGACGTCGTACTCTCACAGGAAGTGCTGCGCGGCTCGTTCAATGCGAACATCGCGGGCCTGCTGCGACGCGTACCGGTCGTGACCTACATGGGCATTGCGCCGGTCGAGTACTTCCGGTGCCGGCGCGAACGCGGGCGCATCTCGCTCCCGGCCGCCCTGGCAGGTGAGGCGGTGATCCGCCTCCTGATGTGGATCAACGGCAAACTCGCCGCGCGGACGCTGGCCATGGGACCCTATCTGCGGGACATCGCGGCGCACTATTCGCGGCGGGCACTCGTCGGGCTCTACTACGGTGTCGACACGACCACGTTCAGGCCGGCCGACCGCGAGGAGCGGATGGCGCTGCGCCGCAAATGGGATCTCCCCACCGACAAGTTTCTCATCTTCCTGTCCAGCCGGATCAGCCATGAGAAGGACCCCGAGACCGTCCTGCGCGCGACGGCACGCCTGCGGCAGCGCGGCGTCGATGCCGCCGTGATCAACCTCGGCGGGGGCTATCAGGATTTCCTGGCGCTCGCGTCGCAGCTCGGCATCGACGACGCGGACACGTGGGTACTTGGACGTCCAGCGGCCCACCCCATGACGGAGGTCGCCGACTACTTCCGATGCGCCGACGCGGCGGCACTGGCATCGCTGGCGGAGGGAGCAGCCTACTCGACCCTCGAAGCACTGGCATGCGCGACACCACTCGTCGCCACGAACATCGGGGGGATGGCGGTGCAGCTCAAGGGCTTTGCACAGCTCACCCCGCGCCAGGACGCCGAAGCCATGGCTGACGCGTTCCTATGGATCAACCACCATCCGGACGAGGCGCGAGCCCAGGCGCAACGAGGTCGCGAGCACGTGCAGCGCGAGTGGGAACGGACCAAGGCGTTCACCGAGCTCGCGGCGATACTGCGCGACGTGGCGGGTTGATGGATCCGTTCGGCGCGCTCGGGCGGGTGTGGTTTGCCGCGCGCAAGCTGCGGCTGCCGATTGCGCGGGATGCTCTCGTGCTCGAGGTGGGCTCGGGCGACAGTCCATGCCCTCGATCCGACATCCTGCTTGACATGACGCTCGAGAATCACGAACGGGTGGGTGGGCGGACCGTGGTTGACCGGCCGACCGTGCTCGGGCTCGTCGAGCGGCTGCCGTTTCGCGACAAGGCGTTCGACTATGTGATCGCGTTTCACGTGCTGGAGCACTCGGCGGATCCGGAGCGCTTCCTCCGTGAGATCGAGCGGGTCGGGCGCGCGGGATATATCGAGACGCCGGCCGCCTGGGTCGAACGGGTGAACCCGCTCACGATGCACCGGTTGGAGGTGGGTGTCGAGCCGGCCAACGGCCACGAACGACTCGTGATTCGTCGCAAGGTGTCGCCGGTGCCGGACCCCGACCTTGCGCGGCTGTTCGAGCAATCGTCTCGTCCCCGCCGCTGGTTTGCGCGTATTGACCGGCGCGCGGTCGTCACGCGTTACCACTGGCGGGACCGTATCCACATGCGGCAGGTGAATCCGGACGTGCCGACCGACTGGCAGCCACCAGCCGACGTCACGCGACCCGACGCGACCAATCCACGTCCACCGCTGCGCCGGTTTCTTGCATGGGCGGCGCAACGGACCCACCGACCGCGCGCCGTACCGCTGGGCCACCTCTTGCAGTGTCCCGACTGCGGACAGACACCACTCGACGGCACGATCGAGCGCGCCGATCTTCGTTGTCCAGGCTGTGACCGCCGGTTCACCGTGACCGATGGGATACCGCACCTTCACCCGGCCGGGTGGCGGTTGCGCTGATGGACATCGGCCTGGCGGTCGCCAACTACCATGCCGAACAAGGGACGGGCGGCTACGTCGCCGAGTTGCTTGCGCGGCTCAGTCGGGCGCATCGCGTCACGTTGTACGCCAGCGGCCTCCACGCGCCCGTGCCGGACGGTGTCGAAGTGGTTCGGGTCCCGGCGCTGCGCGGGAGCGCGTACGCGACCATTCTCTCGTTCCCGGCGGCCTTCGCGGCGGTGCGGCGCAGCCATGACGTCGTGCACACGCAGGGATGGCTCACCGGGCATGCCGACGTGACGACGGCGCACATCGTGCTGGCGGCGTGGCGCGCCGCGGCGCGGAGCGTCGGGGGCGTCGCCGGTATCGGGGAACGCCTGTTTGGCGGATTCGTCGAACGCCGCGAGGCCGCGCTCTATCGCAGCGGGACGGCCGTCGTGATTGCGCCGAGCGAGAGGGTCCGCCGCGAGCTGGCGGAGTGGTACGGCCGGGTCGGCGAGATCGTCGTCATCCCGCACGGGTTTCCGGATCGGCGGACCGGCGAGCCACGGGCGGAGGCACGGACGGCGTTGCGCCTCCCCCACGATCGTTTTGTCGCCACGTACGTTGGCGACGCGCGCAAAGGTCTGGATGTCGCGATCGAGGCGCTGGCCCATGCCCCGGCGGCGCATCTGGCCATCGTCACGCACGCGGGGCGCCGGGCGTTCACCGCGCGCGCCGCCAGCCTTGGCGTGGCGTCGCGCATGCACTGGTTGGGGCCGCAGTCGAACATGGCGCGCGTGTACGACGCCTCCGACGTGCTCTTGCACCCGACGATCTACGACGCGTTCGGCCTGATCGTGAGTGAGGCCATGGCTTCCGGCGTGCCGGCGGTCGTGACCCGGGCCGCCGGCGTCACGGAACTGATCGATCACGATGTCAACGGGTGGATCCTCGCCGAGCGCACCGCGACGGCCGCCGGCGCCGCCCAGGCACACCAGGGCGGCGATCGGGGTCGGTTGGCGCGGCTCGGACGGGCGGCAACGGAGACGGCACGGAACTGGTCGTGGGATGCGGTCACCGAACACACGGTCGGCGCGTATCAGCGCGCCGTCGCGATGCGACCGTGAACGACGCGGGCGCCGGTTTCTACGCCAGGAAACAGCTGTCGAGCGCGAGCGCCCTCATCGCGTGGAGTCACCGGCGCCGCTACGAAACGGCGCTGCGACACGCCCGCCGGTTCGCCGGCCAGCGCGTGCTGGATTTTGGATGTGGCGACGGCACCTTCCTCGCGATGTTGATGGCCGATCCGTCCCGTCCGGCGTCGGCGGTGGGCACCGACATGGCCCGGGACGCTATCGAGGATTGCCGCAAGCGCTACGACGGTGTGCCGGATCTCATTTTTCTCCCCACGGACGAGCTGATGGCCTCCATGGACACGCAGGCGTATGATGGCGTCATCTGCATGGAGGTCCTCGAACATGCGGTCGATCTGGCGGCCGTATTGGACCAGCTCGTCGCGTTGCTCGCTCCGGGCGGGCGGTTGCTGGTGAGCGTTCCGGTGGAAACGGGATTGCCGTTACTCGTCAAGCAGACGGTGCGGCGGGTGGCCGGCTGGCGCGGCATAGGTGACTATCCCGGAATCACACCCTACACCTGGCGCCAACTGATGAGCGGCGTCGTTGCCGGCGGTCATTGGCACATCCCACGTCCGGTCCACCGCGCCGCCGACGGCAGTCCGTTCCACGACCACAAGGGGTTCAATTGGATGGCGTTGCGGCGGGCGTTGGCCGACCGGCTGCAGGTCGAGGCCGTGTACGCATCGCCGGTCTCCTGGCTTCCTCCCCACCTGGCCAGCCAGGCGTGGTTCGTGGCCCGGCGCGACTAAACCCATGCTCAACGTCCTGCACCTGCACAGCGGGAACCTGTACGGCGGGATCGAAACGATTCTCGTCACCCTGGTGGAGCATGCCGGCGAGACCGTGCGGCATGACTTCGTGCTGGCCTTCGACGGGCGACTGCGCCAGGAACTGGCGACCCGCCACGCCTCGGTCGAAATCATCGGTCCGGTCCGGCTCAGCAGACCGTGGACCGTGCGGCGCGCGCGCCGCGCACTGGCCTCATTCCTCACGCGCCACCATCCGGACGTATGCGTGTGTCATTCGCCGTGGTCGATGGCGGTGTTCGGCCCGACGGTACGACGCGCGCGACGTCACCTGGTGCTCTGCGCCCACGGGGACGTCCAGGGTGCGCACTGGCTCCAGCGGCTTGCGGGACGGGTGCGGCCGCACGCGATCGTGTGCAATAGCGCGTTTACCGCGAGCGGCGCCGCGCGGACGTACGGGTCGAGCATCCCCTGCGAGGTCGTGATGCCGCCCGTGTCACCGCCCCAGCCGGGATCGGATGCCGGCGAGTCCATCCGCCGCGCGCTCGGTGAGTCGACGGCAACGGTCGTGATCCTGATGGTCGCCCGGATGGAGTCGGGCAAAGGGCACCGGGTTCTGCTCGACGCGATCGGGAGGATGCGAACCGCCGATCGCTGTTCGGTGTGGTTGGTCGGCGGCGCGCAACGCCCGGCGGAACGGCGGTACGTCGACGCGCTGCGGCAACACGCGGCCCTGACGAGTGTGGCGTCGCGCGTGCGGTTTCTTGGCGAGCGGTCGGACGTGCGAGCGCTGTATGCGGGCGCTGACATCTACTGCCAGCCCAACACTACGCCGGACGCGTTCGGGATCACCTTTGTGGAGGCGCTGTATGCCGGGCTTCCCATCGTGACCAGTCCCATGGGGGGCGCGCTGGAGATCGTCGATGCCGCATGTGGAGCCTTCGCCCGGGCCGATGACGCCACGGCACTGGCGGAGACGTTGGACGAACTGGTGGAGGACGAAGCGCGTCGCCACCGGCTTGGCGCGGCGGGACCGGCGCGCGCTACCCGGCTGTGCGATCCGACGACCCAGATCACGCAGTTCCATCGCGCGCTCGCCGCGGCGGTCGGCGATCGATGAACGGCATGACGGGCGTGGTGCGACGCCTCGTGCCGCGCGGCGTGCGCAACTGGATTCGCTCCCCGGCCCGGTCTCTCGCCTGGCTGGCCGACCGCACGCGCCACGCGGTCGGTTGGGATGCGACGGTCGAGGTCAGGCCGGGCTGGCACGTGCGGTCGCACCCGGCGGCGCTCCGGACCGCCTACGCCCCACAGTTCGCCGATCCGGCGCAAGCCGAGGAAATGGACGCATTCATCGCCTGCTGCCGGCCGGACATGACCCTGTTCGACCTCGGCGCCCATTTCGGTCTGTTCAGCCTCGCCGCGCTGCACTACGGTGGACCGGGGGCGCGCGCGATCGCGGTGGATCCGTCACCGGCGGCGCAACGCATGATGCGGATTCAAGCCGGCCTGAACGGCGCGACCGACCGCATGCAGCTCATCCGCGCCGGCGTGTCCGATCGAACCGGCCGCATCGATTTCGTGTCCGTCGGCGTGATCGCCGCCGGTTACTACACCGCTCCCGAGGCCGGTCATTCCCGGCGGGAGCGCACCACCGTGGAGGCCGTCACGGTGGATGACCTCGTGCAACAGGGTGGCTCCACGCCAAGTCACATCAAGATCGACGTCGAGGGGTTCGAGGCCGCGGCACTGCGCGGCGCCCACCGCACGCTGCGGGCGCAACCCCGGCCATTGGTGTTTCTCGAGGTGCACGTCGCGATGATGCGCGATCGCGGACAGGATCCCGCGGAACCCCTGACATTGCTTGAGAGCGCCGGGTTCGACACGTTTGCGACCGACGGAACGCCGCTCGCGATCGAGGCGGTCGTGTCCCGGCCACTTGTCCGACTCGTTGCGCGACCGCGCGGGGAGCGCTGATGTCGATCCGATGACGTATCCAACAACCGCGGACCAGATCGAAACGCAGGCGCCGCGGCCCGACTCCTGGACCGACGTGTTCCGTTGGGATGTCGCCATCCACATGTTGATCATGGCCAGCATCACCGCGGCCACCTTCCAGGGTTACCTGAAGGATCGGTTCGGCGGACCACTGCCATACGTCCTGGCGGACGTCTGCCTCATCGGCGCGGTCCTGATCTGGTTTGGTGGTATGGCCGTCCGGCACGCCCCGTTACGGGCTCCGGGTCTCACGGCCGCGCTGGTACTCGGATCGATCATCGTTCCGACCCTTTATGTCATGCATCCCGGCTCCTCGTTTGTGCTCTCCATCGCCGGATTGCGAGCGTGGTCCGCGTACCCGTTCGCCTGTCTGGTCGCGTTGACGACGATCCGGTCACGTGGCCAGGTCGAAGCATACGTCCGCCTCATCCTGCTCCTGTGTGTGATTACCGCCGTCTATGGGATTCGCCAGTACATCCAGGGCCCCGACATCGCCCTCGGCACGAATCTGGGCGCGCTACGACACGGCACGACGGTCTTCTACGACATCGCCGGGACCACGCGGACGGACTTCCGCGCGTTCTCCACGTTCACCTTTCCCGCCCCGTTCGCGGGCATGATGGTGTTTGGTATCTTGCTCGCGGCCGGCATCGCGACCAGCCGGTCCGAGGGCCGGTGGATGCGCCTCACGACCGCGTTGCTGATTCCGGTCTTCTTCGTGGGAATGACCGTGTCGGGCACCCGCGCGGCGATCGTCGTGTTGCTGGTCGGGTTGATGGTGCTCGGCGCGTTCCGCGGGATGGGTATCCGCCAGGTGGTCCTGATGCCGCTTTTGCTGGCCGCCGTACATGTGGCGACACTCCTCACCGCCGGACGGATCATCGAGCGCTACCGCTCGCTGTTGCTGCGCGAGACAGTCATCTGGTCGTACGTGTCTCAGCCAATCACGATCGCGTGGAACGCACTGCGGCACGACCTGTTCGGCGTCGGGTTGGGACGCACCGGCGTTGGGGTCCCGATGCAGATCGTGAACTCCTATCCTGCCGACTACTTCGTCTTCTCCGACGGGGATATTGGGCGTGCGGCGGTCGAGTTGGGGGTGTTCGGTGTCGCGCTGCTGCTCGTCATCCTGATCGGGCTGCTTCCCCACGTCGTGCGCGCCACGCGACGGCTGTCCCGCACGAGCCACGGAGGGGTGTCGCTCGGGATCGGCGCGCTCGTCGTGTCCACCGGGGCGCTCCTGCTCATCGGTTCACCTCTGTCGACGGCGCCCCATGGAACCATCTGGTGGTTTCTGCTCGGTGCGGTGTTGAAGCTCTCCATGGTGGAAGACGATGCCGCCCTCGCGGGGAGTGCCCATGTCCCGTGACCGCGGGGTCGAGATCGATCTGGGTGCCGGCGAGGTCCGGCGTGCTCCGGGGGCGCTACGGGCTGACCGGTCGATCGCGGTGCGCCCGGACGTCGTGCTGGACGCGGAACGTCCCCTGCCCTTCGCGACGTCAGTGGCTCGCCGCATCTCGTGCTTCGATCTGCTCGAGCACATCCGTGATGTGCCCGCCCTGATGGCCGAGATCCATCGCGTGCTGTCTCCGGACGGGACCGTGCTGATCACGACGCCGCACTTCTCGTGCGCCAACGCGTTCACCGACCCAACCCACCGTCATCATTTCGGCCTGCGCTCGTTCGATTACTTCACCGCGGACCACCCGTTGGCGTACTACTCGACCGCCCGGTTTCGGACCGTACGGAGGGTGTTGCGGTTCCATGGCGGGCCGGTCGACGCGTTCGTTCGTCGTGTGGCCGCACGCTGGCCGGACTTCTACGAGCATCGGCTCGCCTGGATCTTCCCGGCGTGGTATCTCGAGATCGAGTTGGCGGCCATCAAGTGACGCGCGTCCTCCTCGTGCCCGATCTCCCGGTGGAGCGGTGGCCATCGATGGATCGATACGCCTCGCGCCTGCACACCCACCTTCCCGCCGTGGCGGGAGACCTCGAATACGCCATTGCCTGTTCCATCGCTTCGCTCACGCAGGAGCCCCAGGCCGGGCGCGCGGTTGGCTCGGGCAGCCTGGCAGGCGTCGAGCAGCGCACCGGCGTGTCGGCGATCGGACGGTACGTGCGGCGGTACATCGGGTATCCGCGCCGCGTGCGACGTCAGGCTCCCGACGTGGTCCATGTGCTCGATCACTCGTACGCCCACATGGTGCGATGCCATCCGGACGTCCCGGCGGTCGTGACGGTGCACGATCTGCTGCCCGTTCTCACCGTACGGCGCCGCGCGCTGGGGTGGCGGGAGCGTCTGCGCAATGCCATGCTCCGGCGCGTACTGGTGGCGTTGCGTGACGCGCGCGCGTGGATCGTGGGGACGGAGTGGCTGCGGGGTGAACTCGGCGAATGGTTGGGCGGCACTGACGGGATTCACGTGATCCCGTTCGGCGTGGACGAAGCGTTTGCGCAGCCAACGGAAACACCCCGCGACGCCACCAGGCGGCGATGGGAGATTCCGGATGGCGCGTTTCTCCTGCTGCATGTCGGGAGCGTCGGTGAGCGCAAGAACATCCCGACGGTCATCGCGGCGCTCGACGGCTTGCGGGACCGCGGCGTGAACGCGTGGCTGCTCCAGGTCGGCGGCCGGTTTGATGCGGAGCAGCGCGACGAACTGGCCGCCCGCAAGCTGACCGCGGTGGTGCGGCAGGTGCCGGCCGTCGATGAACCCGAGCTCCGCGCCGCATACCGTGCGTCGGACGTGCTGTTGTTCCCGTCCCTGTACGAGGGGTTCGGATTCCCCGTGCTCGAGGCGATGGCATCCGAACTCCCTGTGGTGACCTCCGGAGCCGCGGGCCTGATGGAGGTCGCGGGTGACGCGGCCACGGTCGTATCCGGCCGTAACCCCGATCGGTACGTCGACCCGCTGCACGATCTGGCGACCAATCCGGATGCCGTCGCGGACCTCCGTGCGCGCGGGCGCGTCCATGCCGCGCGATTCAGTTGGGCCGAAACGGCCAGGCGCACGGTCGAGGTCTACCGGACCCTTGTCTAGTTCCGGGGAGACGATTCGGGTCACGGCCGTGGCCGCCTCATCGGAGTTGGGTGGGACCGAGCGGGTCTTGCTCGACTTCGCCGCGCGGGCATTCGAACACGATATCATGCTCCGCGTCATCACCCCGCGCCCGGGACCGCTACTGAACATCCTGAACGACATCGGCGTCCCGGCGGAAGTCGTTCCGGCACCGCCATCCCTGCTGCGCGGGTCGCAGCGGCTCACGGCGTTGTGGTCCGCTCCCGGGGCCATGGTGGGGCTGCGAACGTGGGCTCGCCGGTTGGCGGGGCATCCGTTCGTGCGCGATACCGACTTATGGTACGGCGTCTCGTTCAAGGCGTATCTGGCATTCCCCAAGGGGGCCTCGACGCCGGTGGTGTGGCACCTGCACGAGTTTCCCCCGGCGTTGACCGGGACGGCTTGGAAGCTGCTGGCCCGGCGCCGGCCCGACGCATTGATCGCCAACAGTGACGCCGTGGCGCGCGCGTGGGGTGCGCCCGCGCCCGGAGCCCGTCGGGCCCGGGCGGCCCCCCCGATCATCGCCATTCCCAACGGCGTCGACCTCGATCGGTTCCGGCCACGCGAGCGCAGCGGATGGATCGCCCGAGCGCTTGGTATCGCGCCGACCACGAGGATCATCGGCATGCCCGCCGTGCTCGCCAGTTGGAAGGGGCAACTCGCGGTGGTCGACGCGTTCACCAGGATCCGCGACCGTTTTCCCGACGTCCACCTCGTGTTCGTGGGCGGCAGTATCTACGATACCGTCGCCGAACGCAGCTTCGAGGGACGCCTGCGGACCGTGATCCAGCGGGAGTCACGGGTGCACCTCGTGCCATTTCAGCCAAAGATCGAACTCGCCTATCCGGAGTTCGATCTGGCGGTCCACTATTCCACCCGGGCGGAAGCGTTTGGTCGGGTCATCATCGAAGCGATGGCGAGTGCCGTACCGGTACTTGCCGCCGCGGAAGGCGGTCCGGTGGAGATTGTCACGGAAGGCGGATGGTTGGTGGAGCCGCGCGCTCCCGGGGCGCTGGCCAATGCGATGGTGTCGGCGCTGATGCTGCCGCCGGATCATCTGCGTCAGATCGGCCATTGGGGCCGGATTCGGATGGAAGATCATTACTCCGCGCGACGGTTTGCGCGCGACGTGTCGCGGGTGTTGCGCGCCACCACGTCCGGGGTGCCCGCGGGTCCCGCCTAGCCCGGGCTCCGGGCTCCGCTCCCCGTCACCCCGTGTAACCACGCGAGCAGCGCGCCGAGATCGCGCCGCACGGCCGACACGCATGCCGTTGCGTGGAACCGACCCGCCACGCGGTCACGGAATGCCTCGCCGTCCGGCATCAGATCCATCTTGTTGAACACGTGCACGACCCGCTCGGGATCGATCGCCAGGTCATCGAGCACGCGATCCACCACGGTGACCTGCTCCTCCCACTGTGGGTGACTCGCGTCGATGACGTGCAGCAGCAGGTCCGCCCCGGACGCTTCCTCGAGCGTCGCGCCGAAGCTGGCCACGAGATGATGCGGCAGTTTGCGGATGAAGCCCACCGTGTCCACCAGCCGTACGCGGCGCCCGCCACCCAGATCGGTCTCGCGCGTAAGGGTGTCCAGCGTCGCGAACAGCCGATCCTCGACAAACGCGTCCGCGCGCGTCACCGCCTTGAGGAGACTCGATTTCCCGGCGTTGGTGTAGCCCACCAACGCGGCCGTCGGGATCGATCGCCGACCGCGACCGTGCCGCAGCAACGCGCGATGGCGCTCGGCGTCGGCCAGGTCGCGTTTGAGCCGGCTGATCTTCGTGCGGATCATGCGACGGTCGGTTTCGATTTGCGTCTCGCCGGGCCCGCGCAGCCCGATACCGCCGCGAATGCGCGAAAGGTGTACCCACATGCGCGCGAGGCGCGGCAGCATGTACTCCAGCTGCGCTAGTTCGACTTCCATACGCGCTTCCTTGGAACGCGCGCGGGTGGCGAAGATGTCGAGGATGAGTTCGGCCCGGTCCATCACCCGCAGCTCGAGGGCACTCTCGAGGTTCTTTCCCTGGACGGGCGACAGTTCTTCGTCGAACAGCACCAGGGTCGCACCACTCTCGGCGGCCTGCTGCCCGAGTGCTGCGACCTTCCCTTTCCCCAGATAGTGACTTGGCGTCGGGGTACGGAGTTGCTGGACCAACCGCCCGACGATCGTGGCACCGGCCGTGTCGGCGAGCCGCGCCAGTTCGTCGAGGTGCTCGACAACGTGGATGGCGTCGCGTGTTCCGCGGCGCGGCGCGCCGACCAGCAGGGCGCGCTCGGCAGGGGGCTGGATGTCGTGGAGCTTCGGGATGCAGGCGTCTCCTTCCCCAGTGACCGGCGTCCGCACACCATCGCGTGACGGACGCATTCGGAACCGCCGGATCCACACAACGTAATGCGTTCACGCGGCCGTGCCATAGCACCGCGGCCGGGCTCGACCTTGTCGCGCTCGCGCGTGCGCGTGCGCGGCCCAGGCCGCGGCTCGGCGACGGCCGCTGCAAGCGGCACTGCGGACAGCGCAGGTCAGTTGGACTGACTGATGCCGAGCCGCGGGTTCACCCGCGCCTCGACCGAGGATCTCACCGACTGCGATCGCGCCCGTCGCGACCAGGAGGGCGCGTGATCGTCCGGGCTCGCAGTGCGCGTGCGCGTGCGCGGCCAAGGCCGCGGCTCGGCGACGGCCGCTGCAAGCGGCAGCGCGGGCCGTGCGGGTCAGTTGGACTGACTGATGCCGAGCCGCGGGTTCACCCGCGCCTCGGCCGAGGAGATCTCCGTCCGCGTCGCCCGCCCTACTCGCCTGACTCGATCGCGGCGACCGCCCGGAGAAAGCGATCGAGCGGGTCGAGCCGGTCCAGAGCCTCGATCACGCGGGTGTAGTCGAGGTCCACGTACTCGTGAATCACCACGTTCCGGAACCCCGGCAAGTCAAGCAGACCCTCGATGAGGTCGGGGGGGAAACCCTCGATCTGGCGCAGCGCGCGAATGGCGCCGGCGTAGTCCTGAAACCGGATGCCCCGGCGTCCGGCAAGCTCACCCGCAACGTCAATGACGGACTGGCACACGACGAGCAGCGAGAACAGCACGTCGTTGTGCAGGGAGAGATCCGATGCCAGCCGCGCGGCGTCGGTCACGCGGGGCCGGATGGTGCGCAGATGGTCGAGGTGGCGCCGCAGGTCGGCCAGTCGCTCGACGAGGAACGTCACGAGGTGATGGCCGCCAGCTTGAGCCGCCGGGTGCGCCGCAGGAAGGGGGCGAGGTCGGCGGCGAGCAGGAGCGTCCGGCGCGTGAACGCGTGGTCGGCCTGGTCATCTCGGCACAGCACGCGGATGCCATCGCGCAGCGCGCGGGCCGACAGCTCGGCGGGCGCGTCATTGAGCGCCACCACGTCCACCCGGTTCACGTGCGTCGCGGCGATGAGGTCGCCCGCGAGCCGCAGCGCGCGCCGGCTCCGGTCCACGGCGTCGGGCGCATCCCGCCGGTCGAACAGCACGGCCACGTCCACGTCGCTGTCGGCGTGGGCGCGCTCGGACGCCTGGCTGCCGAACAGGTAGGCGGAGACGAGCGGCGCCGCCGAGCGCTGGAGTTCGTCCCGCACCGCCTCGATGATCGTTGCCATGACGGAATATGCGGCTGCTGGCGTGCGCGGCCAAGGCCGCGGCTCGGCGACGGCCGCTGCAAGCGGCAGCGCGGGTCCTGCGGGTCAGTTGCACTGACTGATGCCGAGCCGCGGGTTCACCCGCGCCTCAGCCGAAGGTCTCACCGACCGCGAACGGGCCCGTCGCGACCAGGAGGGCGCGTGATCGTCCGGGCTCGCAGGTGCGCGCGTGCGCGTGCGCGGCCAAGGCCGCGGCTCGGCGACGGCCGCTGCAAGCGGCCCTGCGGGCCCTGCGGGTCAGTTGGACTGACTGAGGCCGAGCCGCGGGTTCACCCGCGCCTCAGCCGAGGATCTCACCGACCTCGATCGCGCCCGCCTCGACCAGAAGGGCGGACAACGACGCGCCGCGCTTCAGGCTGCGGACCTCCTGATATCCCCGCGGGCCGGGGCTCCGGTAGACCTCCACCCGCTCGCGCTCGAGGTCCACGAGCCAGACCTCGGCGACCCCCGCGGCGGCATACGCGGGGCTCTTGATGTCGCGGTCCGAGCCGACCGACGAATCGCCGACCTCGACGATCAGCAGGATGTCCTCTGGGTGCGGGTGGCGCGTTCGGTACGCGTCCGGCCTTGGGCGGAGCACCGCGATGTCCGGCTGGGGCTCCCAATACGTTCCCAGAATCACGGGATCCTGGATGCCGAGGATGACGGTGTCGCCCAGCCGGCGATACAGCAGCGCGGTCATGTGCTTCACGCATCCGGCGTGGCGGGAGCCGATGGGCGTCATCTGGACGATCCGCCCGTCGAGCAGCTCCACGCGATCGTCCTCGTGCAGGATGCCCGCTTCGGCCATCCGGTGGTATTCGTCCACCGTGAAGCTGCGGGTGACGAGGGGTGCGGCCATGGTGATCCTCCCGATGGCTGGGTGAGGCTCCGAGCCGGGTCCACGCCGCGCACGCTGCGGTGGGGTGGTCAACGGGGCCTCAACTGACAGGGTACGCTCGGCCCGGAGAGGGGGGCGAGGGTGTCCCGCGGTGCGGCCGGTGCGCGGGTTCACCCGCGCGTTGGGCGTCCCGCCCGCAACAACAACGGGGGAACCCGTGTGGATTCCCCCGTGGCGAGCCGTGCCAGGCGATGACCTCTGGATCTCCTAGATTCCCCGCGGGGAATGGTGACGGCGACCTTTCCGTCCTCGCGGCTCGCGCGCTTCGAGCATGGTACCGGCCCGGCGACGCCGAGTCAAGTAACTCGCGGCGATGGGGTGTGCGCTGTTCACCCAGGCCTCGCGCTCGTCGTCGAGAAATTTCACCGAGACGAGCAGCCAGCGTGCGGGCTGCCCTACGAGACGCACGAACTCCACGCGGCGCCGGTCCCCGTGGGCTCGCTGGCCGACGAAATCGGGGTCGCTCAGCACGTCGGGGATATGCCGGAGGCAGAAGTGCAGCCAGGCCGGGCGACGGGCGGCGATGTGGAGCAGGCGCTCGCGCGTGACGTGAACGGTTCGCTGTGCGCCCACCAGTCCACCGGGCAACCGGATGTGACGGGGGACAACGCCGGCGATCTGGACCGTGTCGGCGTCGGCGCGAAGGGAGGGCCGGCGTGCCATGCGGCCCGTAATGTGAGTGAAGATCCCCCAAGTCGGCGTACCAGTTTGATGCACGGATGATGCTTGTCGTCGCGGTATTTTCGGGTCAGTTCTACTGACTGAGGCCGAGCCGCGGGTTCACCCGCGCCTCAGCCGAGGATCTCACCGACCTCGATCGCACCGGCCTCGGCCAGGAGGGCGGACACGGACTCGCCGCGCCTCAGGGTGCGGACCTCCTGATAGCCCCGCGGGCCGGGGCTCCGGTAGACCTCCACCCACTCGTGCTCGAGGTCCACGAGCCAGACCTCGGCGACCCCCGCGGCGGCATACGCGGGGATCTTGATGTCGCGGTCCGACCCGACCGACGAATCGCCGACCTCGACGATCAGCAGGATGTCCTCCGGGTGCGGGTGGCGCGTTCGGTACGCGTCCGCCCGTGGGCGGAGCACCGCGATGTCCGGCTGCGGCTCCCAATACGTTCCCAGAATCACGGGGTCCTGGATGCCGAGGATGACGGTGTCGCCCAGCCGGCGATACAGCAGCGCGGTCATGTGCTTCACGCATCCGGCGTGGCGGGAGCCGATGGGGGTCATCTGGACGATCCGCCCGTCGAGCAGCTCCACGCGGTCGTCCTCGTGCAGGATGCCCGCCTCGGCCATCCGGTGGTACTCGTCCACCGTGAAGCTGCGGGTGACGAGGGGTGCGGCCATGGTGATCCTCCCGATGGCTGGGTGAGGCTCCGGGCCCGGTCCATGCCCCGCACGCTGCGGTGGGGTGGTCAACGGAGCCTCAACTGACAGGGTACGCTCGGCCCGGGGAGGGGGGCAAGGGTGTCCCGCGGTGCGGCCGGTGCGCGGCCGAGGCCGCGGGTTTACTCGCGCGCGGGTTCCTGGCCCAGCGCCGCCTCCACGGCCTCCAGGTACCGAGGGACGTTGGCCCGCGCGGTGCCGAGCGCGTCGTAGACCAGCCCGTGGTCAATCTCGTTATACTCGTGCGCCAGGCGGTTGCGGAGCCCGGCGGACGGGGCGAGCGCCCGGGCGAGATCCGTCGAGAGGACGCCGAGCCTGGCCATCCCCGTGAACGACTGGTGGAAGTCGTGCGGTGGGATCCCTTCGCGTTCCGTGATGACGTGGTAATTGACGTCTATCATCCGGCCGATGATGCGTTCCAGCACCCGCTCGGCCACGAGTTGGTGGGTGCGGTCGGCGAGGAACACGTCGCGCGGGGTCCGGCTGAGCCGGTCTACGTCCTTCATGTCGGCAAGGATCAGGGCCATCTTCCGGCGCACCAGCACGGGGTCAACCGACACGCGCGAGCCTCGCGATGCCGCGGCGCACCGCCTCCGCCTCGAGGGCAAAGAACGGCTCGTACTCGACCAGGCGACGCCAGGCGTACGCCTGCCGGCGTGCGAGGTCGGCGGCGTTGCCGTAGAGCAGCCTTGGCGCGCGCAGGGCGTGCCAGCCGATCAGGGGGTCGGCACGATGCAGCCACAGGACGTCCACGGCGCACGCCGGGAATACGGCCTGAAGGTCCGCCAGCAGGCCCAGGGGATCGTCCCGGCCGGGCACATCGAGCAACACGGCCAGATCGAGATCGCTGGCCGGGTGCGGGCGACCCGAGACCCGGGACCCGAATGCGAGCAGCAGCCGGATCCCGTGCCGGCGAGCGATCGCATCCAGCCGCGCGGCGGCCTCCGGACTGAGAGCGAGTGTGACGGCAGGTGGAGCGGGCGGTGGCATAGGATGGCAGTCCGCGGCGGTGGGGTTCAGGCGTCGCACAACACGCCTAATGTACGCTCGGCGCGGCAGCATGGGCAAAGCGCCGCGCGCGCCGACCGGTGGGTGCCCGTGCGCGGCCGAGGCCGCGGCTCGGCGGCGGCCGCTGCAATCGGCACTGCGGGTCTGTTGTACTGACTGAGCCCGAGCGAGGCCGAGCCGCGGGTTCACCCGCCCATCAGCCGAGGATCTCACCGACCTCGATCGCGCCCGCCGCGACGAGCAGCGCGGACGCCGTTTCGCCGCGCGTCAGGCTGCGGATCTCCTGATAGCCCCGCGGGCCGGGGCTCCGGTAGACCTCCACCCGCTCGCGCTCGATGTCCACGAGCCAGACCTCGGCGATCCCCGCGGCGGCATACGCGGGGATCTTGGTGTCGCGGTCCGACCCGACCGACGAATCGCCGACCTCGACGATCAGCAGGATGTCCTCCGGGTGCGGGTGGCGCGTTCGGTACGCGTCCGGCCTTGGGCGGAGCACCGCGATGTCCGGCTGGGGCTCCCAACACGTTCCGAGGATCACCGGATTCTGTAATGGCGAGGATGACGGTGTCGCCCAGCCGGCGAGAGAGCAACGCGGTCACGTGATTCACGCATCCGGCGTGGCGCGACCCGATGGGGGTCATTTCGACCACCTGCCCGTCGAGCCGCTCCACGCGGTCGCCCTCGTGCAGGATGCCCTCTTCGGCCATCCGGTGGTACTCGTCCACCGTGAAGCTGCGGGTGACGAGGGGTGCGGCCATGGTGATCCTCCCGATGGCTGGGTGAGGCTCCGAGCCGGGTCCATGCCGCGCATGCTGCGGCGGGGTGGTCAACGGAGTCTCAACGGATAGGGTACGCTCGGCCCGGGGAGGGGGGCAAGGGTGTCCCACGGCCCGGCCGGTGCGCGGCCAAGGCCGCGGCTCGGCGACGGCCGCTGCAAGCGGCAGCGCGGGCCGTGCGGGTCAGTTGGACTGACTGAGGCCGAGCCGCGGGTTCACCCGCGCATTCGCCGAGGATCTCACCGACCGCGATCGCGCCCGCCTCGACCACGAGGGCGCGTGATCGTCCGGGCTCGCAGTGCGCGCGTGCGTGCGCGTGCGCGGCCAAGGCCGCGGCTCGGCGACGGCCGCTGCAAGCGGCAGCACAGGTCAGTTGGACTGACTGATGCCGAGCCGCGGGTTCACCCGCGCCTCGGCGCGCCGTTCTGCGCCGGTCCGCGTTCCCGTGGTTTGCCCGCAGGCGGCACCCACGCAACCATGGGCGCGTGCGACACCGACTCTACTGCCACATCGTCTGGCGAACCCGCAGCAACGCCGAGCTCATCGATGCACGCCTGGCCCGGTTTCTCTGCCGGTTCTTCCGCGCCGTGGCCCGGCAGGAGCGCGCGCGGGTGCTCGAGGTGGGGCTCGTCGCGGATCACGTGCACATGATCGTCCGCCTCCATCCGGAAGCCCGCATCTCGCGCCTCCTCCAGCGCTTCAAGGGAGGTAGCGCGTTCCTGGCCCGCAGGGAGCACCACGCCGCGCCGGGTCTGGACCTGCGCTGGAGCAAGGGATACACGATCGAATCCGTGAGCCCGCGCGGGCTGGCCGCGGCGCGGGGGTATGTGCGCCGGCAGCCGGAGCGGCATCCCGACCACGCGATTGTGGGGTGGGAGGGGGACATGCCGGAGTACGACGCAACGGGGTTCGATGAATGGCGGGGGGAAGGGCGGGAGCGTGTGGGCGTGGGTGGGCGGGTGGGCGCGGGTGTGCGCGTGCGCGGCCAAGGCCACGGCTCGGCGACGGCCGCTGCAAGCGGCACTGTGGGCGCTGCGAGTCAGTTGGACTGACTGATGCCGAGCCGCGGGTTCACCCGCGCCTCGGCCAAGGATCTCACCAACCTCGATCGTGCCCGTCGCGCCGAGCAGCGCGGACGCCATTTCGCCGCGGATACGCTCGGACCTGGAAGGGGGGTAAGGGCGTCCCGCGGCCCCGTCCGTGCGCGGCGGTCGGTGAAGCTGACCCCACACACAAGCCGCTTGCGGCGGCCGCCGCCGCGCCGCTCCCGCCCGCCTGCGCCCGCGCCCGCCCGCTTTCAGCTTCCCCACACCGACCGAAAGTACGCCGGCACATCAATCGCCAGAGCGGGAACCGCCGGATCCGGCTGCCAGACGAGTCGGTCGTCCACCACGGCCGGCCGCTCACCGTCCGGAGTCCATACCTCCACCAGCCGCGCGTCGAGGTCCACGATCCAGTACCGGTCCACCCCGGACCGCTGGTACCGGCGGCGCTTCGTGATGCGGTCATACCGAGCCGTGGAGGGAGACAGCACCTCGACCACCAGGATAGGGATGCCGAACTCGTCCCACAGGAGCGGCGGCGGCCCGCCCGGGGCACCGCCCACGAACAGGTCCGGCTGGACCAGCTGGCCGGCCCGGAGATCCAAGTCGGCGGGCGAAAAGCTCACGTGGCCGAGCCCGTGGGCCCGGACGTAGGGCTCCAGTATCCGGAACAACTCGCCAATGGCCCGCTGGTGCGGCGCGCTCGGGCCGGGCGTCACCAGCAGCCCCCCATCGACCAGCTCGTACCGGTTCCCGTCGTCCGGGAGTTCCAGCACGTCGGTTCGGGTCCAGACCTTGGCGCCGTGGGCCATGTCCATAGGGTACGCTCGGCGAATGCGGGGAAGCAAGCGGGCACCGGGATAGGTTACGGGGCTGCTCGCAGCGCCACGTAACCAGATCACTGCCGGAGAGGGCGAATCCCGCGCTGGGGGCGCGGGTGTGGGTGGGCGGGTCGGCGCCAGTGTGGGGTAGTCGGGTCGGCGCGAGTGTGCGCGTGCGCGGCCAAGGCCGCGGCTCGGCGACGGCCGCTGCAAGCGGCAGGACAGGTCAGTTGTACTGATTGAGGCCGAGCCGCGGGTTCACCCGCGCCTCGGCCGAGGAGCTCACCGACCTCGATCGCGCCTGTCGCGCCGAGCAGCGCGGACGCCATTTCGCGGCGGGTACGCTCGGACCTGGAAGGGGGGCAAGCGTGTCCCGCGACCCGGCCGGTGCGCGGCCAAGGCCGCGGCTCGGCGACGGCCGCTGCAAGCGGCAGCACAGGTCAGTTGTACTGACTGATGCCGAGCCGCGGGTTCACCCGCGCCTCGGCCGAGGAGCTCACCGACCTCGATCGGGCCCGTCGCGCCGAGCAGCGCGGACGCCATTTCGCCGCGGGTACGCTCGGACCTGGAAGGGGGGCAAGGGTGTCCCGCGGCCCGTCCGTGCGCGGCCAAGGCCGCGGCTCGGCGACGGCCGCTGCAAGCGGCAGCACAGGTCAGTGCACTGAC
>Ga0214471_10000474_pt1 | contig 34545 bp, 26 predicted proteins | sample RVTome_5_FD_207665 | JGI IMG/M metagenome (GOLD analysis project Ga0214471, IMG submission 207665) | Soil microbial communities from uranium-contaminated site in the Upper Colorado River Basin, Wyoming, United States - RVT142D155 | ecosystem: Environmental > Terrestrial > Soil > Contaminated >... | reverse complement strand
CAGCTGCGGAGCGTGGTGCAGGAACGGGACCGGGCGGCGGGTCAGGCCGCGTCGCTTGAGTCGCGCCTCGCGCAGCGGGAAGAGCAGCTCGCCCAGCTCAACGAGCAAGTCAGGGCGCGCGACGCGCAGGCGCTGAGGTTGGAAGGGGATTTGGCGGCCACGCAGGAGGCGCTGCAGGCGAAGCAGCAGGAGCTCGCGCGTGTTCAGCTGGCGCAGAAGGGCGACCGGGGAACCCTGGAGAAGCTGAGCGCGGAGTTCGACCGCGTCCAGGCGGAGGGCGAGAGTCTCCGCGGCCGGGCGCACGCGCTTGAGCAGGAGCGGGACCGGGCGGCCGCGCAGGCCGTCTTGCTGGAGGCGCAGGTCGCCCAGCGCGACGAACAGCTTGCCAAGCTGAACGACCAGCTGCTCGGCCGTGAAAGCCAGGCACTCAGCATGGAAGAAGCGCTGGCGCAAGCCCGGCGAAAGCTCGAAGAGACGACGCAGCAATTCCTGGCGGCCCGCCGGGAAGCCGACAAGCTCGGCGCGGAGCGGACGCAGATCGGCCAGCGCCAGTCCGCGATGGAGCAGGAGCTGCGAACTCACCGAGACGAGGCGGAGCGTCTCCAGAAATCGCTGAATGACGCGAAGCAGCAGCTGGCGGCGGCTCAGGAATCACGCGCCGCGCTCGAAGGAGCGGCGGCGGCGCTCAACGACAGCACGGCCAAGGCGAAGGACGAAGCGGACCTGCTCCGGAGCGAGCTCAAGACCGCGAATGAGGAGCGGCAGCGATGGAGCTCGGATCTTGAGCATGTCCGCCGGCTCAATCAGCAGCTGGAGCAGCGCCTGGCCGCCGGGGGCGATCAGCTGCAGAAGCGGGATGCGGAGCTCGCGAAGACCAAGGAGGCGCTGCAGTCGCTCGAGCGCGTCCGCGCAACGCTTGACGCGGAACTTGCCCAACGTTCGCGCGACGCCAAGTCGAAGGATAACGATATCGCGCAGCTGCAGCGGGCGCTGGACCAGCGCCAGCAGGCGCACGACCGTCTGGCCAAAGAGCGCGGCCAGCAGGACGCGAAGCTCGCGGAGCTGTCGGGCAGGCTGCAGGCCGTGGAGCAGGAGAAGGCGCGGGCGACGTCCCAGCTCGACGGGCAGGTCCAGTCGCTCAAGCAGGCCAACCGGCAACTCGAGGAGCGGCTGCGACTGGCACAGGGAGAATTCAACCAGGCGCAGAGCCGCTGGAGCCGTGAGCTGGAGCAGGCGACCAGGACGCTGACGGAGCGCGAGGGAGAGTTCGCATCGGTGACGAAGCAGTTTGAGAGCGCGCAGAGCGATCTGGCCGCGGTGCGGCAGCGTCTGGGCATTCTGGAAGCGAGGCTCGCGGAGCGCGAGGCGGCGCTGTCGGAGCGCACGGCGGCACTGAAGGCTCATGAGGAGCAGCAGCAGGCGCTCAAGGCGTCCGCGGAATTGGCGGCGCAGGAGAAGGCCGCGTTGACGGAGCGGCTGAACGAACGGACGGACCAGCTTTCCGCCTCCAAGACGGCCATCGCCGACCTCCAGGGCCGGCTTGACACCTCCTCGCGCGCCCTGTCATCGTCGCAAACCGAGAACGAGCAGCTCCGTCAGACTCTCCAGGGCAACGAGGCGGAGCTGACGAAGGTCGAACAGGCGCTCGTAAGCGACCAGCAGGAGCTGCGCCGGGTGATGCGGGACTACGGCGAGGCGCAGGTCAAGCTGTCGCATCTGGAGGAGCAGCTCCGGATCGCACGGGAGACTGCGACGGGACTGGAGGATGAGCTGAGGACGGCGCGGCAGCAGGCGAGCCGCCTGCAGGATCAGCTCTCGAGCGCGCAATCGGACCGCGACCGGTACCGCAGCGCCATCGACCAGCGGGAGACGCAGATCGGCCAACTTGAAGCGGAGCTGTCGAGCCACCGCCGGGAACTCACCGGCGCTCAGGCGCAGCTCAAGCAGGCGCAGCTTGACGCGCAGGAGCAATCGCAGCAGCTCATCGTCGATCGCGAGGGCTTCAAATGGCAAGTCGACCGGCTGCAGCGGGAACTGGAGCGCGCGACGGCCGCATACCGGCAGCTGAGTCAGGAGCGGGAATCGCAGATGGCGACGATCGCGCAGACGACCATCAACCGCGGCGAGTACGACCAGCTCAAGCAGCAGCTCGCGGAGGCGGGTGTGCAGATCGCCAAGCTGCGCGCGGATCTCACCGATAGGGAGAACGAGCTCAAGCGCGTTTCGACCACGCTCGAGCGGCGCCAGCAAGAGCTGTCGGAGAGCCAGAACGCGCTCGCGCAGGCATTGGAATTGCTCCGCACGGGTCCGGCACCGGCCGCGCTGCCCGCGCTGCGCGCGCCGGCTCAGCCGGTGTCGGCTGCGCCGGCGGCGACGCCGCAAGGTCCTGCCGCATCGCAAGGGGGACCGGACGAGACCGAGTCACGCTCCCGCGTGAAGGTGTACCGGACGAACGAGGAGCACGGCTTCGTGGTCCTCTCCGTGGATGAGCTGGCGGCGCTGCGCGGCGGGGATACGCTGGTCCTCTACGTCGGGGAGGAGCCGGCCGCGGAAGTGCAGCTCGGCGAAGTCGACGCCAGCGGCCTGGTGCTTGCCTACATTCGGCGGGAACTCAACCCCGACATCAAGATCCGCCCCGGCGATCTCCTCACCGCCCGGCATTTCTCCCGTCCTCAGTAACGCCTCGCGCGAGCGCGGGGCACGCGGTGCGAGGGGAAAATGATAGGTAGAAGGTAGAAGATAGAAGGTGGATGGATGAATCCATCTTCCCCCGTCCACCTTCCCCCCTCCACCTTCCACCTTCCACCTTCCACCTTCCACCTTCCACCTTCTACCTTCCACCTTCTACCTTCTACCTTCCATCTTCCACCTTCTATCTTCTACCCTCTCATCATTATTGATCATGCCCACGCCCATTGACCCGGCTTATTGGCGCACGTTGGCGGTGAAGTCGGCGTCGCGGATATCGGTCTGGCCGAGTTCGATCCGGCGGCTCAGCGGATCGAAATAGGTGATGTGCCGCGTGGGCGCGTTGCCGGCGCTCCGCGAGGGCCTGAGCGTATACGTGCCAGGTTCGAGGTCCGCCAGGATGTAGCGGCCGTCCGGGCCCGTGAGCGCCTCCGTGACGCGCTCGTTCGTCCTGGTCACCGCGATGGAGACGCCTGAGAGCGGCGAGCCGCCGAATTCGATGACGGTGCCCGAGACGGCCAGGGTCGAGTTCCTGATTTGGATCGGCACCGTTTCGGATACCGTGAACGTTCCGTCGGATGCGGTGATCAACACGGTGTAGTTCCCGCCTTGATCCGCCCGCGGAGTCCAGGACAGCGTGGCGGTGCCGTTCCCGTGATCCATCCAGCGGGCGCCTTTCGGCAGGGGTTCGGCCCGAAGGACGAGCCGTTCATCGTCCGGGTCGCGCGCGGTCACCGCGAGCTCGAGGAGGTCCGTTTCATCGACGGTCTGTCCGCCGAGGAAGTCGAGCTCCGGCGGGCGGCCCCGGTCGGTGACGACCACGGCAAAGCCGGCCTGCGCGCAGGCGCCGCCCGGGTCGCAGGCCGAGAGTTCGATGCCGCCGGAAGACCGCTCGTTCCGATCCCGGGACGCCAGATCGAACGCCGGGACGCCGAGGAACGCGCACCGCGCCGGGTCGAACGCCAGCCAGCCCGGCAGACCCCGAGCCCGGCACTCCACGGGGTCGCCGTCTGGATCGGTCACCCCCGCGACCGCCTCGAACAGCTCGCCTTCGACGGCGGTATGCCGCGCGTCGATCCGCAGCACGGGCGGCCTGTTGACGTCCTCCACCGTCAGCGAGAACTCGCGGTGGGCGCACAGCGGCTGCGGGTCGCAGGCCTCGATGCGGACCGGCTCAGAGACCACCTCGGGGCGCTCGAGCGATGCAACGGTGAACTCCGGCATGCCGCGCACCCATCCGGTCTCCGCGTCGAACGCGGCCCAGGGCGGCAGTCCCGTCATGCGGAGCGTCAGGGGATCGCGCGGGCCGTCCGGATCATGCGCCTGGATGCGGAACGAGAGCATGACGCCCTCCGGTACCGTCCGGTCGTCGATTGGGTCGAGCAGGGGGGCGGCGTTGTCGTTCAGGATGAGCACGCTGACCGGGTCCGAGAGTGCGGTGTTGCCCGCATGGTCGACCGCAAGCGCCTGCAGCATGTGGCGCCCGTTCGGCCCGGTCGTCGTGTCCCACGTCAGGCCGTACGGCGGCGAAACGGCGAGCCCCAACGCCTGGCCGTCCAGCAGGAACTTCACGAGTTGGAGTCCCACGGCGTCCTCAGCCTGGGCCGCGAGGGTCACGGTGCCGCTCAGCGTGGCGGCCGGCTCAGGCGAAATCAGCCTGACTCTCGGCGGCGTGTTGTCGATCGTGATGGTCACCGGAGGGGACGCGCCGACGTTGAAGGCCGCGTCCACGGCTTGGGCGATCAGCTGATGCGGGCCGTCCGGATCCGCGCGCGTGTCCCAGCGGATGCGGTACGGAGTCCGGCGCGTGACATCGACGTGCGATCCGTCTTTCAGCAGCCGCACTTCCGCGACGCCGACGTGGTCCTTGGCGTCGATCGCCACGTCGATCCGGCCGCGCACCACCGCGCCCAGCGACGGCTCGACGATGGACACGATCGGCGGGGCCGCATCGCCGCTTCCCGGCGCGGCGCGGAATGCCGGCGGCGCGCCGTCAAACCGGACGAGCAGGCGGTCGTCGAGGACCAGACCCTCGATGCTGACGGAGGCGCCGTCCACCAGCATCGAGGCGTCGCCGGCGCAGGCCAACCGCCAGCGGCGGCCGCGGCGGTCGCGCAGCTCGAACGGGCACGACCCGGGCGCGCCGGGCCGGCGATGCAGGGTCCCCTCGACCTCAATCGGCTCTTCGATCAGCGCCCGGAGCGTTCCGGGCATCGCCGCCCGTTCGGCCGGAGTCAGCGCCGACTCGAACAGCGCCCGGGGAGCCGCGTCCAGGGCGGTCTGGGCGATCGCATACCGCGCCCGCACGACCTCATCCAGCCTGGCGGCCGCGTCCTGCCGGATCGCGCCCGTCGCCTGGCGGAGATTGGCGGCCGCATGCCGGACATCAAGGGTCAGCTGATTCAGCCTGGCTGATAAATCCCGATCCGCATCGGCCGCCAGCCCCGTGTCAGGGGACGCACTCCAACAACAGGCCCACACCAGCCCTGCAAGCATCAATGCCGGCGCGGGCCTGCCCGCGCGATTGCAGCGAGCGCAGCGAGCGCCGCGAGTGCAGCGAGCGCCGCGAGTGCAGCGAGCGCCGCGAGCGGTACGAGTCGGATGTCTCAGTCCAGGCATAGGATATGTGAAAAGTATATCAGAAAATTTGCACCAGCAAATTTTCTGACGTATAATTGCAGTAAATTGAGTCTGATACGGTGATTACGCAACCCGACCAGCCATCCAACCGACTGATGCGCCGTCTTACGGCGCGGGCCTTCCATTGTGCCGCCGTGTTCGCCGTTGCTTGGTCTCCGTTGCTGTGCCCGATCCCGGCCGCGCATGCCCAAGACTCCCCCGCCGCGGAAGGGGCGCGCGAGCGCGCCGAGGCGGGCGACAGGCTGCTTGAGGAAGGGCGCTATCAAGAGGCGGCCGAAGCTTTCCGCGAAGCCCTGATGCTCCGCGACCCCGCCTGTTGCTCCGATGAGCTCCCGCGAGATGAGGAGACCCGCCGGTCGCTGAGCTCGTGGCACGCCGAGCAAGCCAGGCGCGTGCTCCGGGAAGGGGATCCCCTGCAGGCGCTGACCCATGCGCAGCGAGCGCGGGACCTCTCGCCGGACGACCGCGCCCTGCACCGGCTGGAAGAGGAGGCGCGGGAAGCCCTCGATGACGAGAAGCGGCGCATGGCCAGGCAGCAGGACTTGATCGCGCGCGCGACCGAAGCCGAACGGCGCGGCCGCACGAAACGGGCGCTCGCGACGTGGAGGAAAGCCCTGGAGCTCGACGCGCGGAACCCGAGCATTCAGGCGGCGATCGACCGGCTCCAGAGCGGCGCGGGGTCGAGCCCGGCTGAGGTGCGGAGCGAGGACCTGATCCAGCCGTCGCTCAGCGAACCGGTGACGATGGAATATCAAGTCAGCATCGGCGACGTCCTGGAGGTCTTCGTCTGGCAGCAGCCGGACCTGTCCCGGGACGTCATCGTGCGGCCGGACGGCCGGATCTCCTTCCCGCTGGTCGGAGACGTCCAGGCCTCCGGCGTGACATTGACGAAGCTCGATGAGGTGCTGACCGAGCGGCTTCGCACCTATGTCCGCTTTCCGGACGTGTCGCTCGCCATCAAGCGCTTCGGCGGCGTGAAGACGGTGGTGCTGGGCGAGGTGGTCCGGCCGGGCGTGTTCGTGCCGGCCGGCGAAGGGCGCGTGCTCGATGTGATCGCGATGGCGGGGGGGTTCACCGACGACGCGGGCACCGAGAAAGTCGTGCTGGTTCGAGGCGGGCTGGCGAATCCGCAGCTGGCCAAGCTCAACCTGGAGGCCACGCTGGCACAGGGGCTGTTCCAGGACAACGTGCCGCTGCAGCCGAATGACATCGTCTTCGTGCCGAAGAAACGCCTGACGAAGGTGCTCGATTTCATGGAGCAGTTCTATCCAACGCTGCAGAACTTTCTCGTCGGGCAGCAGATCGCGACGAACTTCGGCGTGAAGGATACCGCGCCGGCGACGCGATAGGGATCGTCAGGACGTACCCCTTGTTGCGGGTTACCTCGTGTCATGTTCGATGTGTAATGTGTCATGCAAACCCGGCTGGTACATTTCACATTACACATCGGGCATTACACAGGACACGAGGCAACGGAGGGAATCGAACACGCACGGCGCGACAGGCGCCGGGCGGCGGTGGGAGCGGTGCTCAAGGCGTGGTGAGGTCTTCCTGGTACCACACGCCCTCACGGGCGTCAGGCCGGCCGAGCGGAATCTCCGGCACGTGGGTGGAGCTGGGCACAGCTCGTTCCGGTGTGGCGGTGGTCTGAAGGTCGTACAGGGGGCTTCTGGCTCCGTCGAATGCCGGGCCGAGGCCGACCGGGAGCGATGGGACGGCCGAGGGATCCAGCAGGACCGAACCGCCCTCGGGCGGCTCCGGCGCGTAGGCCGATCCGTAGGCGACGCCGGATCCCGACGTGATGCGGGCGCGCGGATCGGCGTCGAGGATGGCGTCGATCAGCTCCCCCGCGAACACGGGTCCGGCGAGCGCCAGCGCGCCCAGCAGGGCCAAAGACGGTTGTGCGCGCATCGGCAGTCCTCCTGAGGTCTACTCTAGGCATACCACAGAACATGTGCGTCGGCAAATGTTCTCACAGAGACGCGGGGCAGGGAGAGGAACGCCATCGTGGCGCAGGGTGAGTTGACGCTCTCCGACTACTGGAGGATCCTCCGCAAACGGCGTTGGCTCATCGCCACCAGCTTTTGCGCGCTCGTCACCGTCACCGGGCTCTATCTGAATCGGCAAATCCCGGTCTATCAGGCGGTGGCGAAGATCAAGCTCGAAAAACCCCGCACCCTCTCGGGCAACATGTTCGCCGGCCATGCTTCCTATTTCGAGAACCCGATCGCCACGGAATCTCAGGTCATCGAAAGCCGTCTGGTCGCGGAGACCGTCGCGCGTCAGCTGCATCCGGAGATGGAGGAAACGGACCCCAGGCGCTTCCATGCGCGCGTTAACGATATCCAGGGGAGCGTGAAGGCCGATCCGATTCCGGACACGAATATCGTCCGGATCGTGGTGCGGCGGTCGCATCCCGAGGAGGCCGCGCGCGTCGCCAACCTGGCCGCGGGGGCGTACATCGAGGTCAATCTTCAGGAGCGCAACAAGCAGGCCCGCCAGGTCCGGGAGTTCATCGAGTCGCAGCTCATCAGGACCGAAGTCCGCCTCAAGACCGCCGAGGAGGGCATGCGCCGCATGCGCGAGGGCGGCATCGCGACCGGCCGCGCGGTCGTGCTGCAGAACCGGATCGCCGATCTGGAAGGCCAGCTCGCCAGCCTCCTGCCAAAACTGACCGAGGCGCACCCCGACGTCATCCGGCTCCAGTCCCAGATCGCGCAGCTCAGGGAGCAGCTCCAGGCCATGCCGGCCGCGGAGCTGGAATTCGCCCGGCTGCAGCGGGACCTTGAGCTGAACGACCGGGCGTACCGGGACCTGCGCCAGCGCTACGAGGAAGCGAGGATCGCCGAGGCGGAGAAGGTCGCCGACGCGTCGATCATCGAGGCAGCCGGCGCGCCGAAATCCCCCATCGCCCCGCGCGTGCGGCTGGGGCTCCTGGTCGGCGGGATCCTCGGGTTCATCCTTGGGTGCGTGCTCGCGTTCGTGTTCGAAGCGGTGGACACGTCGCTCGGCACCATCGAGGACGTAGAAACCCTGCTGGGAGCGCCGGTGCTCGCCGTGATCCCGCACGCCGGGCGCGAGGGCGAGCCCCGCACACCCCGTCCACTTCGCCAGCGCCTTCGGTGGATGAACCGGTGGCGGTGGTGGAAAGTATGGCTGCCGAAGCAGAGGCGCCAGCGGGAAGAGGAGCTCGAGATCCGGCTCGGGCTGCATGCGCATTACCATCCGAACTCGCCCGTGGCGGAAGCGTACCGCATCCTGCGCACCAACCTCAAGCTCGCCCCGGATCTCAAGGTCCTCCTCGTCACCAGCGCCGGCCCGGGCGAGGGGAAGACCTCCGTGTTAAGCAATCTCGGCGTCGTGCTGGCGCAGAACGGCGTGCGGACGCTCCTCGTCTCGAGCGACCTGCGCAAGCCCACGCTCGAAGATGTGTTCGGCATCGACCGGGAGTCGGGCCTGGGCGACGTGCTGCACGGCACCGTGCCGCTGGAGCGCGCCGTCCGGGGGCTCTCCGATTTCATCCTCGGCAAATTCGGCTATGACGAGGCGGTGAAGAACCCCTACCTGGCGAACCTGTTCATCCTGCCCTGCGGGCACGAGCGCGGGAACCCGGCCGAACTGATGGCTTCCCAGTCGATGCGGGACGTGGCGGGCGCGCTGCGCGGGCGCTACGACGCCGTGCTCCTCGACGGCACGCCGATTCTCCCCGTCGCCGACAGCCTGCTCCTGGCGCCCTACGTGGACGGCGTCGTGCTGGTCTATCAGGTCGGGCGCATTTCGCGCGCCGCGCTGCTGCGGGCCAAGATCCAGCTCGAGAGCGCCGGCACGCGCATCATCGGCGTCGTGCTGAATCACGTGCGTCCGGAGGTCCAGAGCCATCCCGGCTATTACTATTACTACCGCGAGCGATTCGGCAAGGAAGGACACGAGCCGGACTCGTCCGCGTCCGAGGCGTCCGCGGGGCGTGCCGGGTGACGCCCGCCCCGGGCGCGGACGCCGGCGGATGGCCGGCCCGGCCGCATCCTGACCCATGACCGATCCGGGCGTGATCCTGCTGTCCGCCGTCATTCTGGGAAGCTGCGCCTTCCTCCTGACCCTCATCAGCACCGATGCCGCCGTGCTGATGCTCGTGTTCTCCATGCTGCTGTCGCCGGAAATCAGCATCGCCCAGCTCCAGAGCCGGGCCGTGGTGATCCGTTTCGACGACCTCTTGATGTTGGTCGTGTTCTTCACCTGGCTGGGCAAGCTGGCGATCAACAAGCAGCTGGGTCTGATCCGCCGGACCCCGCTCAATGTCCCCCTGGGGCTGTTCATCGTCGGGTGCATCGTGTCGACCGGCTGGGGCATCATCAACGGTTCGGTCGTGGCACCCGTCAAGAGCGTGTTCTACCTGCTGAAGTACATCGAGTATTTCCTGCTCTATTTCATGATCGTCAACGTCATCCGCGATCGCGCGCAAGTCGCGCGCTTCATCGCCGCCATGCTGCTCACGGCGTTCATCGTCGCGCTCAACGGGTACTGGCAGATGGTGCGCTACGGCGCCCAGTGGCGGGTCACGGCGCCGTTCGAGGGCGCCCACGCGGAGCCGAACACGCTGGCGGGCTACCTCATTCTGATGACGGGCGTGTGCGTCGGCATGGCGCTCTACAGCCGCTCGAGCCTGCGGCGGATCCTGCTCCTGGGCCTGGCGGGGTTCATGTTCGGCCCGTTCCTGTACACGTATTCGCGCGGCGGCTATCTCGGCATGATCGGCATGTACGTCTGCCTGTGCGTGGTCTCGACCCGGTTCCGGCCGATCCTCATCGGGGGGCTGGTCGCGTCGGCGTCGCTCGCGCCCGCGCTGTTGCCGCGCACCGTGTTCGAGCGGCTGGCGAGCACGTTCGACCCGCGCGGCATGGTCCAGCTCGGCCAGTTTCGCCTGGCGGAGTCGCCCGCGTACCGCGTGCTCGTGTGGAACGTGATCTGGGAGAAGTGGCGCGAGCACCCGTTTCTCGGCTACGGGGTGACGGGCATCGGGTTCGTGGACAGCCAGTACGCGCTGGTGATCGGCGAGGTGGGCGCGATCGGAGCGGGGCTGTTCCTCTGGGTGCAGTGGCGGCTCGTCTCGCTCAGCCTCCGGGCGTTCCGGTCGCTCGAGGACCACTGGGCGCGCGGATTGAGTCTCGGCTTCCTGGCCGGCTTTGTCGGTCTGCTGCTGCAGGCGATTTCCGGCAACGTCTTCATCATCGTGCGGATCATGGAGCCGCTGTGGTTTCTGGCGGCGGTGGTGACCATGCTGCCCGTCATCTGCCCGAAGGCGCCGGGGCCGGCAGCGGCCGCGCCGGCAGTTGAGAGACGGCGTCCCGGCGACGCGTCGCCCGCGCGTGCGGGCGCCGTGTGAGCGCCCATGGATCCGGAGCGGGACTCCCTGCCGCCCGGCTCGCCCGGGCTTCGCCCATCCGGATTCGAGCGCGACGTGCGCCACAGCGCAGGGGCGCAGGCCGTGAGCGTGGCGGTGCGCCTCGCCTCGAGCATCGCGCTGGCGCGGCTGCTCGGTCCGACCGCGCGCGGGGAGGTGGCGCTGGCATTGTGGGCGCCGGTCCTCTTCCACGCCGCCTGCTATTGGAGCCTCGGGGAAGCTTCGGTGGCGATGCTGACCCAGGGCCGGCACGCCCGCGAAGACGTGCTCGGCGGGCTGAACACCCTGGCGCTTGCGCTGATCGCGGCGGGGACGCTCGCGTATTTCGGGTTGGGCGGGTGGATCCTCGCGGTATTGAAGCATGAGATCCCCTGGCGGCTGTACGCCCTGGGCTTCGCGCTGTTTCCCATCAACGTGCTCTGGGCGGGCTGGGCTGCGACGCATCTGGGGCTGGGGAACGTGGCGCGGGTCAACTGGGGCCGGGTGATTAACCAATCGGTGCTGCTGGCGGGCGTCCTCGTGGCGCTGCCGTGGCTCGGCCGGGAGCCCATGGTCGCGGTCGCCGCCTATGTGGCGGCGGCGGCGGCCGAGCTCGTCTGGGTCGGCACGGCGCTTAACCGAGAGATCCCGCTCCGGGTCCGGTGGCGTCCGGCGGTCCAGCGGGAGCAGCTCGCCAGGGGCGCGCGAATGAGCGCGGCCGTCTGGACGACGGCGGCGTCGCAGCGGCTGCACCTGGTGTTGGTGAACTGGTTCGGCGGGGCGACCGGCGTGGGATTCTACGCGATCGCCGCCGGCCTGAGAGACTTCGCGCTGCTCTTGCCCGATACGTTCGTCCGGCCGGTGCTGGCCGAGGCGGCGCGCGATCCGGCCGGGGTGGCGTTCGCCCGGCTGGGACGCGTGATGCGGCCCGCGCTCGGACTCATGGGTGCGGCGGCGGTGGCGCTCGGGCTTATCCTGCCGTGGGCCGTCAGTTGGATGTACTCGGACGCGTTCCTCCCCGCGGTGCCGGCGGGCCGCTGGCTGCTCGCCGGGTACGTCGCATTCGGCCTGGTGAACATCCTGAGCGCGATCTTTATCGGGACCGGGCGTCCCGGTCCGCTTGTCCTCAGCCAGCTGGCGGCCCTGGGTGCGCTGGTCGCGGCGGCGGCCGCGTTAGGCCCGGGCGGAGGGATCGCCGGGGTGGCGGGGGCGATCTGCATGTCGCAGTGGACGGCGCTTGCGGTCCTGCTGGCCCTGACACGGCGCAGCTTCGCTGGCTCCCTCTCGGCCCTCTTCGGCTTCACCCATCACGGGGCTCAGCCTCATGGCCAAGCATAGTCGTTCGATTGTTCTCCCGCGTTACGCGTTACGCGTTGCGCGTTACGCGACATGGCCGTGTCCATGAGATCGCGGGGCCGTCTCCTCCGCGCGCTGCTCAGCCACGCGCCCTCGCTCGGGCTTCTTCCGAGCCCGCGGGCTCGTCCGCAGGGGATTAGCGCGTTCGTGCGGGCGAAAAACGAGGAGGAATGGATCGAGCCGTGCGTGCGCTCGATCGCGCCCGCGGTCGATGAGGTGGTGGTGGTGGACAACGGCTCGACGGACTCGACGCCCGAGCGTCTGCGCGCCCTTGAGCGCGAGCTCGCCCCGAAGGTCCGATTGTTCCGGCTGCCCGGCGCCGATTACTGCGCGCTGTCTGAGTTCGCGCTCTCGCGCGCGCGGTTCCGCTGGCTGCTCAAGTGGGACGCGGATTTCATCGCCTATGACCGGGGCTCCCGCGCCGCGGTGAATCTCAGGGCGCGGATCCTCGGCTTGCCGGAGCACCGCTACGCGCATATCCATCTCACCTGCATCGAGGTGATGGGGGACTTGTGGCACCAGCTTCCGGGGCAGGAGACGCGGGACGACCCGTTCGTGACGACCGCCTCCCCCTGGCTCCGGTACGTGCGGGTCGACCGGCGCGTCGCGGCCGGCGGGCTGGAGGGGATCCAGGGGATCCTGCGGGACGATCCGGATGCACGCTACGCGTTTCATTTCGAGGATATCAGGGTGCCGTTGTGCTACCGGGTGCTGACGTGGACGGAGCCGTTCCTGGTCCACGTGAATATCGACAGCGACCTTCGCATGTATCTGCGGGACTCCTGGGCGGACTGGGAGGAGAATCCCGCTCTCCAGCGGCGGTTTCCCGGCCTGGAGGCCTACGCGCTGGCGCGGGCCAGGGACGCCTGGGGCGTGCAGACGCTCGAGGAGGCGGCCGAGGAGTTCGGCCGTCGGGTCTGCGAGCGGCTCATCCCGTACTCGCGCGAACGCTGGGGTGAGCTTCCGGAGGCGCTCAGGCCGCACCTGGAGCGTCCACTGTACCGGGTGGAGTACAAGGACGGCCGGCCCTGGAGGCGCGCGCATGGGCCATGACGATCCGGACGCCATCCGGAGGCATTACGAAGACGCGGAGCTTGCGCGCGCGTATACCGCCGCGCGATTCTCGAGACCCCTGGGCGCCGTGCAGCACCGGCGGCAGCTGGCGGCGGTCAACGACGCCATCGCGCGCATCGGGGCGTCGCGGGTGCTGGAGCTTGCCTGCGGGCCGGCCCGGCTGACGGCGGGGGTGACCGGCATGCGCCGCGGGGTGGCCGTCGATGCGAGCGCCGAGATGCTCGCCGAGGCGAAGCGCCGGATGCCGCCGGACGGGCCGTGGGAGTTCCGGCTCGGCGACGCGTTCTCGCTGGATCTCGGGGAGACGTTCGATGTGGTGTACACGTTCCGCCTGCTGAGGCACTTTCGCGCGCCGGAGCGCGCGCGCCTGTACTCGACGATGCAGGCGCATTTGCGTGACGGGGGGCTGGCGGTGTTCGACGCGATCCACGTGGCCAAGCCGCGGATGCTCGCCCGGGTGGAGAGCCGGGAACCCGCGCGGGTCCATGACCACGTGTTCGGGTCCGCGTCCGCGCTGACGGATGAGCTCGAGGGCGCGGGGTTCGAGGTCGTCGAGCTGCGGGGGCTCATCAGGCACGTCGTGCTTCAGTCGGTCGTGTCGCGCCTCACGGCCTGGATGCGGATGCCGGCGGCCGGGGAAGCGCTGATCGAGCGGATCGAACGGATGCCCGGAGGGCGGCCGCTCGAATGGATTGTCCTATGCCGCACGCCGTCGCGCTCTTCGTAAACGAATACGCGCCGCAGTGGGAAGGGGTCGCGCGGTCCGCCCGCGTGCTGTGGACGCACCTGCGCCGGCGCCAGGAGTTCGACGTGACCATGCAGGGCTGGGTCGGCGGCGCCGCGTGGCGACGGGAGCCCGGGCGGCTGCTGTACGGGCGGCTGCTGCGCCCCGCCGGGGCGCTGGCGGTGCTGGCGCTCGATCGGCGCGTCCGTCTGCGGCACGTGTACGGATCGCTGACCGGCCGGTGGTATCTGCGCCTCCTGCGCCGCGAACCGCTCATCGTGACGAACGCGGCCGGATTCGTGGAGTCGAACCTGGCTTCGAGCCGGTCGGGATGGGCGCGCGTGACCGCGGCCGTCGTGGAATGCGCGCGGGACGCCGCGCGGTTGACGGCGTGGGGCATGCCCGCGTCGCGCATTCACCTGATCTACCCGGGGCTCGATGCGGATGCGTTCAGGGCTCCGGAGCCGCCGTCGGACGGACCCTTCCGCATCGGGTTCAGCTCGGCGCCCCTGGCGGCGGGGGAGCGGGCGCTTGCGTCCCGCGGCGTGGATCTCCTGGTGGCCGCGGCCCGGGCGCGTCCGGACATCGAAGTCGTGCTGTTGTGGCGGGGCCGTTCGCTTCGCGCCCTTCGCCGGATGCTCGGGAGCCATCCGCCCGGCAACGTGACGGTGGTCGACCGGATCATCGCGCGCGCGGCGGAGTATTACGGCACCCTGCACGCGGCGGTGCTGGCGTCCCGCTCGGTCCAGGACTGCAAGCCCTGTCCGAATTCCGTGATGGAATCGCTGGCGGCCGGCCGGCCGGTCGCGGTCTCCTCCGCGGTCGGCGTGGCGGACCTCATCCGCGAGCGCGGTTGCGGCGTCGTGTTCGAGCCGGAGCTCGACGGCCTGCTCGAGGCCGTCGATCGGCTGCGCTCGGACTACGCCCGGCTGCGCGCCGCGAGCCGCCCGGCGGCGGAGGCGTCGTTCGGCGCGGAGCGGTTTGCCGGCGCGTACGCGGCGCTGTACGGACGGCTTCTTGAGACGGGGCATGGCGGCGCCTGAGGCCAGGATCAGGATCCTCTTTCTGATGCGGGGGCGCCCGGGCGTCTTCGGGGGCGGCAAGCGGGCGTTCATGCAGCTGATGGCCGCCTTGCCGAACGCGCAGTTCGACGTGTTCGCGAGCTGCGCGCTGGACGCCGGACAGCACGCGCGCCTGCGCGGATCGGGCGTGGCCGTCTGCGAGCGGAATTTCGCCTGCGAATCCCCGGCGGGAGGCATTGCGGCTCTGAGGCGGTATCTCCTGAAGGAGCGAATCGGCATCGTGCACAGCCAAGGCCCGCGCGCGGACCTGTACGCCAGGGTCGCCGCGGCGCTTGCCGGGGACATCGCGCTCGTCAACACGGTGGCGATGACGACCGACGAGCTGGCGATGTCCGCGCCGCGCCGGCTCCTGTACGTCGGTTCCGACCGCCTCACGCGCGGGGCCGTCCGGGCGTTCGTCGCCGTGTCGCAGGCGGTCCGGGAGCGGTTGTGCCGGCGCGGGGGCATCGCGCCCGAGCGGGTGGTGTGCATCCCGAACGGCGTGGACGTGGGGGCGTATGGCGCCGATGCGCGCGCCCGCGAACGCATTCGCCATGAGTTCGGGTTTGGTCCGGAGGTCCGCGTCATCGGCGCCCTCGGCCGCCTGGATCGCCGCAAGGGGGTCGAAGTGCTGGTCGATGCCGCCGCGGCGCTCTCGCGCGAGCGCTCCAACGTCCGTGTCCTGATCGTCGGGACTGGACCGGTGGAGGCCGCGTGCCGCGAGCGGGCCGCCCGGGCCGGGCTCGGGCCGCGATGCGTCTTCGCGGGATTCAGGGAGGATGTCGCGGCGGTGCTGGACGCGATGGACGTCTTCGTCATGCCCTCATTCGCCGAAGGGCATCCCTTCGCGGTGCTGGAAGCCATGGCGTCGGCGCGGGCGATCGTCGCCTCGGACATTCCGGGAATCCGGGAGCAGCTGGCGCACGGCGCCGCGGGGCGGCTCGTGCCGCCCGGCGACGCCGGAGCGCTCGCTCGGGGGATCGCGGAACTGCTCGATGACCCCGCGGAAGCGGCGAGACTCGGCGGCGCGGCCCGGGCCCGCGCCGAGGCGGACTTTGACGTCCGGCAACAGGTCGCGCAGCACGCCGAACTCTATGCGATACTGAAGGGACTCCGGGCCGGAGGGGCTGGATGACAGGAAGACCATGAAGACGCAGCAGACACGCGCGCGCGAACACCGATTGGCCCGGTGGTGGCAGCGCATTCGGGGCTGGCTGGCGAAGCCCGCGGTGCGGCGCGCCACCGATGCGGGATGGGCCGTCCTCTACGCGTTTCTCGGCGCCGGCACGATCGTGGCCGTCAAGCTGGCGTCGCTCGGGCGCCGCAACGCCCGGACGGCGCCCGTCGAGCAGGTCCGGCGCATCATCCTGCTGCGCCCGGACGGCCTGCGCGGCATCCTGCATGCCCTGCCGGCGTGCGAGGCCCTGCGGCGGGCGTATCCCGCGGCGTTCCTCACGGCGGTGGTGTCCGCCGACACCGAGGCGCTGATGCGTGAGCTGCCGGTCGTGGACAACGTGATCGCGCTCCGGGGAAGCGGGCTGATCGACCGCTGGATGTCGATGGGCACGGTGCGCCGGCTTCGCCTGCTGCGGGCGGATGCCGCGCTCGCGTTCGAACCCTCCTGGACCTGCGGGCTGATGGCCTATCTGACCGGCGCGGGAGAGCGTGTCGGCTGGACGACGCGGGGCGCGGGCGCGTTCTTCACGAAACAGCACCCGTACCGCGCCGCGAAGGTCAAGACGCACAGCATCGACGTGCATCTGCAGCTCGTGCGCCTGATGGGCGTCAGCGCGGAACGCAGCCTGCCCGCTCCGCGGGTGCCTCCGCGAGCCCGCGCGTGGGTGGCCCAGTGGTGGCAGCAGCAGCGCTGGCCCGCCGAGGGCGTTCGCGTGCTCCTCCATCCCGGCTCGGGGTCTCCGGCGACGCGGTGGGCGCCCGAGCGGTTCGCGGAGGTGGCGGACCGGATCGCGGCGCTTCCGGACGCGCACGTGTTCATCCTGGCCGGACCGGGCGAGCAGGACCTTGCGACCCGCGTGCGATCGCGGATGTCGGCAGCGTCCTCCGTCGTGCACGGGCTGGATTTGGCGCAGCTCATGGCGGTCATGGAGCGGATGCACCTCTTCATCGGCAACGCGACGGGGACCACGCAGCTCGCGGCGTACCTCGGCCCCTCGGTCATCCAGGTGATCGGCGGCACGCACCCCCTCGACTGCCCCGAACACTGGGGCGTGATCGGCCATGAGCACCGCATCGTCCACCGGCGCCCCGAGGAGGTGATCGGCCGGTCCACGAACGCCTGGCACGGGCCGGAGGGCCTGGCGCACATCCGCGCCGAGGACGTCTGGCGCGCCGTCCAGGAGGTCTGGCCGCGGTGCGCGGAGCGCGCCGGAGGCGCCGTATGAGCGGAGCGGCACGCGGGCACTTGGCGAGGCGGGCGGCGCAGGGGCTGGGCATCGTGCTGCGCTATGTGACGCTTGAGCTCCTCCGCTCGCCCAGACGCACGGGGCGGTTCCTGCGCACGATCGGCCGGGAGATCCTGGCCTATGACCACCGCGAAGCGGGCGGGCGGATTCCGCGACGCAGCCTCGAGGCGCTGTGTCCCGGCATCCAGGCGGTGGACGTCACGCTCACCAACGCGAGTTTCCGGGACGGCAACGTCTCGACGGAGGAGCTCTACGCGCTGTGCGCGCTGGCGCGTTACCGCCGGGTCCGGCGGGTGCTCGAGATCGGGACGTTCGACGGCCGGGTCACGGCCCACCTGGCGCGCAATCTGGGACCGGACGCGTCATTCGTCACCATCGATCTGCGCCCGGAGGACCTCGGCGCGACCCGTTGGCCGCTGGCCGTGGGGGAAGACCTCTACGTGTCGAAAGAGACAGTCGGCGCCCGCATCCGGCGGCTGCCCGAGCCGCTCCGGGAGCGCATCACGCAGGTCTTCGGCGATTCCGCCCGACTGGACTTCAGCCCCTACTACGGACGGATGGACCTGGTCTTCATCGATGGCTCCCATCAGTACCAGTACGTGGAGCACGATACGACCGAGGCCTTCCGGCTGCGCGCCCCGCAGGGCCTCATCGTGTGGCACGACTATCTCACGTGGCCGGACGTGACGGCGTACTTGAATCGATTGAGCCAGCAGTATCCCTTGACGCACCTCGAGGGGACGAGTCTCGTCGTGTGGTGTCCCTGATCATGCGGCCGGTCCGTCCGGGTCCCGGCGCGTAGGATGTGCGGCATCGGCGGCACGGTCGGGTTCGGCGACGCCGGGCTGACGCAGGCCCTGGTTCAGGCGCTGCGCCACCGGGGGCCGGACGATCAGGGCGCGTTCGACGACCCGCCCGCCCATCTGGGCATGGCCCGATTATCCATCATCGATCTCGCCGGCGGGCATCAGCCCATGCAGGACGAGTCGGGCCGCTACCGGGTGGTGTTCAACGGGGAGATCTACAATCACCTGAGTCTCCGGGAGGATCTCGAGCGGCGAGGGCACCGGTTCGCGTCGCGCGCGGACACCGAAGTCATCGTGCATCTGTTCGAGGATCGGGGGCCGGACTGCGTGGAGGCCCTGCGCGGGGATTTCGCGCTCGCGGTGTGGGACCGCGCCGCGGAGCGCCTCTTCCTGGCCCGCGACCGGCTCGGCGTGAAGCCCCTCTATTACTGGCACCGCGGGGACCGGTTCGCCTTTGCGTCCGAGCTCAAGGCGCTGCTTGCAGTGCCGGAGATCTCGCGCGATGTGGACCCGGCCGCGCTCGACGCGTATCTCAGCTTCCAGTACGTGCCGGCGCCGGCGACGATCTTCGCCGACGTGAGGAAACTGCCCGCCGCGACGTGGCTCGTGTTCGAGCGGGGCGCGGTCCGGACGGGCTGCTATTGGAGGCCGCCGCCTCCCGCGGCGGGGAACGCCCGCGGCGGCCCGGCTGACGAGGAGGTGCGCGGCGCCCTGGCGGAGGCCGTGAAGCTGCGCTTGATGAGCGACGTGCCGCTCGGCGCGTTCCTGAGCGGAGGAATCGACTCGAGCCTCGTCGTCGCGCTGATGCGCCGGGAATCGTCCGGGCCGGTCCGCACGTTCTCCATCGGGTTCGAGCCGCCTGACGACGATTTCAACGAGCTGCCGGACGCCCGCATCGCCGCGCGGGCATTCGAGACGGACCACCGCGAGTTCATCGTGCGCCCGGACGCCGCCGCGCTGCTGCCGCGGGTCGCCTGGCAGATGGACGAGCCCTTCGCGGACTCCTCGGCGCTCATCACGCTGCTGATCGCGCGGGAGGCGCGGCGGCACGTCACCGTCGCGCTGACGGGGATCGGCGGGGATGAGGTCTTCGGGGGCTACCCGCGGTATCTGGGGCTCCGGGTTGCGGAGGCGTACGACCATGTTCCGCGTCTCGTGCGCCGTGCGCTCGAGCGCCTGGGCGGCCGGATGCGGGGCTCGGGAGGCCGCCGGGACTTTTCCGGATGGGCGGGCCGCTTTCTGCGCGAAGGGACGACGCCGCGGCTGGAGCGCTATTTGCGCTGGCGCACGTATTTCACGGAGGCCCGGAAGCATGAGCTGTACAGCCAAGCGTTCCGGGACTCGCTCGGGTCGGCGGACGCCTGTGCCGGGTTCCGGGCGATCCTGGAATCGCGGACGGGGCCGGAGCTCGACCGGGCCAACGCGCTCGATCTGCTCACCTATCTGCCGGATGACCTGCTGGCGATGGGCGATAAGATGAGCATGGCCTGGGGCCTCGAGGTCCGCGTCCCCTTCTGCGACCATCGCGTGGTCGAATTGGCCTCCGCCGTGCCGATGCGGCAGCGACTGTCCGGGTTCAGGCTGAAAGCGCTGCTCAAGCGCGCGGCGCGGGGCCTGCTGCCCCCGGCGCTGCTCTCGAAACCGAAGCAGGGTTTCATGATCCCGCTCACCAGGTGGCTCAGGGAGGATCTGTCGGGGCTGTGCCGCGAGCTTCTCTCCCCGGAGCAGGTCGCGCGCCGGGGGTGGTTCCGGCCCGAGGCCGTGACACGCCTCATCGAATTGCACCAATCCCGTCAGGCGAATCTGGCGCAGCAGCTCTATGCGCTCCTCATGCTCGAGCTCTGGGCGCGCCGGTACCTGGATCGTTCGTCATGACCACGTTGGGGCACGGGGCGAGGGGCGAGTCCTTCGACTTCGCTCAGGACTGCGCTCACTTCGTTCGCTCCGGGGCGTGGGGACTTCGAGAGGCTGGAAGCTGGACGCTGGAAGCTGGAATGATCAGCGTTCATCCAGATCGCGTAACGCGTAACGTGAAACGCGTAACGTGGGAGCTGATGACGGGTCGCAGGCTGGACGCTGGAACGATCGAGTGGGTCATCCCTCGCGTGTTCCAGCCTCGAGCTTCCAGCTTCTAGCTTCAGACCTGTTTTGCAGGATGTTCCTGGCGGCGTGTCGCATGTCGCAGATGCACGATCAACTGATATGACTCGGATTCTCGCGATCCATCTCGCGGGACTGGGCGATCTCGTCATGGGCATTCCCGCGCTGTCGGCGCTGCGGGCGGCCCATCCTGGCGCGCGCCTGGAACTGCTGACATGGGACCGGCACGGGGGACTCGCCGCGCGGATTCCCGGCATCGACCAGGTCACCACCGTGGCGCCGGGCTGGCCCGGCGCGGGTTCGGCGGCCGCGGCGCTGCTGCGCCTCAGGCGGGAGCGCTTCGCGCTGGCCGTGAATCTCTATCGCGTGCATCGCTCCTTCGGCGCGCTGAAGCTCAGACTCCTGCTGGCGGCCGTGGGCGCCGGACGCTCGGCGGGACGGGACACCGACGGGCGGGGATGGTGCTTCGATCTTCGGGTGCCCGAACGCTCGGCCGATCCGGGACATGAAGTCGAGCGCCAGCTCGCGCTCGTCCGGGCGGTCGCAGGCGGGACGGGCGCGGGCTCGGTGACACCGGCGTTGGTCCCGGCGGCGGAGGACGCGAGCGCAGTCGCGCGCTGGCTGGCGCGCGGGGGCGCGGCGCCTGACGAGGACCTCATGGTCCTCCATCCCGGCGGGGCGCGGGCCGGGCACCGGTGGCCCTGGGAGCGGTTCGTCCAAACGGGGCGGGTGCTGGCGGAGCGCGGCGGCGCGCGCCTTGTCGTGACCGGCAGCGATGCTGAGCGCCGGCTGGCGGAGCGCGTCGCCGGAGCCATCCCCGGGGCGCGCGCGGCGGCGGGCGAGCTGTCGCTCGCCGAAACGGCGGCGCTGCTGGCGCGCGCCAGGCTCGTCATCACCAACGATTCCGGCCCGATGCACTTGGCCGCCGCAGTCGGGGCTCCGATGGTGGCGGTGTTCGGGCCGGGGGATCCGGCGCGGTTCGGCCCCTATCCGCACGAGCGGCCTGATCAGGTCGTGCTGCACGCCGAAGGCGACTCGCCCTGCGTGCAGGCGCGCTGCCGGGGACACCGGTCGCTTGAGTCGCTGCCGGCGGGAGCCGTGCTGGCGGCGGCGGATGCGGTGCTGCGGGGCGGGGCCAGGCCCGGCCGCGTCACGATCAGGCGCCGCCGGCGGCGGGTGCTGCACGTCCACACGCTCCCCGTCATCAGCGGCTCTGGCCTCAATACCTTCCTGTCGATGCGGGGACAGCAGGCGGCGGGATTCGACGCGGAGCTCGCCTGCGCGGACGGAGGGCCGCTCCTGTGGCTCGCGGAGCGGCAGGGGATGACCGTCCGGCGGCTGCGCCACATGGTCTGGCCCATCCATCCGATCCGCGATGCGCTCGCGCTGTGTGAGCTGCGGCGATTGATGCGCGAGGGAGAGTACGCGCTTGTGCACACGCACAATTCCAAGGCGGGATTCCTGGGGCGGCTCGCGGCCCGTCTGGCCGGGGTGCCGGCCGTGGTGCATACGATCCACGGGTACGCGTTCCATGACCAGGAGCCCCCGTGGCGGCGGGCGCTCTTCAGGACGCTCGAACGTCTGGCGGCCGGGTGGTGCGACCGGCTCGTGGCGATCTCGGAGCCGCTCGTCGAGTGGACCGTCGCGGCGCGGATCGCTCCGCGTACCAAACTCGTGAAGATCTATAGCGGGATCGATCTCGAGGCGTTCCGCGCGCCGGTGGACGCGGCGGCCGTGCGGCGATCGCTCGGATTGCCCCCGGACGCGTTCGTGGTCGGCGAGGTGGCCAAACTGTGGGCGGGGAAGGGGCACGACGTCCTGCTGCGCGCGGCCGCCGCGCTCGCGCGGGCGGTGCCGTCGCTCCGGGTCCTCCTCGTCGGCGAAGGCTCGCTCAGGGCGGAACTCGAGCGGGTGGCGGAGGAGTTGGGCATCCGGGACCGGGTGGTGTTCGCGGGATTCCGGGAGGACATCCCCGCGCTGACGCGCGCGATGGACGTGGCGGTGCTGCCCAGCCTGTTCGAGGGCATGGGCCGCGCGGTGCTGGAGGCGCAGGCGGCGGGACGGCCCGTGGTCGCCAGCCGCGTCGGCGGCGTGCCTGAGCTGATCGAGGACGGCCGGACCGGCCTGCTGGTCCCTCCGGGGGACGCGGGCGCGCTCGAGCGGGCGCTGGAGGCCCTGGCGAACGATGCGGGCCAGCGCGCGCGCCTGGGGGCGACCGCGCAGCAGTCGGTGGATGCGCGGTTTTCCGCGGAGCGGATGGTCAGCCAGCTGGTCGATCTCTATAATGATCTCATGAGCCCTGCGGCGGAACGAGGTGCGGCATGACGACGGACCTGCTCGGGACGGCGCTCGGCTTCGCGTTCGGGACGTCGGCGCTGGCGGCGCTGTGCGTGACGCCGCTCGTGCGCCGCGTCGCGGGCGCGCTCGGCGTGATCGACCGGCCGAGTCCCCGCAAGATCCACCGGCGGCCCGTGCCGCGGATGGGGGGGCTCGCGGTGTGCGCGGCCTGGCTCCTCGGGATCACGGCCGCCTCGGCGCTGGCCGGGGATCCCGCGCTGTCGCGCGAGCTCTGGCCGCCGGCGAGCCTCGGCTGCCTGGTCGTCATGCTGACCTTGCTCGATGACTGGCGGGACCTGCGGGGCGAGTTCAAACTCCTCATTCAGGTGGCGGTCGCGGCGATGGTGTTCGCCATGGACTTGCGCATCGATCGCATCTCCAACCCCATGGGCGGCCAGATCATCCTGCCGCCGTTCGCGAGCTGGGCCGTGACGACGGTGTGGGTCGTCGGGATGATGAACGCCCTGAACCTCATCGACGGGCTGGACGGGCTCGCCGCCGGCATTTCCGGGATCGCCGCGTTCGGGCTGATGGCGGCGGGTCTGCAGCTCGAGGTCACGACGTCCGCCGTGATGCTGGCGGCGCTCTCGGGAGCCTGCCTGGGGTTCCTGCGCCACAATTTCCACCCGGCCTCCATCTTCCTCGGCGACAGCGGCAGCCAGTTCCTGGGCTATCTCTTCGCGGTCGTGCCGCTGGTGGACCACCAGTACAAGGCGGCGACGGCGGTGACGCTCCTGGTGCCCCTGACGGCGCTGACGATCCCGGTGTACGACACCTTCCTGGCGGCGTACCGGCGGATGCGGGGCCGGCGCTCCGTGTTTTCGGCGGACAAATTCCACCTGCATCACCGCCTGCTGCGCATGGGGCTCACGCAACGCCAAGCCGCGCTCTTCATGTATCTGGTCTCGGCCTATCTCTGCGGTCTGGCTGTCGTGTTCGTCCTGATCCCTGAGCGCTACGCGCTCATCCTGCTCGTCCTGCTCGGCATGGGGTTGGCGATGGGGATGCAGACGCTCCGCTTTCTCGAGTTCGCGGTGCACCGGCGCGCGCGGCGCGGCAGGCGACGGAGGGAATGACCGGCCGTCCGGCGTCGGGACAGACGGGGGCGCTCATGTCGTGCGCCGGCGCGGCGGCGCGCGCGTGCGTGCTCGCGTGCGCGCTCGCGTGGCCGGCCTGGGCGGCGGCGTCAGGGGACCACGGCGGGGGCCTGCGGATCAGACTGGCGGCGCATCTTCATACGACGGTGAGCGGCGGCACGCAATCGCCCGACGCCGTGGCGGCGCTGGCGAAGTCGGCCGGACTCGACGCGGTGCTGATCACCGACAGCGCGCTGCGCCGCTGGGAGTACGGGTTGTGGCCCCTGCGCGGGCTCCTGAAGCGCGTCGTGGAGGAGCCGTCCGTCCTCAGGCTCGGCGCCGCGAAATATCTGGCGAAGATCGACGCGGCCGACCGCGCCCACCCGGACCTCCTGATCCTCCCGGGGATGGAGGCCGCTCCGTCGTACTATTGGCGCCGTTCGCCGCTTGAGCGCGACGGGGCGCTGGTGCTTGGCTGGCACCGGCATCTCCTCGTGTTCGGCATCGACGACGCCCGGAGCCTCCGCCGCCTTCCGCTCAGGGAGACGGATCCGTACCACGAGGACCGGGACGCGGCGCCGTTCCAGCGTCTGATCGACGCCGTCTCCGGGGCGGGCGGGCTGGTCTTCTGGGCGCATCCGGCGGCGGCGAACCGCGGCCGGGCGGGGGGCGTCAGATATGCCACGGAGCCGTATCCGCACCTGTTGGAGCTGACGGACGGGTATCACGGATTCGGCGTGGCCGATCTCGCGGCGCTGTCGCTCACGAGCCCCGGCGGCGCGTGGGACCGGGTCCTGACCGAGTACTGCCGGGGCGGGCGGCGTTCCCCGGCATGGATCCTCGGGGAGCTCGACTGGCACGGCCCCCACGAGCGCGCGATCGACGCGGTCGTGACCGACGTGCTGAGCGGCGAGCGCTCGCGGCGCGGGCTGCTTGAGGGGATCCGGCTCGGCAGAATGTGGGTGACGCTGAACCGGACGGGGGGAACGGCGCTCAGGCTGGAGGCCTTCAGCCTCTCCGACGCCGGCTCAAGCGCCGTGGCCGTGACCGGGGGCACCCTGACGGGCGCGACCGGGATCCGCGTGCGGATCGCCGGCGTCGCCTCGGACGGCGACACGGCGCTCACGGTCATCCGCGACGGGGAACCGTGGAGCACGCTCAGGCCGGAGCCGGGGTCGTTCGTCCAGGAGTGGATCGACCCGTCGCCGCCGGCTTCAGGGTACTACCGGGTGGCGGCGGACGGCCCCGGCGGCGTCGTGCTCACCAATCCCATCTTCGTGGGAAAGGCGCCGGAATAACCGGAACCAATGCATGCCAAATTCGGAATGCGGAATGCGGAATTCGGAATCACCTGCGGGTTGACATTCCCAATTCCGAATTCCCAATTCCGAATTTGGCACGGAGTCTGATTATAGAGAACTGGTCTCTGGTCTCTGGTCTCTGGTCTCTGGTTTCTGGTCGCTGGTTGCTTGTTGCTGAAGGAATCACGAGGCGCTTGCGGAGGCGAGGGAAATCCCCTAGACTGCCGCCAAGGAAGTCGGCGCGCAACCCCGGAGGTGGCGAATGCGTGGAGCGGGACAGTTCGCGGTCATCATCGGTCTGGTCAGCATGCTGGTGGGCATCTACTCGCGCTGGACGGTGATCCCCATCCGCGGGATCGAGGCGCACGCATTTCTCCAGTTCTCGCAGACCTGCTTCCTCTTCGCCATCGCCGTGTTTCTCCAGCACCCCTCGAGAGAGTAGCGGCTGATTCCGCTTGGCCCCTTCGCGCGGCGTGACCGGCAAGGGGCGGACCCCCTTCCGTGATGGCACAGCTCCTCGTCGCCGATCCCACCCCATCGTTCGCCCGCGAGCTTTCGGCGCTGCTGTCCAGGTTCGGCGACCAGGTCCAGTGGGTGGCGAGCGGGGCCGACGCCGTGTCCTGGATGACGGGCGGCGAGGTGGACCTCGTGCTGCTTGATGAGCAGCTCGACGGCGGCCGGCCGTTCCTCGCGCTGAATTCCGGCGTCATCCGCGGGCCGCGGCCTCCGGTCATCCTCCTGACCTCCCCCCGCGGCCTCGACGGCCTGATCGAGGCCGCGCACCAGGGCTGCGTCCGCAGCATCATCAAGCCCTATCACGCCCGCGAGGTCGTCTTGGTCATTCACGCGATGCTGCGCGCCCACCGGCGGATCGTCTGCCTGGGCGGGGGCACGGGACTGTACACGCTGCTCCTCGGCCTCAAGCGGCTGCCGGGCGTGCATGTGACGTCCGTCGTCGGCATGAGCGATGACGGCGGGTCTTCCGGCCGCATCCGCGAGGCGTTCGGCGTGCTACCTCCCGGCGACGTCCGCCGCAGTCTGGTGGCCCTCTCCAGCGCCCCGGCGCTCATGAACGACGTGCTCCAATACCGCTTCCAGGGCGCGAAGGAGCTGGCGGGCCATCCGATGGGGAACCTCCTGCTCACCGCCGTCGCGCACGTGACCGGCTCGATGGCCGAAGCGGTCCGCGCCATCAGCGATTTGCTCAACGTGCAGGGCGTCGTGCTGCCGGTGACGACCACCCTGAACACGCTGGTCGCGGAGTTCGAGGACGGTACGGTGGTGAAGGGGGAGCACGCGATCGACGTGCCGGAGGGGCGCGACCCGCGCCTCAAGATCCGGCGGATCTGGCAGGAGCCGGAGGCGGACGCGAACCCCGACGCGCTCGCGGCGATCCTCGGGGCGGATGTCATCACGATCGGGCCGGGCGATTTGTTCACCAGCGTCCTCGCCACGCTCTCGGTGAAGGAGGTCAGCCGGGCGGTCCGCGCGTCGCGCGCGCGGACGGTGGTCGTCGCGAACCTGATGACGAAGCCGGGAGAGACCTCGGGGTTCACGGTGGCGGATCATCTCCGGGAGATTGTCCGGTACCTGGGCGAGGACGCGCTGGACGACGTGCTCGTCTCGAACACGCCGCTGTCCCGGGACGCCGTCGCGCAGTACGCCCGCAAGGATCAGGAGCCGGTCAGGCTGGACGAGCCGGAGACGATTGCGGCCGTCACGCGCGCGGCGCTCACGGCGCGCGACATCGGCTCCGAGGAGGAGCTCGTGCGGCACCACAGCGCGAAGCTCGCCTCCGCGATGGCGGCGCTCCTCGGCCTCAACCCCTCCGACTCGCCGCTGTAGCGCGGGCCATGCCGGCGCTCGAGCTGCTCAACGTCACCAAGCGCTTCCACCGGGTTTCCGCGCTCGCGCGGCTGTGCCGGATGCCCCCCCCCGGTCCGGAAGTCACCGCGCTGCGCGGCGTGTCGGTGTCGGCCTCCGAGGGAGAGCTGCTCGCCGTCGTCGGCCCGAACGGCGCCGGCAAGACCACGCTCCTCAAGATCGCGGCCGGGCTCATCCTGCCCGACGCGGGCGCGGTCCGGGTGGCGGGCGCGCCGCCGGACCGGACGCGCCGCGCCATCACCCGCATGCTCGGGATCGCGGCGGGCGATCCGCCCGGGTTCTATGACCGGCTGACCGGCCGCGAGAATCTGCGCTTCTTCGCCGCCCTGCACGGCCTCGGGCGGGCGGCCGCGTCTCGGCGCATCGAGGAGACGCTGGCCCGCCTGGAGCTTGAGGCGCCGGAACGTCGCTACCAGGAATACTCCGCGGGGACCAAGCAGCGGCTCCTCGTCGCGCGCGCGCTCCTGCACGACCCGGCGGTGCTGCTGCTCGATGAGCCCACGCGGAGCCTCGATCCGGCGGGTCAACTGGGCCTGCGCCGGCTCCTCACCGGGCGTTTCGGCGCGGCGGAACGCCGGACGATCGTGTTCACGACGCACCAGCCGGAGGAAGCGGCGCTCGCGGACCGCGTCGCGGTCCTCATCGACGGGACGCTCTCGGCGCTGGGCGCGCCCGCGTCGTTCGGCGGGCCTGCCGGCCTGGCCGGATTCATGCGCCGCCCGGCGGCGCCTGCCTCATGAGCCGCTTGGCGGCGTTCCTCGCCAAGGACTGGCGCATCTTCGCCAGCTACCGGGCGGGTCTTGCGGTTCGCGCGGGGCAGATTCTGTTCACGGTCGCCGCGTTCTATTTCATCGGACGGCTCATCGACGCGGGCGCCTCACCCGCGCTCGCGCCGTATGGCGGAGCGTATTTTCCGTTCGTCCTGCTGGGCCTCGCGTTCTCCCGCTACCTGAGCGCCAGCATGACGGGCCTCGCGTCCGCGCTGCGCCAGGAGCAGCTCCAAGGGACTCTGGAAGCGGTGCTGGCGACCCCGACGCCGCTCGCGCTCATCGCGATCGGCAATCTGCTGAGCGAGCTGATCTGGACCACGGGGGAGATCGCCGTCTACCTCGGGGCGGGCGCGGTGTTGTTCGGATTGGATCTGGGGTCCGCCGATCTGCCGGCGTCGCTGGTCCTGCTTGCCCTGACGGTCGCATCGCTGAGCAGTCTTGGGGTGCTCTCCGCGAGCGGGATCCTCCTGTTCCGGGAGTTCGATCCGGTCAGTTGGATGCTGGGGGGGCTTATGCGCCTCGTCGGCGGGGTGTACTTCCCGGTGGCGATCCTGCCCGGGTGGCTTGAAACGATGGCCGGATGGGTGCCGCTGACCTACGCGTTGGAAGGGATGCGCCAGGCGGTGCTGATGGGGCGCCCCCTCGCCGAGCTGCAGCCCATGTGCGCGGCGCTGGCGGCGTTCGCGCTCGTCCTCTGGCCCGTGGCGCTCGTCGTGTTCGCGTGGACCATCCGCCGGCTCCAGCGTGACGGCAGTCTGAGTTTCCGCTGACGTGCAAAGCGACCAGCGACCAGCAACCACCGCCCAGGAACGGGGCGAGGGGGCGTCATGCCATGGTTGAACTGGTAGAGGATAGAAGGTGGACGGTAGAGGTAGAAGGTGGAGGGTAGAAGGTAGAAGGAAGAATTGCGACCTTCAACTTTCCACCTTCCATCTTCTACCTTCCATCTTCCACCTTCCAGCTTCCAGCGTCCAGCTTCCAGCCTCTCGATGTCCCCCCGCCCCGGAGCGAACGAAGTGAGCGGAGTCCTGAGCGAAGTCGAAGGACTCGCCCCGTCCATGTGGCTTGTTGCCATCAGGGACTTGTCACCTGTCACGTGTCGCGCAGTGTCATGGAGGGTGACGGCCGGGCCAGCCACCAATGCTGCTCGAGACGCTGAGGGACGAAGCCCGCGGATTCGAGTTCGCGCTCCACGTCGGCCGGCTTGAAGACGTGCACGAAGATGGGGCGCGCGGGATCGCTCACCGGGCTGCTGGAACCCTCGAGCCGGTCGCCGGGCTCTGAGACGCGGCCGCCTCCCGGCAGGGCCCGCCGGAGGCGCCGAAGAACATCGACCGCATCCGCGCGCAACCCCGGCCGGTACGCGACCGGGCAGACCGCATTCAGCAGCAGCGCGCCGCCGGGAGTCAGCAGCGCGGCCCAGCGCGAGAGCGCGCGCGCCCGGAGCGCCCGGGACGGCAGCAGACTGTAGAGGTTGCCGCCGGCGAAGAGGTAGTCGAACCGTTCGAGCGTGGGGGCGGCCTGATGCGCCGCCATGATCAGGAATTCCGCGCGGTGGCCGCGCCGCGCCGCTTCGGTCCTGGCGGCTTCGATCATCGGGGGGGCGATGTCGACGCCGGTCACCTCGTACCCGCGCGCGGCCAGCGCCAGCGCCTCCCGGCCGGCTCCGCAGCCGAGCACCAGCACGCGGCCCCGCCGCGCCATCGGCCCCTCGATCAGTCCCTTTTCAGCGGCATCGAGACCCCGGTCGATATCCGCCACGGCGTACGCGACTTCCTCCCGGCCCTCATAGTGCGCGGTGGTCCGCGCGATCTGCGCATTGGGCGAGCCGAGGTCGACCGCCCACGGAAACGGACTCCTCAGGCGGCCCAGCAGGCTTCGCCGGGAGTGGCGGCGCAGCGCCGCCGCGTACTGTGCGAGGCGTGACGGCGTCCGCGGACTGCTCGCGGGTCGCGCGGCCTCCCGGAGCGCGCGGACGGTCCCCAGCGCGAGACGCCAGAGGCGGCGCGGGTACCACACCCACAGCTCGCGGCGCAGGCACAGGCCGTAGTGCAGCATCATGAACTCGCTCGATGGGACGAGGATCGCGGCGGCATAGCGCAGCTTGCCTCGCCAGCCGCGCAGCGCGAGCCACGCGGCGAGGGTTTCCCGCCCCGGCACCGTCGCGCGCTCGGCCACGCGGCGCGCCAGCGTTCCGCATCCCGATTCCGCCTCACGCAGGCGCGCGAGCGCCGGTCCGGGGATCGGCGTACCCATGCGCCGGCTGAGCGCGTCGAGCACGCCGGCGATTACCCTGCCGCAGCCGGCCCTCCGCGCCGTCGCCTCGAGCACGTCCCACCGGAACGCGTCCGCGCGCCGGCGAATCATGAGGTCCAGCTCGTACATCCACAGCAGCGGGGCCGCATCGCCATGATGCCGCAAATGCAGCGCGAGATGGAGGACGAGGTCCTCATCGCCGAGGCACGGCACGGCCCGGCCCAGCAGCGCGGCGCGCTGCGTCCGGGCCCAGACGGCGTCCATGTCCAGCGTGTCCGTGAACGGCGGATACGCGATCGTCCACCTGGGTTCGGCGATGAGCGGCGCGGGGTCCCGCCGCACGAATTCCATCTGGTACGACAGCGCCGCGGCGAACCCGCGGCGGCGGTCGATCGCCTGATAGCCGAGCGCGCCGAGCAGCGCCGCGAACGCCGCCAGTTCATGGCGGGGAACCAAGAAGTCCAGATCGCCGGCCGGCCTGGACTCGATGTCGCCGTGCAGGAACGCGGCGAGGGCGGGGCCGCGCAGGGGAAGGCAGGAGACCTCCTCCGCGGACGCGGCATCGAGGATGCGCGTGAGCTCAGCGGTGAGGAGGAGGCTCTTCGCCGCCACGGCCGCCGCGTCGGCGCGCAGGACGCGCCGTACGGATTCAGGCACCCGCGCGCCAGAGCGCTCCAGGGTCCGGCGCAGCATCGGCAGAAGGCCGTGAGGGCGCAGCGCGTCGATCAGGGCGAGCCCTGCCGGCTCGTCCTCCGGCCACGCCGGGCCGGGCGCGGACTCGGATCCTCCAAGCCGGCAGAGGACCTCATCGAGAGTGACCGCCCGGTCCTTCAGGTCGTCAGTCGTCATGGCCGGCGCGCAGGTCGCGCCTGATCAGCGGCACCAGGTGGGCCGGATCGCGCATCGCGCGGGGGACGATCAGGCGCCGGCCCGGGGCGGCGCCCGCCAGGCGCGCGAGCGCGTCCAGCTGGCGGGCTTGAGTCTCCACCGATTGCGGCCACAGGTTGTACCGGTTCCGCATCAGCGCACGCCACGCGTCGCGGGCTCCGAGCGGTTCGATCGAAGGGCGGCGAACGCGCGCGGGAACGAGCTCATAGAGCCGTCCCAGCGGCGCCGGCCGTGACGAGAAGCGGCCCCAGCCGGCCGCCGGGTCGATGCGGCGCTTGGAGGCGGTGGGGACGACGCGGGGGAGGCGGTGGAACGCGCCGCCGAGGAGCCGGCGTCCGCTGCCGGGCCAGAGCCGGATCTCAGGCACGGAGGGGTGCGCGTACGGCTCGTCCCGGTGCCAGGTGACGGCGAGGAGGTCTTCGGTGATCACCGGATGTCCAGCGAGGAACAACGCCGCCGCCACCGTCGATTTGCCGGCGCCGGGAGGGCCGAAGAAGGCCGCGGCGCATCCGCCGATCTCGACGGCGCTGGCGTGGATGGGGAAGGAGCCTTCCAGCAGCAGGAGGTGAGACAGCACGGGGCCGAGCAGCACGCTGAGGAGCATCTCGCGGCCGGCGCCGGGCGCGGGACGGCAGCGCAGCGTGCGAGTGCGCGGGATGATCTCGAACGCGCCAACCTCAGGCCACATCACGCTGATCGGAACGCCGGGCCGGCGAAGGAGGCGCACCCGCGAGGACTCGATGCGCCGGGACGGCAGCCAGCGCAGGCGCCATCCCGGCTGGGTCTCGCCATCGGCTCGGGCAACCCCGTCAAGCACGGAATCGGAATCCAGCGTGAGACCGGACAGCGCATAGCGGGGCCCCATGTCCGAACCTCGACAGCCCGCGACCCGGTTGTCGCGACGGCTAGCCTCCCGGACCCGTGGCGCGGGTGGGTGGTTTTGAGCTGTCGGTGCTGGTGCCGCCCTTCGTGGTGGTGGCCGTCAGCCGCCTCAGATCGCCGTACCGCTTCAGCCGGGGCGGCTGATACGGCTGCCGGCGGCGCGTTCGCGGGTTTCGCATGCGGCATCCTCCTCCTGCACGGTGATGTCAGAAGCCGGAGCTATTGTAGCATCCGGAGCGGGCGCGCCGTCAAAGAACATCCCCAGCCAGCTCTCGAGACCGAGCAGGTCTGCAAGCGCCCAGGCGGGCTGTGCGTTGGGATCAGCCAGGCGGGCGCTCAGCATCTCGAGCTGCGCCTGCAGGCGGGGGCCGTGGACATACCCCCTCCGCGCCGCCAGTCCGCGGCGCTTCAGCGCATTGGCGAGCGAGGCGTATTCGCTTCGCACCGACGTGTTCACGACTTCGGTGAAGTCGGCTTTCCATCGGCGCTGGCGGATCGGATCGGGCAGCACGCCTGCCAGGGCCTCCCGCAGGAGCGCTTTGAATACCCCGTGGCGCGTGGCGATCTCGCCTGGAATCGCCATCATGAATGAGACAAGATCCCGGTCAAGAAATGGGCAGGCCATGTCCATGCCGTGCATGGCGGCGACTTTGTTGTTCCACTCCATGCAGAGCACGTGATAGGGCGAGCGAATCTCCTCGTAGACGGAGCGGGCGTGCGCGGTGGGGAACCAGCGGTCAAGCGGGCCGGGTTCGAGCAGCGCCGCCCGAGCGGCCCGGTGCAGGGATGCCGCGTACCAGGGGAAGCGCCGTTTGGCGCGCGCAACCGAGCGGACCCACCGCGCCCAGCTGAGCGATGCGTCCGGCGCGAGGCGTCTGATGACGGCCCTCGTCCGGATCGCGCGGAACGTCCCGGCGTCGATATCGACCCATCGCGGCAGCTCCTCCAGGTGCGCGCGCAGCGTGCGCCACCGTCCCGCGAGCCACAGGTCCGCGAGATACCCCATGGGGCACAGGACGTGATCCGCCCACTGCCCGGTGAGCATGACCCGCGCGCCCCCATCGCGGGCGGCCTCGTAGAGGCGGCGCGTCGCGCCCCACTGCTCGTCCAGGAACGGCACTTCGAGGTGCCAGACGGCCTGGGCCGCTCCAGTGACCAACTCCGGCGAGCCGACGGGAATGCGGGTGATGGAGGACTCCCAGCGCCGCTCGAGTTCCTTGAGAAACGCGGTTTCGTCCGACCGGGTGCCGAGCGGCGAGATGTACGAGAGCCCGATGAGGGCCGGCGCAGGGACCAGGCCGTTGCGCCGGTCGCGCTCGGCGAGGGAGAACACCGCGGAGGAATCCAGCCCGCCGCTCACCGAAACGGCGACGGGATGTACGGTGCGCAGCCGCCGCCTGACGGCCTGCTCCAGCAGCGCGCGGAACGCCTGCACGTAGTCCTGGAACGTGCGCAGCTTGATGGACGCGTCGAGCGAGAAATCCCAGTAGCGTTCCAGCCGCGCGCCGGACTCATCGATCGTGAGCTGGTGCGCGGGCGGGACGCTGAACACCCCGCTGAAGCAGGTTTTCGTGGGGTGAGAGCGGCGGTTGATCAGGAAGTCGGCAAGGACGCCCTCCTCCGGAACGGGGGAGACGCCGGGGTGGGCCAGCAGGGCCTTGATTTCCGACGCGAAAACCCAGGAGCGTCCTGTGCGGCAGTAGTAGAGCGGGCGCAGCCCGATCGCGTCGCGCGCCAAGGTCAGGCGGCGGCAGACAGGGTCGTACACCGCGCAGGCGAAGTCACCGAGGAGCCGCGCGGCGAAGTCCGGTCCGGCTTGGCGGTATACGGCGAGCGCCAGCGCCGCGTCATCCGCGTCCCGCCATGCTCCGCGCGGCAGGCAGCTGATCAGCTCCTCGCGGTTGTCGAGCCGGCCGTCTAACATCATGACGCTGCCCGTCTCGTCCGCGACCGGCTGGACGGGCGCGCCCTCCGTGTGCCAGCAGGCCGCGCCGAACGCGCCGGTGATGCGGCGCCCCTCGCCGGCAGGTCCCCGGTGCGCGAGGGTCGCGCTGAGCCGGGCGAGCCGCGCCGGATCGGCTGGGGCTCCGTCCTGGTTCCAGAGCCCGGCGATGCCGCTCATCTTACGCCACCATCAGGACGGCGGGAAACCTGGCGCAGAGATCCGGGCCGTCGAGGAGAATGCGGCCCTCGCACACGAGCCACGCGTGCGCCTGGAGCTCCGCGCCCGGCTTCGCGACGCCGATCTTGAGTTCGGCCGGAATGCCGCGCCGGGCGAGGACGCGACGCAGGATGATGGCGCGCTCAAGGCAGCTGAGGCGTACGGGGATGCGCCGGAAGAACCGCGCGGCGAGGGATGCGACCCCATCCGCGTCCGCCGGAGAGGAGGACCATGCCGCGGGAGCGGGCGCGGACAGGAAGGATGCGAGTGCGCAATCCGCGCGGCGCAGGCGCAACCGCACGAGCGTGCGAAAGGTGGCGAACCCGAGCTCAACCAGCAGCCGCCGTTCCGGGCCGGACAAGGAGCGAAGCGCGCGCCACATGCGCCTAGCGGACATCGAGGAGGCGCTCCCGGACCAGCTCGCCGATGAGCGCGAGGAGGTCGGACTCGAGCCGGGACGCGCCCGCCTCGTAACGCTCGCAGAGCGCCGCATGGATCTCGCGGAGCGTCCGGCCGGCCGCAAGCCCGCGCCAGATGTCCGCGCCAGGCCCATCGAGCCCGTAGTAGCAGGCCGTGTCCAAACTGAGCAGGACGAACTCGCCGTCCAGATCGTGGAACCGGGCGCTCGGGCGGATGGCGACCGCCGTCTCGAGCGTGAGTGGAGTCGATGGGGCAGGGGCTCGTCGCGTCATTGGGAGTCGGCCTCACCTTAGCACACGGGCGGGGGAGCGGCAAGCGGCT
>Ga0214471_10000473_pt1 | contig 34559 bp, 27 predicted proteins | sample RVTome_5_FD_207665 | JGI IMG/M metagenome (GOLD analysis project Ga0214471, IMG submission 207665) | Soil microbial communities from uranium-contaminated site in the Upper Colorado River Basin, Wyoming, United States - RVT142D155 | ecosystem: Environmental > Terrestrial > Soil > Contaminated >... | reverse complement strand
CAGGCGCTTCCCGGCGCGCCCGCCCCGCCGTCCGGGCGAAGCGTCGCCGCGAGGCGCCGCGGCGCGCCCGACATGCGCGCCCGCGCGCGGCTGCGCGAGATGGTCTTCGGCGTCCAGGACGGTCTGGTGTCGACGCTGGGCGCGCTGACCGGCATCGCGGAGGGCACCCGCGACGCCGCCGCGGTCATCATCGCGGGATGCGTCATCATCGTCGTCGAATCGCTCTCGATGGCCGCCGGGTCCTACCTGTCCTCCAAAGCGCAGCGCGAATACCTGGCGCGGCTGCTCCGCGAGGAGGAAGAGGCGATCGAGCGCGACCCGGCCGGCGAGCGGCGGGAGCTCGTGGCGATGTACCGCGCCCGCGGCTGGACGGAAGAGGAAATCGCCGTCATCGCCCGGCGGCTCCTGTCGGACAAGCGCCTGCTCCTTGAGGACATGGCGCACAAGGAGCTCGGGATCTACCCGGAGGCGCTCGAGCGGCCGGCGAGCAACGCGTTCACGATGGGCACAGCCTACGTGATCGGCGGATGCGTGCCGGCGGCGCCGTATCTCATCTGGACGGTGCGGGAGGCCATGCTCGTGTCCGTGCTGGCCACGGCGGCGGCGCTCTTCCTCTTCGGCGCGTTCAAGGGGCGGATGGTGAAGACGCGCTGGTGGATGAGCGGGCTCGAAATGCTCGGGATCGCGGGCCTCGCGGCGGTCGCAGGCTACGGCATCGGCCATCTGGCGGGCCGCTGGGTCCGGTGATACGCTAGACGATCAAGGAGTGAGCGCAGCCATGCATTACCCGTTCTGGTACGTGCCCGGCCTGACCGCCCCCATGCTCATCGCGGCCGTCGCGGTGCTCCACATCTACGTCGCGCTCTACGCGGTGGGCGGCGGGTTGTTCCTCGCGGTGGAGACCCGGCACGCCTACCGGACCGGCAACGCGGCCTACCTGGCGTACCTCCGGCGGCACGCGTGGTTCTTCATCCTGCTCACCGTCGTCTACGGGGCGATCACGGGCGTGGGCATCTGGTGGACCATCGGGCTCGCCTCTCCGCTCCCCACCCAGATGCTCATCCACCTCTTCGTGTTCGGCTGGGCGATGGAGTACGTCTTCTTCCTCATCGAGATCGTCTCGGCCTTCATCTTCTACTACGCGTGGGACCGGCTCACCCCGCGCGCGCACCAGGCGATGGCCTGGATCTACGCCGGCTCGGCCTGGATGAGCCTCGTGATCATCACCGGCATCACCGCGTTCATGCTCAACCCCGGCGACTGGCAGGGCGACTTCTGGCGGGGCTGGGCGAACCCTCAGACCCTGCCGCAGATCGTCGCCCGCACCGGCGCCTCGCTGCTGTTGGCGACGCTGTATGTCTATGTCCATTCGTCATTCTGGAACGGTCCGGCCGGTCTGCGGGCGATGATCGCCCGCCGCTCGGCCCGGCCGGCGATGGCCGGGGCGGTGCTCATCACCCTGGGAGGCCTCTGGTGGCACGCGGCGCTGCCGGCGAGCGCGAAGGCGACGCTCATCGGCGCCGCGGCGATGAACCTCATGATCGCGCTGATCTTCGCGCTCAGCGTGGTCGTGTTCTTCATGTTCTACTTCGGCCCCTACCGGCATCCCGAGTGGGTGAGCCCGGGCTTCGCCGTGCTCCTGCTCCTCATCGGCTATATCGTCACCGGGCAGGCCGAATTCGTGCGGGAGGCCGCCCGGAAGCCGTTCGTCATCTACGGCGAGGTGTACAGCCACAACATCTACGTCTCGGAGGTGCCGCGCCTCAAGCGGGACGGGTTTCTCGACGGGGGGGTGTGGACGCGCCGGTACGTTGCGGGGCGGCTGCCCCAGCTGGTCTCCGGCGGCGGCCTCGATGAGTCGCGCATCCCGTCGCTGACGGAGGCCGATCAGCGCCTCATCGGCCGGACGGTGTTCATGCACCACTGCGGCTCCTGCCACGCCGCGAGCGGCTATTCGGGCATGCGCGAAATGCTGCCCGGCTGGACGCCCGGGATGCTGGACCATCTCATCGTGAATCTGGACCGGTATCATTTCTTCATGCCGCCCTGGTCGGGGAGGCCGGAGGAGGCTCTGGCGCTGCGCCGCTACCTGGAGACGCTGGCGTCGCCGCATCCGGTCCTGCCGGGGGCGGAGTCGCGGGGAGGGGGCGCATGACGCCCGAGACGTTTCCGCTGGCGGCGGGGACGCCGGCGGGCAGCCCGGCGCCCTACTGGGTTCTGGCCGGCTTCAAGCTGCTCGGCTTCGTGCTCCACATGGTGCCGATGCACGTCTGGTACGCCGGGATGGTGCTCGTCGCGGTGTGCGCGTTCACCCGGCACGCGCACGCGGCGCGCCTGGGCCGGCGGCTCGCGAGCGCGATGCCGATCCTCATCGCGCTGGGCGTCAACTTCGGCATCGTGCCGCTCCTGTTCATCCAGGTCGCGTACTATCCCGTGTTCTATCCCGCGACCATCATGATGGGATGGTTCTGGTTCTCGGTCATTCCCATGCTCCTGGCGGCGTATTACGGGGTGTATGTCTACGCCGGCCAGGTGCGGGGCGGGCGGGTCTCGCCGCTGGGCCGCGCGGCCGGGGTCGTGAGCGCCGGCCTGTTCCTGGCGATCGGATTCGTGTTTTCGAACGCCTTCAGCCTGATGGCCGACCCGGCGAGGATGCTGGCGCTGTATGAGCGGACGAGCGTCGCCGGCGCGGTCACCGGGACGGGATTGAACCTGGCGGATCCCACGCTGTTCCCCAGGTGGCTGATGATGTTCGGCTTGGCGATCATGACGACCGCGGTGTACATTCTGGTGGAGACCCGGACGGCGGCGCGCGGGGAGTCCGAGGACTACCGGCGCTGGGCCGCGCGGGCCGCGTCGCGGCTGCACGGGCTGGGCCTGGTCTGGTTCGGCGCGATGGGCGCCTGGTACGTGTTCGGGACGCTCGAGGCGCGCGTGACCGGCGCGATCGCCGGGACGCCGGGTCTGCTCGCGGCCTCGGCCGCGTCCGCCGCGCTGCCGGTCCTTGTGTGGGCGCTCATGCGACGCGCGGCGGCCGGTCCGGTCGCCGTCTGGCCCGTGGCGGCGGCGCAGGCGGCCGTGTTGATCGCCAACGCAGTGAGCCGGCAATGGGTGCAGTCCATCGAACTCGCGCACGTGTTCCGGCCGGAGGAGCTGCGCGTCTCGGCGCAGTGGGGGCCCATGGCGGCGTTTCTCGTCTTGTTCGCGGCGGGCCTTGCGGTCGTGGCGTGGATGCTGCGGCAACTCGCGCATCCGGGACACCGTTCCGAGTGAACACCGCCCGGCTGCTCCTGGCCGTGGGACTCTTCGTGGCGTCGTTCGTGCCGCGGGCCGAGTGCGCCGAGGGGGCTCAGCCGGCCGCGGAGCTGCTCGAGCGCGCGCGGGCGCTGCGGCAGTCCGGCCGGTACGCGGAGGCCGAGACCGCGGCGGCGCGCGCCGTGGCTGGCGCGGAGCGCGCCGCTGGTCCGGATGCGCCGTCCGTGGCGGCGGCCCTGTCCGTGCTCGGAGACCTCCAACTGGCCGCCGGACGGCTGCCCGAAGCCGAGCGGACCTCCTACCGCGTCCTCGCCATTCAGAGCCACATCCGGCACGCGCAATCCGATCCGCTGGTGTCCGCCGCTCTCGACCGGCTCGCCGGGGTCCATCTTCGCCTCGGAGCGTTCGAGGCGTCCCGCGTCTTCGCGGCCCGCAGCCTCGAGCTCACGGAGGGCGAACTCGGCCCGGACGCCCCGGAGCTGGCGCACACGCTTGGACTCCTGGCGGCGAACGCGACGGCGACGGCCGATTTCGGAGCGGCCGGTGAGCTGCTCGCGCGGGCGCTGGCGCTGACAGACCGCGCCAGCTCAGGCGGATCGGCTCCGGCGGCGCACATCCTGCTGCTCGAGGGCGAGCGGCAGGCGCGCGCCGGCGCGTATCCGCAGGCCCGGGAGGCGCTGCGCGAGGCGCGCGCGCTCATCGAGGAGCGCTGGGGACCGACGCATCCCAGGATGGCGGAGTCTCTGGTGGCTTCCGCGTCGCTTGCGCTCGAGGAGTCCGACCTCGCCTCGGCGCGGGCGTTCCTGTCTCAGAGCCGCGAGATCATCGAGCGTGTCTGGAGCGCCGAGCATCCGCTGATGGCGGACGTCTGGCTCGGGATCAGCCGCGTGGCGCTCGCCGAGGGCCGGTACGCCGACGCGGAGGAGGCGCTTGAGCGCGCCCGCCGGCGGCTGCCGGAGGGCCATCCGTCCGAGGACGCGCTGCTGCGCGTCAGGGCGGATCTCGCGGCCGCGCGGGGGGAGTTCGATCAGGCGCACGAGGCGTTGGAGCGGGCGCGGGAACTCGCGGCGAAGCGCTACGGCCCGGACCATCCCAGGGTCGCCGGCGCGTTGCGCGCGCTCGCGGAGCTGGCGGCCGCGCGGGGCGATCTGCTCTCGGCAGAGACGCTGGCGGCGCAGGCGACCGCGACCGCCGAGGAGCGCCTCGGACCTGACCATGCGGAGACGGTGCGGGCCAGGAGCGCCTGGGGCTCGGCGCTCCGTCTGCAGGGACGGGGGAGAGAGGCGGAAGCCCATCTGCGCCGGGCGCTGCTCGGCGTGGAGCGACGCCTCGGCGCGGAGCATCCCGACGCCGCCGGCCCCTTGAACGAGCTGGCAAGTCTCTACGCCGCGCAGGAGCGGTTCGAGGAAGCCGAGGCGGCCGGGCAGCGCGCGGCCGACATTCTCCAGGCATCCGCACCCTCGGGCGCGCCGCAGCTGGCGGGCGCGCTGCTCCAGCTGGCCGAGATCAAGCGGGCGCGCGGCGAGCTGGAGGCCGCGGCGCCGCTCATCGAGCGCGCAGAACGCCTGCTCGGGGAACACCGCGCGCTCGCGCGCCGGGACGAGGCGCAGGACGCCCGGCTGCTCGGCCTGCTTGCGGCCGTTCGGCGAGAGCGCGGCGACATCGAGGCTGCGGGGGCGATGCTCGAGGAAGCGCTTCGCCTGACGAAGCGCCAGTTCGGCGACCGGCATACCGAAGTCGCCCGCGTCCTGACCGAGCTCGGCGACTTGCGCGGCGGCGAAGGGCGGCTCCAGGAAGCCTCAGAGGCGTACGCGCGCGCGCTCGACGTGGCCGAGCAGTCCGGCGGACCGGAGCACCTCCAGGTCGGCCGGATCCTGGGCCGCCTGGCCCGGGTGACCGAACAGCGCGGCGACCGGGACGCGGCAGAGCGGATGTTCCAGCGGGCGCTGGCCATCATGGAGCAGGCACTGGCCGGCGGAGGGCCCGAGGCGGACGGGGAGATCTCCGTGCAGCTTGCGGCGCCGATCGAGCTCGGGGACGGCCCCGCGAACCAGGACCCCAGATACAAGCGCTATCATCAGATCCTGGAGCTGGCGGCCAAATCCTTGCGCCAGCAAGGGCTGTCGCGCCAGACCGGCGGAAGCGAATTGGCGACGGTGGAAGCGCTCTTCCAGCGCGCGCTCGATATCTACGAACAGCTGGTCGGCCCGACGCATCCCGAGGTGGCGTTCCTGCTGGACAATTACGCCGACGTGTTGCGGAAAGCGGGAAAGGTCGGTAAAGCGGAGCACCTGGAGCGGCGGGCGGATCGCATCCGCATGGCGCAGTAGAACAGCGACGGAAGTGGGGTTACTTTTTACGCGCGATGCGCGCGACGGAATGCGCGCCGTTCCCGTCGGTGGCGCTGCCGGCGGCCGCGTAGCGCCCTCCCGCCGGAGCCGGCTTGGAGGCCGGCTGGTGGGTGCGGATGAAGTCCTCGACCATCCGGTACGCTTCGTCGTCAGGGAACTGCGCGGGGGGATGCTTCATGAAGTACGCCGAGGGGCCTGCCAGGTTCCCGCCTTGTCCGGCGTCGAGCGCCAGCCGACAGCAGCGGACGGCGTCAATGGCGACCCCGGCCGAGTTCGGCGAATCTTCGACCGACAGCCGCAGTTCGAGGTTCATCGGGATGTCGCCGAAGAGCTTGCCTTCCATCCGAATGAAGCAGACCTTGTTATCCTTCTGCCAGGGCACGTAGTCGCTGGGTCCGATGTGGATGTTGTTGGGGTCCAGGCGCTCGGCCGCCACCGCCTGCACCGCTTCGGTCTTCGAGCGCTTCTTGGACGAGAGCCGGGTTCGGTTGAGCATATTGAGGAAGTCGGTGTTGCCGCCCGTATTGAGCTGGTAGGTCCGTTCGAGCTTGACGCCGCGCTTCTTGAAGAGGTCCGTGAGCGCCCGGTGGGTGATGGTGGCGCCGAGCTGGGACTTGATGTCATCGCCGATGATCGGCAGGTTCCGCTCGGCGAACCGGCCCGCCCAGGCGGGGTCGCTGGCGATGAACACCGGCATGTTGTTGATGAATGCGACCCCGGACTCCAGCGCGCATTCGGCGTAGAACCGGGTGGCCTGCTCGGAACCGACGGGCAGATAGTTCAGCATGATCTCCGCACCGGAGGCCTTGAGCGAGGCGATGACCTGCTTGGCGGTCGGTTCGGGCACGTCCGCGGGGAGGAACGTCTGGGCCGCCTCGTAGCCCCGCATGTGCTCCGAATAGCCATCCAGCACCGGGCCCATGGACACGGTGGCGCCGGAGGGAGGCACCTCGCGGTGGAAGACGGCGGTGCAGTTCGGGGGCTGGAAGATGGCCGTTGCGACGTCCAGCCCGACCTTGCGCTGATCGATGTCGAACGCCGCGACTACCTGGAGATCGCCGGGATGGTAGCCCCCGAGATCCCAGTGCATGAGCCCGATGACGTCATCGGGAGTCTTTGACCCGTAATAGGCGATGCCTTGCAACAGAGAGCTGGCGCAATTTCCCACGCCAACGATGGCAATTCTAATCGGCCGCACGGCCCGTCTCATGCAGCATCCCTCCTGGTGGAAAACAGCCCTAGTAGTATAATCGAAAATTCCATGGATGCAAGCAGTTAGTGCCGGTGGTTAGCCATCCATGTCGATAGCACGCACACGCCCATGCCTGTCCCCAAGGTGACAGTCACCTGGGTGACTGTCACCTTGGGGACACCCAGACACCCAGTGCGGTGGGGGAAGGGCGGGGAGGGGGACATAACATGAGCATGGGCAGGGGTCGAATGGGAAGCGGAATGAGCCGCCCAGCGCTGGTGATCCATGGGGGGGCCGGATCGCAGGCGGACACGGCGCGCCTGCGGGAGGCCGAGCGCCGCCTGAGGCGCATCTGCGAGTACGGCTACCGCGTCCTGCGGCGGTCCGGGGCGCTTGCGGCCGTGGTGGACGCCGTGTCCAGGCTGGAGGACGACCCGATGTTCAATGCCGGGACCGGGTCGGTCGCCCAGCGGGACGGGCGGGTCCGGATGAGCGCCTCGGTCATGGACGGCGAATCAAGCCGGTTCGGGGGTGTCCTCAATATTGAGCGAGTCCGGAACCCCGTTCGGGCGGCTCGAGCGCTGCTGGGACGCTCCGACAGGATCCTGGCTGGGCCGGAAGCTTCGAGGTTCGCCCGCCGGCTGGGCTTGGCGGCGGGGCCCGCCGTTGCCTGGCGGGCTATCCGTCCTCAGGGGCCGGGCACGGTCGGGGCGGTCGCCGTCGACCGCGCCGGCCGCCTGGCGGCAGCCACCTCAACCGGGGGCAAGCGGCGCGCGTCCGCGGGGCGGGTGAGCGACAGCGGCATGCCTGTCGGAAACTGGGCCGGCGACAACGTGGCCGTGTCCTGCACCGGGCTGGGAGAGGATATCGTCGAAGCCGCGCTGGCCGTACGGATCGCCGAACGCGCGCGCGATGGACGCTCGCCGGCAGTCGTGCTCCGGAGCATGCTCCGGGAGCTTCGCCGGAAACGGCTGGCGGCCATCGCCGTGGACCGCTTCGGCCGGCTGGCTTGGGGGGGAACCCTCCCAGTGCTGCTGGGAGTCTGGCGGACGCCGACCGGTTCCGGGATCACCTGGTAGCGACGTCTCTGGACCGTGGGCCGTGTCGGGGCGGGGGGCATGGGGCGAGGGGCACGTCGCGAGCGGTCGCGCCAAGTGCGGAGTGTGGAGTGGGGAGTGCGGAGTCAGTCTTGTGCTGTATCGGGAGAGCAGGATTGTCCCATCACGAAACCAGCCGTTTGGGCCATCATGGACCATCACGCTTGTGCCGATGTGCATCTATCCAACATTCCGTTGTTGAGGGTGGCGTCGTGGCACAAACGGGGTTCTGCACAGATGCACAAACATGCTCTTCCGCGCCGGCACACGCCTGAAGTTCCGTGGCGGCACAGGACCGGTTACTGGTCGCCAAACTCAAGGGGGTCGCAAGGGGAGGGGTGTTCGGCGACGGGACGACATGCTATAGTAAATAGGCAGGCCACGCCGCCGTTCCATCCAAGGAGGTTCGATCCATGGACCAGACCATCAAGATCGAGGCTCACCTCGAGCCGTCTGAGCCGGAAGTGTGCAAGCTGACCATCGACCGGACGCTGCTCGCCGAGGGGTCCGTCTCGTTCACGGATCCTGAGTCGGCGAAGGGGTCCGGGCTGGCCGAGAAGCTGTTTCAGGAGGCCAAAGTGCACGGCGTCCGGATCGCCGGGAACACCCTGACGGTCACCAAGCATGACGAGCAGGACTGGCGCGTCACGGCCGCGCAGATCGCGGGTGTCATCCGCGCGCACCTCGGGAGCGGGGAGCCGGCCGTCAGCGAACAGCTCTTGGCGCGGCGCGCGCCGGACTTCGAGCTGATGCGCAGGATTCGGGAGCTCTTCGACTCCAAGGTCAACCCGGCGATCGCCCAGCACGGCGGGTTCGTCGAGCTCACCGACGTTAGGGAGGGCAACGTGTACCTTCGCATGGGGGGCGGGTGCCACGGCTGCGGCATGGCCAACGTGACCCTGCGGCACGGGATCGAGGCCATGCTGCGCGAACAGCTGCCGGAGATCAAGGACATCTACGACACCACCGACCACGCCTCGGGGACAAACCCGTACTTCGCTCCGACCTCCTGAGCAACGAGTCGATGAGAAGTTGGACGCGAGAGGCTGGGAGCTAAATGGAACCCACATTGCATGTTAACATTCGAATGGGTTCCATTTACCCCGAGCGAGCAAAGCGAGTCGAGGGGGTACCCTTCGACTTCGCTCAGGGTAAATGCGCCCAATGTTTAGATGCAATCGTGGGCGCATTTAGAATGATCACGTACTCATTCTAGCCTCCAGCCTCCAGCTTCCAGCCTCTCGGGATTCCCAGGTCCTCGCCGCCAACCTTTGACGCGGAACCCGCAGCTTGGAACCGCGATGGTGTGGTAAAATCAGTGGCGATGCCCCGCGACCGGCTCCTGAACGGATTCTTCCTGCTCCTCCTGGCGTTCATCGTATACCAGGTGTATCTGGTGCTGTCCCCGTTCATCAATTCCATCCTGTGGGCCGGCATCCTGGCGTTCGCGTGCTATCCGCTTCAGCGCCGGCTCATCGAGCGGGCCAGGTTCACCGAACCGCTGGCGGCGCTCACCGTCACGGTGATCCTGGCGGTGGTGCTCGTCCCGCCGGTGCTGATGTTAGTCACAAAACTGGCGTTCCAGGCCGCGGGGTTTTACCAGCAGGTCGCCGCCTATGTCCAGGAGGGGCATCTCGAGGAGGTGGTCGAGCGCGTGCGGGAGATGCCGCTCTTCCAGCAGCTGCAGCGCCAGGTGGCGGAGCTCGGCCCCGCCAAGTCGAACTTCGCCGATTGGCTCCTCGAGGCGGTCAAGGGCATGGGGAACTTCTCGGCCCGGCAGGCCGGCCTGCTGACGCGCAATCTCCTGCTGTCCGGACTCTCGGCGCTCCTGACGTTCGCGCTGCTCTACGTGTTCCTCAGGCACGGTCCCGGCATCGTGGATTTCATCCATCAGGTGACGCCGCTCAGAGCCCAGACGAAGCAGGCGCTGTTCGGCCAGATCAACGAGACGCTCGCCGCGGTCATCCGGGGTCAGGTGCTGACGGGCATCGCGCAGGGGATCTTGAGCGGGATCATCTTTTGGCTGATCGGGGTGCCGTTTCCCGTGCTGTTCGGCGCGCTGACGTTCCTGGCGGCGCTGCTGCCGGTGGCGGGCGCCAGCATGGTGTGGCTTCCGCTGGTCGTGTACCTGCTGGTGCAGCAGGAGGTCGTCCGCGCCGGCATCCTGTTTGTGCTGGGCGTGGCGGGCATCAGCCTGGTGGACAACCTGCTCAAGCCGGCCCTCATCGGCGAGCGCACCAAACTGCCGTACCTCCTGCTGTTTCTCGGCATCCTGGGCGGCATCCGCGCCTACGGCCTGATCGGCGTCTTCTTGGCCCCCGTCGTGCTGACCCTGTTCTTTTCCTTGGTGACCATCTATCGGGAGGAGTACCTCAAGCCTTAACTGCGTTGAGACCATGGTCCGACGTGACATTCGGAATTGGGAATTGAGAATTCGGAATCGATCTGCTTGAACGTCATTCCGCATTCCGAATTCCGCATTCCGAATTTGGCACCGCGCCTGCTCCAGACTCGGCATCATCCAGTCATCGAAATCGCACACACCGCTGAGGCACGATGCAGCACACAGTGACGACAACCCAGGGATTCGCGGGCACCACGGTCGCCGTCTTCGAAAGCCGGATGGCCGACGTGATGGCCAAAAGCGTGTCCCGCTACGGCGGCATGCCCCTGAGCGCGCCCGCCCTGCAGGAGGTGCCCCTCGGCCGTCAGCCGGAGGCGGCCGCCTTCGGCGAGCGCCTGCTGGCAGGAGAGGTGGACGTGCTCGTGTGCATGACCGGCGTCGGGACCCGGCTGCTCCTGGAGACGCTCGAGTCGCGCGACCCGTGGGACCGGATCGCCGCCGCGCTCTCGAAGGTGACCGTCGTGGCCCGCGGCCCGAAGCCGCTGCGGGTGCTGAAGGACCGGGGGATCGCGATCGCCCTGACGGTGCCCGAGCCCAACACCTGGCAGGAGATCCTGCAGGCCCTCGAGCAGAGCGAGCGCAGCGTTCCCCTCGAGGGGCGGCTCGTGGCCGTGCAGGAGTACGGCGTTTCGAACGAACGCCTGCTGGAGGCGCTGAAGCGCCGCGGCGCCCGGGTGATGCGGGTGCCCGTGTACCGGTGGGCGCTGCCCGACGACACCGCTCCGGTGCTGCGCGCGATCGACGCGGTGATCGGCGGCGGCGTGCAGTTCGCGCTGTTCACGAACGCCGCCCAGGTGCGCCATCTGTTGCGCCTGGCCGGGGAGTGCGGCCGGGAAGGGGCCTTCCGCGAGGCGCTCCGGCGCGTGGTCATCGCCTCGATCGGGCCGACGACCAGCGAAACGCTGCAGGACTGCGGTCTCCGGGCCGACTTCGAGCCCACGCATTCGAAGATGGGCCTGTTCGTGTCGGAGCTGGCGGCGCAGGCGGTGGCACTGCTCGAGGCGCGCGCCCGCCCGCTCCATCGGTTCACCGGCGCCGTTCCCTCCGCAGGGCGCCCGATGGAGGCCCGGCGCGATTCGCCCTTTCTCGCCGCCTGCCGCGGCGAGGCCGCCGGCGTGACGCCCGTGTGGCTGATGCGCCAAGCGGGGCGCTATCTGCCGGAGTATCGCCGCGTGCGCAGCGCGGTCTCGTTCCTTGAGCTGTGCAAGACGAAGGAGCTCGCCGCGGAAGTCACCATTTCGGCCGTGGAATCGCTCGGCGTGGACGCGGCCATCATCTTCTCCGATTTGCTGCTCATCGTCGAGCCGCTGGGGCTGGAGCTCGAGTACACGGCCGAGGAGGGGCCGGTCATCGGCGGCGGCGCGTCGGTGACCGCCGCGGGCGTGGACCGCCTCCGCGAGATCGAGCCCGGCGAATCGCTCGGATTCGTGTTCGACGCCGTGCGCCTGGCGCGCGCGGGGCTCGACGCGCGCGTGCCGCTGATCGGCTTCGCGGGCGCGCCGTTCACGCTCGCGTCCTACATCATCGAAGGCGGCACGTCCAGATCCTTCATCCAAACCAAGCGCTTCATGTACCGGGACCCCGGCGCCTGGCGCGCGCTGATGGAGAAGCTCTCCCGGGGCATCGCGAAATACCTGATCGGGCAGATCGAAGCCGGCGCCGACGCGGTGCAGCTCTTCGACAGCTGGGTCGGCTGCCTCTCTCCGGCGGACTACCGCGAGTTCGTGCTGCCGCACACGCGGGCGGTGATCCGCGCGCTGCCGCAGGGGACCCCCGTGATCCAGTTCGGGACCCAGACGGCGACGCTGCTGGCGGCCATGCGGGAGGCGGGCGGCGACGTGATCGGCGTCGATCACCGCATCGAGCTCGATGAGGCCTGGCGTCAAATCGGCTCCGGCGTCGGCATTCAGGGCAACCTCGATCCGGTCGCGCTGTTCGCGGAGCCGGAGACGATCCGCGCGCGCGTGCGCCGGCTGTTGAGCCGGGCGGGAGGCCTCCCGGGCCATATCGCGAACCTCGGCCACGGCGTGCTGCCGGGCACGCCGCCCGATCACGCGAGAATCTTCGTTGACGCCGTGCACGAGTTTTCCCGGCGCTGATGTTGTCATGAGCCGGGACCGGTTTCGCCTGATCGTCATCGGCGGCGGCGTGTCCGGGCTGGCCGCCGCGCACCGGGCCCTGGAGCTGGCCGGGGAGGATGGGCGGCGGCTCGATCTGACCCTGCTGGAGGCGGGCGCTCGGTTCGGAGGCGTGATCGCCTCATCCGCGCGCGAGGGCTTCCTGCTCGAGGCGGGCCCCGACGCCTTCATTGCCGACAAGCCGTGGGCGCTGGAGCTCTGCCAGCGGCTCGGCCTCGGGGGAGAGCTGATCGGGACGAATCAGGACTGCCGGCGGAGTTTCATCGTTCACCGCGGGCGGTTAAGCCCCGTGCCGGAAGGGATCTATCTCGGCCTTCCGGTCAGGTTCAGCACGCTGTTCCGGACGGATCTCGTGGGCTGGCGGGCGAAGCTCCGCATGGCGGGGGAGTGGTGGATTCCGCCCCGGTCCGGAGAGGACGATGAGAGCGTCGGCGGCTTCGTCCGTCGGCGGTTCGGCCGCGAGGCGCTGGAGCGGCTCGCGCAGCCCATGATTTCCGGCATCTACACGGCGGATCCTGACCGGCTCAGCCTCGGCGCGACGTTGCCGCAGCTCGCCGAGATGGAGCGGCGCCACGGCAGCCTGATCCGGGCGCTGCGCGCGCGCGTCCGGGCGCGCGACGGCGCGATGCGCGGCGCCAGCGGGCCTCGGTACGGTCTGTTCGTATCGCTGCGGGGAGGCATGGAGTCGATCATCGGCGCGCTCCTCGGCCGGCTGCGCGAGCGGGGGGCGCGGCTGCGCGCCGGATGCCGGGTGCGATCCGTCGCACGGCCTGAGCCGGGCGGATCCTGGAGCGTGCGCGCGGCGCCCGGCGAGACGCTCGAGGCGGACGCCGTCTGCGTGGCGCTGCCGGCGCCGCAGGCGGCGGCGGTGCTGGCGGAGGCGCTCCCGGAGGCGGCCGCGCTCATCGGCGGCATCCGGTACGAGTCGGTCGCGACCGTGAATGTCGCGTTCCGGCGGACGGACGTACTTCATGCGCTCGATGGATTCGGATTCGTGGTGCCCGCCGTCGAAGGGCGGCCGCTCATCGGCTGCACGTTCGCCAGCACGAAATTCCCTCACCGGGCGCCGGCCGGCTCGGTCCTCGTGCGCGCGTTCGTCGGTGGCGCGATGCATCGCCCCGTCGCGTCGCTCGGGGAGGAGGCGCTGGGGGCGATGGTCGTCAAGGAGCTCGCGGAACTGATCGGTTCGCGCTCGGCCCCGTTGTGGATCTCCGTGCACCGGTATCCTGAGGCGATGCCGCAGTACGCGGTGGGGCATCCGTCGCGCATGGCGGACCTCGATCGGCGGCTTGCGGGCGTGCCGGGCCTCGCGCTGGCCGGCAACGGGTATCGCGGCATCGGCGTGCCCGACTGCGTGCGGCAGGGCGAGCAGGCGGCCGAGCGGCTCTGGGCTGCCGCCGGAGCCGTGGAGTTGAGCCGATGACGGGGACGTTCGATCACGTGCTGGCGGTCGGATTCGGCGGCCCGACCGGGCCGGAAGAGATCGCCCCGTTCCTGGCGCAGGTCGCGCGAGGGGCGCGCATCCCTGAGGCGCGGTTGGCGGAGGTCGCCCATCATTACGGGATCGTGGGCGGCTGCTCGCGCTACAACGCAGAGACGCTGGAGTTGATCGATCGGCTTCGCGACGCGCTCCGGGCTCGCGGCGCCGCTCTGCCGGTGTACGTCGGCATGCGCAACTGGCATCCCTTCCTCGGCGAGACGCTCGGCGAGATCAACGCCGCCGGCCTTTCGCGCGGCCTCGGCCTCGTCCTGGCTCCGCACCGCTGCGAGGCCAGTTTCGAACGCTACCTGGATGACGTGGACCGGGCGAAGGCGCAGGCGGGCGCCGAGAGGGTGCGCTATGCGTTTCTGCCGGGGTGGCACGCGCATCCGGACTTCATCGCCGCTCAGGCCGACCTGATGGCGCGGCACGCCGGAGGACGCGACGGGATCAGCGAGGCCGGGACGGCGCTCGTGTTCAGCGCGCATGCCATTCCGGTCTCCATGCCGGGATGCGCCCGCTACGTCGAGGACGTCGCCTCCACCGCGCGCGCGTGCGCCGCGGCGGTCGGCGCCTCCCGCTGGCAGGTCGCCTACCAATCCCGGTCGGGCAACCCGCGCGAGCCGTGGCTGGAGCCCGATGTGGAGACCGTCCTGCGGCGCATGCCCTCGGAAGGCATCAGGCGGGCGGTGGTGGTGCCCATCGGGTTCCTGTGCGAGAATGTGGAGGTGCTCTTCGATCTGGACATCGAAGCCTCCGGCGCCGCGCGCGAGATCGGCCTGGAGTGGGTGCGCGTGCCGACCGTGCGCGCCCACCCGGCGTTTGTCGGCATGCTCGCCGGGCTTGTCGCGGACTCAGCCGGCGCCGTCGGGACGGCGCGCGCCAGGAGCGCGGAATGATCCAGTGTCCGGTGTGCCGGCGGTCCCTCTCCGCCTCATCGGAGTATCCCGACGCGCCCATCTGCTCCGAAGGGTGCCGCCGGGACGCGCTGCGCCGGGCGGGCGTGGCGGAGGAGCCGCAGCCTCAGGCCGAGCAGTTCCAGGCGCTCCGGGCGACGCACCTGTTCTGCCGGACCTGCGGGGGATCCATGCCGGCGCGGGAACGCCTGCTGCTCGCGCTGCCGACGGGCGATCTGTACGGGTACACCTGCGCCCGCTGCGGCGCGGACGTGGGCACCCGCACCGCGGCACAATGAGAAGTACCAATGTGATGACACGGATTTCGAAGAGGATGACACGGATGATAGCCGAAACGCCCCCGCGTCTTAATCCTGTTCTGCTTCAATCCGTGTAATCCATTGACAATCCGTGTCATCAATGCAATGGAGTTTCAAGGATCTGTTCATGCCGAGAATTACGAACGTGTATACTCGTACAGGAGACGACGGCACGACCGGGCTGGGGGGCCGCGGCCACCGGGTTCCCAAGGACGCGCTCCGGGTCGCGGTCTACGGCGACGTTGATGAGCTGAACTCCGCGCTCGGAGCGGCGCAGGCGGCCGGGCTGCATCCCGCCGTGCGGGATGCCGTGGCGCGCATCCAGCAAGAGCTGTTTCATCTCGGCGCGGATCTCTGCGTGCCGGAGGAGGAAAAGCTCAAGGCGCCCGGGCCGGCGATCACGCCGGCGCACATCGGGTCGCTCGAAGCGCTCATGGACCGGCTCTCGGAAGCGCTGGGCCCGCTTTCGAATTTCATTCTGCCGGGCGGGACTCCGGGAGCGGCCGGCCTGCACGCGGCGCGGGCGGTGTGCCGCAGGGCGGAGCGGGGGGCTGTGACCCTGCGGAGCCGCGAGCCCATCGGGCCGCACGTAGTGCCCTATCTGAACCGGCTCTCGGACGCCCTGTTCGTGCTGGCGCGGTATGAGAATCGGACGGCCGGCGCGGACGAGGTCTACTGGGTGAGCCGCGGGTGAGGCGAAGGAGACAGGAGGGGAGCGGATGGCCGAGGAAGGAGGCAGGGAGCGACGCCGGGCGGAACGGCTCGAGCGCAGCTGGCACGTCTTCTACCGGAAACCGGAGCACGCGCACGGGGTCTGGAGCCTGGCCCGGATCCGGAATCTCAACGCCACCGGCGTCGCGTTTCTGACGGATGAACTCCTCGACGTCAAACAGCGCCTCGAGCTGAAGTTCGACCTGGAGCACACGCCGCTGCACCGGGTGAACGGCCTGATCGTCTGGCGGGCCGAGATGCGGCCGGATGAGCCTCCTCGCTTCGAGTACGGCGTGGCCTTTACCGGATTGTCCCAGGAAGACGGCGACGCCCTCGCGGAGTTCGCCACCAAACTCCCCCGCTAACGTCACCCGTCAATCGTCCATTGTCCATCGTCCATCGAATGTAGAAGGTGGAAGATGGAAGATGGAGGGTGGAAGGTAGAAGGTAGAAAAAGCAATACTCACGTGTTCCCGTTCCATCTTCCATTTTCCATCTTCTACCTTCTCGCTACACTTGGTCATTCCCACATCCACGTCGCCCCCCGCCCCTCAAAGACGTGCGACCGGTCAGGTATACTGTGCTTATGCGACGTGAAGCCCTCTGAGCATCGAGGACGCCATGAGCCAGGAACCGCAAGCCAGCTCCCAATCCGAAGCAGCTGCCGGGCGCGTGACGCGGCGGCGGAGCGCCCGCGCAAAAGCGAACGGGCACACGGGCCCGGAGCGGCCGGACGCCGCCAGGCCGCGCTCGGAAACCCGCCTCTTGGAGGACCTGATCGCTCACGCGCTTGACGCGCACGCCACCGACGTGCACGTGACCGCGGGGTCGCGCGGGTGCCGGGTGCGGGAGCGGATCGACGGTCTGCTGGCGGACGTTCCACTGGCGGCCGAGGCGCTGTCGGCGGTGCCGGGGGTCATGGCCAGACTGAAGCTGCTGGCCGGCCTCGATGCGGGGCCGCGCCGCGTCCCGCAGGAAGGCCGCGCGGCGTGCGTGCTGAGCGGACGGCGAATCGAATTGCGCGTGTCCGTCATCCCGTCGCCGCGCGGGGACAGCGTCGCCGTGCGCATCCAGGATCCGTCCGAAGATCTCTCGTTGGACCGTCTCGGCATGACCGACGCGCAGCTGCGGCCGTTCCAATCGCTGATCGACGCGGCGGCCGGGTTGGTGCTCGTCACGGGGCCCGGCGGTTCCGGCAGGACCACGACCCTGTACGCGGCGCTGGAGCATCTCAATTCCGGCCAGCGGCATGTGCTCGCCGTCGAAGAGACCCACGGCCGGGAGCTCGACAACGTCACCCAGATTCCGCTCGCATCCGAGGCGGGCTTGACGTACGCGGCCGCGATCCGCGCCGCGCTCCGGCACGATCCCGACGTGATCATGATCGAGGACATCGCGGATCCCGAGACCGCCTCCGCCGCGATCCGGGCGGCGCTGACGGGCCACCTGGTGCTGGGCGGGATGCACACCAAAGACGCCTCCAGCGCCGTCACCCGCCTCATGGATTTCGGCGTCGAGCCGTACCTGCTGTGCTCCACGCTCGCCGGCATGGTGTCCCAGCGCCTTCTGCGCCGGGTGTGTCCGGCATGCCGGGAGCACCAGCAGCTGGACGCCTCGGCGCTGTCCCGTGCCGGGCTCCCGGCCGGCAAGGGCGGCGCGGAACCGGCCGGCGTCTGGCGGGCCCTCGGGTGTCCGGCCTGCCGGCAGACCGGCTACGCGGGCCGCACCGGAGTGTTCGAGCTGCTGGCCGTCGACAGCGCGGTCCGCGGACTGTTGGCCAAACGGGCCTCCGGACTCCAGATCCGGCAGTCGGCGATGGCGCGCGGCATGACCAGCCTTGCCGAGAACGCGTGGCAGCACGTCCGGGACGGGCTCACCAGCCTTGATGAATACCTGCGCGCGATCCCGCCCGAACTCCGCTGACCGCGGGCTACCAGCAACCAGGACGGGACGAGCCCCGCGGCTCGCTCCGCTCGCGCGGGACTCCGCTCGCTGCGCAAGTCCTGAGCGAAGCCGAAGGACGCTCGCTCCGGGGCGCGGCGTGCGGCGTGAGAATGACCATGAGAAGATAGAAGGAAGAAGGTAGAAGGTAGAAAAAGCAATACGACCATTTCATTCCACCTTCTATCTTCTACCTTCCACCTTGTTACGCGTTACGCGATCTGGAGGAACCCTGATCATTCCAGCCTCCAGCTTCCAGCCTCTCGCCAACCCTCAAGCTTTTCAATCCGCAATCCGCAATCCGAAATCCGCAATTCACAGACGCTGCACTCGCGACTCCTCACTGGGCACGACGCTCCCCGCCGGGCGGTGTGCTACAATGGCGGCGTGTCTCGTTGTCACCGGTTGCGACGGCAGGAGACGCGCCATGGCGCAGGAGCACAGTTTCGACGCGGTCTCGAAAGTCAATCTCCAGGAATTCCGGAACGCGATGCAGCAGGCCCAGAAGGAGCTGGCGACCCGGTTTGATTTCCGCGGCACCAGCGCCTCCGCCGAGTTCGATGAGGCGGCCAAACGGGTGGATCTGGCGGCCGATCATCACGTGCAGCTGAAGAGCGTCCTCGACGTCGTGGAGACGAAACTGGCCAAACGGGGCGTGCCCATGAAAGCCCTGCGCTGGGACGCGCCCGAGCAGCTCCCCAGCGGCGGCATGAAGCAGCGGGGCACCCTGCAGGAAGGCATTCCGTCGGAGAAAGCCAAGGACATCGTGAAGACCGTGAAGGCGCTCGGCCTCAAAGTCCAGCCCAGGATCGACGGCGACGCCGTCCGGGTCTCGGGCAAGTCGCTGGACGATCTGCAGGCGGTGATCCAGGCGCTGAAGAACGCGGACTTCGGCTTGGCGTTGCAGTTCGAAAACTACCGCTAGGAGCGCTGATGACTGAGCGCCAGTACGCCAAGTTTGTTCGGGACCTCAAGCAGGAATTCGGGCGGCTGGCGAAATCAGGCGCGTTGGACGGCCTGAAATCCCTGCTGCTCAAGGCGCATCCGGTCGGGTCGCGCCGGCCGCGCGAGGCGCAGGTCTTGGTGGCCGCCGAGCACCTGCGTCCATCGGGGACGCGGGGCTCGCTGACGCCGCTGTGCGTGCTGCATCCGGCGAGGGACCTGCTGGACGGCACGGTGGCCGGGGTCGGCTTTCATCTGATTCCTGCCGGCGAACTGGAACTCGCCATCACGCACGCGACTCCCCGCTCGAAACTGACGGCGGATGAGCGCTTACTGAAGTCGGCGAGGCGCGCCCGGACCCGCGGGCGGCGGGGGGAGGCGCAGCGCGCTGAGCGGCGCCTGGCGCAACAGTACCTGCCGTTGGTGGCCTACGTGGCGTACCGGAGCGCCCGGACCCGGAAACTCTCCGCGGCGTCCCTCAAGGCGGGGGAGAACGCGCTTAGGCACGCCATCCGCACGTACCGTGTGGGTGGCGCTTCCGGCCGGTTGCTCAAGTTCGCCGCGCGGGCGGTCCACGACGCGATCATGCGCACAAGCACGCCGCTCCCCCGGAGTCGCCCCCAGAGGCGATGAATTCTGCCTTTTCCTCTTGCGTGGCGGTCGTCATTATAGCTAGACTATAGTCTACTATATACATGTCCCATGTCCCATGTCCCATGTCCCATGTCCCATGTCCAAATCCTGAGCGCACGGTCTTCCACGTCGACATGAACGCGTTCTTCGCTTCGGTGGAGCAACGCTGCGACCCTGCGCTGCGCGGGCGTCCCATCGTGGTGTGCGGCAACGCCAAGACCCGCACCGTGGTCGCCGCCTGCTCCTACGAAGCGAAGGCCTACGGCATCAAGAACGGGATGCCGGTCGGAGAGGCGAAGCGGTTGTGCCCCTCCATCGTGCTCGTAGGCGGCAATCCGGACAAATACGTCTCGATCGCCCATGAGATCTTTGCGGCGATGGAGCGCTACACCCCCCACGTCGAGGTGTTCTCCATCGACGAAGCGTTCCTCGACATGACGCACACGCTCGGCCGCTTCGGCGGCGTGGCCGAGGCCGCCGCGCGGCACCTCAAGGCGCGCATTCTGGGCGTGTCCGGGTTGACCTGCTCGGTCGGCATCGGACCGAATAAGCTCATCGCGAAGCTGGCCTCCGACCTGCAGAAGCCGGACGGCCTGGTCCGGATCCGGCGCGAGGGCGTGGCCCGGACGCTGGAGCCGCTGCCGGTCGAGGAACTCTGCGGCATCGGGCCGAAGCTTGCGCTCGCGCTCCATGATCTGGCGATCTTCACCTGCGGGGAGCTCGGGCGCGCCTCCGAAGCCCAGCTGGTGGCGGTGTTCGGCGTCGTGGGCCGCGCGCTGAAGCGGATGGGGCAGGGGCTGGACGAGAGCCCCGTCGCGGAATCCGGCGTCACGGCGCCGGCGAAGTCGATGGGGCACGCCTACACGCTGCCGCGCGACACCGGCGATCCCGCGACCATCCGCAGCCTCCTCCTGCGGCTGTCCGAACAGGTCGCGGTCCGCCTGCGGGCGGACGGGGTGCAGGGCCGGACGGTCGGGCTGACGGTGCGCTACACCGACTTCTCGACGCTGGTGCGGCACCGGACGCTGGCGGTCCCCATCGACAGCGGCCTTCGGATCGCCGGCTCGGCGCTGGCGCTGTTCACGGCGCACTGCGAACCCCTGCCGCAGCGGGTCCGGCTGCTCGGCGTGAGCGTGGCGCAGCTGACGGGCCCCGAGCGCCAGCTCAGCCTGCTGGAAGACGACCGGCGCCTGGAGAGGGTGGACCGGTGTCTCGACCGCGTCAACGCCAAGTTCGGTGAGGCGACGCTCGTCCGGGCCGGCGCGTGGGAACCCCTCGTGCGCAAGACCCACGGCTTCCATTCCCGAAAATTCGCATCAGCGAATTTTCGGGTGTGATAGAATCACGACACGGCGGGGTGGGCCGGCCGAAGGCCGGCGGGCCTCGCGTCCCCTTCCACATGGAGCATACGGTTCAATCCTTGGCCCGGGAACTCGGGGGCCGCGTCAGCGGCGATGGGTCGGTCCGCATCCGGGGCGTGAACAGTCTCGACGCGGCCGGGCCCGGCGAAGTGACCTTCATCGCCGACGCGGCGCGGGCGTCCCATGCCCGCGCGTCGCGCGCCTCGGCGGTGATCGTGCCGCCCGGGATCGGGAACCTCGGCGGCAAGGCCGCCATCAGCCTCGAGCACCCCAAGCTCGCCTTTGCCCGCGCGCTTGAGCTGTTTTACCCCGAAGCGCCTCCGGCGCCCGGCATCCACCACACCGCCGTCATCGGCGCCTACGTCGAGCTCGGCGCCGGCGTGTCGGTCGGTCCGTATGCCGTCATCGGAGACCGGGTGCGCCTGGGCGAGCACGCGCGCGTCGGCGCCGGCGCCGTGATCGGAGACGACAGCGCAGTCGGGGACGGGAGCCTCCTCGGCCCCAACGTGATCGTCTGCCGGCGCTCAAGCATCGGACGCCGGGTCACGATCCACGGCGGCTCGGTCATCGGCGGCGACGGATTCGGTTTCGTCTTCCATGACGGACGGTACGTGAAGGTGCCGCAGGTCGGCAACGTCGTGATCGAGGACGACGTCGACATCGGCTGCAACGTCTGCATCGACCGGGCGACGCTCGGCTCCACCGTCGTCCGGCAAGGGACCAAGATCGATAACCTGGTGCAGGTGGGGCATAACGCCGAGATCGGCCGTCACGTCATCATGGCCGGGCAGGTGGGACTCGCCGGCAGCGTGGTGCTGGAAGATTACGTGACGCTGGGCGGCAAGGTCGGCGTGGTCGACCATGTCCGGGTCGGCCGGGGCGTGCGGGCCGGCGGCGGCAGCATCATCATCGGCGATCTGCCGGACGGGGAAGTGGTCTGGGGATTTCCGGCTCGGACGCTTGCGCGCTCGAAGCGGGAGACGGTGGCGCTCTCCAAACTTCCCGAGCTCCTCAAAGACGTCGCGGCGCTCAAGAGAGCCCGCGCCGCCTCCCGCCGCACGCTGCGCGCCCGCCGGACAACACCGGCCGGCGCGCGCCGGCCCCGCCGCCGCTCGTCATAACAGCGCCATCGTCGTCCATCATCGGTCGTCCGTCGAACGGCTGTGGCGTGTCTCGGGTATCGAGTGTCGGGTTTCGGGACAGGTTCTCACCCGCGACCCATCATCCGCAACGTGTGTTCGGGTGAGTGAGAGAGGAGGAGCCGACCGCCATGCCGAAACGCACATCCGCGCGCCCGGCCCGCCTGCTCGTCGCCATCGTGATGGGCAGCAAGTCCGACTGGGAGACCATGCAGCACACGCACGCGCTCCTGGACGAGTTCGGCGTGCCCCACGAGTCGCGCGTGCTCTCGGCCCACCGCACGCCGGGGCCGCTCGTGGACTACATCAAAGCGGCGGAAGGGCGGGGGGTGGAGGTCTTCATCGCCGCCGCCGGCGGCGCCGCGCACTTGGCCGGCGTGGTGGCGGCGCACACCGTGCGGCCCGTGCTCGGCGTGCCCATCGAGAGCCGGTCGCTCAAAGGGCTGGATTCGCTGCTGTCCACCGTGCAGATGCCCGGCGGCATTCCGGTCGGGACGCTCGCCATCGGCTCCGCGGGCGCCAAGAACGCCGCGCTGCTCGCAGTGGCGATTCTGGCCGGGGCGCGCTCCGGGTTGCGGGATCAGCTCCTCCGGTACCGCAAGACCCAGGCGGCGCGCGTCCTGGGTGAGCGCCTGCCATGAGCGTCGGGCCGTCCCGTCGCGCCGCGGTGCTGGCGCTGGCGGCGTCGCTCCTTGTGGGCGCCTCACCGGCATTCGCACAAGTGCGGACACTGAGCGAGCAATTCAGCGAGTCGCGCGCCTGGCATGAGCGGGTGGGCGATTGGTTCGCCACGGTCGGCCGCTCGCCCGAGGAGCGCCGGCAGGTTCTCCTGCAGCGGAGGGCTCAGCGAGCCCGGAACGACGCCCAGGAGGCCGTCCGGCGCCGCCGGACGCAGGCCGAGCGGCGCGCGCGCGAGCTCGGACGCTGAAGCGTAGAACCGGTTCGAGGTCCACGTGAGGGATCAGATGGCGGGGAGCGGAGGAGGCCCGCGCGCTGATGGATGAGAGCGAGAAATACGCCGACGGCCCGTGGCTCGAGCTGACCGATCTCCTGCTCGATGAGGTGAAGGGCCGCCTGGGGCTGATCCAGCCTGAAGCGGAGCGCTGGGAGATCGCCAAGGTGGCGCTGCACCGGCTGTACACGCACACCGGCGGCGACCGCCTGCCAGTGTTTCCGAGTGACGCCGCGCGCGACGATTTCCTTCGGCACTTCCTCAGCTACGAGGTCATCGAGGAGTTCCTCGCCGATCCCCTGGTCGAGGACATCATGATCAACTCCCCCGACTCGATCTTCGTGCACAAGAGCGGGGAGGGGCTCGTCCGGATGGAGCGGAAGTTCAGCTCCTACCGCGCGTGGCTCCTGTTCACGAAGAAGCTGATCGTGTTCGCCGGCCGCGCCGAGGTGGACCCCATCAACGACGTGGAACTGGTGAACGTCCGCGGGCGCGTGAACGTCGTGCAGTCGCCGTTCGGCCCCCAGATCACCATCACCCGCGGCAAGCCCCACCCGTTGACGATCCTCGATCTGATCGCGTACGACATGCTGACGTACGAGCTGGGCGCGCAGCTGTGGCTCTATATCGAAGGGCTCCGGGTGCGGCCGGCGAACATCATCATCTCGGGCGGGGCCGGGGTCGGGAAGACGACGCTCCTCAACGCCCTGCTCAGCTTCGTGCCCTCCACGGACCGGGTGGTGATCATCGAGGACACCCTCGAGCTCAACACCAGCTGCCTTGAGAATTGCGCTCGCCTGGAGAGCTGCCGGCGCGTGCAGACCCCGGCGCTCGTGATCAATAGCCTCCGGATGCGCCCGGAGCGGGTGCTCGTCGGAGAAGTCCGGGGGGAAGAGGCCCGCGATCTCATGACCGCGATGAACCTCGGCAAGCACTGCATGGGCACGCTGCACGCGTCCTATTCTGGCCGGGAAACCGTCCTGCGCATGCAGAACGAGCCGATGAACGTCCCGCCGATCCTGCTCACGCTCATCGACGCCTTCGTCATCCTGAGGAAGCTGAACGTGGACGGGAAAGTGATGCGGATCGTGTCGGAAGTGGTCGAGACCGCGGGCATGGAGAAGCAGGTCGTGCTCCTCTCGCCAGTGTGGACCTACCATCTCGAACGCCGCCGGATCGAGGAGGCCTCGTCCAACAGCATCTTCCGCGACCGCCTCGCGGCGGAATCCGGGCGCAGCTCGGCCCAGATCATCGACGAGCTGTGGCGGCGCTCCCGGGTGCTGGAGGCCATGCAGGAGTCCGGGAACTTCAAGGACATCCTCGCCGTATCGGCATTCTGCCAGCGCTACAGCCGCGACCCGCGCGAGGCGATGCGCGAGATCAAGCTCAACTACGAGGACGCCCACCACCGCCGCCGTTCCTAATTAGTCCATGGTCCATAGGCCGTCAGTACGTGAAGGTGGAAGGTGGAGGGTGGAAGGTAGAAGATGGAAGGTGGGTGATAGAAGGTGGAACGAAATGGTCGTTTTGCTTTTTCTACCTTCTACCTTCCATCTTCTCGCGAACACCCCCGTTCCAGCCTCCAGCCTCCGGCCTGCACCTCTTTCTCTGCGCCTCTGTGGTGTCGTCCTGACTCTTTCGTCCTTTGTGCTTCTGGGCTATCCCGCGCTACGCGTTTCGCGTTGCGCGGTCGGTGAGCTGCCAGAAGAGGAACGCCATCTGGTCCGCCAGCTCCTCGTCCCGCTGGAGTTTGGTTGAGCCCATCCCGTGTCCCGCCGAGAACTCGACGCGCAAGAGCACCGGGTTGCCTGACCGGCTCGCCCGCTGGAGCCGGGCGGCCATCTTCATTCCCTGCCAGGGCGCGACTCTGGGGTCGTTCACGCCGGTCGTAATCAGTACGGCGGGGTAGGCGGCGCCATTGGAGACCTGATCGTAGGCGTCGATCGCCCGGAGCGTCCGGAAGCCGTCGCGGGTCGTGACGGTCCCGAATTCCGGGATGTTCGCCGGCCCGGATTCCATCAGCTCGCTCCGCAGGGCGTTCGTATCCGCCACGCGCAGGATGACGGCCCCCCAGAGCTCCGGCCGCTTGACGAGCGCACCTCCGGCGGTGATGCCGCCCGCGCTCGTGCCGGAGGCGGCGAGCCGGCCCGGCCTGGTGTAGCCTTTCGCGATCAGGTGCTCCGCGCACGCGAGGAAGTCCTCCACGGTGCGAAGCTTGTTCGGGCCTCGACCGGCGTCATGCCACTCCTGCCCGTACTCTCCGCCGCCGCGCACGTGCGCGACCGCGTAGATGCCGCCCCGTTCGTACCAGGCCAGCATGGCCGGTGAGAAGGCGGGGTCCAGGCTGATGCCGTACGACCCGTAGCCGGTGATCAGGGTGGGGTTCGACCCGTCGCGGGCCAAGCCCGTACGGTGGATGATCGAGAGGGGGATCATCGCGCCGTCGGCGGCCCGCACCCGGACTTCGTGCGCCTCGACGTCGCGCGGCTCCACGGGCGAGGGCGGACGCCAGCCCGTGTCCTCGAGCGCATCGGCGTCGGCGTCGTAGCGAAAGACCCGCGGGGAAACCGTCCAGGACGTCAGCTGAAACAGCGTCTCCGCCGCGCCCTCTTCGCCGCCCCATTCCAGGATGGCGCCGTCGAAGGGAAGCGACACGGGTTTGATCTGGCCTCCGGAGAGCTCCACGCGGCGCAGACGTCCGAGGCCGCCCTCGAGGTCCTGAATCAGCAGGTGCGAGCCCGCCACGCGGATCGCCCGGATGACGCGCTCGCCCGGCGGCACGATCACCCGGGGCGATCCCGGCCCGGACGCGTCCAGCCGGACGGCCTGCACCTGGTAGCGGGGCGCGCCGCGGTGCGTCTGCAGAAACGCCGTGTCGCCGTTGAGCGCCAGGCCTACGACGCCGTCGTCGACGTCCGCGATTTTCCGCCAGGGGATCCGTTCGGCCGCTCCGGCGAGCGACTCGCGCGGCGCGGCGTACACCGTCAGTTCGTTCTGCACCCCGTGCACGATGAGCCCGAGCATCCAGGGGCTGATCGCGGAGCAGGCGAGCATGGGGAAATCGCTCCGGGCGATCTCGACGCCCGGATGGGCGCCCCGGGCGAACACGACCGGGTCCTGCTCCGGATCGCCGCCAAGCCGGTGCAGGTGCGTGCGGCCGTCCAGATACTTGTCGGTTGGGGGAGAGCCGGCGGGGCGCTCCGGAAACCGGAAATACGTGAACGATCGGTGGTCAGGCAGCCAGGACACGCCCCCCCATTGCGTGCGCGTGATGGCCACGTCCAGCGCCTCGCCCGTGTCGGACTCGACCACGTGCAGCACGCTGTCCTCGGAGCCGCCCGGCGAAATGCCATACGCGACGTGACGGCCGTCGTCCGCCGCGCTGAACCAGTCGATCGAGACGTGCTCCGGACCGTTCTCGAGGTTGGGATCGATGAGCGTCCGCTCGGGCGCGCGGGCCTCGGGCCGCATCACCAGCTTCGGCGTGCGCTCGCCGGGATCGCGCCTGAGGGAGAAGACGCGGCCGCCCGCAACCTGGAAGTTGCCGAGCGTCGGGCTCGCGTCGCCCAGCTCCGCGATGCGCGCAAGCAGCCCGCGCCGCGCGGGCAGCGCATCCAGCACGCGACGGGCGTAGGCCGCCTGCGCCTTCAGCCACTCCTGCGCGGCCGCGCTCTTCCAGTCCTCCATCCACCGGAACGGATCGGTGACCGGCACGCCGAAGTGCGTGTCGGTCACGGGGACCTCGCGCGCCGGCGGAGGGCCGGCGGGCTCGCGAGACGATGTGGAGCGCGTTGAGGGTGTCGGCATCAGCGTCGTCTTCCTCACCTCGAGACGCGGTACCTTACCATAATTTCGTCTGTTCCGTCAGTTCCGTCTATTCCGTCTGTCCGTCAACGCTGGGGCATGGGGCGAGGCGCGGCGTGGGTGCGGCGTGAGGATAACCATGAGTAGCTAGAAGGTAGAAGGTGGATGATGGAAGATGGAACAAGAACACGTGAGTATTGTTTTTTCTACCTTCTACCTTCTACCTTCTACCTTCTACCTTCTACCCTCCATCTTCCACCTTCCACCTCCATCTTCAATCTTCCATCCTCCACCCTCACGTACTGACGGGCGATGGACTATGGACTGCGTCTGTGGGCGGTGGTCTGTGGACTGTGGATTTCGTCGATGGACGACCAACGATGGACGCACATCGTGGATGGTGGTCGATAGACTGAGAATAAACGAAGCGCCCCGCGGAGATAACTCCGCGGAGCGCTCAGTTTACGAAAGGAAGACGCGCTTCAGCGCCTCCGTGATCTCTTGTGCGCTTTCTTCACGTGCTTGCGCTTCAACGCGCGGCGTCGCTTGACCATGCGGTCGCCCCCCTCCTTTCCGCCTGTTGTGCAGGCCATACTAACTGTAACTGTACCTGATTCCGTGCGCTGACAGCAAGCGGACACGCCACTTTACGCTGCTCCGGAGCACGGGGCGAGGGGGGCCAAGTGCGGAGTGTGGATGACCATGAGAAGCTAGAAGGTGGAAGATGGAAGGTGGAACGAGAACACGTGAGCATTGCTTTTTCTACCTTCTACCTTCTACCTTCTACCTTCTACCTTCTACCTTCTACCTTCTACCTTCTACCTTCTACCTTCCATCTTCTATCTTCCAGCTCCACCTTCCACCTTCTATCTTCTACCTTCTCATGGTCATCCTCACGCCGCACCCACGCCGCCCCCCGCTCCATTTTGCTATACTGCTTACCATGACCGAACCCCGAACCGATTCCTCGCCTACGCTGCTCCCGCTCTCCGGCCATTTGGGCGAGCTGCGCCGCCGGCTGATCATCGTCCTGACGTGGTTCGCCGTCGTCTCGGGCTTCGCGTTCACGCACGTGGAGCGGATCCTCGAATGGCTGCAGCGGCCCGCGCCGGCGTACCTGGGCCACTTCGCGTATTTCAGCCCGACGGAAGCCTTGTTCGCTTACATCAAGGTGTCGGTGCTGGCGGGTCTCGTCTGCACGGTGCCGGTGGCGCTGGCGCAGCTCTGGGGCTTCGTGCGCAGCGGCCTGACGGCGCGCGAGCGCTCCTGGGGGCGCGCCTTCGTGGGATGGGGCACCGCGCTCTTTGTGGCGGGCGTGTCGTTCGCCTACTGGGTGTTGCTGCCGATGTCGCTGCGGTTCCTGATGGGGATCGGCCGGGCGCAGCTGGAGCCTGTGATTTCCATCGAGCGGTATCTGTCGTTCGTGATGACGCTGATCGTCTGGTGCGGGTTCGTGTTCGAGCTGCCGGTCGTCCTGTTCATCCTCGCCAAGGCCAATATCGTGACCGCCGAATGGCTCAGGCAGCAGCGGCCGTACGCGTTCCTGGTGCTGGTGATCCTCGCCGCCGTCATCACGCCCACCACCGACGTCGTCAACCTCACGCTCATGACCCTGCCGCTCGTGGGGCTGTATGAACTGTCCATCCTCGTCACCCGAATCGCCTTACCGCGGCAGCCAGAGACCAGCGACCAGCAACCAAAGCAGGGCGTGACAGGTGAGAAGTGACACGTGACACCGAAGCAACAAGCGACCAGCAACCAGGCTCACGACCGAAAAGGTCTGACGCTCGAAGCTGGACGCTTGACGCTGGAACAAGCGCTGTCTCGGCTGATCATTCGAGCTTCCAGTTTCCAGCATCCAGCCTCCGACCAGTGAACGCCACGATACAGGGTACACGATGAAGGCCCTCGCCCCCCGCCCCATCCATCCTCCAGCCTCCAGCTTCCAGTTTCCCGCTGTGTGATGTCCGCTCCCGTTCCAGCTTCCGGCCGGTCATGGATGGCCTCTCCGGAAATTCCACGCTACGGCCAGCCATGCCGCGGCGGCGCCGAGGCACCAGAGGACTCCGAGCGGTCGCGATCCCACCATGAGCTCGAGCGGCCCGATGATGGTCGCGCCGAGGCCCGCCGTCGCGATCGCCCACTGGAGGAAGTGCCGGCCCCAGGGCTCGCCGGGGGCTCCCGCGGACACGTGGCCCCACCATCCCGGCGGCCGCACTGCGTGGTAGAACGTCTTGAGCGTGCCGCGTTCGACCGGCGGCGTGCAGAGCGTGACCGGCACCCACACGAGCGCCGTCACCCCCACCATGAAGGCCAGCTCCACCAGAGATCCTGACGGCCACCCGAGCCACGCAAGCGCGGCCGGACGCATCAGCAGGGCCGGCAGACTGGCGCACATCGCGCTGATCTCGCTCCACGCGTTGACCCGCCACCAAAACCAGCGCAGCAAATAGACGGGACCGATGCCCGCCGTGAGATTCAGGACGATGGTGAAGGATTCGCCGATGCTCCGCGTCTGCCAGGCGACCGCCATCGCGCCGGCGGCGAGCAGCCACGGCAGGCCCCGCGCGACGCGCAGATAATGGCGCTCGGACGCTCCGGGGCGCAGGAAGCGCTTGTAGCCGTCATGCAAGAGGTACGACGCGCCCCAGTTAAGCTGCGTGCTCAGCGTGGACAGGAAGGCCGCGAAGAACGACGCGACCAGCATCCCCCGCAGCCCCAGCGGCAACAGCTGGGTGATCAGCCTCGGATAGGCGCGCTCGTGATCGACGAACGCCGCGCCGCCGGCCTCGCCGAGGAGCTCCGCGTCCTGAATGAGCACGAGCGACGCCAGCGCCGTCAGAATCCACGGCCAGGATCGCAGGCAGTAGTGCGCCAGGTTGAACCACAGCACCGACAGCATCGCCTGGCGCTCGTTCCGGCAGGACACCATGCGCTGGACCACGATGCCGCCGCCGTCGGTGTTCTTCCACGCCCACCATTGAATCAGCAGGAGCCCTGCAAACCAACCCGCGGGCGAGTCGAGCCATCCGCCGCCCGCCGCGCCGGGAGGCGGAATCACGTCGAGCCGCCCCGTGTCCGCCAGCGCCCCGCTGAGCCCGGCCAGGCCCCCCGCCGCGCGGACGGCGTACACGGCGAGCACCACCGCGCCGATCATCGCCCAGACGAATTGGAACGCGTCGGTCAGCACGACGCCCCACAGGCCCGCGAGCGACGTGTACGTCGTTCCCAGGAGCACGCACGCGACGATCGCCCACTCGCGGGGCCAGCCGGTCGTCTCCTGCAGCACCTTCGTCATGCCCGTGACGACCCAGACGCCCATGACGTAGCAGTTGTACACGAGGCCCCAGTAGATCGCCTTGAACCCGCGCAGGAACGCCGCCGCGCGTCCGCTATAGCGGCGCTCGACCAGCTCCACTTCCGTCATGACGCCTGCGCGTTTCCACAGCCGGGCGAAGACGAACACGGCCAGCATCGTGCTGATGCCGAGCACCCAGACCTCCCAGACGCCCCAGATGCCGCGGCGGCGCACCATACCGGTGATCAACAGGGGCGTGTCAGAGGAAAAGGCCGTCGCGGCCATGGAGGTGCCGGCGAGCCACCAGCCGAGCCGCCGGCCGGAAACGAAATACGCCTCGAGGCTGTTGCCGGCGCGCCCGCGCGCCAGGAGGCCGATGGCCAGGCTGATCGCGCAGAACCCGCCGACAATCGCCCAGTCAATCGCGTGCATCGTCACCCGTCATTAAGGGGGTGGGGATTACCATGAGAAGATGGAGGGGAGAAGGTGGAAGGTAGAAAAAACAATACTCACGTGTTCTTGTTCCATCTTCCATCATCCACCTTCTACCTTCTAGCTACTCATGGTTATCCTCACGCCGCACCCACACCGCGCCCCTCGCCCCTCGCCCCGAATGACGCATGGCGGCCGGGAGTCACGCTCCCCAGCACGCACGCTCGCCTCGCTCCCGTCGTGCGGGGCAGATGATTGACGTCCCTCTGCAGCGCGCGCAACGCGAGCAGCGCGAACGCCGCGGGCTCTTTCGCCTGCGCGGGGATCCCATAGGCGTCGATGGGCCGCACGGCGGCCGGCGCGAGCATGGCCCCGAGGTGCGCCATCAGCGCGCGGTTGCGGACCCCGCCGCCGCTCACGATCACCTCCTCGGGATACGGCCGCAGGAAACGGCGATAACTGTCGGCGATGCTGAGCGCGGTGAAGCAGGTGAGCGTCGCGAGCAGATCGGGCAGCGCGCGAGGCAGCGGCCGGGCCCGGCTCAGAAAGGCGTCGTTGAACAGCTCCCGCCCGGTCGATTTCGGCGGCCGCCTCCGGAAATACGGATGCGCCGCGAGGCGCCGGACCGCGCGCGCATCGATCGCGCCTTGAGCGGCGAGCGTGCCGCTCAGGTCGCAGCGCATCCGGCCCCGGGTGGCTCGCTGCACGGCCAAATCCAGGAGGCAGTTGCCCGGGCCCGTGTCGAACGCGAGCGTCCGGATCCCCCCGCCGACCAGCGTCACGTTCGCGATTCCGCCGAGGTTCTGCAGCGCGCGGACACGCCCGCCGCCGAACACGGCCTCGTCGAACCAGGGCACAAGCGGCGCCCCCTCGCCTCCCGCGGCCATGTCGCGCGCGCGAAAGTCGCCGGCCACGTCGATGCCGGTGCGCTCGGCGATGACCGCCGCCGCGCCGAGCTGCAGGGTCGACGGCGAGCCGTCGCGCGGCCCATGATACACGGTGTGGCCGTGCGATCCGATGACGGCGACGCGGGAAGGGCGGACCCTCGCGCGGCGTAGGAGCGTCACGGCGGCGGCCGCGAAGCGCTCGCCCAGCTCCATGTGGAGCGCGGAGAGAGCCGGCGCGGTCAGCCGCGCCGCGTTGCGCAGGCGCTCGGCGAACGCCCGCGGATACGGGTCGGTCCGGTGCGCCAGGACACGGACCCGTCGTCCCCGGATGTCCGCCAGCGCCGCCGAGACCCCGTCGCAGGACGTGCCCGACATGAGCCCGATCGCGAGCGGCATGCTCACGTGTCCAGGGCGCGCCGGAGCGAGCCGCGCGCGAGGGCAATGCGGCGGCCGGCCTCGGCCGCCGTCACCCCGAGCCTGAGCATCACGACGGCCGGTTTCACGCCCCCGCGGGTCTGCCGCAGCGCGCGCCCGGCGCGGGCTCTTGAGCAGCCGGTCAGCGTCCGGACGATGTCGAGCGCCCGGGCCCTGAGCTTCCGCGACGCCGGCCGGACGTCCACCATCAGGTGGCCGTAGGTCTTCCCGAGCCGCACCATCGCGCCGAGCGTGAGCATGTTGAGCGCGAGCTTGGTCGCGGTGCCCGCCTTCAGCCTCGTCGAGCCCGTCAGCAGTTCCGGGCCGACTGCAAGCGGAATCCTGACGGTGCAGGGGATGCGGGCCTTGGGGTGGCAGGTCAACAGGATGGTGGCGCAGCCGGCCCGAGCGGCGGCCCGTAGTCCCGCGTCCACGAACGGCGTCACGCCGCTGGCGGCGATGCCGACCACGACGTCGCCGCGCTTCGCCGTTCGCCGGACGCGCCGCGCGGCCTCCTCGCGCCGGTCCTCGGTCCCCTCCCGCGAGCGGAACACGGCGCCGCGTCCGCCGGCGATGAGGGCGCGGACCTGATCCGGGCGCGTGCCGAAGGTCGGCGGGCACTCCGCGGCTTCGAGCACGCCGAGCCGGCCGCTGGTGCCGGCTCCGAGGAAGAGCAGGCGCCCTCCGCGCGCCAGCGTGTCGCTGATGAGCCGGACGGCCCGTTCGACCGCCGCGAGCTGCCGGCCGACCGCGCGGACCGCGCGCAGGTCCTGCTCATGCATCAACCGAAGCAGACGGCGCGGGGGGAGCGAGTCGAGGCGCCGGCTGGCGGAAAGGGGTTGCTCCGTCGGGAGACGGTTGTAGCGTACGGCGCGGCCCATGACTGTATCACGATAGCATGGTGCGTTTCCATCAGCAACCAGAGACCAGCAACCAGTAACCAGATAGCAACAAGCGACAAGCAACAAGCCACAAAGGACCGGCTACCTCGTTTGGGACAGGGGATACGGGACAAGGAACGTGTGCGCGAGGACGCAGGTGTGGGACATAGGACGTGGGACATGTCCCCGATCTTCAGATGATTTGAGGTTGCTCTGACTTGTCCCCTGTCCCAACGCTCGGTACACGGAATTCTGCGTTCCGCTGTAGAATGGGGCCATGAGCGATGAGCTCCCGGTCGGCACGCACCTGGTCATCGGGCTGCCGGGGCCCCAGGTGACGGATGAGGCGGCGGCGCACCTTCAGGCGGTGCGTCCCGGCGGCGTCATCCTCTTCGAGCGCAACTATCGCGATCCCGAACAGCTCGCCGCGCTGACCGCGGCCCTGGCGGACGTCCTGGATCCTCCGCCGCTCGTGATGGTGGACCACGAGGGCGGGCGGGTGGTGCGGTTCCGGCACGGCGTCACGCAGTTCCCCTCCGCGCGGGAGATGAGCTTGGCCGGTCCCGAGGCGCTCGAGCGCCAGGGCCGCACCGAAGCCGGGGAGTTGCGGCGGCTCGGCATCCACGTCAACCTGGCGCCCTGCGTCGACGTGGCGGTCGAGGGAGCCGATCCCGTGATCGGGGATCGCGCCTACGGGACCGATCCGGACACGGTCAGCCGGCATGCCGCCGCCAGGATTCGCGGCCTGCAGGACGGCGGGGTCGCAGCCTGCGCGAAGCATTTTCCAGGATTGGGCGCCGTGTCCCGGGATCCGCACCTGCTGCGCTCCGCCATCGCGCTGGATTGGGACGTCATGCGCGCCGTGCATGTGGCGCCGTTTCAGGCGGCGATCCGGGCGGGGGTGGCGTGCGTCATGTCGTCCCACGTGTGTTATCCCGGGCTGGCCGATCCCGAAGAGAGCATGCCGGATGAGCCCGCGACGTATTCCTCCCGGCTCATCAGGGACCTGCTCAAGAAGGAGTTGGGTTTTTCGGGGCTGGTCTTGACGGACGATTTGGAAATGGGCGCCGTCCGCGGGCCGGACGGGGTGGGGGTCGCGGCCGTGCGCGCCGCCGCCGCCGGCCACGATCTGCTGTTGGTCTGCGGCGATGCGGAGGGGCACCGGGAAGCGCTTTCCGCGCTGCGGGGGGCGTACGCCAGCGGGGTGCTGGTTGAGGCCGAGTGCCGGGCGCTGGCCCGCCGGGTGGCGGCGCTGAGAGATCGCGAAAAATTGCCCCGCGCTCTTGATGGCTCCTCGCGGGATATGGTAGGGTTGGAGTGCAAGCGGGAGCCGATAAAGGCACACCTCCGTCGGGGGCCCGGCGGGTCACGCCGCAAGGCGGGACGTCGAAAGGCGGGGTCGCAAAGCTGACGAACCTACGTCGCGACGCCCGGGCAAGCGCTGGAGAAGCGCACGGGGAAACCCGTACAGGTGCTTGAGCGGGACGATACGGTTGCGTAGCTGCCGAAGCTTCTGAGGGCGCTTTGGCGCCTTATCGGCCCTCCCAGCTTTATCCGTCCATCATTCTCTGAGCGAAGCGGCACCAGGGTCATTGTCTATGCGGGGACTGCCGGAGGCGGCGGTCCCCGCTTCGTTGTGCCTGGTGCCGAGCGCGGCGCTATGACGTAGCGGCCAGGACGGGGCGAGGGGCGTGTCCTTCGACTTCGCTCAGGACTCCGCTCACGTCGTTCGCTCCGGGGCACGCCGTGGGGATGGCCATGAGAAGATAGAAGGTGGAAGATGGAGGATAGAGGGTAGAAGATGGAATGTGGAAGGTGGAGGGTAACAGATAGACAGTAGAGGGTGGAAGGTAGAAGATGGAAAGTGGAAGGTAGAAGATGGAAGATGGAGGGTAGAAGGTAGATGTAATGTTTCAGGACATCGTTGACACTCGGTCAGTACAATGACCGCACGGAGGTGTCAGCGATGGAGTCATCCCGGATTCCCTTGGCCATGAAGCTGCGGAGCATCGAACTGTTGGAACAGGGCCA
>Ga0214471_10000472_pt1 | contig 34601 bp, 26 predicted proteins | sample RVTome_5_FD_207665 | JGI IMG/M metagenome (GOLD analysis project Ga0214471, IMG submission 207665) | Soil microbial communities from uranium-contaminated site in the Upper Colorado River Basin, Wyoming, United States - RVT142D155 | ecosystem: Environmental > Terrestrial > Soil > Contaminated >... | reverse complement strand
CAAGGCTGGCAACCGCACCCAAGCCGGCGACGCCACCTTCACGTACAACCAGCGAAATCAACTCACCGCAAGCCCCGACGGCACGCACGTGTGGACGCCACGCGGAACCATCGACAGCATCGGATCGGCCACCTACACGTTCGACGGCCTCGCACGACTCACGAATCGCGGCGCCACGACTTTCACCTACGACAGCCTCGACCGGATTGCGACCCGCAATGCCAGCAGCACATTCCTCTACAACGCCACCAGCAATGATCCGATCCGCGACGACACCGCCACCTACACCCAGACGCCCGCAGGACGCATGCTCTCCGTCACTCAAGCAGGCGTCTCCACACTCGCGTTACTCGATCGACACACCGACCTCACCGCACTCATCACGCCCGCAGGCGACCTCAACGCGACCGCCGTGTACGATCCATACGGCGTCACACTCGCAGCGACGGGAACACTCCCCGCCGCCGGCTACCAGAGCGACTACACAGCCGACGGTGAGGTCTGGATGGGCGCCCGCTGGTACGCACCCTCAGACGCTACGTTCCGCAGCCGCGACACCTACAACGGCGAACTCCGCACACCCGTCAGCCTCAACCGCTACACGTACGCAAACAACAACCCCCTCACGTATTTCGATCCCGACGGCCACCGGGCAGTGTCGAACGATTGGAACGACCGTACCGACCGGCAAGCGGCCGCTTCCACATCAAGAATCGCCGCCCGCCAACGCTACCTCGCAAGCCAAGGAATTCCGTCCAACTACGACTCCTGGACCCTCCACAAGAAGAAAACATTCCACGCTACCCGGCAAGGATCCGCGTTCCTACGTGACCATCGCAATCCGGGAAGCGGCGGCACCTCCACGCTCAGGCAACTCTTCACCCGAGAAACCTTACGAGACGCAGATCGCGCCGCAGGCAACGCGATCCATCGCATCCCCGTCATCAGCCAACTCTTCGACGCCACCGACGCCATCCGCCAAGGACAATTCGACAAGACGATCACCGCCATCAACGAACTCAACCCAATCGAACAATTCCGCCTGGCAGTCCAAGCGTGCGGAGACGCCTCCGGACGAGGAGACACCACCGGCGTCATCACCAACTGCGGCATCGCCACCATCGACGCCGCACTCATCGCCGCAGGCGGCGCCAAGATCGCAGCCCAACGCCCCGGAATTGGAGCCCCAAACACAGCACGCTCGCTCAATCTTCCATTCCGTGACGCCAGCCTGAGGTCGCAGGTCGACGACGTCGTCCGCCACTTTGATGAGTTCGGCAGGCCACCTACGGGCGTCGCTCAGGGCGGCTTGAAGAACTATCCAAACGGCACCTACGGAGGTCAGGGGCTTCCCAAACAGTCGCTCGGCTACTACACCGAAAGCGACGTCTGGCTGTCCGGCGGCGGCATCAAACGCGGCGCTGAGCGCCTCGTCTTCGGCCGCGGCGGCGAGGTGTACTACACGCCGACCCACTACGACGACTTCGTTCGGATCCGCTGATGCCGAGGGATTGGATCGCCGTCCCCGACGTAGTGCCGTGGCTGAACTCGCCGCCATACTTCGTCGCGCCAGCGGACCTCTCTCGCCTTCGGTCTGAACTGCGAGCCGCGGGGTTCAAGGTCTTCGAGGCCGATGCGGACCATTGCACCGACGAGCGAAGTCTCCTTGTCGCGCTGGGTGATGCTCTGCCGTTCCCGGACTACTACGGCGCGAACTGGGCTGCCTTCGACGACTGCATTGGCGATCTTCTCCGTGAGGGGGTTGGTCCCACCGCGCTGATCGTCATGGGGGTGGACGCCCTGCTGGGAGCGGACATACACGCCTTCGTGCGAAGTGTCCACCTGCTCTCCGACGTAGTGACCGATGTTGAGCGGGCGAACTCGGACGACTTCCAGTTCGAGGTCTTCTTCGTAGGCGAGCTTACGTTCGAGAACGACGAGTCATGACGGCGCGATGGCGATGGCTCCCTGTCGTCAGCGCCGCAGTCATCGCATGCGCGGGCGTCAGGTCGCCTGTCGCGAGGGCACTGACTACGACCTTCGGCGCCTTCAACCCTTCGGGTACGACTCGCACCATCTTCAAGCCGGATCCCTCAGTCCACGGGTTCGCGAGCAACTGGGATTACTGGCTCTCCCAGCCAGGGTATGCGCCATGAGCGACCTTTACCTCTGCCCCGTGTGCGGGTACGACAGGCTGAGCGAACCGCCGTGGAACAACGAGTCTGCTTCAGATGAAATCTGTCCGTCGTGTGGAACGCACTTCGGTTACGACGACGCCGCTGGCGGGCAGGCGGACCACAGGCAGGCGCGGCACCGCGAGCTTCGGAGCCGATGGATCGCTCGCGGGATGCCATGGCACAACGCTGATATCGAACCGCCTGCAGATGGCTGGGATCCAAAAGCTCAGCTGAAGGTCTTCGATGAGTGAGTGTGCGGACCCGGAGGCAGGTCTCCTCAAGAGGGTGAATTAGCGATGGATCGCGTATCCCTCAAGGCCCTTCTGGATCGGGAGCAAATCGACCCCGCGGCGTACTCGCTCGAGGGAGGTCAGCGGGACGAGACGTATTGTCTGGAGGCGACTTCCGAAGGATGGGCGGTCTACTACTCAGAGCGCGGCCTTCGATCAGGCGAACAGACCTTCGCTTCTGAAGACGATGCCTGTCGGCATCTACTCGACTTGCTTCTCCGGGATCCGAGTACGCGTCGACGATGACAGGGGTGCGGGCACGACACTTTCACATCCGACGCGTCTACGACGACAACTACGGCGTGTACGGCGCACGCAAAGTCTGGAAGCATCTGCTCCGCGAGAAGATCGCGTGCGCTCGCTGCACCGTCGAACGGCTCATGCGCCACGGCCTGGTCGGCGTTCGACGCGGTCGCAAATGCAAGACGACGAAGGCGGATCCGAACGCGGAAATGCCCTTTGTGCGGGCCCCCATATAACTAGTAGTCGTCGGGGCAGGTGCTGGGCCATGCCCCCGATTCGGAGTAGGACAGGGCCGACCAGTCCAGCGTGGCCGGCAGCGCCTTGGCTGCGCCGCCGCGGAAAGACCCGTGACGCTTCTTGAACACGACGTAGCCGGTCGCGTTGCCGTCGGCTTGCATCACCGCGGCTTCTTGAATGGCGAACGTACCGAAGCATCCCGCGATCGCCCACGTCTCGTTGCGACCGATGGGACGCGGTCCGTTCTCGTCGGCCGCGATGGTGAGATCCACGTAGACGCGTCCGAAGTCGAACTCGGTCGGCATTCCGATCGCCCGTGGGAACTCGGGACCAAACCGGTCGTAGGGAGACCGGAATTCGCCTTTGATGTGGGCCGTGCGAAGGAGCGGGTCGATCTCGGCCTCCAGTTCGCCGCCGCACAGTCCCAGCCCGAATCCTCGCCCCGACAGGATCAGGCAGGCGAAGGTGTAGCTGCCGGGAACGAGATACTCGGGTTCGATCCACGTCGGGTCGGGCTCGGACGGCATCGAGTCGGTCACTTCCGTCGCGACGACGCGCAGGCGCGCCTTCGCGTTCTTTGCCGAGACCGAAACCTGGCGAACCTGGCTCGAGGTATTGCACGATTCGACCGCGGCCGGGCCGGCGAAGAGTCCGGCGCACTTGATGACGAACCACATCGGGCCGCCGCTCGCTCGCTCCTCGGCGCACGGCATCTCGAGCTTGGCGAAGCCGCCGGCGCCGGCACCCTCGCCGAGCATGCCCGGCGAGCCGGCCGCGTTCAACCTGGTCCGGCCGATGCGCACCGAACCGGAACCTTCGCCGCCGCGCTGAAGCGTCCCGCCTCCCGTCCCGAGGGTGCCGTCCATGCAGCCGCCCGCGACGAGCGCGCCCCAGCCCGGATAGGCGGAGACGTCCCCGTCGGCGTCGATCGTGACGTCGACGACGATGACGCCGAACCGCCGGTCGCGAACCGTTCCCGTGATCGTCGCCGTCTCGAGCAGCGGGTCGACGATCACGTCGAGGGCCAGACCGCACGTCTCGGAATAGGCGCGGCGGGTTTCGATCAACACGCAGCCGCCGGTCGTTCGGGTGGTCCCGCTCGGCAGCGATGGGCCGAATCCTTCGAAGGCGTAGATCCCGACGGCATAGCCGCGGCCGACGACGTAGGCGGTCGCGTGCCGATAGTTCGAAACGCCCGAGCACAGGTACGCGGGACCGTCTTCGGACAGGGCGCAGGGGTCGTCGGTGTCGGCCGCCCACCCGCCGGCATCCGCGGCGCCGGGCACGAGCAGCCCGGCAAGCAGCGTCAGAGGAAGCAGGAGTCGCAGCGTTCGGCCGGTCACGGGAGCCCCCCTTGGCGGCCGCGGCGCGGCCATGCCGAAACAATTCTGCCATTTCGTGCCGATTCCTGCCAGTTTCCCGAATCCCCGTCTCGGGAGTTAGGCGCCGGGGGCTTCCGAGGCGTGGTCGGGAAGCGCTTCGAGCCAGCCGAGCGCCGTCCGCGCGAACAGATCACCGTGCTCCATCATCGCGATGTGACCCGACTCGTCGAACACCTCAAGCGTCCAGCCGGGCTTGATCCGGACCAAGTCCCGCGACGCGGCCACCGGGACGAGCCGGTCGTGGCGGCCGTGCACGATCAGCCCGGGCGCGCCGATCGCATCCACCATCTGCCGGAATCGCGCGCGGCGCGACACGATCGAAACCAGGGAACGCGCGGCCTGCAAATAGGCGGCCGGTGCCCACGGCTGGGTCGAGCGCCACCGGGCGATGCCGAGCAGCTCGTCCACGAGCGGTTGCGGCACACGCGAAGGATCGACTGCGCAGACCCGAAGCGTTTCGCGGACGAGTCCTTCCGGACCGAGGCGGCGGGTGCGGCGCGCGACGAGCCGCTCGCCGGCGAAGGGGACCGAGTAGGCCGCGAACGTCGCGATGATGAGCGGATCGCCGATGGTGCCGGGCGGTCTGGGCGCTGCCGGCGAGACGAGGACGAGTGAGGTCACCGTCTGCGGCGCGAGCGAGGCTTGCATCAGCGACAGCAGGCCGCCCATCGAGTTTCCCATCAACGTGACCGGCGCGCCGGCGATTTCGGTGATGAACCGATGAAGGATTCTGCGGTTGTCGTCGACCGAGCTGCTCCGGCCGTGCGGCGCCGTCCGCCCGAAGCCGGGAAGATCCGGCGCCAGAACCCGGCCGACCGACGTCAGCGCGGGCGCCGCGGCCATCCAGTTCGCATGGTTGCCGCCGAGTCCGTGGACGAGCACGATCGGCGGTCCATCGCCGCCGAAATCGGCGTAGGCGAGCGGACCGTCGAGGTCGGCTTCGAGCATTCGCACGACGCGAACGGTACACGCTGCCGGCACGCGATGCCGCGAGGATGCAAGCGAGGAGGACGAAACCGGTCGCTGCCCGTTTCTCGCCGCTATTCCTCGCATCGAAATGGGAACAATGGGCGGTCCGTTTCGTTCAAGCCACCGGGACGGGCGGCCGACGTTTCATGCGAGGAGGATCAGACTTGCCGACGATTGGTCGTTCACCGCGGTCTTTTCGCAGGATGCGCTCGAGTGTGGTTGCCGCCGCGGTGGTCGCCCAGATTGTCTTGCTTCCCGCGCCGGGCGCCGTTGCCGCCGAACGGCCCGCGGTGGTGCGTCACGTCCATACCGATCCGGCCGGCGCGATCCCGAACGTGCCCCGTCCCGTGCGCGCAGCCTCGACCGGCGACGGGGTGTCGGCCGCGGGTGCCGCGCCGGCGTGCTCGGACTCGCACAGCCGCGGCTATCAGCTTCTGTACGTGTATCCGTCCGATGTGACCTCGAGGCTCGCCTCGCTTCAGGACGGCTTCCTTGCCGATGCGGCCGCGTCGCAGGATCGAGTTGCCGCCGAGTCGTCGCCTTCCCCGAAGCGCCCCCGCTTCTTCTGCGGGATCGCCTCGGTCCAGACGGGTTACCCGTCCGCCGTCTACACGCTCGATCCGCTGCCGCAGATCATGGACGACCTGGCGGTCGCCGGCCACGACCGTACCGATCGCAAGTATGTGGTCTGGTGGGACGGGCCGAACCATCCGAACGCGTGCGGCGAAGGAACCTTCTCTGCCGACGACCGCTTCTCGTCCGCGCAGAACTGGAACAACACCGGCCCCGACTATGCGGTCGTCTACAAGCCGCCGGGTGGCGGGCCGACCTTCTGCGGATGGTCGACCGTCCTGCATGAGATCGGCCACACGCTGGGTTCGATCATGCAGTCGGCGCCGCACTCGACGCCGAACTGGCATTGCCGTGACGAAAACGACATCATGTGCTACGTCGACGGTCCGGGTGTCACGATGATCTCGCCCGAGCCGTGCCCCGGCACCTTCGTGCACTTCGACTGCAACGGCGATGACTACTTCAGCGCCGCACCCGCCGCCGGCTCGTACCTGACCACCCACTGGAACACCTATAACTCGTCGTGGCTCGAAGCGACGACGCTGCCGCCGCCGGATACCGCGATCACCGCCGGCCCGTCGGGATCGGGCAACGGAACCTCGGCATCGTTCAGCTTCACCTCGACGGTCGCCGGATCGACGTTTACGTGCTCGCTGGACGGCGGCGCCGGATCGGCCTGTACATCGCCGAAGAACTACTCCGGGCTGCCCGGCGGCTCGCACACGTTCAGCGTCTTCGCGACCGCGTCGGGCGTGTCCGATGCGACGCCCGCGACGCGCACATGGACGGTCGGTTCCGCCGGATCCGGGGTTCCCGATACGACGCTGACCGCCACGCCGGCGTCCCTGACGAACCAGACGACGGCCGTCTTCGAGTTCAACTCCTCGGTTTCCGGCTCGACGTTTTCGTGCACGGTGGACGGCGGCGCGCCGCAGACCTGCTCGTCGCCTGCGTCCTTCCCAGGTCTTGCCGACGGCCTGCACGCGTTCGCGGTGACCGCGAGCGCCGGCGGCCAGAGCGACCCGACGCCGGCCGAGCATTCGTGGACGATCGATACGGTCGCTCCCGTCGTGACGTTGACGGCACCGACCGTCCCGATCCAAGGATCGCGTTCGTTCCGAGTCGAGTGGACCGCCGTCGACGCGAATGCCGTCCCGACGCAACGCATCCTGATGCGATCCGCATCCACGGTGAAGGCGTTCGGCGGATGGTCGGTGTGGCGCGAGCAGTCCTCACCCGGCGCGACCTTCACCGGCGGCGCCGGCTGGACCTATTGCTTCGTGATCGAGGTCTTCGACGCGGCCGGCAACCGCGCCGTCAATGTGGGCCAGAAGTGCAGCGCGATCCCGCTGGACGACCGGTGGACGCCGGCGAACAAGTTCGAGCGTCGCACGGTTTCCGGATTCTTCGACAACACCGGTTCGATCGCCTGGCAGTCCGGCGCGATCATGACGCTGTCGAACATCCGCGCCCGCGAGATCAACATGCGGGTGCAGATGTGCCGGGCGTGCCGCTACATCGACGTGTACTGGAACGGCCAGCGCATCAAGCAGATGTCGCTGTACACGACCGATCCGAGGATGATCATCGTGAACCTGGCGAACTTCGCGTCGCTGCAGACCGGGACGCTGCAACTCTACGTCGTGTCGCCGGTGATCGTGATCGACTCGATCGGCGTGAGCCAGTACTGACACGATCACGAGATCACGCGCCGTGTCCGGCCGCGGAGCCGTCCGAGGAAGCCTCGGCATCCGCTGAATAACCCGGCCCAGGCTCCGATCTGGTCACGAAGATATTCTTCGGTAGCAAAGCAGGAGAAACGCTCCTAGCCCCCGAACGTGGACATTAAGGCGTTGTGCTGTCACGGGCATTGCGTCTGCTGGGTTCGGCTGAGGCGGATCTCTGCCGAGAGGGGGCGGGTTCCCGGGCCGCCCTTGGGGGGGCGCGATGAGTGATCGGCACGGCCGGCTTTCGAGTGCGGTCCATCCTGGGACGCACATATGCCGCGGTCTGGTGTGTGTGTCGTGAAGACACAGCACCCGGCTTGGACTAGCCGGCCTCGCGGGCGGGTCGTGGCAGTCGCGTTCGTGATGCTTGTGGCATCTGTTGGCGTGTCGGTGGTTCGTGCGGAACAGGTCTGCGATACCGATGTTTGTTTCTATGTTCCCGAGCCGCCGCCGCCTCCGAGCTGCCAAAGTTGCATTCCCTCCGGGAATCCCAAGGTCACGATTCAGGGGCTTGTGACCGATGTCCAGGGCTCTCCGCTCAGCGGCGTGGCCGTGTACTGGGCTTATGGTTCGGCGACCAGTTCGGCGACGGGCGCTTTCTCGATCGAGGTTTGGACAAACGCGCCGGTTGACTTGACTGCAGCTCGGGATCGATACGCGCATCAGACGATTACCAACAACGCACCGTCGATTACTTGGTCGCCGCATTTCAAGCTCGAGTATGCGCTAAGAACGTTCTCCCATATCTCGGCCACGAATAGCAATCCGGCTCGTTTCAACAACGATCCGCAGGAGATGATCACCTTCCGCGTGTATACGACCGCGCCGGTGATCGGATCGCAGGTCTATGTGCAGGTCGGGGCCGAGATGCATGCGATGTGGTTCGAGGACTCGTATTCCGATCCGCCGGGCTGGTCCAAGTGGGTCATTTCCTATCTGGTTCCCACGACCACGTCGGATGGCGTGCACGGCTTCAAGGCATGCGCCGTCAGCGGATTGGGTGGCACCTGTGATGCGCCGACCGGCACCCTACTCGGCCACGACGACTCGGGCACCTTCATCGTCGATAGTGCCCCGCCGACGCTGACTGCGGCCGTCCCCGCGCCATTTGCGAACCATCTCGATATGTCCTCGATTTCAGCTCAGTGGTCTGATTCGCTCGCCGGCGTGGAAGCGGCTTCGCTGCAGATCTTGCTCGACGGCCAAGACCTGGCGATCGAATCCTCCGGAGGGCTCGCAACAGCCGGAGGCTTGAACGTCCCGCCCGGGGTTCACAAGCTCGAGCTTCGCGCCGCCGACCTGGCCGGCAACCAGGCCAGCGCCGTTTCGTTCTTCACGGTTATCCAGGTCACCGCCGGTACCGCAACCGCATCGCTGCGTCAGGCCACAGTCGGCGTCAATCCGGAGGGCGCCACGCCAGAGCCTTCGACCGTCACGTTCGCGGCGCCGACAGTCGATGTCTCGGCCTACGAGGAGATCCTGAACGCGACAACCCGCGTCGGCAAGTCGCAGGTCGAACGTGACTTTGAGTTTTCATCGGCCAGCGTCGTGTTCCGCCGCGCCGACGGCGCCTCACAGACCGTCACCGTCGCGATCCCGCAGACCTCGGTCGTCCACGAATTCTATGTGCTGTTTCCATCCGCCGAGCCGCTCAAGACGAGAGCCCCTTCAGCGACGGTGACGTTGCCAAATCTAACCGTTGGGGTTCCCCAAGGATTCGGGGATGTTGGTACCACCGCAACACTTGAGCCAGACGAAGCCGTCTTGAGCCTCCCCCAGTTTCTTGGGGACCCGGTACAGTCGATTTCTTCGCGACCCGAGAAGGCAGCCTTAACGATAACCCTTTGCACGACAGCAACGGACTTCTGCTCGGTCAATGGCGCGGAACACAATCTCGCCGTTGGCATCGATGGAGGCTGGAAGCAGGCCGCCGTGGGAGTCCAGGGACTGCCCGAGCCGGACGAGGTTGCTCGGTGGGATCCCGGCTGCCGGCCACTTCCCGATGTGGTGGGCGAGGATAACGGCGATCCCTGTGGCCAGGAGCCTCAGCCGAGTTCGGGTGCCGCTCCCTACTCATGCCCAAGACTGCCTTTGACTTCCCGTAGCTCGCGATGCGGTCTATCGAATCTTCACCCGGTCAGAACTGAGCCCGACAACGCGGCCCGTTCTTCTGGTGCATCATTGGGTTGCGGTGGCCGAGTCAACGGGTTGGCTCAAGATCTATGCACGGGGCTTCCTGCACCGGCTGACTCCTATGCGGCGTCGATTCATCTAACGCCCTTCGCTTACTCGTTCTCGGGCTGCAAGGTGGAGAGTGGGACCAACTGCCTCAGTGATCTTACGGCATCGCCGCCGCGCACTATTGCCGTATGGTCGCAAGCCCACAGCCGTTCCGGTCAAACATCTTGCCCAGAGGCGGGTGGCGGCACCGTTGCAACGAAGCTGGAACGCATCATCACGACCATTTCGCCGGTAGGTGGTTATGATCCCGATCCCGAGAGCGTGGGCGGAACCGAACAGGTTGATGCCGACGCTTCATCTGATCCGAACGACAAGCTTTGGGCAGGGACGCTTCGGGCCTCCGAATTTGAGATCGTTCATGCCATCAACCAGGATCACGCACCCCTCGTCGGCGCATACGACAAGGCCCGCGATGCGACCATCAGCCGCGATGGACAGACACTCGTCGCTCCGGACGTAGTCTCTGCATGGTGGCCTGCTTCTGCGCTGACGCCGCCTACGGCCGGTGATCTGCAGATGTTCTCGGGAGGCGAATTCGCCTATCAACCTAACTCGACGCCGCTTTTCTCGATCGAGCTGATCGGCGTCTTCACCCTCGCATACCAAGGAGGATGCTGACGTGAGACATAAGAGCTTCGGAATCTCGGCGACGCTGCTACTGGTGATCTCTGCGGGGTTGGCCCGGTCGGAAGACTTCATCGACAGCCTGGCGTGCGTTCCGCCCCTTGTTGACAGCCCGGCTCGCTGCACGTTCAACATCTACGGCTTCGTCACTGACATCAACGGCCTACCGGTGTCCGGCGTCTACGTAGACGACGGAGGGAGCACGGCCATCAGCGATTTCCGCGGCTTTTACGATCTATATCAACTCCAGCCCGGCACAGTCACTTTGGGCTACAGCTATGGAAACTGTGGTGGCAACGAGACGGTGTCTAGCAGCATCGACAGTGCGCTGCTAAACGGGGGAAAGCGCCACGATATCCAACTGCCCTGCCCCCGGAAGGAGATCCCGTGATGCGGCGACCCGCGATCGTCAGTGTTCTCGCGCTTGGGATGCTCGCCGCTCTCATGCCCGTCGCCCGTGCTGGAGTCCTTCAGATCTCGGGAACAATCTCATCTCCTGGTGGCCAGCCATTACAAGGCGTCTTTGTAGATGATGGCGGGCAGACGGCGGTCACTGACGCCGACGGCGTCTACTGGATCCAGGAGGTTCAGTTCGGAACCTACACTTTGGGCGTCTCGAAGCAGGGCCTCACCAGCGATAGCGCTACTGTCACTCTTTCCGCTACATCGCCGTCCGCCACCCGCAACTTCACGCTCGCGTACCTCACAAGCGTCACGCTGCCCGATCCCTACGTCAGCACAGCGCAAGGTCCTGCGACGGTAACCGCGACGCTTCGCACATGGGCGCCGAATCCAGAGGTGGAATCCTGCGCAAGGATCACCGACAGCCGCACCGGAACGACCGAGACCATGGATCACGACGGCTCGGAAAACGGCCAACAAGTCTGGCGATACACACCGAGCCTGCCCGTCGGATCTCCGGAAGGGACCTACACCCTCAACGCGCGCGTGGACGACTGCGCCGGAACGCGCATCGACACCGGCGCCCAGCCGGTCTCATATGTGATCGACAACACGCCCCCTTTGCTATACGGGGTCAGCCCTGCCGACGACGGCAACTTGGCCTTACCGGTCGCGTCGCTTCAGGCGCGGGCGACCGATAGCGGCTCTGGAATTCAAGGCGATTCCGCGACTGTCACCATCTCGGACATGGCGGTCCCCGGTTCGCCGGTTGTGATTGCGTCGAGTTGGGACGCTTCTACGGCTCAGATCACTTCGGCAGAGTATCCGTTTACTGTGCGGCACCGCTACGCAGCGTTGGTTCAGATTCAAGATCGTGCCGGAAACGTTGGGTCGGTCACGTCGGAATTCCTGGCTATGCGATATTCGTTTTCGGTCCTGCCTACGGTGACCGTCCGTCACGGGGTCCCGCAGTCCGAGACGTTGCCGTCAGGTGAAATCAAATGGCTGTTCCCGGATGTGACTGTTCATTCGGGAGCATTCACGGCGACTCTGACCGGGTCAGCGCATGCCGGATGGGGGAACGTGCCGTTTTTCTTGGATCTCAGCCAAGTCAAAGTTCGATACACAGTTGACGGTCTGGAGTCACCTCTCTACGAGGTCCCGGTGTCAACGCAGGCTTCGAACTGGCCTGACGATCTGATCGTGGCTCAGCAGATCGCCGTCCTTGAGGCCGGCGACACAGATATGATCCTGCAAGGTGCTCCGGGTGAGAAGTGGATCGGCGCGGTCTCGGTGACGTTGCCGGCTGGATCGGCGCTGCCGATCTTCGACGTGGCGATCCCTTACGTCGGGGTGTACGACCCCGGGGCTATCCCGAGTCCGCCCTCGGCTTGCACGATCCAGACGTGCCCCCCGGTGGGCGCGGACTACTTGATCACGTATCTTTCTAGCCCGGAGGCATCCAAGCTCATCCAAGCCCGGGATGCCGGAAAATCGTCCGTGAAATGCATGGACAACCAGAATGCCACGGACCGACCATTGTGCCTCGCCAATCCTGAAGTATCACTCATGGTTCCTCTGCAGTTGCTCACAGCCGACGGCGAAAGCAGCTGGCATGAAGGCACGGAATATGCATGGTGGGCGGCAGGCCAGCATAATCCACGGCCGACAACGGCCGACGCAATCCATCAACAGCAGTTCGGCCAGCAATCGGGTCCTGTTGGCGCGCAATCTGCTTGGGCCACCGGACTATGTGGGATCGCATACTGCACTTCCTCTGGCGCAGACGTTGGATGGCTTTACTCGGCCATTCCCTGCGAGAGCGACTGCACGAGCGTGGACGACAGCAGCAATAGTGTACACAAGTGCGTTGACGAAAACGGCGAACCGGTCGCGCCCGACTCCACGGCATGTCGTCAGGCGGGCCTGCTGGAAGTGAGCGACCGGAACAGGAATTACGACAAAGCAGTTCATGACATCTATGTCGGTTGGCATCGATCGAAGGGAACTGCTGACGGTCGTGAGGAGGACCTCGCAGTCAAGTGGAGCATGTCCGACGAAGCGGCTGAAGCCAAGTACCTACAGTCCTCCCCCGTCTCCTACATCGGGGCGCATCCTTTCAAGGCAGTTGACGTCAACGGAGACGGATACCGCGACTGTGGGAGGAACCAATACGGCCCCATCTCTGACAAGACGACGCACGAGTTTCGTCCCAAGGAGTGGAGTTTGACTGAGAAGCAGCCGGTGAGGCTTTCCGCGGAGCGTTTCACAGGTCGCGACTCAGGCGAGCTTGGCGAAATGATCAGCTACGTGCAGCACTGGTACGAGTGGGATGCCGATACGTGCTGGTCGGGAACCGAGGGAAACCGTTTTCAGTCCAACTACGACGTCACGTGGCAGACGGTCACGTCGAAGATAAGTTTTCGGGCGACAGCACAAGCAAAAAACCCACCAGTGAACTACTACGAAGACAACAAGGGTCACGTCATCGGCTACCTGTACCACAGGTACGGACGAAACGACTGGTATGCGACGGCCTGCGGAATCACTAGGATCCTCACTCAAGCAGCCGGCTATGCGGCAGGTGCTCCTGGAATTGCTGCGTCAGCGGCGGCTGATTTCTTCCTCGGGAATTTCATCTGCGACATCCAAGAGCGCGAATGGTCGTTCGATGTCATCACGAATCAGGACTACTGAGGAACATCACTATGATCCTCGCGCTCAATCTGCTTTTCGCTGCGACAGTCTCAGCAGTTATGCTCTTGCAAGTTTCGAAGCTTGGGAGAGAGCCGACAAGGAAACATCGGATGGCTCAGGCCATCCTGCTGGTATTGACCGTAGCAGTTTGGGTGACAGTGATCGTCAAGCCCGCATCTGAAGAGTGGTTTGAACTATACGCTTCTCTACTTCCCCTCGCGCTTCTCGCCTATCTGATCCGCAAGATGGGCGAGAGGTCTCGGCCGTAGGTTTCGCTGGCGATCGATGTGGATTCATCCGTTGGGCTTGGCGACGCAGCGGACCGCCTCGAGTTGGCCGCAGTCGCGGCCGGTTGCCGCGACCGGCGCGTTCGGGATCACCGGCAGCGTGATCGAGGACGGACGCGACGCGTCGTGCCAGAGCGTGTTCACGGCCGGTGCGACCTGCGAGACGTACGAGTAGTACGACTCCACGTTCGGCGGCGCCATGATTTTGACCATGATCGAATGGCCGGGCCGGAACACGTGACCGACCGGGAAGATCTCGAGCAGGTAATGCTCGACCGCGCCGGGCGCAATCGGCACCGGGTTGGTATGGGGACGCCACGGCCGGTACAGATGCGCGCCGGGCGCATCGCAGTCGGCCGCGACGTTCGCCGCGTCCACGCAGTCGCTGAGATCCGCGTCGATCGCGCGATGGCTCGCCTTCAGGATGCCGCGCTGCAGATACGTGCGCTGCCCGGTGGGGGAGACGTCGATCAATTGCGCGAACAGCGCGGTGTCGGGCGCCGACGACGACAGGTACAGGTCGGCGGTGATCGGACCCGCGATCGACAGCGGCGACGTCAGCGCCGCCGAGGTGAACGTCGCCTCGTCGGGACCGTCCGCCGTCGTGAAGGGCGACCCGGCCGTCGGTCCGGCCTGGTAGGACCACGATTGACGCCCGCTGCCCGACAGATAGTCCGTCGAACCCTCGGCCGCTCCCGGCGCGGCCGCGTCCAGGCCGCCGCCCGCGCGGAAGTAGTAGGGCGTCCAGGCCGTCGTGCTCAGCGGGAAGCGCGTGTCGCTGATCGTCGAGTTCGGCGTGCCCCGGTACTCCTGCAGTACGTCGACCGACGTCAGATCCTGAGCGAGCGTGCCGTAGCCGCCGTCCACGCCGCGCATCCAATGGTCGATCCAGGCGCGACGGTCATTCATCACGAAGCCGCTCTGATTCGTGCCGTGGTCGCCGTTGAAGATGAGCAGGCGCTTGGGCACGCCGCGAACCTGCTCCCACAGATGCGTGAAGCCGCGCGCGCCGGTCTGCTCGTCCTGATAGGCGCCGGCGATGTGGGTCGGAACCTCGATCCGGTCGATGAAGGTGATCAGCGACCGGACCTGCCACCAGGTGCCGTCGGTCGAACCGAGCGCGCCCTGCACGACCGGGTCGTTGACGACGGTGCGATTCTTCGTCGCGACGTTGCCGGCGCACTGCACCGACTGCGCCCGGTCGAAGGTTTGGTTGTAGGGGTTCAGCTCTGGAATCTCGCGCCAGATCGGCCGGCCGATTCCCTGCGCCAAACCGCCGAGCACGTCGTAGGCCGGGCGGACGCCCAGCGTCCACAGCGGCGGGAACAGCGCGTTGAACACGCCGCCCAGATAGGTGATGCCGCGATACAGATCGTCGATCAAACCCGAGACAGTCATCGCGACCAGATGCTCGGGCTGCCGCTCGGCGATCATCGTGGCGGTGATCCCGCTGTAGGAGTGACCCATCAAGCCGACCTCGCGGTTGGACCAGTCCTGCTTCGCGATCCAGTTGTCGATCAGCCACGCGCCGTCCAGCGCGCTGCGAATGCTGAACAGGTCGAACTCGCCTTGCGAGCATCCGGTGCCGCGAACGCTCGCATGCACCGTGGCGTAGTCGCCGTCGAAGATTTCGGTGAGCTGACGAGAGTCGCGCGCCAACGGCGCGGCGGTGCCGCGGAACTCGCCGATCGTGGTGAGCCCTTCGGAACTGCCGTTCTCGTAGCCGGCCATCTCGAAGACGGTCGGGCAGTCTCGCGATCCGTCGCGACAGTCGGCCGGAACCCGGACCGTCATCGCAATCACGGTTCCGTCGTCGACCGCCACGTAGCAGTTGGGTGCGGTGGTGAGATCGATGTTGCAGAACGGGGCGGCCTGCGCCGGCGCGAACGCCAGGACGCCGGCCAGCATCGCAAGGATCAGCGGAAAGCCGATCCGCGTGCGGCGCGGAACGATCGACATGATGTGGTGCTCCTCCCTGATCGGCCGGGTCCGAGCCGCCCGGCGCGCTTCCAAAGGATGATTCGCTCGCTTTCGGCTCGAATCCTGCCCGAGCGCCGCAATGAGGGAGAATCGAACCCGGATTCAGCAGCTTTGCACGAACTCGATCGTGACCCGCGCGAGTTCTTCGCCCTTGTCTTCTTGGAGGAAGTGGCCCGCTCCTTCGATCGTGGCGTGCGGCCGGCCGGCGGCTCCGGGGATCGCGGCCTGCAAGAACCGGTCGGCGCCGCGAGTGATCGGGTCCTGATCGGAGAACGCGGTCAGCAGCGGCTTCTCCCACTTCGACAGCACGCCCCAGGCCGCTCGATTCGCCGCCGCGGCCGGGTCGTCGGGCGAGGCCGGCACAAGCGTCGGGAATTGCCGCGCACCGGCCTTGAATTCGGCCGACGGGAAGGGCGCGTCGTAGGCGGCCACGATCTCGGGATGCAGATCCGTGACGCAGCCTCCGTTGACGATGTTTCCGACGTTGAAATCCGGTGTCGTCTGCGAGTACTCGTGCCAGCGGTGGAATGCCTCGCCCAAGTTGGTGTCGCCGGTCGGCAGGAACGTGTTCGCCGCGACGATGCGCGCGAACCGATCCGGATGCTCGGCGGCCAGCCGCAGGCCGATCAGGCCCCCCCAGTCCTGACAGACCAGCGTGATCTCGCGTAGATCCAGGTGCTCGATCACGGCCAGCATCCACGCCACGTGTCGCTCGTAGGTGTAGTCGCCTCGCTCGGCCGGCTTGTCGCTGCGGCCGAAACCGACCAAGTCGGGAGCGACGGCGCGCAGGCCGACGGCGGTGAAGACCGGGATCATCTTCCGATACAGGTAGGCCCACGAGGGCTCCCCGTGCAACATCAGAACCGGCGGGGCGTCGGCCGGTCCTTCATCGACGTAATGGATTCGAAGCTCGCCGGCCTGGAGGTAGTTCGGAACGAACGGGAATCCGGGCAGGTTCTGGAACCGTTCATCGGGCGTGCGCAAGATCTGCATGGGATCTCCTCGGGCGGTATCGTCGCGGCGAGAACTCTATTCGAGGGAGGCGCCGACGTGTCCAGCTTGCTCACGCTCAACCGCTTCTTCGTCAGCCAGAAGGCGAAGCTCATCGAGCTCACCAACGAGTACACGATCTTGGACGAGGAAGGAAACGCGGCCGGGGCGATCCGACAGGAGGGCCAGTCGAAGGCGCGCAAGTTGCTTCGCGCGTTCACGTCGGTGGATCAGTTCCTGACGCACCATCTGTCGGTGTACGACGCGACCGGAACGAAGATCTTGGCGTTGACTCGTCCGGCGAAGATCATGAAGTCGAAGGTGCTGATCGCCGACGGCGCCGGCGCGCCGGTCGGCTCGATCGAGCAGCAGAACGTGATCGGCAAGATTCGCTTCGGGTTCCTTGGTTCGCAAGGCGAGGCGATCGGCGGTGTCAATGCCGAGAACTGGCGTGCATGGAACTTCTCCATCACCGACGCCGCCGGGACCGAGATCGGGCGCATCACCAAGAAGTGGAGCGGCATCGGCAAAGAGATGTTCACCACCGCCGACAACTACATGGTCGAGATCGACGCCGATGTCACCGGCCCGCTTCGGCTGCTCGCGCTGGCCGCCGCCGCCGGCGTCGACACTGCGCTCAAGCAAGACGCTCGTGGGCTCGGCTAGTTCGTCGTTGGAAGGCCGGCGCTTCGCCAGGCGCTCATGCCGCCGAGGATGTTCACGACGTCGCTGCGGCCGTGGTGCTTGAGCAGGCTGGCGATGACGCTGGATCGATATCCGCTGCCGCACATGATCGCGACCGGCTTGCCGTCCGGTATTTCGGCGAGCCGCTCGGGCACCTCGGCGCCGGTGACGAACAACGCGCCATCGACGTGCCCATCGGCCCACTCGCCCGGCTGCCGCACATCTAAGACGACGTAGTCGCCGCGCCGCGCCGCTAGGTCGCGCACCTGAACGTGCGGCACGAAGCCGATCTCGCGCGCCGACGTTCGCCACGACGAGATACCGCCGGCGAGCCAGCCCGCCGGGACGCGGTAGCCGATCCGCAGCAGGCTCCACACGACCTCGGTCAGATCGGACGGCTCGTGAAGGACCAGCACGATGTCGCGGTCGTCGGGCACGATCGTGCCGGCCCAGGTCGGAAACGATGTGGACAGGCCGACGTTGAGCGCGCCGGGAATGTGCGTGCCGGCGAACGCTTCGGGCGAACGCGCGTCCAACACCACCGCACCGTCCTGCATGCGACGCGCGAACGCGTCCACCTGTAGGGCCGGCGGTGGCGGAATCACGCCGACCGGCTCGGGGCCGCGCTGGTTCAGCCCGCGCATCCGGCGCCAGTACGGTGGGACGGCGGGAAGGTCGTCCATGCGGATGCACTCTTCGACGAACACGTCGCGGGCGGCGACGGCGGACAGCACCGGGTTCGTCCGCCGCTCGTATCCGACGGTCGTGGAGTACCGGCTTCCGATGTTGCCGCCGCACAGCGAGCCGGCAACGTGCGTCGGATACACGAGCACGTGATCGGGCAGCGGCAGAATCTTGTCTTGCAGCGTGCGGCAGAACGTGCGGGCCGCGTCGCGCTTTTCCTCCGGACCGCCGAGCAGATCGGGACGCGCCAGGTCGCCCACCAGCAGCGCGCCACCCGAGATCAGCATCGCCGGTTCGTCCGCGCCGTCGAAGACCAGCAGGCTCACATGCTCGGGGGTGTGGCCGGGCGTGTGGACGACGCGAAGTCGCATCTCGCCCAGCGCCAGCTCTTCGCCGTCCTTGACCGCGCGGTTGTCGTAGCCGACGTTGGCTTCGGCCGACGCGAGCATCTGCGCGCCCGTGCGGCGGGATAGCTCGACGATGCCGGACACGTAGTCGTTGTGCTGATGCGTGTCGAGCACGCCGACGATGCGCACACCGTAGCGTCGCTCCGCGTCCAAATACGGGTCCACGTCGCGGCGCGGGTCCACCACGATCGCCTCGCCGCTGCTTTCGCTCGCAAGCAGGTACGAGGCATGACCGAGGCTCTCGAGGATGAACTGCTCGATCTTCATCGCGACCCCTCAGGCGCCCACGACTCGTCCGGGTGAGCCGTCGTCGCGTACGACCGGCAAGCCCGCGGTCTTCGCGGCTTCCATACCGCCCGAGACGTTGGCCGTCCGGTAGCCGTTGCGTCCCAGCGCGTCGCTGGCAGCCAGACTGCGCGCGCCGATGTGGCAGATGAACACGCTCAGCCGTTCTTTGTCGAGCTCGCCCACACGCGCGAGCAGCTCATCGATCGGGATGTGCCGCGCGAACGGCAGATGACCCGCCTCCCATTCGTGATAGGTGCGGACGTCGATGACGTCGCCGGCTTCGGCGACGCGCGGCAGATCGGCCGCCTCGATGTCGTTTTCGGAACGCCCTTTGAACAGTCGCATCGATGCTCCTTCGAAACCGGGGATTCCCGTCTTCGAGGCAACCTACCCCGTCGACGGGTCCCGTCGCCTCACTCCGAGAGGGGATCATTGCGATTTGCTCGGTTCGTCCCGATGCGGGCCGGGACGGGCAGGGCCGGCCCGGCGGCGCGTCGAACCATTCGGCGTGCACGATATCGGTTGGGGCTCAACACGAACGATCCGGCGCGAAAGCGTGTTGCTTGCGCTGACCGCGGCCGGGATCGGCCGCATTCTGCACGCATCGCAGGATCCGGCAGCTTCGGTCGCCGCGCACGCGGGGCACATCGTCGCCGACGCGATTCCCGCGCTGCCGCTGGCTTTGGTCGCCGTTCTCGGCGGCCGGTGGCTGGCGCGTCGCACCGGCCTGCCGCGTCCGCTCGGCACGGCCGCGATCCTGTCCGCGGGGATGGTTCCCGGCGCCGCGGTGCACGAGATTCTTGCCGCGGCCGCCGCGACCGGCCACGCCGACCACGCCGCGAGCGGGCACATCTTCACGCCGGCCCACGCGGCCCGCGACGCGTTGCCGGTCTTCTTCGCTGCCGCCGCGACGTCCATTGCCGCCGAGGCATCCCGTCCGATCGCCGCGCTTCGCCGGGTCCGCATTGCCCTCGCTCCGCTGCCGCGCGCGCGCGTTGTGCTGGCGCTCGCGGCGCTCGTGTCGATGTTGCCGGCTCGCATGCCGGTCGCGACCGCCGCCGCGGTGCCGTTCACGCAGCCGCTGGTCATCCCGCACGAGCTCACCGGCGAGAACATCGCGATCGAGATGCGCGAAGCCGCCGTGCCGATCCTTCCCGGCGCGCCGACGACGATGTGGACCTACGACGGCACGTTTCCCGGTCCGACGATCCGTCGGCCCAGCGGCGCGACGACGCGCGTGACGTTCACCAACAGCCTTCCTGCCGCGGCCGGCTCGATGACGGTCCACCACCACGGGAATCATTCGGCCTCGACCGAGGACGGCCAGCCCGACTCGCATCTGATTCCCACCGGCGGCTCGCGCACCTACACCTACGACTTCGTCGAGGACGGGAAGCCCGAACGCGCGGCGCTGCAGTGGTATCACGATCACCGCATGGACGTGACCGGACGCAACGTGTGGAACGGGCTGGCCGGGATGGTCATCCTCGACGATGCGGTCGAGGCCGCGCTGCCGCTGCCGAAAGGCGCGTTCGACGTGCCGCTGATGGTCGTGGACCGAAGCTTCGACGACAACAATCAGCTCGCGTATCAGTTCAACCCAAGCGGAGTGCGTGGCAATACGGTGTTGGTCAACGGCGTCGCGCAGCCCTACTTCGATGTGGCCGGCGCCAAGTACCGGCTTCGGCTGTTCAACGCGTCGAACACCACCGAATTCATGTTCGCGTTCGAAGACGCAACGACGATGCTGCAGATCGGAACCGAGAGCGGCTTGCTGCCCGCACCGGTTCTCCGTACCGCGATCAAGCTGGGTCCTGCCGAGCGCGCCGAGGTCGTCGTCGATTTCGCCGGCCGCGACGGTCAAGATCTCGTGTTGAAGAACGTTGGAGGAATTCCGCTGAGCATTCGTGACGTGATGCAGTTCCGGATCGGTCCCGATGTCACGGATCCGAGCAGCGTGCCGGCGGTGCTCCGGCCGGCCGACCCGATCCCCGTTCCGCCGATCGCGCATACCCGGCTGTGGGCGCTCACCCAGTCGCAGGCCGGCGATCTGGTTTGGACGATCAACGGCCGCGAATACGACTCGTCGCGGATCGACACCGCGCCGCTGAATCCGCGGCTCGGCAGCGCCGAACGCTGGGTCTTCGTCAACACGACGCCGGTCAACCACGTGATGCACATCCACGACGTGGACTGGTGGCTGATCCGCCGTATCTCGGCCGAGCCGTATCCCGAGGACGCGCTGCTGGCCGAGCAAGGATTGAAGGAATCGTTCTTGGTGCGGCCGAACGAAGTGGTCGAGATCGTCTCGCGGTTCACCGATCATTTGGGGACCTACGTGTTCCATTGCCATGTGCTCGAACATGAGGACCGCGCGATGATGGCGCAGTTCTCGGTCGGGCCGGCTTAGAACGCGGTCGGCATCTCGGCTGCGACCGACAGAGCGATCCGGTCCACGAAGCGCTTGACGACCGCCTCGGCGACCCGGTGCATGACCGTGCGGTCGAGCGTGCGCCCCAAGCGACCGAACGGCGGGGTGTAGGAGCCTCGGAACGAGATTTGGGTGAGTTCCGGCCCGACGCGGGCGACGACCAGGTCGGCTTCCATCCGTGGGAACAGGATTCCCGAGCCCGTGGCCTCCCAGATCAGCGGCACGGCGGTTTCGCTCGCGCCGCGAATCGGCTCGCCGGCCTCCATGCGAACGACCTTGACCAGCGCGTCCCCGCTCCCGTTCATCGAAAGCGCCTCGCCGGAGCGGTAGGACTCGTCGGCGATCGAGGCCAGCGCGCCGATTCTGCCGAGCACGGCAGCCTCGGCCTCCTCAAAAGGGGCCTCGATGTGAACGAAATAGTAGACAAACACGACGTCTCCTCGATCCGAGCTACGTCTATAGGATCGACCGCCGCCCGCGTCGCGGCAGGTGCCGAACGGCCGGGTCGAAGCGGGACCATACGTCCCGGCGTTCGGGCGTCGTGTGAGGGATAGAATCCGCGCGTGAAATTCGGGATCACCGGGGTGAACGCCGGCCGCCGTGTGCGGCCGGAGCACGCGGGCGTGCTGGCTCGGATGGCCGAGGAGGCCGGATTCGAGTCGCTCTGGGCCGTCGAGCACGTCGTCGTGCCCGCGGGCTATGCCTCGCGCTATCCGTATTCAGAGGACGGGAAAATGCCCGGCCGCGACGAGATCGCGATCGGCGATCCGCTGGTGTGGCTCACGTATGCGGCCGCCGTTACGGAGCGGATCAATCTAGCGACCGGAATCTTGATCCTTCCTCAGCGCAATCCGGTGCTGCTCGCGAAGGAATGCGCGACCCTGGATCAGTTGTCCGGCGGCCGGTTGCTGCTCGGCATCGGCGTCGGGTGGCTCGAAGAAGAGTTCCGCGCGCTCGGCATCCCGTTCGAACAGCGCGGTGCGCGCACCGACGAGTATGTCGCCGCGCTGCGGGTGCTGTGGGAGCAGGACGAGCCGACGTTCGACGGACGCTTCGCCTCGTTCGATCGTGCGCTGAGCTATCCGAAACCCGCCCGCCCGATCCCGATCATCGTCGGCGGGCATACCGAAGCGGCGGCGCGGCGCGCCGGCCGGATCGGGGACGGCTTTTTTCCCTGGGGACTCGGACCTGCGCATCTCGCCGGCCTGCTGACGGTCATGCGTGAGGCGGCGACCGAGGCGGGTCGCGATCCGTCCTCGATCGAGGTGACATCCGGCGCGATGGACGCCGACAGCATTCGCGCGCTCGCCGACGCCGGCGTCGATCGCATCGTCACGCCCGCATTCGCGCGCGACGCCGACGAACTGCGCCGCTGGTTCGACGACTTCAACGCCAACGTGATCTCGAAGATCTGACCGGGGATCGCGTTTAGGCGCGGAGCGGGGCCGGAAGGAGCGAGTCGCCGGTCAGGTGCGCGTCGACCGCGGCGGCGGCGGAACGGCCCTCTGCGATTGCCCAGACGATCAGGCTCTGGCCGCGGCCCATGTCGCCGGCGACGAAGACTCCTTCGACGCTCGTCATCCAGCGCTTGTCGCGAACCACGTTGCCTCGCGCGTCGATCTCGACCCCGAGCTGCTCGAGCAAGCCGGTTCGCTGCGGGCCGGCGAAGCCCATCGCCAGCAGCGCCAAGTCGCACTTCAGCGTGAACTCGCTGCCTTCGACCGGCTCGAACGTCGGGCGGCCGTCGCGCATCCCCATCTCCACCTCGCGGCCGTGCAGCGCGACGACGTTTCCGTCTTCGTCGCCCTCGAACCGGTCGGTGCCGACGCTGTACACGCGCGTGCCGCCCTCTTCGTGCGCCGACGACGTGCGGTAGATCAGCGGCCACGACGGCCATGGGTTGTCCTGCGCGCGCTCGTCCGGCGGGCGGGGCATGATCTCGAACTGGTGCACCGACGCCGCGCCCTGCCGGTGGACGGTGCCGAGACAGTCGGCTCCGGTGTCGCCGCCGCCGATGATGATCACGTGCTTGCCTTCGGCGCTGATCGTCGGCTCGCGCAGCGACCCTTCCTGCACCTTATTCGCGCTCGTGAGGAAGTCCATCGCGAAGTGAACGCCGCCGAGCTCGCGGCCGGGGACGGGAAGGTCTCGCGGGATCGTCGAGCCGCCGCAGAGCACGATCGCGTCGAACTCGCGACGAATCTCGTCGACCGCCACGTTCCCGCCGATGTCGGCGTTGCACCGGAACTCGGTTCCTTCGGCGCGCATCTGTTCCAGCCGCCGGTCAAGGATGCGCTTTTCCATCTTGAACTCGGGAATGCCGTATCGCAGCAGCCCGCCCGGATTGGCCGCTCGCTCGAAGACGATGACGTCGTGGCCGGCGCGCGTCAGTTGTTGTGCGGCCGCCAGCCCGGCCGGTCCCGAGCCGACCACCGCGACCCGCTTGCCGGTCTTCACGCTCGGCGGGAGCGGCGTGACCCAGCCTTCGTCGAAGGCGCGGTCGATGATCGAGACTTCGATCGCCTTGATCGATACCGCAGGTGCGTTGATGGCGAGCACGCACGAGCCTTCGCACGGAGCCGGACACAGCCGGCCGGTGAACTCGGGGAAGTTGTTCGTGGCGTGCAGCCGTTCGATGGCCGCGCGCCACTCGTCGCGGTAGACGAGGTCGTTCCACTCGGGGATCAGGTTTCCCAGCGGGCAGCCGCTGTGACAGAACGGCACGGCGCAGTCCATGCAGCGCGCGGCCTGCGTCTTGACGTTGACCAGCGGCAGCCGTGCGTAGACCTCATTCCAGTCGGCCAGCCGTTCGTCGAGCGGGCGATAGTGGATCGCTTCCCGCTCGTGCTTGAGGAACCCGCCGCGCTCACCCATGGGCCGCCGCCATAACCGCTTCCTCAACCGACTCGCCGCGCTCCATGGCGCGTCGCGTCGCCTCGGCCACGCGCTTGTAGTCCTTGGGCATGACCTTCACGAATCGCTCGGCCGCCTTGTACCAGTCGGCCAGCAGCAGATAGGCGACGCCGGACATCGTCGCCTGGTAGTGACGCTCGATCGTTTCGTGCAGCCACCGGTCGTCCTGGTCGTCGAGCGGGTCCAGATCCACCATGTCGGGGTTCACGCGCGTCGGGAAGGTGCCGTCGGCGTCGTAGACGAACGCGATCCCGCCCGACATGCCGGCCCCGAAGTTGCGTCCGGTGCCTCCCAAGATCACCGCTCGGCCCCCGGTCATGTATTCGCACGCGTGGTCGCCGACGCCTTCGACGACCGCCGTCGCTCCCGAGTTGCGGACGCAGAAGCGCTCCCCGACGACACCGCGAATATAGGCTTCGCCCCCGGTCGCTCCGTACAGGATCACGTTTCCGGCGATGATGTTCTCGGCCGGCTTGAAGCGGGCTTCGCGATCGGGATGGACCACGATGATGCCGCCCGACAAGCCCTTGCCGACGTAGTCGTTCGCGTCGCCTTCCAGCGTCAGGCGGATACCGTTCGGAAGGAAGGCCCCGAACGACTGGCCGGCGCTTCCGCGGAACCGAATGTCGATCGTGCCGTCGGGAAGGCCGTCCTCGCCCCACTTCCGCGAGATCTGGTATCCGAGCATCGTGCCGACCGTGCGGTTGACGTTGCGGATGGGCATTTCGAACGAGATCGGCGTTCCGTGCTCGATCGCGCCGCGGCACCGTTCGATGAGCTCGTTGTCGAGCGCCTTGTCAAGGCCGTGATCCTGTTCCCCGGCGTTGTGCCGGATCGCGTCGCCGACATCGGGAACATGCAGGATCGGCGCGAGGTCCATGCCGTCGGTCTTCCAATGCTCGATCGCCGCGTGCGGATCGATCAGTTCGGCGCGGCCGATCGCTTCTTGCAACGAGCGGAACCCGAGTCCGGCCAGGATCTCGCGAACCTCTTGCGCAACGAATCGCATGAAGGCCATCGCGTGCTCGGGTTCGCCGTCGAAGCGCTTGCGAAGCTCCGGATTCTGCGTCGCAATCCCGACGGGGCACAGATCCAGATGGCAGACCCGCATCATGATGCAGCCGATCGCGACCAGCGGCGCGGTCGCGAAGCCGAACTCGTCGGCGCCGAGCAGCGCGCCGATCACGACGTCGCGTCCGGTCTTGAGCTGACCGTCCACCTGCACCACGATCCGGTCGCGCAAGCCGTTCAGCAGCAGCGTCTGCTGCGTTTCGGCCAGACCGAGCTCCCAGGGGCCGCCGGCATGCTTGAGCGAGGACAGCGGCGACGCGCCGGTGCCGCCGTCGTGGCCGCTGATCAGCACCACATCCGACTTCGCCTTGCACACCCCCGCCGCGACGGTGCCGACGCCGACTTCTGCGACCAGTTTGACGTGCACGCGCGCGAGCGGATTGGAGTTCTTCAGGTCGTGAATTAGTTGTGCGATGTCTTCGATCGAGTAGATGTCGTGGTGCGGCGGCGGCGAGATCAGGCCGACGCCCGGCGTTGCGAACCGCGTCTTGGCGATCCAGGGGTACACCTTCTGTCCCGGCAACTGTCCGCCTTCGCCGGGCTTTGCGCCTTGAGCGATCTTGATCTGCAAGTCGTCGGCGTTGGACAGGTAGCGGCTGGTGACGCCGAAGCGGGCGGACGCAACCTGACGGATCCGGCTGCGCCGCGAATCGCCGTTCGGATCCAGATGATCGCGCTCGGGATCCTCGCCGCCTTCCCCCGAGTTGGACCGGCCGCCGAGGCGGTTCATCGCGATCGCGAGCGTCTCGTGCGCCTCCTGCGAGATCGACCCGTAGGACATCGCGCCGGTCGCGAAGCGCTTGACGATCTCCTCGATGGGTTCGACCTCGTCGATCGGGATCGCCTCGCGTTCTTGGTCTTTGATCTTGAACAGCCCGCGTAGCGTCGCCAGGCTCCGCGCTTGATCGTCCACCGCGGCCGAGTATTTCTTGAACGTCGCGTAGCTGTCGTCGCGCACCGCTTGACGAAGCAGCGCGACAACTTCCGGGTTGAACAGATGCGTTTCGCCTTCGCGCCGCCATGCATAATGGCCGCCGATCTCCAGCCCGCGATGCGCGCGTGATTCCGGCCGGTCCGGGTAGGCGATCCGGTGCCGCGCCGCGCACTCGCGCGCGACCCCTTCCAGCTCGATTCCGCCCAGACGGCTGACCGTTCCCGTGAAGTATTGGTCGACCAGCTCGTGCGACAGCCCGATCGCTTCGAAGACCTGGGCGCCGGTGTAGGACGCGACCGTCGAGATGCCCATCTTCGACATCGTCTTGAGCACGCCCTTGCCGAGCCCCTTGATCAAGTTGTAGATCGCCTTCTCGGGCGTGACGCCGGTCAGCTCGTCGCGCGCGATCATGTCCTCGACGGTTTCGAAGGCGAGGTATGGATTCACGGCGCCGGCGCCGTAGCCGATCAGGCAGGCGATGTGGTGCACCTCACGCGCGTCGCCGGTCTCGACGACCAGACCCACTTTCGTGCGCGTCTTTTCGCGGATCAGATGGTGGTGAACGGCCGAGGTCAGCAGCAGCGAGGGGATCGGCGCGAGTGCTGCGTCGGAGTGACGGTCCGACAACACGATCAGGCGGACGCCGCCGGCGATCGCGTCGTCGACCTCGCGGCAGATCTCGTCGAGCCGTTCCCGAAGCGCCGCTCCGTCGCCGGCGACCCGGTACAAGCCGCTGAACAATTGCGCACGAAAGCCCGGCATGTTGCCGTCCTCGTCCACGTGGATCAGCTTGGCGAGCTCGTCGTTGTCGATCACCGGATACGGCAGTTCGATCTGGCGGCACGACGCCGGCGCCGGCTCCAGCAGGTTGTGCTCGGGTCCGACCGACGACGACATCGCGGTAACGAGCTCCTCGCGGATCGCGTCCAGCGGCGGATTGGTCACCTGTGCGAAGAGTTGGCGGAAGTAGTCGAACAGTAGCCGCGGTCGCGACGACAGGGCCGCCAGAGGCGCGTCGTTGCCCATCGAGCCGACCGGCTCCGCGCCGGAGCCGGCCATCGGGCCGATCAGCACGCGCAGCTCTTCTTCGGTGTAGCCGAAGGTCTGCTGGCGCCGCAGAACCGACGAATGCGTCGGGCGGCGTCGTTCGCGCGCCGGAAGCTCGCGCAGCCGGATCACGCCGGCGTGCAGCCAGTCGTCGTAGGGGTGTTCCCGCGCGAGTTCGTTCTTGATCTCGTCGTCTTCGACGATGCGACCCTTGGCCGTGTCGACCAAGAAGATCTTGCCCGGTTGCAGCCGCCCCTTGCGGACAATTTTGCCCGGATCGACGTCGAGGACGCCGACTTCGGAGGCCATGACGACCAAGTCGTCGTCGGTCACCCAGTAGCGCGACGGCCTCAGGCCGTTGCGATCGAGCACCGCGCCGATCACGCTCCCATCGGTGAACGCGATCGACGCCGGCCCGTCCCACGGTTCCATCAACGACGAATGGAACTGGTAGAACGCGCGCCGTTCGTGGCCCATCGAGCGATGGTTCTCCCACGCTTCGGGAATCATCATCAGCACCGCGTGAGGCAACGACCGCCCGCCCATGTGGAGCAGCTCCAGCACCTCGTCGAACGACGCCGAATCGCTCGCACCCGGCGTGATGATCGGGAAGATGCGCTCCAGTTTGCCCGGCAGAAGATCGGAAGCCAGCAACGCTTCGCGAGCGCGCATCCAGTTGCGGTTGCCTTGCAGCGTGTTGATCTCGCCGTTGTGGGCGATCATCCGGTACGGATGCGCAAGCGGCCACGATGGAAACGTGTTCGTCGAGAAGCGCGAGTGCACCAGCGCCAGCGCCGTCTCGAGCCGCTCGTCGCGGATGTCGGGGAAGAAGTCCGGAAGCTGCGGGCAGGTGAGCATGCCCTTCCAAATGATCGTCCGCGTGGACAGGCTCGGAAAATAGACGCCGGCTTCATGCTCGATGCGCTTGCGCAGCATGAACACGCGGCGCTCCAGGTCCAAGCCTTCGAATCCGTTGCCGTCGATGAAGACGTGGCGGAAGACGGGCATCATCTCGCGCGCCTGCTCGCCGATCATCGAATCGTCGACCGGCACGTCGCGCCACCCCAGGACGGTCAAACCCTCTTCGTCGCCGAGCCGTTCGATCGCGGCGATCGCCGCGCCGCGCGCGTCCGGGTCCTGCGGCAGGAAGGCCATGCCGGCCGCGTAGTGGCCAAGATCCGGCAGATCTACGCCGGCGACGTCGCGGAGGAACCGGTCGGGCATCTGCGTCAGGATTCCGGCACCGTCGCCGGTGTTGGTCTCCGCGCCGGTCGCGCCGCGGTGCTCCAAGTTGAGCAGCGCCGAGATCGCAAGGTCCACGATGCGGTGACTCGGCCGGCCCTTCATATCCACGACGAAGCCGACACCGCACGAGTCGCGCTCGAACTGCGGATCGTAGAGTCCCTGCTTTTCGGGCATGGCGTTGAACATGCGTCACCCCTAGACGGACAAAAGGATTGGAGGCCGCCCCGGGCGACGCTGCCCTGGGGACATTCAGAGTACACCCGCATAACACTTCAGTCCAAGGCGTTCCCGGGGCGATAACCGGTGGTCCAGAGCGACAATCCGCACATCTCGACAAAGGCGGTTCTGCTGCGGTCCTTGTGCGGTCCTGTTAGGGAACGTTCCCCATCCGATCGCGCACCTGACCGGCATCAAGGTCGGCCGGCGGCGTGGAGGCGATGAAGTTCGACACGAGTGAGGCGAACGCTTCGGGATCGTCGCAGTGCGGATAGTGTCCGGCGCCGCCGAAGATCTCGAGCCGGCTGCCGGGCATGGCATCGTGCGCGGCGTGGGCGTGGGCGACGGGAATGAACGGATCGCGGTCGCCCCATACGATCATCGCCGGCATCTCGGCGGTGAGATACAAGCGGTCGCGCGCGCTCACGCGCTGTCCGCCGACGTCGATGACCGCGCGAAGCGTGTGGATGAACGAGGCCCGCGCGTCGGGATCGCCGAGCGACACGTAGCTGCGCCACACGTCCGAGGCCGCGGGGACCGGACGCAGGCCGAGCTTGCCGAGCCAGCCCTGCACGGCCGTCCCCGCGCCGCGAATGCGCGGCGCGCACGCCGCGGCCAGAACGTACTCGGATCCGGGAAGCGCGAGTGCGCGCAGCAGCCGGCTGACTTCGCGGCCGAGGCCGCCCGACGAGACGAGCACCAGCCGCTGGGTCCGTTCGGGAAACTGGTAGGCGAATTGCATCGCAACGCCGCCCCCGAGCGAATGTCCGACGACCGTCGCCCGGTCGTGTCCGAGCGTGACGAGCAGGTCGCGGATTCCCGCGGCGAGCGCTCCCAGCGAATAGTCGCCCTGCGGTTTGGCCGATGCGCCGTGGCCGGGCAGATCGGGAGCGATGATCGTTCCGCATGCCGCCAGGGATGGCATGACCGGCTCCCAGGTCTCGGAGCTGCCGGCCATCCCGTGGATCAACACGATCGCCGAACCGTTGCCGGCCGCTCGATACGCGACGCGGCTCCCGTGGATCGTTGCGGTGCGAACTTCCATCTCGAAGACCGTCAGCCGGCCGCGCGCTTCTGCTCGTAGCGCGTGGCGGCGGCGTCGAGATGCCCGAGGAACTCGATGATCCGGTCGCGCGCCTTTTCGGCCGCATCGTCCAGGCCGCCCAACTCTTCGAGGCGCCACTGCTTGAGCACCACCGGTACGAGAACCTGATCGTGATGGATGCGAAGGTCGTAGATGCCGGCCTTTGCGATCCGGATCGCCTTCTCGCGGAAACCGGGGAGCTCGAGTCCCGGCATCGTGAAACCGGTGACTTGCCGTTCCATCGCGCACACCGCCGCCGACGAATCCACCTCGATCGCGCCGGCGGTCAGGTCGCGATAGAAGACGTAGTGGAGGTTCTCGTCCACGGCGATGCGAGCCATCAACTTCTCCGCCACGGGATCTTGGGTAATCGCGCCGGTGTTTCGGTGCGAGATCCGCGTTGCCAGCTCTTGCAGCGTCACGTACACCAGTCCGTCGAGCGGCGTGAAGTCGTCGCCCGGGTAGTAGCCGCGCGAGACGTGATCCATGCGCGCGCGCTCTAGCCCGACGGGGTCGATGCCGCGCGTGACGGTCAGGAAGTCGCGCATCGCGATCGAATGCCGTCCCTCTTCCGCCGTCCAGCGGCGGACCCACTCGCCCCACGGCCCTTCGCCGCCGAAGGTGTCCCAGATCGCCAGGTGGTAGTAGGGCAGGTTGTCCTCGGTCAGCAGATTCAACTCGAGCGCCGTCCGGGCCAGGTCCGACAGGCGGCTGTCGCCCGGCTCCCAGGGCTCGCGCTCGAAGTTGCGGCCCTGCTCCCACGGCACGTACTCGTGCGGGAACCATTCCTGCGCCGCGTTCATGTGGCGGGCGAACATCGCTTCGACGAGGGGTTCCAGGTCGGTGAGCATGCCGGCCGCGGTCGGGGTTCGGGTTCGCATAGGGGGCCTCCTCGGTTCGAGTATCAGGTTACGCTTCCGTAAGTTACGTCCCCGTAGGTTACGCTGGCGTAGTATCGTTGTCAATTATGGGGAGCGACCAGAAACCGAGCCGGCTGAAAGCCTCCGCCCGCAGGGCGCAACTGATCGAGATCGGCCGCGCCGTCTTCGCCGAGCGCGGGTACGAAGCCGCCTCCGTCGAAGAGATCGCCGAGCGCGCGAGGATCTCCAAGCCGATCGTGTACGAGCATTTCGGCGGCAAGGAAGGGCTCTACGCGGTCATCGTCGATCGCGAGATGGAGGCCGTCGTCGCGCGGATGACCGAAGCCATCTCGCACGGCACGCCGCGCGAGCGGCTTGAGCGCGCCGCGCTCGCGTTCCTCACCTACGTGAAGCAGAATCCCGATGGCTTCGCCGTGCTCACCCGCGACGCGCCGGTGGAAACCGCGAGCGGCGGCATGTCGGGGTTGTTAAACGACGTCGCCGACCGCGTCTCGAAGATCTTCGCGGCCGAGTTCAAAAAGGCCGGGTACGAGGCCAAGGCCGCACCGATCTACGCGCACGCTCTGGTCGGCATGGTGACGTTCGTCGGCCAGTGGTGGACCGAGACGCGCAGGCCCTCCGTGGAAGAGGTGTCCGGGCACATCGCCGCGCTGGCGTGGATGGGCCTGCGTCATCTCCCCAAGCAGCCCATGCTGACCGCCTCGACCCGCAAGGCCTGAATCGCGGGACTATCGGCCCTGGCGCCGCAGGCCACGATGGTTCAGCATGGGCGGGAAGGAGGCGGACCATGACCGACAAGAAGCGGGCCGTACCCTTGACCGTCCCCGATCGGATCGTGCTCGACGAAGCCGGCGAATCGCCGACCGTCGAGGTACGCGTCTGGCGCGGCGACGAACTCGTTCACCGGCAACTGTGCGAGACCGCCGAGGACGCGGCCGCCATCGTGGATTATTGGAGCGAGATAGACGGCGTTCGCTGCGAAGTGGACGATCTTGCCGTGCGGCACCGCCCCGACCAGATCCTCGAGCCGGGCCCCGGCGAGGCGTTCGGCGATCCCGATCTGGTGCGCGCCCCGCGCGAGCCGGACGCGTAAGACCTTCGGGCTCTTGCCTGCGGCGGGGTGATCGTCAAATCCCGGCGAAGATGGCGATGCCTTCGGGATAGGTCAGCCCGGCCATGAGCGGCACGGCTGGCAGCGGCGTGTCGGAGACCGGGTCGAAGGCGACCTTCCAGAGAGTGCCGGCGCCGTCGACGGGGCAGAGCACCGTCTCGCACGGCACCAATCCGAGGTTCGCGATGGTGAGGCTGCCGGCCCGGTCGACGGCGATGCCCGCGACACCCGGCGGATGCCCGGCGGCGATGACGCGAACGAAGCCGCCGGTCTGGTCGTATTCGGCGACCTGTCCCGGCACGGCGTTGCCGACCAGCCATCCGCTTCCGCGCCGCACGATCGAGATCGGCACGAACGAGATCGGATCGAACGGGAGCGGCGCGAGGGCGCGAAGGAACGATTCGCGCGACGCGACGCCGTGCGCGGCTCGGTACGCGTCGCACGCGGCGCCCGGCATCGGGAACGGGCCCCGGAAACGGCTGACGACGCCGCCTCCGGAGCGACCGCTTTCCGGAACCAGCACCGAGCCGTCCGGGTGCAGCGCGATGTAGCCGGCGGTGGTCAGGTCGTCGGCCAGCACGCAGCCCGGCGAGGCTGCAGAGAAGTCGCCGCTTGCATCGCGGTGGTAGACGAACAGCGATCCGACGCCCGGCACGTCGAACGCGCCGACGCCCAGATCCACCAGGAACAGCATCGAGCCGTCGGCCGAGACGGCGCAGCCGGTCATCTCGGGCTGATGATCGTTGTCGTGCAGGCGATACGGCGCGACGATCTTGTCGATCATCGTCCACGGACCGGTCGCGCCGCCGGTCGCTGCGAACAACCCCCATCCTTGCGCGACGCCGGCCGGCAGACGGTCCTGATCCGAGTCCTCGCCGATGACGTAGCGCACGTCGCCGTTCGATTGGACGATGCGGCAGATCTGTCCGTTGACGTCGTTGCCTCGTCCCACCGGATCGGTGCCGGGCTCGGCGTCCGGGTCGTGGTCGTGCGCGTGTATGACCGTCGAACGAGACAGCGCGGGGACCGGCGCCGACAGATCGTAGACGTCGAGTTGGTTCGCCTGCGCACTCAGAAGGAATCCGGGATGCGGCGCGGTCGCCCCGGGCGCCGCCGGCGAAGACACCGGCGCGCCGAGCGACGCGGCGATGAGCACGGACACCATCAACGAGCTTCGACGCATCCTGCAACCTCCCCCTCGACCGGTCCTCGCGTGGACGTTTCTTCGCCGAGATGAAGAATCCTTCTTTCGGGCTCGGCATGCTTTCGGCGCGTTGGCCGGGGCGTTCATACGCGCCAGAAGGATCGGGACGCTCGCGGCGGCCGGGGGGTGCGACGAGCGCAGGGCCGAAACGGTCCCGGGGGCAGGAGACGGCTTCGGCGGGGGCGAACCCTGGGGGCATGAGCAGACGACCCGCACTCGCCGCGCTGGCCTTGCTCGTGGTTGCCGCCGCCCCGCTGGCATCGCCGGCGGCAGGCGCCACGTCCGTCGCCGGCATCCCCGCAAAGCTCGTCGGCCGCCACGGCCCGACCGCGCACTACGCGCAGGGGCTCAACCTGATCGGCCACACGGATCTCGCCCGGCGCAAGGGCGGCCCCGCCTTGGGCAACAACGGCGGCATCGCGTTGATCGGAAATTGCGCCTTCGTCGGGCGCTGGCACGATTACGGCGACTTCCGGCGCAATCCCGGGACGGTGCAGTACCCGATCCAGATCGTGGACGTGGCCAAGCCGTCCGCGCCGCGCGTCGTCGGATCCGTCCCGAACAGCAACCTGCTCAACGCCGCCGCGCGTGAGATCCGCGCCGTGGACCTGCCGAAGTTCAAGATGCTCGTCGTGCAGATGTTCGGGAAGTACCTCGACGAGGGCGCGACGGCGCCGGGACAGCATTCGCTGTACTTCTACACGTTCCCGTCCGGTCGGTGCACCGAGCCGGTCCTGACCGGGCGCATCGACTTGAAGCCGCTCCGTCCGCACGAGTTCTACTTGTGGCTCGATCCCGATCCGGCGCACAACGTGGACGGCAATCCGCGGGTCATCGCCTACGTGACCGCGCCGCTCAGCGGTGTGGACGGCGCGATCGTGGACGCGTCGAAGCCGGCCGCTCCGGTGCTGCTGGGCATCTGGCACGGCGGTCAGCCTTTGGCCAGCGCGACCGAGGAGAACCTCGCCGGAGACGTGCCGGCCGGCGCCGGCCGCTACTCCCATTCGATTGCGCTCTCGCCCGACGGGCGGCGCGCGTACGTATCGCAATGGGACGGCGGGTTCTTGACGCTCGACGCGAGCGCGATCGCCGACGCGCAGCCGCGCGCGACGCTCGGACCGCTCGGCGCGATGAGCGTCCCCTACCTCTACGAAACGGGGGCCGTCGGCAACACCCACAGCGCCGTTCCGATGCGCGGCGGGGAGACGATGGTCGTCGGCGACGAGGTCTACGTCACGACCGACGGCTGCCCGTACGGATGGATGCGAGTGATCGATGCCGGCAACCAGACCGCGCCACCGGCGCAGATCGGCGAGTTCCGTCTTCGCGAGAACCGGGCGGACGCGTGCTCCGGCGTCCTCAGCGCGTCGCGCAACGCGCTCGGAAAGTCGATCGACGGGACGTTCTCGATGCACAATCAGACTGCGACGTCGCGTTACGCGCTGGTTTCCTGGTACGGCGGGGGATTGCGCGTCGTGGATCTCGCCAACCCCGCCAAGCCCCGCCAGACCGCCTTCTTCGTGCCGAAGCCGCCGGCCAAGGTGCTGAGCGTGCCCGACACCAGCGCGCCGATTTTCGGCGC
>Ga0214471_10000471_pt1 | contig 34629 bp, 29 predicted proteins | sample RVTome_5_FD_207665 | JGI IMG/M metagenome (GOLD analysis project Ga0214471, IMG submission 207665) | Soil microbial communities from uranium-contaminated site in the Upper Colorado River Basin, Wyoming, United States - RVT142D155 | ecosystem: Environmental > Terrestrial > Soil > Contaminated >... | reverse complement strand
CCGGAGCATCAAGCCACACATCGAAGCGGGTTCCAGAGACTTCTACGATGGCGACAGTCACCTGGCGGGCGAGTTGAAGGACCTGGCGGTACTCATCTGAAGTCGTGTCAAGGTCCTCCCGAGAACCGGAGCGCACCGCCAGCTCAGCGAAGGCGGCTAGCGTACGAGCAGCAGAGGCTACGTCTGGTTTCCAGCAGCCTTGAAATGAGTGGGTGAGACTGATGGGGGATGACGTATCGGCAGCGAGCTCAGGGGCGAATGCCCCGGTAGCGGCCCTGTCGTCCGGACGAAGCTCCGGGGGCCGAAAGTGCCGGTATGCCAGGACGAGCGCGATCCCCAGGAGCCCCGCACATCCGGGGATCCAGTCGCGCCGCCCTAGCATATGTTTTGCGGCATCTGGCTCGACGGGCAGGCCGCCGCCGAGTGGCGCCTATTGCTCGACATGGATCACGCCTCTTCGGCGGTCCGCCTCCAGCGACGCCCGCTTCAGCTGATCGTACAGGGTGCGGGCATGGTAGATTGGACCGACGTTGATTCGCGGGGTGTCCCTATCGGATGACAAGATCAAAACCCTGCCGAGCCCGAGGATCCTCTGGATCAGGCTTTGATTGTAGCCAAGGTCTTGAATCCTCCAGAGATCGAGGTTTTGGAGCGAGCGCGAAAACACGCCGTGTTCCAGTTCCACTCGATCATTGGTGATTCGGAAGGTTCTGTTCTTCCAATCGAACCACGTGTACACCCAGTACACGATCGACACGGCAGCAAGGACGGCTCCGATCGCGGTGGATGAAACGGTGGAGCCGACTAGGAATGCCAGAACTATCCAGATAACAGTTGCGACGGTAGGGCCGACGAGAGCGATTCGAGAGACGTTCCCCTCGAAGAAAACCTCGGTGTCGGTCTTCACGGCATGGCCGAAGGGGGTCTGCCTTGCCTGTTCAGCGTTGCGGAGGGCACCTCCGGCGGGTACCTCAAGGAATTCTCCACAAAACCTGCACTTGACGGCCGCAGCTTTGATGGTCTCGCCGCAGAACGGGCACTTCTTCTCATCGGCCCCGGTCATATTCACCTCGTGTTCGCGACTCATTTCGCCCGAGCTTCCGGTCCTCCCTGCGCGTGAGGACGGCGGCCGCTGTGGGCAGGGCTCCACGACCGGACCATAACGTAGGGCACAGGCGCGCGGCTGCAAGGGCAGAATCTGGGATGGCAGCAGAACCTGGGATCGCACGGGAGTGAGCTTGGTTCATTGCAGAAGGCAACGTCGTGAGTAGGGCGCCGCATAACGGTTCAGGCTTCTGCAGCGGGCCATTCTCGGCCAGCAGCAACATGTATCAACGACACCAGTTACGCGTCCTCCAGGCGAGTGAGAACAACGCCCCGCGCGGGCCCGACTGCAGGAAGCCTTCGTTAGAGGGCTGCTTGGCGAAATGATCCACCCTAGGCATTGCCGTTGGTCAGGGTCCATGATCGGTAGACACGGGCCCATCGGTGGCACCGCCCATTCGCTCCTTCAGATCGCGTCTGAAGACGAGTACGCGCTGGATTTCGAGCACTGCAATAGCACTGATGACGAGGAAGACCAGCACGACCAGTAAAAAGTCGGTCCAGTCTGGCGCCGACGTGAGCGCCAGCGTGACGAGGAGTACTGCTGCGAGGAGAGGAGTCCCGAGCACAAGGAGTCGCTGACGGCGACCGAGTTGCTCAAACTGCCGGCGATGATGGTCCAGTTGCGGCTCAAGCATCGCAACCCCTCATGGCATGTAGCTAGCAGCGCGAGCTGAACGAGGTTCCAGGTATCAAGGTGCAGCCCGCTAACCTGTGCTTGGCTTGTTCATTCCCCCTCAAAGTGCCGCCCCGGCGCCGGTTCGGCAAGCGAAATCCTTATCCCTGCGGAACTACCCCCTACCCCGATCCAGCGCGTCCGCCGGACTCCGGACCCCCAGCCCGCCCCGATGCAGCACGTGTGTATACAGCATCGTCGTGCTCACGTCCTTGTGCCCCAGCAGCTCCTGGACCGTCCGGATATCGTACCCGGACTCCAGCAGGTGCGTCGCGAAGCTGTGGCGCAGCGTGTGGCAGGTTGCCCGCTTCCCGATTCCGCTCCGCAGCACGGCCGCCTTGACGGCCCGCTGCACCACGCTCTCGTGCAAGTGATGGCGCCGGCGCTCCCCGGTCGTGCCGTCCACGTGCTCCCGCGTCGCCGGAAACACCCACTGCCACGGCCACTCCCGCGCCGCGCGGGGATACTTGGTGGCCAGCGCTCCCGGCAGCGCCACGTAGCCGGCGCCCCGCACCACGTCCCGCTCGTGGCGCCGGCGCACCGACGCGAGATGCGCGCGCAGCGGCTCGCGGACCGCCTCCGGCAGCACCGTCACCCGCGGCGTTCCGCCCTTCGTGGTCCGCACCCGGATCTCCCCGCGCTCGAGGTCCACGTCCTTCACCCGGAGCTGCAGGCATTCCAGTAGCCGCAACCCGCTGCCGTACAACAGCATCGCCACCAGCCACCGCACCCCGCTCAGGCCCGCCAGTACCTGCTCCACCTCCCTGGCAGTCAGCACCACCGGCAGGCGCGCCCGCGGGCGTGCCCACCGCAGGTCCTGGAGCTTCCCCAGCGGACGCCCAAGGACGTGCTCGTACAGAAACAGCAGCGCGCACAGGGCCTGCATCTGCGTGGACGGCGCCACCTGCCGCTCCGCCAGGTGCGTCAGAAACGCCGCCACCTCCCGCTCACCCATGTCCCGCGGATGCCGGAGCCCGTGATGCCGGATGAACCGCCTTATCCAGCCGACGTAGGCACGCTCGGTTCGCGGGCTAAACCGACGCACCCGCGCCATACGCTGCAGGTCCCGCAGGAATATGGACTTCTGTGGCATGGGCTCCCCCACCCCACACTCGCGCGCCGCGGGGGAAAGCACCAACACCAATCGGTCGCTTCAATGGGCACGCCAGCGCGTGGGGGAATGACCGGGCCTGCGAAGCAAGTCCGCTCCCGAACGCGGCCGAGCTGGGCGCGGTCACCCGCCACCGACGGGCACTCCTGGCTTGACAACGGGCGTGGGCGACCGCACCGTTGGGATGGGCGGTGAGTCCCGAGTCCAAGTACCGGGTTGGAGACAGTGTCCCGGGGCGTCAGGACCAGGCTTGTTGAGCCACCAATCCTGTTCGCAGGAGCGCCATCTCCATTGGGCCACCGCCCATTTCCTCCTTCATCCCGGGCGTGACATCCTCAGCGCCCGTCGTCCGCCCGGGCCGCCGCCATCCCCGCCCGCTCATTGACCGTGAGCAACAGGCCGCCGCCCACGACGAAGAACACCAGCACCGTCGCCACCCCCGCGCGAACGATCGCGGGCATGAGCGGAGCATTGCCGCCCGGCTGCGCCGCGCCGGCTCCGCCGCGCCCCGTGCCCGCCCGCCTCAGCGCCTCACGGCACCACCGCGCGCCCCGCGAGATCCGTGATCACCACGTGCCAGAACTCCAGCGCGTCGTAGAACGACCGCACCGGCGCCCGCTCGTTCAGCCCGTGCGCGAACTGGTCGCTGTCCCGGATGAACAGCCCCATGATCCCGTACGTGGGGATTCCGGCCCGCCGGATCTCCTTCCCATCCGTTCCGTAAGGCGCCATGTAGGGAATCACCGGCGTCCCGGGCCGGATCCGCTCCACACCGCGGGCGACCGCGCGGATCACGTCCTCGCGGGGCGGTGAGGCCGGACTCGGCACGGGCTCCCCAAGCACGCGAATCTGAAGCGCCGGGTGCCGCGCCACACGCCGCAGCGTTTCCCGGACGTCGGCAACCTCGACTCCGGGAAAGATCCGGCAGTTCACCGTCGCCGCCGCCGACTGGGGCAGCGCGTTCTCGGCGTGCCCTGCACGAAGCATGGTGGCCACACAGGTCGTGCGCGTGATCCCCACCTGCTCGGGCTCGCGCCACAGCACCTCGGCGGCGACCGAGTCGTCCGCGTTGCGCGCGAACCGCGCCATGGCCTCGCCCACCGGGCCCGGAGTCACGCGCGCCGCGGCCTCGAAATAGCCCCGGGTGGCATCGTTCACCCGCACCGGAAACCGGTGCGCCTCGATGTTCCGGAGCACCGCGGCCAGCTCGTAAATGGCGTTGTCGGCGCGTGGCGTGGACGAGTGCCCGCCGGGGTTCGCCACCGTCAGCTCGAACGTGGCGTACGTCTTTTCCGACGTTTGCAGCAGATACCGCACCGGCGTGCCGTCCTCGCCCAACACCCCGCCGCCGGCGTCCGCGTTCAGCGCGAACTCGGCGTCCGTGAGCGCCCGGTGCGTCGTCACCAGGCCGCGAGCTGTCAACATCCCGGTCTCCTCGTCGCCCGTGAAGGCGATGATCAGGTCCCGGGTGGGGACGAATCCCTCCTCCTTAAGACGCAGGAATGTGGCCGTGAGCATGGCGACGCCGAACTTGTCGTCCGTGCTGCCGCGGCCGAAGAAGTACCCGCCCTCCTCGATCAGCGTGAAGGGATCCCGCTCCCAGTCCTGCGGCAGCGCGTCCACTATGTCCATGTGCGCCAGCAGGAGAATCGGCCGCGCGCCCGTGGAACCGTCCCCGCGATACCGCACGACCAGACTGGCCGTCTCCTCGCCCCCGGGGACCGTCAACGGCAGAACGTGCACGTCCTCCGCGGGGAAGCCGCCGGCCCGAAACTGCTCCGCCAAATAGGCCGCCAGCGCGGGAACCTGGCCGTGCGACGCGGCCGTCCGATACCCGATGCTCGTCCGGTAGATCTCGAGGGCCCGCCGCTGATAGGGCTCGGCGTAGGCGGCGCTGGAATCCTGGGCGGCAAGGCCCGGCGCAAACGTGAGGCAGACGGCGATGGCAAGACATCCAGGTCGCATGCGGAACACCTTGGTTGAGAATCGCGTACGACGGTGTCTACAACGCCAGCTCCCCCGTCCCCTCCGCCTGCGACACCGCCACCAGCCCGCTCGCCTTGGCGCACACGAGCCCGCCCTCATCCACCAGCTCGCACGCCACGAACACGATGGACTTGCCGACCCTGTCCGGCCGGCCGATGACCTCGAAGCGATTCCCCATGACCGGCCGCAGAAACTGGATCGTGAGCTGCGCCACCCCCACGCGTTTCCCCAGCGCCTGGATGGAGCCCGTGAGCCCGGTGACGAGGTCGAACACCGCCGCGATCGTGGGCCCGTTCACCGCGGGCGTCCCCATCCCGCCCCGATGATGCGGCGCAATGGGATCCACCACGGCGCGCAGCTCGTCCCGGGACACGATGTCCAGCCGCACCCCCATCCGCTGCACGCCCAGGTGGGCGTTCCACCGCGCGTTCAGCTCGGCGCGCACCTGATCCGACAGCACATCCGGGATCACGCCTGTGTCACGGCTCGGCATGGGACAATGCCTTCCTCACGAAGGTGTGGACGCGGGCACGCCCGCCCGCCGCCTCCACCAAAGGTAGACCGGAATCCCCAGCGCGATGATCCCGCCCCCCAGGAGCGCGTTCACGGGATTGGACAGCACGGTCGCCCCCACCGCAAACACCCCCGCCACCACAAAAAACCCCGGCACCCACGGATACCCGGGGCACCTGAACCTCCCCCGCTCCCCTCCCGTCGTTCCCGTCGCTCCCGTCGTTCCCGTCGTTCCCGTCGCTCCCGTCTTCCTGTAAACGAACAACGTCACGCCAACCGCCGCAAAGAATATCCAGTCCCCAAACACCACGTAATCGAGCAACTGCCCATACGTCTTGGTCGCCACCAGCAGCGCCGCCCACCCACCCTGAATGAGAATGGCCACCGCGGGCACGCGCGACCGCTCGCTCAACCGCGCCGCCCCACCGAAGAACACGCCGTCCGCCGCCATCGCCTGGTAGACCCGGGGTGCCGAGAGAATGGCGAGGTTCAAGAACCCGAACGTCGAGACGGCAATGCCGAGCGCAATGAAGGTGGCGCCCTTGGGTCCCAGGAGGCCGCGCATGACGTCCGACGCGGGCGCCGTGCTCGCCGCGAGCCCCGGCACGCCGAGCACGCGCACGTACACGATGTTGGCGAGCACGTAGACCAGCACCACGATCCCCACGCCAATCACCAGCGCCCGCGGCAGGTCGCGCCGCGGCGCCTTGAGCTCGGCCGCCACGAAGTTGGTGCTCTGCCAGCCGCCGTAGGCGAAGAGCACCGGGATCAGGGCGGTGCCGATGGCGACGACGGGAGCGACGGGAACGACGGGAGCGACGGGAGCGAGTGGGCCGGCTGACAGCAGCAACCCCACGAAAATCAGCGCGCCGAGCGCGGCGAGCTTGAGCACCGTGAGGACGTTCTGCACGATGGCGCCGGACTTGATGCCCAGGAGGTTCACGAAAGAGAGGGCGACGATGGCGCCGACCGCGAGCATGGGGGTGGCCGGTCCCGATGCGCCGGTGAGATCCGCGGTGTACGTCGCGAAGGTCATCGCCACCGCGGCAATGCCGCCCGAGTTGATTACGAGGAGCTGGGTCCAGCCGTAGAGGAACCCTGGGAGCGGTCCCAGGGCGTCGCGCAGGTAGACGTAGCCCCCGCCCGCCTCGGGCTTGAGCGCCGCCAGCTCGGCAAAGACAAAGGCGCCGGCCAGGGCCACGGCGCCGCCCAGTACCCACACGCCAATCGTGAGCCCGGCCGTGGGCGCGCGCTGCGCCACGACCGCGGGATTGAGGAAGATGCCGGCGCCGATGATGCCGCCCACCACGAGCATGGTGGCGTCGAACAGGCCGAGGCGGCGGGCGTAGCCGGTCCCGGACTCAGGCACCGGCGGGCACGACTTCTTCCTCGTCCTGAAGGAACTGGAGCACCGCGATCTCGTCACGCCGCAGGGCCGCGGTGGGCCGCTCGATCCGTTTCGGGCCGCGTGGCAAAGGCGCCGCCGGCGGCGCCGTGTGACCGGCGAGATACGCGTCGAGTACCGTCGGATGCACGTAGTACTTGCGGCACACGGCCCGCGTGTTGCCAAGCTTGGCCGCCACCGTGTCAATCACCTGCACGATGTTCCGCTCGGCGGCGCGCTGACTCTCGGCGGGCCCGAGGTCCCGCAGCTCGCGCGCCGCCAGCATGGTGCCCGCCCACGTGCGGAAGTCCTTGGCGGTGACGGCGCGGCCCGTGGCCTCCCGCAAATACTCGTTCACGTCGTCCGACGACACCGTCTGCCGCCGGCCGTTGCCGTTCACGTACTGGAACAGCTCCTGGCCCGGCAGGTCCTGACACTGCTGGACGATGCGGGCCAGCCGGCGGTCGGTCACCTCCACGGAGTGCGGCACGCCGCTCTTGCCGCGGAACGTGAACCGGAGCTTGGCGCCGCGCACCTCGACGTGGCGCTCCCGCAGCGTCGTGAGCCCGAACGACCGATTGGCGCGCGCGTACTCGTCGTTCCCCACGCGAATCAACGTCTTGTCCAGCAGCCGGACCACGGTGGCCAGGATCTTCCGGCGTGTGAGGCCGCGCGACCGCAGGTCGCGCTCGACGCGCTCGCGGAGCCCCGGCAGCACCTCGCTGAACTCGAGCATGCGGCGGAACTTGGACTCGTCCCGGGCGGCGCGGTACGCCGTGTGGTACCGGTACTGCTTGCGACCGCGGGCGTCGCGCGCCGTGGCCTGGAGGTGACCGTGGGGATCGGGGCAGATCCACACGCCCGCCCACGCGGGCGGGATGGCCAGCCCGTTCAGCCGCCGCCGCTCGGCGGGATCGGTGATCCGCGTGCCGTCCGGCCGGTAATACGCCCACCCCGGGCCCACCCGCCGCCGCCGGATGCCGGGCAGGGCGTCCGTGACGTAGGTGAGCCCGACGCTGTGCGCGGCGGCGCGGTGATCCGCGGTCCGGTCAATGGCCACGACGGCCCTCCTCGGGCCCAAGGATGGTACTGGTCGGCGAAACGGGCAAGAGCGTCCGCCGCCCGCATCTAACTTCTCCCCCCTTCCCGAGGTTTCGGTGCGGGGGATCACAAACTGCCGTGTAGCGTGTAGCGTATAGCGTGCGGCGTACCTGCCCGGCCGGATGGTCCCAGCGGGGCAGGTACGCTACACGCTACACGCTGCACGCTATACGGGAATCCCGGCACGTTGCCCGCAACCGAGCAAGGACCCCGCCCCATGCCCCGAGTCGTCATCGTCGGTTCCGGCTTCGGCGGCCTCCAGTGCGCGCGCCGCCTGGTCGGCAAGCCGGCGGACGTGCTGCTGCTCGACCGGCACAACTACCACCTGTTCACGCCGCTCCTCTACCAGGTGGCCAGCTCGCTGTTGAACCCCAGCGAGATCGCGTACCCCGTCCGGACCATCTTCCGCGGCGCCAGGAACGTGTCCATCCGGCTCGCCGAGGTCACCGGGGCCGACCTCGCGGCCGGCACGGTCCACACCGCGGACGGCCCGGCCGAGCCGTTCGACTACCTGGTGCTCGCGACCGGCGCCCGCGTGAACTTCTTCGGGCAGGACGCCATCGCGGCGCGGGCGTTCAGCCTGGGCTCGCTGCCCGCCGCGTTCGACCTCCGGAACCACGTGCTGTCCCGGTTCGAGGCCGCCACCACGGCCGATCTGCCCGCCCGGCAACGCCTCCTCACGTTCGTGATCGTGGGGGCGGGGCCCACCGGCGTCGAGTACGCCGGCGCGCTGAGCGAGCTGGTGCGGCTGATGGCCGGCCGCGACTACCCCGGCATCAGCCGGGCGGACGTGCGCATCCTCCTGCTCGAGGGTACCGACCGGGTGCTGCCCGCGTTCCCGGCGACCCTGGGAGAGGACGCACGCCAACGGCTCCAGCGCCTGGGCGTGACGGTCCGGACCGGGGTGCTGATGCGCGACGCGGACGACCACTCCGTGACCCTCTCCACCGGCGAGACCGTGCCCTGCGGCACGCTCGTGTGGACCGCGGGCGTGCGCCCCAACGGCCTGGAGTCGGGCCTGACCGCGCCACGCTGGAAGTCGGGACGGCTCGAGGTGGATGCCTGCCTCCGGATTCCCGGCCACGCGCGCGCCTTTGCCGTGGGCGACGTGGCGGCGTTCGTGCAGGACGGGCAGCCGCTCCCGATGCTCGCGCAGCCCGCCATGCAGGCCGGCCGCGCCGTGGCCGCGAACATCCTGCGGGACCTGGCCGGCCAACCCCTTGTCCCGTTCCGCTACAGGGACCCCGGCATCATGGCCACCGTGGGCCGGAATGCCGGGGTCGCCCTGATCCGGGGGATCGCGCTCAAGGGCTGGCCCGGCTGGATCACGTGGCTCGCGGTCCACCTGTTCTTCATCATCGGCTTCCGCAACCGCGTGGCGGTGCTGCTCAGGTGGGCTTGGAATTACTTCTTCTATGATCGGCCGATTCGGTTTATTACGGAGAGATCGGGGAAGGGGAAGAACGTATAGCACGAAGCCCTTAAAGGGCCCTTCATCACCCGATTTGACACCTCCCGTTCACGGGCCCAATTTCCCTTCCCCCTGAGCAGGAGGTATTCCCCGATGCGGGAGTATACGACTGAGAGGATCCGCAACGTGGCGGTTGTCGGCCACGGCGCCTGCGGCAAGACCTCTCTGGTTGACGCGCTCGCGTTCGTGGCCGGCAGCAGCAAGCGGCATGGGTCCGTGAAGGACGGGACCTCACTCACCGACTACACCCCCGACGAGATCGAACGGAAGTACTCCATCAACCTCGCGCTGGCCCACGCCGAGTGGATGGAAACGAAGCTCAACCTCCTCGACACCCCCGGATACCTGGACTTCATCGGCGACGCCGTGGCCGGCATACACGCGGCCGACGGGGCGTTGCTGGTCGTCGGGGCCACCGCGGGCGTCGAGGTGGGCACCGAGCTGATGTGGCAGGAGGCCGAGCGCCGCGGCATCCCGCGCATGTTCTTCGTGTCCATGATGGACAAGGAGCACGCCGACTTCGAGAAGGCGTACACCGACATCCGCGAGCACCTCACCCCCCGCGTGATCCCGATCGAGATCCCCGTGGGCGAGGGGGCCGCCTTCCACGGGATCGTCAACCTGTTCTCCAAGCGCTGTCACATGTACAAGGCCGGGACCAAGACCGGCGAGTACGAGGAGACGGAGATTCCGCCGGAGTACGCCGAGCGGTTCGAGCGGTACTCGCAGGAGTTGATCGAGCGGATCGCGGAGACGGACGATTCGCTGCTCGAGCGCTACCTGGGCGGCGAGGAGATCTCGCGGGACGAGGCGGTGGCCGCCATGAAGAAGGGCATGCAGGCGGGCGAGCTGTTCCCGTTGCTCTGCGGCGCCGCCGACCTGACCTACGGGACGCGCGCGCTGCTCTCCAAGCTGGTCGAGCTGATGCCCGCCCCGAGCGACCCGCCGCCCGTGCAGGCGGAGCGCTGGGGCACGCCCGAGCCGGTGGCCATTCCCCGGACCGATCAGGCGCCGTTCGTCGCACAGGTGTTCAAGACCGTGTCGGAACCGCACGTGGGCGACGTGACGTTTTTCCGCATCCTGGCGGGCTCGCTCACGAACGGCGCCGACGTCTACAACGCGCCCCGGGACGTGGTGGAGAAGCTGAATCACCTGTCGGTGCCGCAGGGGAAGGACCGCACCGAGATCCCGATCCTCCACGCGGGGGACATCGGGTCGGTGGCCAAGCTCAAGGACACGCACACCAACGACACGCTTTCGGCCAAAGCCACGCCGGTCGTGGTGCCCAAGATCCCGATGCCGGAGCCGCTGATCGCGCTGGCCATCGAGGTGCACCAGCACGGCGAGGAGGACAAGCTCTCGACGTCGCTTCAGCGCCTCCACGAGGAAGACCCCACGTTCCACTCGGAGTACATCGGCGAGCTGGGGCAGACCATCGCGCGGGGCCGCGGCGAGCGGCATCTCGAGGTGATCGTGGGCCGCCTCAAGCGGAAGTTCGGCGTCACGGCCGAGCTGGCGCGCCCCAAGGTGGCCTACCGGGAGACGTTCAAGGGCAAGGGCGAGGGGCAGGGAAAACACAAGAAGCAGACCGGCGGGCGCGGCCAGTACGGCGACTGCTGGATCCGCCTGGCCCCGCTCCCCCGCGGCAGCGGCTACGAGTTCGTGGACGACATCACGGGCGGCGTGATCCCCAACAAGTTCATCCCGGCGGTGGACAAGGGCATCCAGGAGGCGTCGCAGCGCGGCGCCGTGGCCGGGTATCCGGTCGTGGACTTCCGGGCCGAGTGCTTCGACGGCAGCTACCACGACGTGGACTCGAGCGAGATGGCGTTCAAGATGGCTGGCATCCAGGCCTTCCGGAACGTGGCCGAGAAGTGCCGGCCCGTGCTGCTCGAGCCGATCCTTCAGGTGGAGGTGCTCACGCCGGAGGCCAGCCTCGGCGAGGTGATGGGAGACCTCTCGGCCCGGCGCGGCCAGATCCTCGGCACCGAGCAGGACGGCCGGCTGACCAAGATCCGGGTCATGGTGCCCGAGGCGGAGATGTACAAGTACTCGACCCAGCTCCACTCCATCACGCACGGGCGCGGCACGTTCCACGCGGAGTTTGCGAGCCACCAGGAGGCGCCGCCGGAGGTGGCCCAGAAGGTGGCGGCGGAGCGGAAGAAGGAAGAGGAGGAGAGGAAGAAGTAGGGGCGAAGGGCGGCCTGACGGCCGCCCCTACCGCGGCAAGCCCACGCCCGGAGCGTAGAGCGATCGGATGCGCTGGGCGCGGAAGATGTAGCCCGGCGCTCCTTCGATGCGCCAGACGATCTGGCCGCCTCCATCGTACTCCTCCACCCGCCCCGCCGAGCCGAACGAGACGAGCGTCCGCCCGCCGGGGAGGTCCTGCACGCTGCCGCCCAGCTGCGCAGACACGGCAGGCGCGGACCCGTACGACGCGAGCAGACGTGCGACCCCCTGCTCCGGCTCGAAGTCGTACAACTCGGCGCGGCTGTCCAGGGAATCGCCCCAGTTGTCGAGCAGCAGGACGCGACGCGGCGACGTCAGGCGCACGCCATGTTGTCGCGCGAAGGCAGGTGTTGGGCCGTCGGAGAACGTGAATTGGCTGCGGACCCCGCCGAGCCGCCACAGCACCTCGCCGGTTTCCGTGTCGATCTTCGTGACCTCGTTCAGATTGCGAAACGAGACGACGATGTTGCCGTCCGTGTCCAGGTCGAGCGCGTTGCCGTGCGTCCAGTTGACCGTCCCACCCGCTCGGCTCGCCGGATTGAGGTCGGTGATGTCGAAGTGATCGAACGGCGTCCATGAGAACAGCAGCGTGCCGTCCGCGCCCACATGCTGGATGGCCGTGGCCGTGACGCGCGCGTCCGCCACGCCGCCCATGGCGGCGAGATCCATGGTCCGGGTCTCGTCGCACATCAGCCAGTACGAGCCATCCGACTCGAGAATCAGGTCGTGCAACCGCGGCTCGAGCCCGTAGGCACACGGAAGCGTGCGGGTCACGTTCCCGAGCGGATCAATCTCCACCCATGGGTGCGGGTCGGTGGGGACTGGCGTCGCCGGGCGCGCGACATAGTGTCCGGTGGGTTGGGCGGCGAAGCTCAAGCCCGCGCCGTACTCGAAGCGACGATACCACACGACGCGCCCGGTGTTGTCAATGACGATTCCATAATGACCCGAGGCGAACACGACGAACCCGGGTGACGGATCCGGGCCGGCCGTGGCGTAGCTCGGCAAGTCGGCGGGGAGGGCCCCGGTGCGCAGCGTGAGCGCCTCGCCCGTCGTGATTCGGCGGTTCCCGTACGCGATTGGCGTCAGGGTATAGACGGTGTCCGGCAGGAGGCCGAGCACCGGGACGGATACGGAGTCACCGGCCGGCGACACGGTGGACGTGACGCGGTCCGCGGTCGCGCCGGCCAGGCCATAGCGCACGGCCACGCTGTCAGCGTACCGCACGTGGGCGAGTATGACGGCGCTCAGCACGTTCGCCTCGTTGGGCACGACCGCGCTGGTCACGAACTGCGGTGGGGGGCCGATGAGGGGAAGCGGGGGTGGTGGGCCGAGAACATCCACGTCCTCCCGGCAGCTCAGCACGAGGAGCGCGGTCCCCGCGACGAGCGCCACACGGCATGACCGGCGGCGCGAGCCGCCGCGTCGGTCACGGCCGCCAGGCCGCCCCATTGTCCACCCCGTTGGTGATCTGGGTGTAGCCGGAGCCGTCCGCGCTGATGACGGCCAGTCCGAGCATCGAGCAACCGGAGTAGATGTCGCATCGGAACGCCGTGTACACGATCCGCGTCCCGTCCGACGACCAGGCCGGCTGCAGTGCCCCGATGCCGGGAGCGACTCTCGTGAGCCCACTCCCGTCCGGATTCATCAAGCCCAGCTCGTGGCTTCCGCTGAAGCGTGTCGTCGTGAAGACGATCTGGGAGCCGTCGGGGCTCCAGGCCGGCCGCAGATCCCGGGCCGTGTCACTGGTCAGCTGCGTGAATCCGGTCCCGTCCGCGTTGATCCGACAGATGTCCTGATTGCCGCTGACCACCTGGCAGGTGTAGGCGAGAGCGGTGCCGTCGGGGGACCATGTTGGATTGGCCGCCGAGCCGGCCGCCGCGAGCGGCGTGATCCCTGAGCCGTCGGGGTTCATCAGGTGAAGGGTCTGGCCGCGCGTGAACGCGATGCGGGTGCCGTCCGGTTGCCAGGCGGGATCGGTGTCCGATTCGTTGGTCGTGAGCTGCAGCGCCCCGGTGCCATCGGTTTGGGTCCGGGCGAGCCCGCCCGGGTAGCAGTAGTAGGGGCAGACGATGCTGGTGTAGGCGAGCGTCGTGCCGTCGGGCGACCAGGAGGGATCGCTGCCCCACCCGAGAGCGACCCGGGCGGAGCCGTCGGCGTACGTGACGCTGAGCGTCGGGAGCTCGCTGTACCAGTACCAGTCCCACTCCCAGCGGGCGTACGCCAGCATGTCGGCGTCTACGCATGTTGCCTCGAAGGTGGTGCGGGCGGTGTCGCGCGTGGCACCGCCGGTTGTCACCGTTACCGTGCGGGGGTTCGGCGCGACGACCGCGCAGTTGGTCGCCAGGCCCTCGAGCAGGATGTCGTGGCTACCCGGGCCGAGCTCCACGAACGTCACCACCCCGTTCATCGCGAGCGCCTGCGGCGGTCCGTCGCCCACCCGGATGGTGTATCCATCGAGGTCGAAGTCGGTGCCGGACGTGACGGCGGTCACCTCGACCGCGCCGGTCGCCGCCACACACTGAACCTCGAAGGTCGTACGGACCGTGTCGGTCTTCGACCCACCCGCAACGACCGTCACGGTTCGGGGGTTGTTCCCCGCCACGCCGCAGTTGGTGGCCACCTCCGTGAGCGTCACGCCAACGTCGCCGGCGGCGAGGGTTCCGAGCACGGCCGTGCCGTTCACCGGAATGGACAGCAGCGGCCGGCCCGGCACCTGGATGACGTAGTAGTCGGCATCCAGATCGATGCCCGTGGTGACGGTGGTCACCGCGAGCGCGCCCGTCGCGGCGACGCACGTGACGGCGAACGAGACGTCGATGATCTCACCCACCGTGACGATCACGGCGCGCGGGTTCTCCGCGCTCAGCGTACAGTTGCCCGCGAGGCCGGTCAGGGTGACCGTATGCGGGCCGGGGCTCAGCCGCGTGACGATCAGGCCCCCGAGGGCGCCCAGGGGCTGACTCGGCCCGCCGTCCACGCTCACCTGGTATCCGTCCGGATCGAGATCGATGCCTGTCGTGGTGGCGACGACCCTCACGCCCGTGGCGCGGCACGTAACCGCAAAGGCGACGCGCGAGGTATCCCCGGCGCTCACAGTAAACGGCCGCTGGGAGTCACCCTCCACACCGCAGTTCCCCGCCACGCCGCTGAGGACCACCTCGTGGGGCCCGGCCGGCAGCCCGGGAATCATGGCGGTTTCGTTGAGGCCAACCGCACGCGGGGCGGCCCCGTCTACGGCGAGGCTGTACCCATTGGAATCCAGGTCCGCGCCGATGGTCGCGATCGCGACCCGCAAGGTGCCGGCGGGTTCGACCGGATCAAGGAGGTCATCATCGCCGCAGCCGGCAGCGGCAACGACGAGTACCAGGCATCCCAGGCGGCTGCGCATCATCGCCTCCCATCTCCCCGTGATCCGAGGAAGTGCGTCCGTGGGATGTGACGGCCGGATTGGGGCAGATTGCTCGCCGACGGCGCCGGGTCGGCCCGCGGTCGTCGCGGCTCCGCAGACTGGGGCGTCGTCCGCAGCCGGCCGAGTGCGGGTGGCACGGGTGGGGGGGCGACCACCGTGATCGTCGCCGTGCCGCTGGTCGCGCCACTGGTGGCGGATATGGTAACCGTACCCGGACTGACGCCGCTCACGAATGCCGTAACGTAGGTGGACGTGACGGAGTCGCCCTGTACGGTTGCCACGGACAAGTCGCCGCTCGTCCACGTAACCAGGGGATAGCTGATGATGCCGCCCGCCGAATCACGCACGGTCGCCGTCAGGCGCACGCCATCGCCCACGACGACCGTGTCGGTGGACGGCGACACGTCAACGGACATCGGCGTGACAACCGTCACGATGGCCGTACCCGTCGCCGGTCCGCTCACGGCGGTGATGGTGACACCGCCCGGATTCAGGCCTTGAACCCAGACGCTGGTTGTCGAGTCGAGCACGATGGCGGCCGTCCCCGGATCGCTGCTGGACCACGTGACCGCCGGAGCGTTGGCGACGCGACCGGCCGAGTCGCGAACCGTCACGGTCAGCCGACCCCATTGGGCGACGGCCAGGACGGCGGCAGCCGGTGCCACCTCCACGGACGCGGCCGGTCGCGGGCTCACGATGACGAGCGCCGATGCCACCGCGGAGTCCCGGGCCGCCTCCGGATCCACGCGAGCGGTGACGTAGAAGAAGCCATCACCCAACGCTGTCAGCACGCCGGTCTGCGAGACCGCGAGCTTGGCCGGGTCGCTCGTGGACCACGTGATCGGCGCGCCGCTGATCACGTTCCCCGTGGTGTCGCGGGTCGTCACGGTCATCTGGAACGTGTCGTCCACCATGATCTCGACGGGATTCGGAAACAGCTCGATGGAAGCCACGAGCTCCGGCGGCACGGTCGTGAACGCGACGTTCACCGACGCTTCCAGCACGTCACCGTCCAGGTCCTGAATGCCCTGGGTGATGGCTAACGTGTACGTGATGCCGGCGGCCAGCGGGGCGGCGGGCACGAGGACCGCGCGGAGGTGGTCCAGGTCCAGGAACTCGAGCTGACCGTCCACGGCCTCGGACCCACGCAGCAGCCGCACCGCGGCATCCGTGAGCGTGGTCGAGTCGATCGGCTCGCTGAAGACGATCAGCATCGTGGCGTTGAGCGGAACGTCGCGCTTTCTGGGCGGCGGCTCGGTCCGCACCACGATCGGGCGCCGCTCCGGAGGAACGAGCTTCATGTACGTGACTGGCTCCGTCGCACCCGCGGTCCGGATATCCAGCTCGACCGTGTCGCCCGCGCTCCCCACGAGGGGCACGGGATCGAATCCCCCATCGGCCATCGTCACGGTGGCCGACGCGCCGGTTCGTGGGTTCCGGATCACGGCCTGCACGGCGTCCGGGAAGCTCTCCGGTGGCAGCGAGACATAGACGATCTCCTCGGCCACCGCGCCGCTCAGCGTGATGCCGCCGGCGCCGGCCGCAAGCGCGGCGCCACCCACCGGATCCGACACGATTGCCTGGGAGAGTACGGGCAGGGCCGCCCGGTTCTCCGCGCCGGTCGGCGACTCATTCCCGCAGCCACCGACTGCGACGAGGAAGGGGAGTGCCAACCACGCCAGGGCGGGTGGCCACGAATGCTGGGGGTGCATGGTCACTCCTGTTGACGATACCGTCAGGCGGACGGTGGGCGCCGCACCGTCATCGGTTCCCTGCCGCCGCCGCGACAAGGGGACGAGACCACGCGGGATCCGAGGGCCTGATCCCGTCGAACGTCAGCCTCGTGATCGAGGAGCCGTCGGCCCCCATGATGTACAGGTCGCTGGAGCCCGTCCCCCACGGGTCGCGGTTGCTCACGAAGGCGAGGTGCCTGCCGTCGGGCGACCAGGTGGGAGCCCAGTCCTTCGTCCCCCACGTACGGCTCAGCCGGGTGAAGCCGGAGCCATCGGCGTTGACCACGCAGACCCCGGTGCCCAGCGTGAAGGCGAGTCGTGACCCATCCGGCGACCAGATGGGCCGCCTTCCGGAGTAGTTCAGCGTCCTCGAGCCGGATCCGTCGGGGCTGACGAGCCGGATGTCGCTGACCGGATCTGTCTCGTTCCCGAAGACCACGAACGCTATCGTGGTCCCGTCCGGCGACCAGGCGGGGGACTGGCCGACCGTCGCGACCTGGATGAGTCCGGAGCCGTCCACGTTCACGACCCAGAGGCCAGCGGGATCGCTGAACACGATGCGGGTGCCATCCGGGGACCACATGAATTCCCACGGTGAGGACGAGGTCAGCGGCGCCGGCTCGGAACCCTCGGCGCTCATGACCCGCAGACCTTGCAGCACGAGGGCGATCATCGTCCCGTCCGGCGACCATGCGGGGGCGTACCCCGACGCCGTGAGCTGGGTGGCGTCGCTGCCGTCGGCATTCGCCACCCACACGCCCATGTCGCCGTAGCGCGAGCCAATCGCGACGCGGGTGCCGTCGGGTGACCACGTGGCATACGCCCACCTTCCTCCCGTCGGACCGGACCACAGGGAATCGAGCCCGGAGCCGTCCGCGTTCACGGCGTAGATGGCGTTGTCCCGCCCGCTCCAAAACGCCATCCGTCCCTCGGGGGGTGGCGGCGCCGAGACGAACTGCACCGTGACGGTCGCCTCCAGCGGATCACCCTGGAGGTCCCGACTCGCCTCGGTGATCGTCAGGTGATAGGTGGTCTCCGGCGTAAGGGGAGCGCTGGGTAGGAACGCAACGGTGAGTTGCGCGTTGTCCGCGAACTCCACCCGGCCGGCCACGGGCGTCGTCCCCTGCGACAGCTGCACCGCCCCGCCGGTCAGCAGGGCGGGATCCATGGGCTCGCTGAAGACGACCAGCATGCTCGCGTTGAGCGGCACGTCCCGCTTGCGCGGCGGCGGGTCCGTCCGCACCACGACCGGCAGCCGTCGGGGCGGCACGGTCATGGTGAAGAGCAGGGCCGCGTCGCTCCACGTGACCTGCACGTCCAGCTCCAGGACGTCGCCGGCGGCCGCCTCGATGGGGACCGGATCGAATCCACCGTCCAGCAACGCCACCTCCACCGCCGCGCCGCTGCGCGGATTGCGAATCGTGGCGCGGAAGCCACCGTTCACGTTGCCCGGAGGCAGGGAGACGTAGACGAGCTCGTCCGCCACCGTCCCGCTGGTGGCGAACCCCGGGCCCAGGGTCGTATTGACGGGGCGCGCCGTCGGATTGGAGACGATCGCGGCGGTGAGGAGCGGCCGGTCCTCGGGACCGGTCGAGTCCCCGCATGCGCTGAGCGTCAGGGCCGCGGCCATGGCGAGCCACGTGGCGCGGCCGGTCGAGTGCAGGTTCACGGTTTCATACCTCCGTGCCGGGTCCATCCGACGGACCGGTACCATGCGAGTGCTCACCGGGCCTCCATCCTGGGACGTCCCTCGACGGCCACGAACCCCGCCCAAAAGAACGGATGCGCGGTGCCGGGCTCTCCGAGCAGCGCGCGTTGCGCCCGCGCCAGCGCCGACGCCGGCGCTGCCCCGGCGCCCAATTCGTGGTAGAACCGCTCCATCAAGGCGGCCGTCGCCTGATCTTCCACCGCCCAGAGCGACGCGACCACGCGTGCCGCCCCGGCGTGAAGGAAGGCGCGCGTGAGCCCCACCCAGTCGTCGCCCGCCGGCACGTCGGCGAGCGTCCCCGAGCCCAGCCCCGTCTGACAGGCCGAGAGCACGACGAGATCCGCCGCCAGATCGAGCCCGAAGACCTCGTGCACCTCGAGCCGGCCGTCGTGCGCGCCGCCGCCGGCCAGCTCCACGTAGGAGAACAGCGGATTCGGTTTGTTCAGCACGCCGTAGGTCGCGAGGTGCAGAATGCGCCGCGCGCCCGCCTCCCGGCGGAAGACGTCCTCGCTGGCGGCGCTGCCGCTCAGGCGGCGCACGCCGCCGCCGTCGAGCGCCGGAATGGCCGCGACCTCGCGCCGCGACGCGGCGAGGCGGTCGGGACGGGGCGCGAGGGCGAGCACGCCCTGGGCCGCCCGCGCCGGCCGGTCGCCCAGCGCGAGCCACACCGAGGCCGATGGCGTCACGGCCAGCTCGTAACGTTCCACCAGGAACCCGCCCGCGTCGCCCTGAACGAGGGCCGCGAACGGCAGGTAGTGCAATTCGGCGTGCGGGACCAGCACCAGCCGTCGTGTCTCCGCCAGGAACCCTTTGTCCTCCAGAATCCCGATGAGGTGCTGGTGCAGCCGCCGGAGCGGGCCCCGCCACAGGGGGGCGGCGCCTGCCTCCCGCGGCTGGAGCGTGCCGCGCACGAACTCGATGAGCCGCGCCAGCTCCCGCCGGCTGACGCCGAGGTCGGCAATAAGGAGTGTGTCGCGGGTCACGACGAACGCCAGGGACCCGGAGTCGCTCACCAGGTACTCGACCAGCGCCTGATCCGGTGCCAGCCGGCGCGCCACGTCACGCCAGGCGGCCGGCGCTGGCGACACCAGGGCCGCATGCCGGGGCGCGCGCTCCCGCAGCTCGAGGAGCAGGTCGGCATACGCCTGCTGCGCGTGGAGCAGCGCTTCGCGCGTGACGCCGCCCACGGCAGAAACGTCGGGCCCGCGGAGCGTCTCCGGTCCGGCGGCCCTGCCCTCCAGACGGCGGCTCAGCTCGCCGATGCGGCGGCGGAGGTCCTGCTCGCGCCCCACCAGCTCCGCGGCCGTATCGCCCGGCGCCGTCACGCGGCCCCGCGCGAGGAGCCCGAGCATCTCGCCCGCGCGCAGACGCTCGCTGGCCTCGAACGCCGCGCCCGGCCAGCCGCGCCCATGCTCGACAAGGGCGAGCTGCGCGTACAGTTCCCACTTGTCGGCGAGGAAGGCCGAGCGGCGTTCCGGCAGGGCCAGCGACGCCCTGGGCTCCTCCACGATCGCAATGGCGGATCGCAGCGCCCGCGCGGCGCCGTTCTGGTCGCGTTGCGCGCGGCGCGTGGCGGCGAGCCCCGCGTGCAGGCGCCACGCCACGTCCGGCACCCGCCGCCCCGCCAGCCGGTCGAGCCCTTCGCGATACAGGGCCTCGGCCGCGGCGAACAGCCCCGCTTCCGCCTCCAGCTCCGCGCGCTCGCTCAGCGCCGCGGCCAGTGCCACGGGGTCGCCCACGCGGGCAAGCTCGTCGGCGGCCGTGGTTAGCGCGCCGCGCGCGGCCGCGATGTCGCCGCGCGCCCTCGCCACGCGGCCAAGGGAAAGGCGCGCGAGCCCGGCCTCCCGTCGGTCCCCAGCCGCGAGGTGGGTGGCAAGGGCCGCCTCGATCAGCGCCTGCGCACCGGCATGGTCTTCGCGCTCGAGCAAAACCAGGCCGCGGCCTTCCCGTGCCGTGGCCTCCCCGGGCGCGTCGCCCGCCTCCCGATACAGCCCCTCGGCGCGCGCATATGACCTCTCGGCCTCGGCGAGTGCGTTGAGCTGGACCGCGAGGTCCGCCCGGAGGAGCGCCAGGCCGGCGCGGTCTTGCGCGGCCGCGCCGACTTCCGCGGCCGCGTCCTCCGCGCGGCGCAGCTCGTCCAGCGCCCCCTGTATGTCGCCCTGGGCACCGCGTGCCGCCGCCAGCGCGCGCCGCACGGCCAGTGCCGTCGCGGCCGGGCCCGTCCGCTCGTAGATGTCGAGCGCCTCGACGAGCGCGTCCCGCGCCGCCGGGTAGTCGCCGCGACGGAGGTCCACGAGCCCGAGGCCGTGGAGGGCGTCCGCCGCGTCCGCCCACTGATCCCGGGCGCGCCAGGTGGCCAGCGCGTCACGGTACAGGCGCGCGGCGCGCGCGAGGTCGCCGTCCAGGCTCGCGAGCCCCGCCAGGTTGACGAGGTTCGTGGCCGCCACCTCGTGCCGGTCCTCGCGCCGGTTGAGCGCGAGCGCCGCTTCGAACCGGCGGCGCGCTTCCTCGGGGTCGCCGAGCTCCTGGGCGAGCAGCCCGAGGTTGTTCAGGTCGGCCGCCATGCCGCGCGTGTCGCCGATGCGCTCGCGCAGGGCCATGGCCTGAGCGTATCGCGCGCGCGCCCGCGCGGGGTCGCCGCGGGCGGCGCGCACGTCCCCCAGGAGACCGACGGCGTTGGCCTCGACCTGGAGATGGCCGACCGCGGCGGCCAGCAGGCGGGCGCGCTCGAGGTAGATGTCGGCGCTGTCCAGCGGGCCGTCCACCGAGAGGCCCGCGCCGATGTTCCCCAGCGCCGCAGCCATGCCGGCCGTGTCGGCAATCGCCTCGGACGCCACGAGCGCGCGCCGCCACACGGCCACAGCGGCCGCGGCCCCATCCTGGCCGAACACGGTGATCCCCGAGCGACGAACGCTGTCGGCCCACAGCTTGGCCGCGCGCCGATCGGCGGGCCAACCGGTGAACCGCTTCACCTCCCGCACCAGAAACGAGTCGCGCCACGCCGTCGCGTAGGCCGCCGCGAGCCTGCCGGCCGCCGCGAGATCGTCGCGGGCCAGCGCCTCACCCACGGCCTCACGCACGGCCAGCGGCCGCGCGCGGGCTTCACGCACGAGCGTGGACTCGGGTCGCTGCGGCCCCACCCGCCGCAGCGACTCGCCGGCGCGCGCCTGCGCCGCGAGCGCCAGGAGCAGCACGGCCGGCGTGAGTGCCGTCATTGGGGCGCCTCCCCCGCGATCGAGAACTCGAACAGCTCGGATGCCACCCACCGGCCGATCGTGGTCCGCGCCTCGATCTTCCAGAGATACCGCGCGGTCGGCGCGAGGCGCACCGAGTCGGGCAGGGCGACCGTCGTGTCCGGCACCTCGGCCTCGAACACCACCCGTCCGCCGGCGTCGAACAACGTGACTCGATAGCGGTCGGCGCCGCCTGCCGAACGCCACGAGAGGCGGCGCGCTCCCTCCACCACACCGACCGGCGACACCGGCACCGGGGCCGGCGCCGCGGTGATCGTGGGGGCGCGGTGCAGGGGCTCGCCGACCTCGCGCGGCCGCGGCCAGGAGAGCAGGAGAACCAGGCTGGCGGCGGCGAGCGGCACGACGATGCGCGTGAGACGCGCCAGGCGCCCTCGCCGGTTTCGCTCCACGGCCGCGATCTCGTGCGCGACGTCCGGATCGGCGAGGGCCCGGGTGACCGAGGCCACCGCCGCGCGGCACCGCCCGCACGCCGCCACGTGCGGCAGGACCGCCGCCCGGGCGGCCGGCGCGATGCTCCCGTCGGCCAGGGCGGCGATCGTATCGTCGTCGAGACAGTCAGGCGTCGGTCCGTGCGGCGGCTCGGCCGCGTGCAGCGCGAACGCGAGCCGCACCCGGTCAATGCGATCCAGATCGGTCACCTGAGGCCCCCCCACGGTGAAGCAGGACTTCCCCATATCGCACCCATGAGACGACCGGGCCCCGTCGGATTGCTCACAGCACGTCCTCCTGGCGGATTCCCAGGCGGTTCAGGTGCTCCCGCGCCGCGGCCAGGCCACGGTACACCCGGTTGTAGACGGCCTTGGCGTTCCGGGCGCCGATGATCCGGGCCACGTCCTCCGCGGGCAGATCTTCCACCACGTACAGCTGGATCGCGACGCGATCCTCCTCGCTCAACGCCCCCAGCACCCGGTCCACGAGGTCCCGCGCCTCCCGCGCGTCGAGGGGGGGCCGGTCGTCCAATTCGGGTTCCGGGGGCGGCGGGCCACCCAGTTCGCGCAGCACCGACCCGCGCCGCCCGTTCGTGACCGCGCGATACGTGGCCCGCAACTCGGCCAGAAACGCTCCAAAGGGAAGGCCGGGTTCCTGGGTCACGATCAGCTCGTAGGCTTCGAGGTGGCTGCGGCGGTCCAGGAAGACGTGCTCGAAGATCCGGCGCTGGAGCGCGGGAAGGCCCTCCGCCACGGCGGGCAGGCGCCGCCGTCCGTCTCGCTCCCGGAACCAGTCAATGGTGAGGTTGCGCACGACCGTGACCAGCCACGTGGAGAAGCGGGCCCGGTGCGTCGGCGTCTGCAGGTAGGACCGCAGCCGCCGCAGATCGCCCTCGCGCAGGGCCTCGCATACCCGCGCGAACACGTCCATGACATCGTCGTAGTCCTGGGCGTAGTGGCGGATCGCGGCGAAGATCAGGCGCCGGTAGCGCGTGAGGAACAGGTCCCAGGCACGATCCACCTGGCCCCGCTCGAGCTCGGCCGCCCAGTCCTCGGTCAACCGACCCTCGCAGGATGCAGCGGGAGGCCGATCCCCGCGCCCGCGGGTCTGCCGGCTCGTATCGTGCCACCTGCCTTGTGCTTGACGTGTGCCCCGCGGTGCTGGAGGCGGGGCAACCGGCGCTAACGTACGGCGCGGGCGGCCGGTTGGCTATGGCCGAGTGGCTGGCGCTTGATCAGCACAACCAGGGCGCCGAGCATCGCCACCCAGGGCGGCGTGGGTGAGCGGGAGGGGCGCCTAGCTCGGCAGGTTCTCGAACAGCTCCCGCACCGCAAGCAGGAAGTCGGGACCGGGATGCCGCGGGCGGAGAGGAGGGCGTTGGCCATGGGCTTCCGGAGGCAGGTGACCAGCACCTCGGGCCGCACCCCCGTGAACGGGACGCCCGCCAGCTCGAGCGTACCGGCCACCAGGCTCTCGGCTCGGGTCACGGCGCCGACGCCCTCGCACAGGTTCACGACGACGTCTGCCCGGCGGCACGGCGCGAGCCAGCGGAGTCCGGGACGCACCGGGATGCGCTGGGCGCTGTGGCCCGCGCCGCGCAGCACCTCGGCCACGCGGGCCACGGATTCCAGCACCGCCGAGACGTCCTTGTCGGACCAGCCGTCGGCCACGCCGTCGTACAGGATGACGGCCTTCACGCCGCCGCCTCCGCGATGGGCAGGGGGAGCAGCTCCTGGCCGGTGAGCCGCCGCCAGGCGATCTGCGTCACCTTCTGGATCAGCCCGTCGTAGCTCATCCCCGCCGCGCGGGCGGCGCAGGGGAAGCAGCTGTTCTCCGCCGGGTTGGGGATGACGCCGGGCAGCGGGTTCACCTCGACCACGTTCGGGACCCCGTTAGCGTCGAGCCGGATGTCCACCCGCGCCCAGTCGCGACAGCCCAGCGCCCGCACCGCCGCCAGCGCGGTGTCCGCGATCCGGAGGGACAGGGCCGTGGGGACGCGCGCCGGGCACTCGAGCACCTCGAGCGGCTGCGTCGGATCGTCCCACACCCACTTGGCCTCGTAGCCCATGATGGGGAGCGCGCCCTCGGGCAGCGTCTCGAAGCGGTAGCGGATGATCGGGAGCGCCCGCGCCTCCGTCCCGTTGCCGAGCACCGCGACCGTGAATTCGTCGCCGGGGAGGTACTCCTCGGCCAGGACGGGCTGCCGGTACGCGGCCAGGATCTCCCGCGCGCGGTGCCGGGCCGCGGCGGCGTCCGCCACGTAATTGGCTTCGGCGATTCCCTTCGACGAGCCCTCCCACACCGGCTTCAGGAAGACCGGATACGTGAGCCCGTCCAGCCGGCGGATGTCGTCGCCCGATTCCACCAGGACGAACGGCGCGGTCGGGATGGCGCGCGCCAGGAACACCTCCTTGGCCCGCCCCTTGTGGAGCGCCAGCGCCAGCGTCAGCGGGTCGGAGGCCAGGTAGGGCACGCCAAGGAACTCGGCCATGGCCGGCACGTGCGATTCGCGGTTCGGACCGGCAAGGCCCTCGGCCATGTTGAACAGGAAGTCCACCCGGGCCCGGGCCAGCCGCTGCGGGAAGTCGCCCACCGCCTCGAGCCGGACGACCTCGCCGAAGACGCTCAACGCGCGCGCGACCGCCTCGATGGTCTCGGGCTCGTCCCACTCGACGAACGCGTCATCCGCGGTAGACGGAGGATCGTCCGCGTCCTGAAGCGCGTCCGCCGGCGACGATGCGTCGCCCGCGGCCGACGGGCGACTGTCCGTGGCTCCTGCGGTGTGCCGTTCCGACGAACCGGCGCTGGGGCGTTGGTTGTACGCTAACCCGATGCGCATCGCGCTCCGGCGATCAAATGATGATGGGCTACACGATACGAAATGCAGCGACGATATGCAATAGTTTTTTGGGCGTTTCGTTCGCGACGTTCGCGCGGTCAGTCGCGTCGCAGGAACCGGCGGAAGCTGAATGCGACGGCGTGGCGCTCGTCCGCGGGGTGGAATTCCTCCTCGACGAGCCACCACGCGTCCCAATCCACCTCGGGGAACCGGACGTCGCCGGGGAGCGTGGCGTGGACCTGCGTCACGAGCAGCTCGTCGGCGGCGGGGACGGCAACCCGGAACACCTCCGCACCGCCGATGACGAACAGCCGCTCGGCGCCGGCCGCGTGGGCGAGCGCCGCGCCGAAGTCCGGCACCCTCTCCACGCCCTCCGGCGGCCGGAAGGCGGGATTGCGGCTCAGGACGAGCGCCCGGCGGCCCGGCAGGGCGCGCCCGATGGACTGGCAGGTCTTCCGTCCCATCACCAGGACGTGGCCCATCGTGGTCGCCTTGAACCGCCGGAGATCGTCGGGGAGATGCCAGGGCAGGCCGCCGTCCCGCCCGATCGTGCCCGCCTCGTCGAGCGCGACGATGACCGAGACGATCACACGGCCACCGGCGCCGGAATGTGCGGGTGAGGGTCGTACCCTTCCAGCCGGATATCCTCGAACCGGAAGTCGAACAGGGACCGGATCTCCGGGTTCAGCCGGATCGTCGGGAGGGGGCGGAGCTCGCGGGACAGCTGGAGCCGGACCTGGTCCAGATGGTTCTGGTAGATGTGCGCGTCCCCGAACGTGTGGATGAACTCCCCCGGCCGGATGTCCGTGACGTGCGCGATCATGGCCGTGAGCAGGGCGTAGGAAGCGATATTGAACGGCACGCCCAGGAAGAGGTCCGCGCTCCGCTGGTACAGCTGGCAGGACAGCCGGCCGTCCACCACGTAGAACTGGAACAGCGTATGGCACGGCGCCAGCGCCATGCGCGGCAGCTCCGCCACGTTCCAGGCGGACACGATCAGCCGGCGGGAATCCGGGTTGCGGCGCAGCTCGTCCACGACCTGGGTGATCTGGTCAATCTGCCCGCCGTCCGGCGCCGGCCAGGAGCGCCACTGCGACCCGTAGATCGGTCCCAGGTCGCCCTCGGCGTCCGCCCACTCATCCCAGATGCGGACTCCCGCGGCCTGGAGCGACCGGACGTTGGTCTCGCCCCGCAGGAACCAGAGCAGCTCGTGGACGATGGACTTGAGGTGGAGCTTCTTGGTCGTGATCATCGGGAAGCCGGCCGAGAGGTCGTACCGCGCCTGGTAGCCGAACACGCTGAGCGTGCCGGTTCCCGTGCGGTCGGCCTTGGGCCGGCCGTGCTCGAGCACGTGGCGGAGGAGATCGAGGTACTGCTTCATGCCGTCCCGTCGAGCAACGTGAGCGGGGGCCGGTCCCACCGCGCGCCGCGCTCGCGGTCCCGCAGCGCCGCGGCCACCTCGGCGGGAATCGTCGGCGCGGACGTCCCGATCTTGAGCGCCGCCGTGGCCCCCCCGCCGTCCGGAACGATCACCCCGGGATTGAAGATACCGGCGGGATCGAAGGCCCGCTTCACCTCGGCGAACAGGCCGGTGATGGCCGGCCCGTAGAGCCGCTCGAGCAGCGGCGTCCGCACGCGGCCGTCGCCGTGCTCGCCGGCCGGCGTGCCGCCCAGATCCAGAACGAGCGCGCTGACGTCGTCGAACAGCCGGCCGAGCCGGAGCTGCAGATCGGGCTCGCGGGCATCCACGATCGCGTTGACGTGGAGATGCCCATCGCCCGCGTGCCCGAACATCACGACGTCAATGCCGGCCGCCGCGGCGGCCCCCTCGATCCCCGCCACGTACCGGCCAAGGCTCGCGACCGGCACGCAGCCGTCCTCGATCAGCTGGAGCGATCGGCGCTCGTCCGGCAGGGCCGCGAGGGCCGGGCTCGCGGCGTGACGGATCCGCCAGAGCGCGGCCCGCTCCGTTGCGTCGAGCCCCAGCTGGGTGGCCGTCGCCGCCGGGCCGACCGCCCGGGCCGCCTCAGCCAGCGTCGCGGCCACCGTTCCCGCGTCCGCCCCCTCGACGTCCATCAGCAGCAGCGCGCGCGCACCGGACAGCGGGACCGGGGCGGCGGCCGGCCCCGCCAGATCGAGGAACGTGCGATCCAGCAGCTCGATCGCGACCGGGTCGAACCGGAGCAGCGTCTGGACGGCGTCGCCGAGCCCGTGGAGGTCGGCGAGTGCGACGACCAGCGTCCCGGCCGCCGCCGGCACGCGCTCCAGTTGCAGTTCCGCGCGCGTCACGATACCGAGGGTGCCTTCCGCGCCGATGACGAGATCCACGAGGCTCCCGGACGCGAGGTAGGCGTCCAGGGCGTAGCCCGAGGAGTTCTTGGTCGTGGCGGGAAAGCGCCGAACGATCTCCCCGGCCGCCGCCTCGAGGCGCGGGGCGAGTGCCGCCATCCGGTCTTCGGCCGTCAGGCGATCCCGCAGCTGCCGCTGCTCCGCGGGTGTCGGGTAGCGCGTGGAGCGGCGCGCCTCCGACTGCGGCAGCCAGCCCACTTCGCCGTCCGCCGTCACCAACTCGACACCTCGCACCCACCGCCGCACGCTGCCGCACCGGAGGCTTCGCGCCCCCGCGGCGTTGGTGCCGATCATCCCCCCGATGGTGCAGTAGGCGGCGCTCGATGGATCGGGAGCGAACCGCATGCCGAAGTGGGCGGCGATCGTGTTCACGACCCCGCAGGTCACCGCGGCCCCCACGTTGGCGCTCCCGGCCAGCGCCACGCGCGACGGCCGGTCGAAGGCCGCGAGGTCCACGACGACGCCGGGCCCGATGTTGTGCCCGGGCATGCCGGTCCCGGCGCCGCGCGGGACGAGCGCCAGCCCTTCGGCGGCGGCATGCCGCACCAGCGCCAGCAGGTCGTGGCGGTCGCGCGGCAGGGCGACCGCCGCGGGGATGATGCGATGCGGCCCGGCGCCTTCGCTGTAGAGGGCCCGCGCCGACAGGTCCGTGCGGAAGGTGCCCCGGAACCCCGCCGGACGGTCGGGGACCGTCACGTCACCCGCCGCCGGCCAGATGCAGGTAGTAGCCCCGCACGAGCCGATCGAACGGCGCGATCAGGTGCGTCGCCGCCACGGTGCGGTAGACCTCGGCGCGGGTGATCTTCACCTTATGGTCCGGATCGAGCAGCCGTGGATCGCGCTCGGCCACGCGCAGCGTCCGGATCGCGAAGTAGAGGGACGTCAGGCAGAAGATGCGGATCCGGTAGGCCGCCGCCGGCAGGGTCGTGCAGTACACCAGCGCATCGCGCAGGTGCGTCTTGGCCTTGGCGATCAGCGCCGCCATGACCTGCCGGGCCTCGGACCCGTGCGAGGGATCCTGGAGGTCGTCAGGCCGGACGCCGGCCACCTCGCACAGGTCGCGTGGCACGAAGCTCCAGCCCCGGCGGCGGTCATCCGCCACGTCCTTGATGATGTTCGTGAGCTGGAGGCCCAGCCCGAACGACGTCGCCAGCGCCTCCAGCCGCTGGTACCGTGCCGCCGCCATCCGCCCGTGGTGAATGCGGAAGAGCCCGGTCAGCAGGTGGCCCACCGTGCCCGCGACGTAGTAGCAGTACCGGTCGAGCTCGGCGACCGACGCCAGCGCGGCGAGCCCCTCCCGGGTTCCGCGCCGAGCCGCGAACTCCGCCATCCCGCGCGCCATCTCCTGCACCCAGGGGCGCACCGCGTCCCGTTCCTCCGCCGACAGGGCGTGGAAGGTCCGGAGCACGCGGGCACAGTTGCGGACCAGCGCCTCCTCGTCCGAGCCCGTCGTTGGAAACGCCGCCGCGAGGGCGGCGCCGTCGGCGCCGGGCGTGTCCAGGCACGCCCCGAACTGGTCGAGGAGTCCTTCCTTGCCGGCCGGGGACAGCTGCGGGGCGTCCTCGATGGTATCCGCGATCCGGCAGAGGAGGTACGACGTGCGGACCGCGTTCTCGAGCCGGGCAGGCAGCAGGCGGATGCCCAGCGCGAACGTGCGCGACACCTTGGGGAGGATGGCGCGGCAGAACTCGCGGTCCGCCGGGTCGCCTCCTCCGTGCACTACGTCCCCGCGGACTTCGCGATGGCGTCCCGGATGGCGCGCACGAGATCCATGGCCGGGTGGTCGCGCGGGATCACCCGCTCGCTCCGCTCGGACGTGCTGAACCCGGTGCGGAACGGCGCGTAGATCCCGAAGATCGCCACCACCGACCCGGCGCCTTCGGGGTTGGGCCCCACCAGCACCCGGAAGCGGACCAGCCGCTCGTTCGTCGGGTACTGCGCGGCCCCGGCCGGGTTGAACGACGCCAGGTCCACGTAGTCGGTCTGAATGACCCGCGCGGACGGCTCGGCTTCTCGGAGCGGCAGCCCCTGGTCGGTGACCGCCTTGAGGGCGGCCTGAAACAGGACGGAGGGGGAGCCGGACATGACTTCCTCCACCGAGGGCCTGAGGACCCTCGGTCCGGACGATCCCACGCACCCGGCCACCAGCACCACGACCCCGGGAAGCAGCAGCCTCATCGGCCGAAGCGCTCCTTGATGGCGTCAATCACGCGCGCGCGTAGCCGGTCGCCCGCGTGCCCCGTCGGCACCGACATTTCGCGGTCCCGCGGCTGGACGGACGGATCCGTCGTGCGCTGGTAGATGGCCTCGGTGGTGAGCCTGGTCTTGCCCCCCTCGATGGGGTCGGCCCAGAAGCGGAGCAGGATGATGCGGTCGGGATTGCCACGGTCCGTGACCCCGGACTCCTGGGTCACCACGTTGAACCACTGGGTCTCGAAGAACCCCTCCTCGGCGCTCTCCCAGGCGCCGCGCATCAACTCGGCATTGGACCGGGCGACCGCTTCCTGGATCACGTCCGCCGGCAGGGCGTTGATCGTGTCCACGCGCGCTTCGGGGAACGGCTCGTAGGCAGGGCGGATCCCGCCGACGGCGCAAGCCGCCGCCAGCACGACGGCGCCGACAAGGGCGGGGAAGGCGGAACGACACATGGCGGGTCATCCTCCAGAGAAACGGGTAATCGGGTCGCCGGGGCCGCAGGGCCCCAGCCAAGCCTGCCCTCGCGGCGCGCCGGAGTCAACCGGTGCCGGGCGCCGGGGGCTGTCCGCTCACAGTCCGAGGTCGCACACCCCGGGCGGCTTGGTCGAGTAGTCATAGAAGCCCCGGCCGGACTTCTTGCCGAACATGCCGGCCAGGACCATGCGCTTGAGCAGGGGCGGCGGGGCGTACCGCGGCTCCCGGTACTCGTCGAACATGATCTCGGCGATCTGGTACGTCGTGTCCAGCCCCACGAAATCGAGCAGCGTGAACGGTCCCATCGGGTAGCCGGTGCCCAGCACCATCCCCTTGTCAATGTCCGGGATCGAGCCCACGCCGTGCTCGAGGGCGCGGATGGCATCGAGCAGGTACGGCACCAGCAGCAGGTTCACGATGAAGCCCGAGTTGTCCTTGGCCGCGATCGGCTCCTTGCCGAGCGCGCGGGCAAACGCCATGGCGCGCTCGAACGTGGCCGGCGACGTGGTCACCGTCCGGACCACCTCGACCAGCTTCATGAGCGGAACGGGGTTGAAAAAGTGAAGGCCAACGAACCGGTCCGGGCGCGTGGTAGCGGCCGCCATGGCCGCGATCGTGAGGCTCGACGTGTTGGAGGCAAAGATGGTCTGCTCCGCACACAGGCCATCCAGCTCCTTCCAGAGGTCGTTTTTCAGCTCGAGGTTCTCGGTGACGGCCTCGATCACCAGGCCGGCCTCGGCCACATCGGCCAGCCGCGTGGTGAAGACGAGCCGCCCGAGCGTCGCCTCGCGGTCGGCTTCGGAGACCTTCCCGCGCTCCACGGCCTTGGCCAGCGAGCCCGCGATGCCGCTCCCCCCCCTGGCCAGCAGGGAATCGGAAACCTCGCGAACGATGGTGCGGTGGCCGGCGGCGGCACAGACCTGGGCGATGCCGCTGCCCATGAGCCCGCACCCCAGCACGCCTACGGTCTTGATCTCGGTCATGGCTCTCGTCGGAGAAGAAAGGGTGGTCGGTGATGCGGCCGTCAGGGCCGCAACGTGCGCCGGATCTCGTCCGCGATCCACTCCAGCGCCGGCGGGCCGGAGCGGCGGGCGGCGGCGGGCAACTCGACCTCGCCGTGCTCGATGCGGTCGAGGACCTGCTCCAGGGCAACCTGCACGCGCTCGGCGTCGCGGCGGTGCGCCCGCGCCACCGCGATGGCGCCGAGTGCGGCGACCGGGAAGGCCAGGGCCGCCACCGGGGGGGCGAACCCCAGCAGCAACAGCACGCCGGAGACTCCCGCACCAGCCCCGGCGAGCGTGGCCGCACCTCCCAGGTGCTCGCCCCGGGTGTTGCCCACGTCGGCCGCGAGCCGCACGTACACGCGGTCGGGCCCGACGGCCGACACCTGGGCCCCGACCTCGCGGGCCCGGGCCAGGAAGTAGTCGCGCCCTCCCAGCCGGAACGAGCGCTTGAGCGACGCCATCGTGCCACGCCGCGGCTCCCACGTGACCTGGTCCGCGAACCGGCGCTTCACGACGAGCAGCTCGCCCGACGCCATCCAGTGCTCGAGCGTGGCCAGGACGCGCTCGGCGGATCCCCCGACCGCGCGCTCGGCCACGACGTACCGCGGTCCCGCGAAGTAGGCGGCAGGCCCGCGCTCGACCGGGAGGTCGGCGCGCATCCGCTCCTCCATGAGCGCCTGGCGGAGATACGGCGCCGGGATCCCGACCTCCGCGCCGAGCCTCAGGACGTCGTCATCCGTGAGCCCGTCCTCCAGCTCGCGGGATCCGGCCTGGAGCTGCGCGGCCCGGAGCACGACCCGCTCGAGCGCGGCCCGCTCCAGCCGCCGCCCGGGAGGAACCGAATCGCTCATCTCGTCAGGCGCGCTCCCGCGCCCGCGCCGGGTCCGGGATGGGCACGCCCGTCGCGGGTGGCAACGCGGTTCCCGTCGCTCCCGCCGTTCCCGCCGCGCCCACGGCTCCCGCCGCCCGCTTGGCGAGATCCATGAACGGTGTCAGCAGATCCATGGGGATGGGGAATACCGTGGTCGAGTTGTTTTCCGCGGCGATCTCGACCAGCGTCTGGAGATACCGCAGCTGCATGGTCCCCGGCGCCTGCGACATCGTGCGTGCGGCCTCGGTGAGCTTCGCGGCCGCCTGCAGCTCGCCCTCCGCCGCGATCACCTTGCCGCGGCGCTCGCGCTCGGCCTCCGCCTGCCGGGCCATGGCCCGCTTCATCTCGACCGGGAGGTCCACGTCCTTCACCTCGACCGCCGACACCTCCACGCCCCAGCTGTCCGTGCGCTGATCCACGATGGTCTTGAGGATGCTGTTGATCTTCTCGCGGTCCGCCAGCAGCTCGTCCAGCTCCACTTCGCCGAGCACGCTCCGCAGGGTCGTCTGGGCCAGCTGGCTCGTGGCGAAGAGATAGTCCTCGATCTCGATGATCGCGATCTCCGGGTGCTTGACCCGCATGTACAGGACGGCGTTCACCCTGACCGAAACGTTGTCGCGGGTGATGACGTCCTGCGGGGGCACGTCCATGGCCACGATCCGGAGCGAGACCCGCTTGAGGTGCGCAAAGCCCGCCGGGATGAAGATCAGGCCGGGGCCCTTCGTGCCCCAGTACTTGCCCAGGAGGAATGAGACGCCGCGCTCGTACTGCTTGAGGATGCGGAGGCTCGCGAACGTATAGGCGACCGCGCCCGCCAGGACCGCCAACAGGATCTCCATGCCGCCTCCTAGAACGCCTCCACGATGACGGCCGCGCCCTGACCGCCGCCGATGCAGGCCGATCCCAGCCCATACCGCTTTCCCATCCGTGCGAGCGCGTGCAACAGGTGAATCGTGATCCGCGTACCGCTCGCGGCGAGCGGGTGCCCGATGGCAATGGCCCCGCCGTGCACGTTCGTCCGGGCCCGATCGAGTCCCAGCTCCTTCTCCACCGCCACGTATTGCGGGCTGAACGCCTCGTTCACCTCGACGAGATCCATGGCGTCGAGTTTCATTCCCGCCTTGGCCAGCGCCTTCCGCGCCGCGGGAGCGGGCCCGATCCCCATGTACTTGGGCTCCACGCCCGCCACGGCCCAGGACACGAGCCGGCCGAGGGGTTTCAGCCCGTGCTCCTTGGCAAACGCCTCGCCCGCCACCACCGTGGCCGCGGCGCCGTCACAGATGCCCGAAGCGTTCCCGGCGGTGACGAACCCGTCCTTCTTGAAGTAGGGCGGCAGCTTGGCCAGGCCGTCGAGCGTGGTCTCGGGCCGCATGTGCTCGTCGGCCGCCCAGTCCTCCAGCTTGCGAGTCTTCGGGTTCTTCACGGGCACCGGGATCACCTCGGGCCCGAAGACGCCGTCGTTCCAGGCCTGTTGCGCGCGCTGCTGGCTGAGGTATGCGTACTCGTCCACCTCCAGCCGCGTGAGCCCGTACTTGTCGGCGAGGTTTTCGGCGGTCTCGGCCATGGAGAATCCGCACTGGGGATCTCTCAACGATTCCCAGAGCGTGTCTTCGAACGGAGGGGCGGGGCCGAGCCGGAGGCCCCACCGCGCGCCGCGCACCACGTGGGGCGCCTGGCTCATGGACTCGCCGCCGCCGCAGAGGACCGCCTGCGACTCGTCGAGCAGGATCTGCTGCGCGCCCTGAATGATGGATTCGAAGCCGGACCCGCAGAGCCGGTTCACGGTGAGCGCCGGCACCTCGACGGGAAGCCCCGCGTGCAACCCCACGTGGCGGGCGAAATAGATGGCATCCGCCGACGTCTGCTGGGCGTTTCCGAAGACCACGTGATCCACCTGGTCCGGCCGCACGCCCGACCGCTCGAGCGCGTGCCGGGCGGCGATGGCCGAGAGCTGAATCGCGGAGAAGTCCTTGAGGGTCCCGCCGAACTTGCCGAACCCGGTGCGGACGCCGGAGAGAAAGACGACGTCGGTGTGCTTGCCTTGGGTCTTCATGAGCAGTCCACGCGTACGGAAGAACGAGAGGGGAATATACCTCCCGGCCTGCTCATGTCCTCACGTTACCCCTACCGCCCGAGTGCGCGCATCACCGCCGCGGCCGCTTCCCCGGTCGGGGCCGTACCCCCGATGTCCGGGGTCCGGACCCCCTGGGCGAGCGCCTCCCGGACCGCGACCTCGAGCGCCGCGGCGGCCGTGGGCAGTCCCAAATGCTCGAACATCAGCGCCCCCGTCAGGCACGCGGCCATGGGGTTCGCGATCCCCTTGCCCGCGATCGCAGGCGCCGACCCGTGCACAGGCTCGAACAGGCCCGGCCGGCCCGGATGCAGGTTGGCGCTCGCGGCCAGCCCGAGCCCGCCCACCAGCCCCGCGCCGAGGTCCGACAGGATGTCGCCGTACAGGTTGTTGGTCACCACCACCTGGAAGCGCTCCGGGGTGCGCACGAACTCCATGGCGAGCGCGTCCACGTAGCGGTGCTCCCGCTCGACCCCGGGATACTCCGCGCCGATCTCGTGGAACAGGCGCTGCCAGAGGCGGTGCGCCGGGATGGCGTTGGCCTTGTCCGCCATCGTGACGAGGGTCCTGCCGTGCACCCGGGCCCACTCGAAGGCCGCCCGGATGATGCGGGACACCTTGGCGGCGGTATGAACCTCGTGCGCGATCTGCTCCTCCTCCGGCGTCCCCTCGGCGCTGGCCGTGCCACGGCCGAGGTAGCTGCCCTCGGTATTC
>Ga0214471_10000470_pt1 | contig 34690 bp, 27 predicted proteins | sample RVTome_5_FD_207665 | JGI IMG/M metagenome (GOLD analysis project Ga0214471, IMG submission 207665) | Soil microbial communities from uranium-contaminated site in the Upper Colorado River Basin, Wyoming, United States - RVT142D155 | ecosystem: Environmental > Terrestrial > Soil > Contaminated >... | reverse complement strand
GGGCGGGGGGGTTGGCCCGCAAACACCCCGGTGGGGGCGCCGCCGGCGCCCCCCAACCTACGGCCGCCGGTGGGGGGGGGGGCGGGGGGGGCGTTTGGGGGGTTGGGGCCGAGGCTGGGGCCGCCCCAACCGTCGCCGGTTTGACCGCCTGTGACCGTCCATGACCCCCGTTGGTGACGCACCGTGACCACCACGTTCCGGGCCCTCCGCCACGCCAATTTCCGCCGCTTCTACGGGGCGTTCATCGTGTCGTTGGTCGGCGTGTGGATGCATCGGGTGGCGCTGTCCTGGTTGGTGGTCGATCTCACGGGGTCCGCGTTTTACGTGGGACTCGCCGACACCCTGGGCAGCCTTCCGGTCCTGGTGTTCTCGCTTCACGCTGGAGCGATCGCCGACCGTGTGTCCAAACGCTCGATGGTGCTGGTCACGCAGACCTCCGGCATGATGATCGGATTCGCCTTTGCGGCGATCGTGTACAGCGGGCACGCGACCATCGAGTTGATTCTCGTCGTGGCGACGCTGGCCGGTGTGTCGCTCGCGTTCGACATCCCGGCTCGGCAGTCGTTTCTCGTGGACCTGGTGGGCAAGGACGACCTTACCAACGCCATTGCGCTCAATTCGTCGGCGTTCAATGCCAGCCGGGTCGTCGGCCCCGCCATCGCCGGTGTGTTGATCGGTGTGGCGGGCGTCGGCATCTGCTTCCTGCTGAACGCGATCACGTTCATCCCGGTGATTGCGGTCCTGAGCGCGATGCGATTACCGGTGACGACACCGCCTGCGGGCGGTGCAGGAGCGTGGGGAAACATCAAGGAGGGACTGCGCTACGCTGGAGGCGAACCGCGCATTCGTCGCTTGCTGGTCAACATTGCCGTCATGAGCGTGTTCGGGTTTTCGGTATTCGTGTTGCTGCCGGTGCTCGTCAAGAGCGAACTGGGACGCGGGGCCGACGTGTTCGGGTGGATGATGTCCGCCGTGGGGATCGGCGCGGTGGTCGGGGCACTGGCGGTCGCCACCTTCGCCGAGCGGATGCCCAAGGGACGCATGCTGGGATGGGCGGCGATGGGGTTCGGTCTGTTGGTGCTCGTTCTCGGGTTCGTGCGCTCCGTGCCGTGGCTCCTGGTGACGCTCACCGTCATGGGCCTGATGCTGATCGTGACTACCGCACTCACGAACACCCTGTTGCAGGCGGTCGTACCCGATCACCTGCGCGGCCGGGTGCTTGCCTTGTACACGGTGGCGTTCGTCGGGATGGCTCCGTTTGGTTCGTTGCTGGCAGGGATCGTCGCCGATCGATTCGGCGTGGGCGTGATGATGGCCCTTGGTGGGATCGTCACGGTGTTGTCTTCGGTCGTCACGGTCGTCGTGCCGGCGGCCGTGCGGGAAACGGCGTAGCGGGTTACGGTCGGGTGAGTCCCTTGGTGCCGGCGGCCGCGACGATGAGATCGGCGCTCCCCGCGTATCCGAGTTCCGCGGTGTTGAGTACCAGATCGTAGTTGGCGGGATCGTCCCAATTGCGTTTGTAATGCGTCTTGACGTACGCGCGTCGGCCACTGTCTACGTCATCGACACAATGCTGGGCGTCGGCGCGCGTCTGACCAAGGCGCTCAATCGCCGCGTCGATACGATCCCGTCGCGGCGCCACGGTGAAGACGTGGAGCACGTCCTTCCGCTCACCGAGGTAGGCCTGCGCCCCCCGTCCCACCATCACCACGTCGCCGTGCTGGGCTGCCTCCCGGATGACCCGCTCGGTGACCGCCACGATCCGTTCTTGCGGCGTGAGCGCGGCGGCGGGCTCGCCGGTCGGGATGAAGACCTCGGGAGACGAAGTGGCAAGCGTGCGCGCCAACCGCTCCATCAGCCCCGGTACCCGTTCTTCGCGCGCTTCAACTTCTTCAGGGGCCAGGCCGGCAAGTTCCGCGACGCGGTCGACGAATTCATTGTCGATCAAGGCCCAGCCCAGCCGTTCGGCGACACGCCGGGCGATGTCCGAGCCACCGGATGCGTACTGTCGGGAAACGGTAATGACCGCCATGCTCGTCCGTGTGGTTACTGGAACAGGTTGCCCGGTAAGCCGCTTGGTCCCGCGTAGCCGCCTTGTGCCCCACCGCCGCTGCTGCCACCACTTTGACGCCGTATGGCCCCGTACCCCACGTCGTCGGTACGGGAGATGCGCTTCAGGGCCACCAATCCCTCCAAGACCAACTCGCACGCCGAGGCAAGCGTGGCCGGGTCGTTTCGGCCGGCAAGGCCTGTCTGCTGCACCAGGTCGAGCAGGCCGGGGATGGCGCTGTATCCCTTGACGCATGTATCCGAACGCTCGTCATCACTCACCTTCAGCGCACCGCCTTCGTCGAACCAGGCGACGATCCCGTCGCAGTCCGCGCCGCCCGCGCGGGCCTCGAACGTCTCGCGGCACGCGCGGCGCACCAGGTCCTTGGCGATGATTTCCGCGCCCTGGAGTTCGCCCTCGTACTCCAGCTCGATCTTACCCGTGATGGACGGAAGCGCGGCGTACAGGTCGGCGATGCGGGGCACGACCTGCTTTTCGTGATTGACGATCGATCGGCGCTCCGCGTTCGACACGACGTTCTCCAGTACCGTGATCGGCAGTCGCTGGCTGACGCCCGAGCGCTGGTCGATGCGCTTGTCGCGCCGCGCCTCGAACGCGATCCGTTCGATGATTTCCCCGATGAAATCAGGAACGTGGAGCGCGCGGCCATGGCGATCGACCCAGGCCTCCTGTGAGGTGATGGCCATGCCGTGCTCGACCGTCGGGGGGTAATGCGTCACGATCTCGCTGCCGATACGATCCTTGAGCGGCGTGATGATCTTGCCGCGCGCCGTGTAATCTTCCGGGTTCGCCGAGAAGACGAGCAGGATGTCGAGCGCGAGGCGGATCGGATACCCTTTGATCTGGACATCGCCTTCCTGCATGATGTTGAACAGCCCGACCTGAATCTTGCCGGCAAGGTCGGGCAGCTCGTTCAACGCGAAGATCCCGCGGTTGCTGCGCGGCAGCAGGCCATAGTGGATGGTCAGCTCGTCGGAGAGCAGGTGCCCGCCCCGCGCCGCTTTGATGGGATCAACGTCACCAATGATGTCGGCGATGGTGACATCTGGTGTGGCGAGTTTTTCGACGTAGCGGTGATCCCGGTCGATCCACCCGATCGGCGCGTGGTCGCCTCGCTCGTCGAGCAATTGGCGCCCGTATTTCGAGATGGGTCGGAACGGATTGTCGTTGACCTCGCTTCCGGCAAGGATGGGAATCGTCTCGTCAAGCAGCGTGCTGAGTGCCCGCAGGATTCGACTCTTGGCTTGTCCGCGCAGGCCGAGCAAGATGAAATTGTGCCGGGCCAGCACGGCGTTGACGATCTGCGGAACCACGGTGTCATCGAACCCGATGATGCCGGGAAAGATCTCCTGACCCGCCTCCAGCATGCAGATCAGATTAGCGCGCATCTCGTCCTTGACCGTCCGCGCGATGCGGTGCGGCGACGCCCACTCGGTCTGCCTCAGTTCGCCCAGCGTTGCCGGCATGCGTTCCATGTGAAACCCCTCGTCCGTGCCCGTTAGGGCGTCGCATGCGCCCCTACCGCCCGTGACCGCCTTTGACCGCCGTTGACCGTCCATGACAATACCCCTCGTTCACCCCGCGGTCACCCCCAGCAGTCGGAAGGCGGTGAACCCGTACGGCTCGACCGGAATGATCGCACCGCCTTCCGGTCCGCGCGACGCCATGCCGCGATCGCGTTCGATGAGATCGGTCAGGGCAAGGGCATCGAAGCGGAGCAACCCCGGCAGGATCGCGATCCCGCGAGCCACGCCCATGAGTTCCTGCATGTACCCCACGACGCCCACGCCGTCGTCGGCCCGCTTGAGGGTCAGTACCGCCACGCCAGGGTCTTTGATGTCCACCATGCGTCCGAAACTCGGCAGCCCCGACGTGCCGGTGCCCGCGGAGGGCACCGCGAGGAACGGCTCCGTGGACCAGCCGAATCGCCACGGGTCATCCGACAGCAGGAACCCACGATAGCCGATGCGTACGCGCGTCCGGCCGCCGCCGCCATGGACGGTGAGCGTGCCGTCGTCGTCAACGCCCGCGTAGGCCGAATCCGGCGTGGCAACGAGCACGGTCCCGGCGGCCGCGTCGAGCGCGAGCCAACGCAGGTGTCGATTGACCGCGATCGGCGCATCCGCGCCCGTCGCGCCACCCGTCGCCTCCCATCTGACGCGTCCGGTGGGCTCCGCGAACGCCAGGCGGTAGTCCCCGGCGTGGCCGGGTTCGGACGGTGTGTTCTCGACGTCGACCCACGGGAGCAGGTCGTACACGGTCACGGTCGTGTTGATCGCCGCGCCTGCGACGCGGCGCCGAACCTGTAGCCTCGACCCGACGCCGGGAAGTGGTTGGAGCGTGGTGGCGACCAGACGCGCTCCCTCGATCGCGCAGATACCGCCTTCCATGCCAACCAGCTCGCGACCGGTTTCGCGCATGACGACCGACTGGAGCGCACCGGTCGCGTCGTTGATGCGCACCTGAAACAACGCGCTCTCGACCGTCCGCGCACCCGCCGCGGCGGCCACCGGCGCGCCGTCCGTCCCGCGCGTCTCCGGTATGAACGCGTAGCCCAGTGCCGGGACGTTGGTCACGACCTTCGCGGTGCCGTCGGGCAGCTCAACGACGTCCGATCGTCCGAAGGGCGCCGGATTGAAGACCATGACGCCTCCCACCGGGAAGGCGAAACGTGCCGCGATCCCGTCCAGCGTCGGATGGCCGGCGGCCACCAGGCTCGCCAGGGGCTCGAAGATCCGGGCCGCGCGATCGCGGCGGCGTTGTTCGAGGTCGTCGGCGACCGCGGTGCGCGCATCGGCGCCGAGGGGAACGGGATTCCATCCGCGGCTCGGCGGCACGCGCGCGGGTTCGACGCCGGCCGCGACCGCTCCACCCGGGGGTTCATGCAAGACAATCTGCGGGAACGCGTAGCGGGCGTTCCAGTCGCCGAGGGCCCCGTGCGACCGAAGCGCCAGCGCCGCGTCGGCGCCGACGACGATGGCGATCGGGTCAGCCGCGCCGGTTGGCGCCAGGGTCTCGAGCCATGCTTCGATCGCGCTGGTCGCGATGCGCCGATCCACGGCGAGTCCCGCGGCCCCCGGGTCCGCGGCGCGAGTACCGTCGACGAGATCGGTGATGCCGGAACCGCTGAGGACTCGCTCGATGCCGATGATATCCGGTCGCGGTGCGAGGGAGACGATTCGTGCCGCGGGAATTCCATATTCGCGTGCAACGTCGAGCGCCGGGAACGCCGCTCGCGCAAAGGCGAGGTGCTCGATGGGCGTGTTCGACTCGCTGAGCGACAACGGGTGCGCCCGGACTCCGGATGCGAACAGCATGGCCGATTCGGCGCCTCGCAGCAGCGGCGCGACCTCCTCGAGCCGGGCGCGCAACACCACGGGATCGGTCACCGTCACCCAGTAGATCGTCCAACGGGGCTTGGGGGCCAGTGCGTGCGTCGATCGCACCGGTCCACGTGTCCCCGGCATCTCGAGTTCGCTGCGGATCCGCGTGGGGGCGTCGAGCGGCAGCCACACCTCGCCCACGAGATCCGCGCCGCGCCGCACGACACCCGCGGTCGCAAGCAGGCGACTGCGCATGTCGAAGACTCGCAGGCGTCCCGCGGCCGCGGCCGCCGCGGCATCCCGTACGAAGAACCGGATCCGTGACCGCCCCGCCCCGGGCTGCTCGTAGAACACCGTTGGTACCGCCTCGACGGACACCGCACGCGGCCGCGCCCCGGCGAGCGCGGCCGCGGCCGTCACGATGAACTCGCGGCGCGTGGGCGGCAGGTCGCAACGGTCGAACGGCATCGGGGTCAGAACGCGGTCATGAGGGCGCGAACGCCGAGCGCGAGGCAGAGCAGCGCGACGATGCCGCCCGTGGTATTCGAGATCGGCCCGTTCACGTCGTCGCCCAGACGCTTCCGGTCGTTCATCGCGATCAGCAGAGCGAACGCGATGATCGGCAGCACGAGTCCGTTCAGGACCTGGGCCAGCAAGATCAGCGGGACCGGGCGGGTGCCCAGCAGGGCGATGATCGCGCCGGTCGCGAGTGTGAAGCCGAGCACGCTGCGGCCAATGGGTGATGCGATGTGCCGTCCTCGCCCCATGACGTCGAGTGTCGCATAGGCGGCGGCGAGCGGCGCGGTGATGGCGGACGAGATTCCGGCGGCGGCCAGCCCAAGCGTAAAGGCTTTGCCCGCCCACGGCCCGAGCAGCGGTTCCAATTGCGACGCCATGTCCGCCGCCGAGGTGATTTGCCGGCCATCGAGTGCGGCGGCGGCGGTCACCACGATCGCCGCCGAGACGATCCCACCCAGGCCGATCGCGATGACAAGATCGATCCGGGCGCTAATCAACGCTTCCCGGCCCGACCAGCGTTCACTCACCGCGGCCGCGTGCAGAAACAGGTTGTATGGCACGATCGTGGTGCCGACGAGACCCAACGCGGTGAACGTGGCGCCGTCAGGCAGTCGCGGGATGAACGTGCCCTGGATCAAGCCGGGAACACGGGGCACGACGAGGAGCGCGGTCGCGAGAAACACCAGCCCCATGACCGCGACGCAGCCCATGAGGACGCGCTCGAGCAGCTTGTACCGGCCTGTCCACAGGATCGCGGCGGCGATCGCGGCGCCGAGGAGGGCCCAGGTCTTGGCCGGAACGCCGGTGATGCCTTCGAGTCCCAGCCCGGCGCCGGTGAGGTTGCCGGCTTCGTACGCGGCGGCACCCACGACGACCGCTGCCACCGCCAGCCCCGCAAGCGTGAGACCGATCCACGGTGGGCCGCCTGTTTCCCGCAAGGCGCTTCCGAGGCCCGCGCGCGTGACGAGCCCGAGTCGCGCGCTCATTTCCTGGAGGACCATGGTCGCGATGGTGGCGAATGCCAGGGCCCAGAGCAGGGTCGAGCCGTGGCGCGCCCCGGCCAAGGTCGCGGTGGTGACGGTGCCGGGTCCGATGAATGCGGCCGCGACGATGACGCCCGGTCCGAGTCCCCGCCAACGGCGCTCGCTCATACGAGCGGGAACGGCAAATCCACGACTCCCGCGTTCGACCCGGCTGCCACGACCAGTCGCTGCCCATCGACCTCGCGCCGCACGACGGCGAGTCCGATGTACTGTTCCATCGGTGCCAGCCACGCCATGCTCGTCACCCGGCCGCGCTCCTGATCGTCCTGCATGACCTCCGGTTGCGACGGGTCGACCTCAGCGCCTTCCCACTGGAGCCCGACGAGGTGACGGTTGGCGTGTCCGCGAAAGTGCACGCGCGCGACGGTCTCCTGCCCGGTGTAGCATCCCTTCGTGTACGAGACGCCATCGATCTCGTCGAACCGGACTTCCTGCGGCAACGTCTTGGGACCGATCTCGGCGCCGAGGCGCGGCCAGCCGGACAGCATCCGAGCGATCTCGAGCGCGGCGGCACCCCCCTCCAGGGCTCCGGCCGTCCTCAGTTGCCCGCGAACACTGGCGGCGTCGTCGCGATGCACGGTGAATTGCACGCGAAACGGTGCGCCGTGCGCGGGATGCGCCACATCGCAGACCGCTTCGCCGGCGATCGCCGTGCCGGCCCGCCCCTCCTCGGGGAGCGCGATCCCGGCGTGTCGCGTCACGTCTTCTGACCGCGGGCCGACCAGGCGCAACACGGCGGCGTCCCGCCGTACCGCGAAGCGGGCGAGGCGCGGCGGGAGCGATCGCTGGAAGAGATCCATCAAGGCGTCGACCCCGGCGGCGGGGACGACCAGCACAACGCGACCACCGTCCCGGGCGGCCCACATGTCGGCGACGATCATCCCTTTGGGCGTCAGCACGGCGCCGAAAACGAACGCGCTCTCGCCGGGCTGCACGAGATCGTTGGTGAGCAGTCCCTGCATGCAGTCAACCGCACCGGAACCGGTAACATCGACCACCAGCGCGTCGGCGGTGGCGATGACCGCCCCGCCGAGCACCGCTTCCGCCTCGTCGTTCGGGACGGCGTCGGGTGGCAGGACGTAGGTGGGCGGGGTCACGGATTGTGGTGGTGTGGTCATGCCGGCAGTCTGCCCTCGAGGTCCGGTGTATAATAACCCGCGAGCGCGTATGACCGATCGAGCAACTCCACCGGGTGCACCGTTGGCACGCGCAGGTGCGCCGCCGCCATCCCCGCCCCGATCTGCATGGCACAACCCGGATTGCCCGTGGCGACGCAATCCGGCGCCGCTTCCCGAAGCGACGCAATCTTACCGGCGAGTACGACGCGCGACAGTTCCGGCTGAAGCAACGAGTAGATGCCCGCGCTCCCGCAGCAATGCTCAGCACCCGCGTGGACCACCACCTCGAGCGATGGGACGGCCGCCAGCACCACGAGCGGCGGATCGACGATCCCCTGCGCGTGTTGCAGGTGACACGGGGGGTCGTACGCCACGCGCAGCGGCAGCGACGCGCCACGGCGCGGACCGGCGTCCGCCAACACTTCGGTCACGTCACGCACGCGGGCCGCGAAGGCGACGGCGGAGGGGTCGTCGGGGAGTAGATCGGCATACGATCGCAACATGGCGCCGCACCCCGCCGCGTTGACCACGATGGGAGCCTCGGGGCGCGATGCGAAGGCCCGCACGTTTTCCCGCGCGAGCCGAACGGCCTCCGCGTGCAGGCCGGCGTGTGCGTGCAGGGCGCCGCAGCATCCCTGACCTTCCACCGGGACCGTTGCGATCCGGTTGGCGGCAAGGGTGCGCCGCGTCGCGTCGTGGACGTGTCCGAACAGCTCGCGCTGCACGCAGCCGAGGAACGGCGCCGCCGCTCCGCGGGCTGGTGGGAACACGCGCGAGGCCGCACTCCCGGGGTCGTGACGCGCCCAGTGTCCCGGCCGGGTTGCCGCGGTCATCCCGCATACGAAACCAAGTCGCCCACCACCGGCGAACGGGACGACGAGCCGGCGGAGCAACCGCGCTACGAACAGCAGTGGCCGTCGAAGGGCCGGCTGGGCGAACACGGCGAGCACGAGGCGCGCGGCGACCGGCACTCCGCGGCGGTCGGCGATACGCGCGCGGGCCGCCTCCAGGGAGGCACCGTACCGCACGCCGGATGGACAGACCGGCTCGCACGCACGGCATCCCAGGCAGCGGTCCAAGTGCAGGCGAAGATCCGCGTCGTCTGGTCCCAGACTGCCTCGCGCGAGACTCTGCATCAGCACGATCCGGCCGCGCGGTCCGTCGGCTTCGTCGCCGGTCGCGAGGTAGGTGGGGCAGCTCTGCAGACAGAATCCGCAGTGCACGCACGGGACGAGGCCGGGGAAGCCGGCGCTCACGTCGCACCAACCGGTGCGCGCAGCACGGCCCCCGGATCGAACACATCGCACAGGCCGCGCACGAGGCGCCCGACGCCCTCGCGATAGGCGCCGAAATGTCCGAGCCGTTCGAGCGTCTCCCAGGGCGCCCGTTCGACCGTCAGGGGTATCTCGCGCTCGGCGGCCAGGCGCCGGAGCAGGTTGAGATCCTCGATGCGTGCGTCGCCGGTCCATCGTACGGTTCCGGCCGGGACCGTCGCGCTCATCCAGTCCTCGACGGTGTCGTCGAGATGGTGCGCCACGAGGTCGAGTGTGGCGGCGAGACCCTCGGGTAGACCGCCCAAGCGAACGGTGACCTGCCCGTCGACCGCGCGTGCCGCGGCGCCTCGCCACAGCGCGGCGGATTCCATCGCCGACGTGTCGGCGAGTGCGATGCCGGCACGACGACACACGTCGTTCCGGCCGGCCTCCACGTCGCCGTCGGTGCCAAGCAATCGGACGGCGAGCCGCCACCCATCTCCTCCGGTCGCGCCAGGTGACAGGAGTTCCAGGGCGGCGGGTGGTACGCCGCCCTCCGCGATGGCGAGGGCGGCGTCCAGCAACTCGTCCCGCACGCCCCGTCCGACGAGCGTTTGATCGGCGCGGGGTACCGTCCGCAACCGGAGATGGAGCTCGGTGACGATGCCAAACGCGCCAAAACTGCCGGTCACCAGTTTGGCCAGATCGTAGCCGGCGACGTTCTTGACCACCCGCCCGCCAGTCCGAACCACCTTCCCGTCACCGGTGACGATCGTGAGGCCGAGAATGTGTTCGCGCACCTGCCCAAACCCGCTGCGCAGCGGTCCCGCGGTACCGGTGGCCGTTACGGACCCGACCGTGCGGTCCGACCCCGGCGGGTCGATGGCCAGCCACATTCCGTGGTCGCCGAGTTCCTGCTGCAGCCGTCGCCAGGTCGTACCGGCCCGTACCGTGGCGACGAGATCGGCGGGGCTCACGTCGCTGAGGCCGTCGAGACCGGTGGTCGCGATCACCAGGGCCGCGGGACGCGGCGCCGCCCATGCGCCGCTTCCCTGGACGGCGACGGTCCATCCTTCCGCGTTGGCGTGATGCAGCAACAGCGCACACTCTTCTTCATGCCGTGGCGTCGCGCGAGGTATTCCGTCCGCTGTCGCGTCCACGCGCACGGCTGAGCCGAGCATGGCGCGTATCCGTTCCGTCGTCGGCCTGGTCATGTGATGGTCCGTTTCGCCGTCGTCCACTCCCGGCAGGCATGGATCGGGATCACCTTGCCCGGATTGCATCGTTCCTCGGGGTCGAACACCCGTCGAACGGCGCGCATGGCGCCGAGCGTGTTCGCGTCGAACAGCGCGGGCATGTAGCGTAACTTGTCCCGGCCGACCCCGTGTTCGCCGGTAATGGTTCCGCCGGCGGCGATGCACGCCTCCATGATCTCGACCGACGCACGCTCGACGCGGTGTCGCTGGTCGGGATCGCTACGGTCGAAGGTGATGTTCGGATGGAGGTTCCCGTCACCGGCATGAAAGACGTTGCTGACGGTGAGCCCGTAGCGATCGCCGATGGCGGCAATGCGGTCGAGCACATCGGGCAAGGTGGAGCGGGGGACCACCGCATCCTGGACGACGAGATCCGGACTCAACCTCCCGAGTGCGCCGAACGCCTTCTTGCGGCCTTGCCACAGCCGCTGGCGGTCCGCCTCGTCGCTCGCGGTTCGAATGGTGCGCGCGCCATGGTCGGCGAGCAGCGCGGCCACCGCCCGGGCGACATCCGCCACCGCGTCATCTTCCATCCCGTCCAGCTCGACCAGCAGCACGGCGGCGGCATCCGTGGGATAGCCCGCCGCGTAGATCGAGGATTCCACCACGCCGACGCAGTTGCGGTCCATCATCTCCAACGCCGCGGGTACGACGCCGGCCGCGATGATGGCGGACACCGCTTCACCCGCGGCCCGGAGGGTGTTGAAGTCGGCCAGCAGCGTTCGGACCGCGGTCGGAAGCGGCGTCAGGCGCACCGTGATGCGGGTCGCGATCCCGAGCATCCCCTCGGAGCCGACGAACAGGCCGACGAGATCCGGACCCCACGGATCGCCGCCCGGCGACCCGAGTTGAACGACGTCGCCGTCCGGCAGCACGACCTCGAGCGCGAGAATGTGGTTCGTCGTGACGCCGTACTTGACGCAATGTGGTCCGCCGGCGTTTTCCGCGACGTTGCCGCCCAACGTGCACGCGGTTTGGCTCGATGGATCGGGCGCGTAGTGCAGGCCGAACGGCGCCGCCGCGTTCGAGAGGCGTACGTTGACCACACCCGGCTCGACCGTCGCGCGTCGATTCCGGGGATCGATCTGAAGGATGCGGGTCAGTCGTGTGAGGATGATGAGCAGCGCGTCTGCCTGGGCGAGCGCCCCCCCGGACAACCCGGTGCCGGCGCCTCGAGCGACGAACGGGACGTGGTATTGGGCCAGCGCGCGGACGATCCGGATGACCTCGTCGCGCGACCCGGGGAGAACGGCGGCGCCCGGCCGGGCGTGTAACGTCGGCAGTCCATCGCTCGAGTAGGTCTCCAACTCGGCCCGGCCCCGCCGAATCCAGCGGGATCCGACGATCGGCTCGATCGCGGACAGAACCTGCGTGAGCGCAGTCATCCCCGAATATAGGAACGCGACGCGATTAGCGGTCACGGCCTCAAGAAAAAAGCGGCCGGCATCAGGCCGACCGCTCGGACTTCGATGCGCCACCCAGGGGGTCAGGCGGCGCGCCAGAACCCCATCAGGGCTTTCCCGTCCGGGCTCTGCCGGAGCTTCTCGAATGCGCGCTCGCGAATCTGCCGAATACGCTCCCGGGTGACTCCCATCAGGGCCCCGATGCGCTCCAGCGTCATCCCTTCCGCGCCTTCATCCAGGCCGTAATAGAGATAGAGGATCTTCTGCTCGCGGGGCGTCAGGTACTTCTGGAAGATCCGGTCGATGAACTCCCGCATCAGCCGCCCGTCGGTGTGTTCCTCGATTTCTCCGCCTTCCAGCCCCGCGAACCGCTCCCCGACCGTCGCGGCATCCTTGTCGGTACGGTCAATCGGCGCGTCGAGCGAGATCTCGGCCGCCGTCATACGGCGGGCGCTCCGGACGTTCTCGATGGAGTCCTCCAGCGCACGCGCGATTTCCTTGTCGGTTGGCTCTCGGCCGAGTTCCTGGGACAGGTACGTCTCGGTGCGCGACATCCGGATCAGGTGGCTGTTTTGGTTCAGTGGGATCCGCACGCTCCGAGTCTGTTCGGCCAGTGCCTTGAGCACGGCCTGGCGGACCCACCACACCGCGTAGGAAATGAACTTCACGCCTTGCTCGGGATCGAACTTCTTGACGGCCTTGAGAAGCCCTTCGTTACCGATGGCCACCAACTCCGACAGATCGAGTCCGTGTCCCTGATACTTCTTCACGTAGGAGATCACGAACCGGAGGTTGGCCGTGACGAGCTGTTCGGCCGCCTTGGGGTCCCCGCGTTGCGCGCGGCGGGCCAGCGCGCGTTCGGCCGCTGGGTCCTTGATCAGTGGGAGCTTCTGGATGTCCTGCAAATACTGGTCGAAGGCCGATGAAGATGTCACACGAAAGAACGCCTTCGACTTGACTGTCCGGACCGCGGCCATACACGCCCCTGAGATATGGTTTGGTCGGTGGCCACGGAAGGGGACGGGAAGTGGATAACCCCGCCATTTTGGCCGGTAACGACGCCTGCGAATATAGGGAAAAGCGGAAAAACCGTCAAGAAACGGGAGTTTTCCACATCACAAAATGTTGTATTGAATCAGGTTCCGATGTTTGTCAACTTCGCATTATGAGGCGGCGACGTCGCTTGCGCGGTCATTTTGGTTAAGTCGCTGTAGAAAAAGGCACTTACGTGATGTTGAAATGTTGGTGAACACGGGAAGTCGTTACGTTGTAACCGCTTATTGCATGAGCCTCAGAACTTCGAGGATTGAAGATTCGGACGCCTCGATAGTCCAATCTTCGGGTTTTGATTGGGCCATTGTGCCGATTCGCTGCGGAAGTGCAAACCTGACAGTCCCGGCCCGGGTTTTCTTGTCCCGTTTCATCACATCGAGCAGGTCCTCGGCGGGATAGTCAGGGATGCGGGTGGGGAGGTTGAACGCCTCGGCGGCCGCAACGAGCGACACTTCGACCTCGCGATCCGTCGCGCCGAGTCGAGCGCCGAGGCGGGCCTCCGCAACCATCCCGATCGCGACCGCCTCGCCATGCAAGCTCTGGTAACCGCCGACGGTCTCGACCGCATGCCCGATCGTATGCCCGAAGTTGAGCACGGCACGCATCCCCGACTCCCGCTCGTCCTCCGACACCACGCCCGCCTTTATTTCAACGCTCCGACGAACGAGTTCCACCAGCGTGGCGGCATCGCGGGACCTGATGGCCTCCTGACGCTCACCGATCCATCGGAAGTAGTCCGCGTCCGCGATCGCCCCGTGTTTGAGCGCCTCCGCCATCCCGCTGGAAAGGTGGAGTGGGGGCAACCCTGTCAGAGTCGACACGTCGGCCAGCACGGCTTTCGGCTGGTGAAACGCGCCGACCAGGTTCTTCCCGTGCGCCGTGTCGATTCCGGTTTTCCCGCCGATCGAGCTGTCGATCATGGCGAGTAGCGTGGTGGGCACCTGCACGTACGGAATGCCTCGCAGGTACGTGGCGGCCGCAAACCCCGCGAGGTCGCCGGTCACGCCGCCTCCGAGGGCGATGACCGCCCCGTCACGGCCGATGCCCGCGGCAATCATGCGATCGATCACACCCGACCATTCCTCGATCGACTTGTTCCACTCACCGGCGGGAAACGTTATGACGTGGCACGGCCGGTAGACGGAAACGTCTCGCGCGAGTTGCTCGGCAAACAGGCCGGCGACCGTCGAGTCGGCGATCACCGCGTAGGTGGCGGCGGGACAAGCGCTGGCAAGCGCCTCGGCAATCCCGCCGAGCACGCCGTCCCCGATCGTGATGTCGTAGGAACCGGCTCCGAGTGCCACCGGGACGACGACGGCAGCTATAGCGAGACCTCACCGGTGATGACGCGGACGGCGCTACCGCCCACGCGGACGCGCGTAATGTCGCGGGGAGTTCCTTCGATCTCGACCCGAATGCGACTGGGCCGGTCGATCTCGTGACCCTGTTGGACCTGAATGGACACGGCGCCGTGCTCGATTGGGACGATGGCGTGTCGCACCAGAAAGGCGCCGAGTGCCCCGGCCGCGCTGCCGGTCGCGGGGTCCTCCGGTATTCCCAACCCCGGCGCGAACATCCGGCACGCCACCGTCAGGTCTCCGCCGCTCACCGATTCGACCGGCGCGTAGCACATCGCGCAATCGGTGCCGTAGCGGCGGAGCAAGGCACTCAACTCCGCGCCCGCGCCTCCGCTGGGTAGCGCGCGCAGGGCGGGGCGCGACTGGATCGGAATCATCATCTGCGGTAGCGCGGTGGACACGACCTGCGGCCGGGGCCCGCCGGCCACGGTCGCGCCGTCCCCACCCAGCGCCGCGTCGAGCGCGGCGACGTCATCGACGACCGGTCCGAATTCCGGCCTCGCCTGGGTCATCACCACCTCACGCGGGGTCCCGGCACGGAATGTCACGTCGACCGGCAACACGGCGCGACCCGTCTCCTGCGTCACGGTCACCGTCCCGTCGGGTGGTGCTCCGGCGAGGAGGCCCAGTTCGCCCAGCAGCCACCACGTGCCGATGGTTGGGTGTCCGGCGAGCGGGATTTCCGCGGTGGGTGTAAAGAACCTGACCCGTTTGGTGGCGATCGGCGACGGTGTGACGAACGTCGTCTCGGAGAGGTTCATCTCGCGCGCGAGGGCCTGCATCGTCGCAGGATCCAGCCCGTCGGCGTCGGGGAAGACCGCCAGCGGATTGCCCGCGAGCGGTTTGGTGGTGAACACATCGAGCTGGTGGAACGTGTAGGTCGGCATGCTACCAGGTGCGATCGGCGACACCGGCGCGATGATTCGCCAGGCGCGCGAGCGCGAATAAGAGATCCGACAAACGGTTGAGGTAGACCACGATGCGCGACGGAACCGCCTCATCCGCGGCAAGCGCGGTGACCGTGCGTTCGGCGCGTCGGCACACCGTGCGCGCCACATGCAACGCCGCCGCCTTGGCGGAGCCGCCCGGGAGTACGAACGCGGTCAAGGCCCCCGCTTCGGCGTCGATCTCGTCGATGCGATCTTCCATTTCATCGATGCGTCCGGCGTCCAGTTCCGTTTTCTCGGGCTGTTTCGGCGCGCGGCCCGGCGACGGTGCGGCCAGACGGCCCCCAATCACGAACAGATCGCGTTGGATCTTCTCCAGCAGGGATGCCTCGAAACCGTCGGGTTCGCACGCGATCGCGGCGCCGAGCGATGCATTGAGTTCATCCACGTCACCGTAGGCGCGGACCCGCAATGCGTGTTTCGGAACGCGGCCGCCACCGAATAGTCCTGTCTCGCCATCGTCCCCGGTGCGTGTATAGATCGCCATGGGGGCAAAGTAAGGTCGGGCGGCGCGCTCTCGGTAGGGTCCCGTCCCGACCACCACGCGGGGCCGCCGGTTCGTTCCATCCCTTCTCCTGTTGCGGTATCATGCGAGCATGACGGTACCAACTCCCCTCCGGGTCGCGATCGTCGGGTCGGGCCCGGCCGCGTTCTTCACCGCCGATCAGCTCTGCGCCCGCGAAGATGTCGGCGTCAGCGTCGATATGCTCGAACGGCTGCCGGCGCCGTTCGGCCTCGTTCGGTTCGGCGTGGCTCCCGACCACCAGAAGATCAAGGCGGTTACCAAACAGTTCGACAAGGCGGCCCGGCGACCCAACGTCCGGTTCTTCGGTAACGTGGAGGTGGGATTGACCGTGACGCTCGCAGAGCTGCAGGCGCACTATCACGTCGTGTGTTTCGCGACCGGAGCGCAGACCGATCGGCGGCTCGGCATCCCGGGCGAGGACTTCGCCCGCAGTCATCCGGCCACGGAGTTCGTCGCCTGGTACAACGGGCACCCGGAGTTTCGCGATCGCACGTTCGATCTCAATGTCGAGCGGGTCGCCGTGATCGGTGTGGGGAACGTCGCGGTCGACGTCGCGCGCATTCTCTGCCGCACGCCCGAAGAACTCGCCACCACGGATATTGCGGACTATGCGGAGACAGCCCTTCGTGCCAGCCGGGTGCGCGAGGTGGTGATGCTCGGCCGGCGCGGCCCGTTGCAGGCCGCGTTCACCAATCCGGAGGTCCGCGAGCTCGGCGAGATGCCCGGTGCCGACGTGCGCGCACGGGCCGATGAGGTGACACTCGATCCACTCAGCCAGCGTGCGCTCGACGACAGCGACGACCGCGCGCAGCGCAAGAAATTGGAGATCCTGACCGGCTTCACCACGCGCCAACGCCGTGGCAAGCCCCGGCTCCTCACCCTGCGGTTTCTCGCTTCGCCGGTGGAGTTGCTCGGCAACGAAGCGGGCGAGGTCGTCGGGATGAGGATCGTGCGCAATCGCCTCGAAGCGGCAGGGGACGGGACGCGACTCAAGGCGGTGCCGACCGATCAGGTCGAGAACCTGCCGCTTCAACTCGTGTTTCGATCAGTAGGGTACCACGGGGTGCCGCTCCCGGGGGTCCCGTTCGACGAGCGAAGCGGCACCGTCCCGAACGACAAGGGGCGGGTGCTCCAATCAACCGGCGAGCCGATGCGAGGGGTGTATGTGAGCGGCTGGATCAAGCGCGGACCGAGCGGCGTCATCGGTACCAACAAGGCTGATGCCGCGGAAACGGTCGACACGATTCTCGCCGACGTATCCGGCGACGCGATCCCGTCTCCCGCCCACACGTCGCCCGAGGCGGCCGAATGCCTGCTGCGCACGCGTCAACCGCGCTGCGTTTCCTACGACGACTGGCTGCGACTCGACGAACTCGAGGTCGCCCGGGGGAAGGCGACGGGCCGCCCGCGGGTCAAGTTCACCTCGGTCGCGGACATGCTCGAGGCGCTCGAGCGCCGCTAGGTGGTGCCCCACCATAGCAGGACGGCTCAGGTGTAAGGAACCCTTACAGTGCTCCCCACCCGAGCGTTCGGTGACGCGTTTGTTGACTTGATCGCCTAACTCTCTGATATTAAATAGTTTGTGAGCCTTGGAGGCCACATCCGATCGATTCGTAGCGCGGCGTTGTGGGCCGCGCTTTCCATGGTCATCGCGCCTCACGCGCCGGCGCAGGAGCTCGCCGTCGAGAGACGCGCCATCCGCGGACTGTCGTTTATCGGGAACCACGCCATCGACGATTACTCCCTGTCAATCTCGATCGCCACGTCCAATTCATCATGGTTGTCCCGGACCGGTTTGGTCCGGTGGGTCGGGCTGGGGCAGACGCGCTACTTCGATGAACGCGAGTTTCGGCGAGACGTGTTGCGCCTCAAACTGCTCTATAATCAGAGCGGCTATCTCGAGGCGCGCGTCGACACCATCGTCCGTCGCTCGGCCGACGCCGTGAGCATTCGGTTCCTCGTTCAGGAGGGGGAACCGGTGGTCGTGACCGCGCTCGACGTCTTTGGTACGGAGGAGTTCCCCGGGATCGGCGTGCTCGAGCGGGATCTGCCCCTCGCCGTGGGAGATCCGTTCAATCGCTTTCTGCTGCAGGCCTCAACCGACTCGATTCTCGGCGCGCTACGCAATCGCGGGTACCCGTTCGCCCAGGTGTTTCGCAGCTTCACCATGGACCGCGAGGCGCGCGCCGCGACGGTGACCTTCGAGGTTGATCCCGGCCCGCGGGCCACCGTGGCGGCGGTGCGCATCGAAGGTGGCGGCGCGATCTCTGAGGACGTGATCCGCCGCATGATCCCCGTGCGGGCGGGCAACGTGTTTCGACAGGTGGATCTCTACGACGCCCAGCGCGAGTTGTACGGAATGAACGCGTTCACCTACGTGAACGTGCGGCTCGAGGACTCGCTCCCGGAGACCCCGTCCGACTCGACCGTCTCGGTCGTGGTTGCGCTGACCCCCGGTAGCCTTCACCGCGTCCGGCTCGGAGGAGGGTACGGGTCGGTCGATTGTTTCCGCGGGGTGGCTGGATGGACGGCCGGCAATTTTCTCGGTGGCGCGCGCTCACTCGACCTGACCGTGCGCGTGTCGAAGATCGGCAGCGGTAGCCCGTTCGCGTGGGGACTGCAGCGGAACTTCTGTTTCGGTCTGCGCAGCGAGGAGGACAGCAGTCGGCTCGACCTCAACTACAACGTCACGGCCAGCCTGCGCGAACCATTCGTCTTCTCCCGGCGCACCAGCGCCACCTTGTCGGTGTTCGGGGAGAAACGCAGCGAGCTGAACGCCTATCTGCGGGTGGCGGTCGGAGGCGAGATCGCATTGACGCGCCAGACGCCGTGGAATGTTCCGGTGACGATGTCGTATTCGCTACAGAGCGGCCGCACGGAGGCGGAGCCCGCCATCTTCTGCGCGCTGTTGAACGTGTGTCGTCCGGACGACATTGCCTTCACGCGCCCGTTGCGCCGGGCCTGGTTGGGGCTGCGTGCCACGCGGGATCGCGCGAACTCCCTGCTCGACCCGACCCGCGGGTCCCGCATGTCGGCCGACGTGCGTTGGGCCGCGACGGCGATCGGCGCCGACACGCTCGCGCAGTTCACTCGAGCCGTGGGAGAAGTCGCCGCATACCACCGCGTCAGCCGTCGCATGGTCTTCGCGTGGCGCCTGCGCGCGGGGACCCTCGTGTCATCGCAGCTGGGACTCCAGGGCCAGAACGAGCGGTTCGTCCCGCCCGACGAGCGGTTCTACGCCGGCGGTCCGAACAGCGTGCGCGGGGTTGGCCAGAACCAGCTTGGACCGCAGGTGCGGGTGGTGGAGCCCGATCCGCGCGATACGAACGCGACCGTCACCATGGTTGACGAGGCTGGTGCGAGGCAGACGTTTGCCGGACGGCTGCGCACCTCACCCACCGGCGGGAACCAGATGTTCCTGGCCAACGCCGAGCTGCGATTCCCGTTGAAAGGACGTTTGACCGGCGCGGTGTTCGTGGATGCCGGGCAGGTATTCAATCGGGGAAACGAGTTGATCAACCTCTCGCGCATGCGCATCACGCCGGGCGCCGGCGTGCGGCTCGGGAGTCCGCTCGGTCCGGTCCGGCTCGACGTCGCGATCAATCCGTATGCCCCGACGCCGGGCCGGCTCTATCGCACCGAGGGACCCGAGCTCATCCTCGTCGCCGACAACCTCCGTCCGGTGCGCGGATCGGGACTGCTGAACCGGCTGCAACTGCATCTCTCGGTTGGGCAGGCGTATTGATGCGTACCACGCTCCTTCGTTGGCTCGCCATCGGATTCGTGACGCTCGTCGCGACGGCGGTCGCAACCGCGGGCACGGCGCTCGGCACCCGGGCCGGGCGCGAGGTCCTCATCAACGCGGCGCTCGCGTTCGGTCAGGATGCCTTGCGCGGGAGCATCGCGGTCGGGTCGATCGACGGGTCCATTTATCGCGGGCTGGATGCGCGGGGGATACGCCTGCTGGATGAAACGGGCACGGCCGTCATCGAGATCGCCCGGCTGCAAGTACGGTACCGCGTACGAGACTTCCTCTCGCGCCGCATCGTGCTCGGCCAGCTCACGCTGACGGAACCGCGCATCAGCCTCGTGCGGCGGTCGGATGGGCGGCTGAACGTCGAGTACGTTCTCAAGCTCGGCGAGGGCGAAGCGAATGCGACGCCGCGCCCGCTGGTCGCGTTCAATGACGTCCGGCTCACCGGTGGTATCGTGTCGTACCGCGCCGAAACGGATTCACTCCCCGCCCGGGAGATCGCGCAGATCGCGGCGGCTGATGCCAACTATATCCGCCTCTCCTCCCCCGCCGCGTCCGGGATGCATTTCGATCTCCGCGCCTTGCGGGCCCGGCTCGCGAGCCCGACGTTCGATATTCGGGGCGCCCGGGGCGGCGTCACGATCGATGGCGACTCGTTGATGCTCGACCTCGATGACGCGCGACTGGCGGAGACCCGGACCACCGTCCGTGGATCCGTATCGGAGTTGGGGGCCGGCGGGCGCTTTGCGTTGGATCTCGAGATGCGCGCGTTCAACACGGGCGAGCTGCGCGAGCTGTTGCCGTGGCTCCCCGCCGGCGTCACCGGGCGGGGCCGGGTCGCGGTTAGCCCCGACGGCGAATCGGTCACGGTGCGTGCATCGGAGATCGAGCTGCAGGCGCCCGATGGCGGACAGCTGCGAGGGACCTTGGGATTCGTCGTCGGTCCCGGCGACGCGTGGGGCGCCCGCGGGCTGGACGTGACGACCACGAGGTTCGACATCGCGATGCTCGAGGGCATCCTGGGCGAGATGCCGGTCGACGGTTTGATCAGCGGACGGACCAGGGCTAACGGGAGCTCGGCGGATGTGCAGGCCACGATCGATTGGGAGTTTCGCGACCAGCGTGTCGGCGCGACCACCCGGATTGGTGGTTCCGGCGTTGTCGCGTTTGGTGTTCCCGGTGACATCGTCTTCCATGGTTTCCGCATCGAGGGCGCGGACCTGGCGTTGGCGACGCTTCGCGATCTGGTGCCGGCCATCGCATTGCGCGGCCGCCTCGGCGCCAGCGGCACGCTCGACGGACCGTGGCAGAACTGGGCGTTCATTGGCGAGACGCGACACCGGGATGGGACGTTGCCGCAGACGGTGACGCGCGGCATGATCCGAGTCGACTCACGTACCGATCCTGTCGGTGTGTGGGCGGATCTCACCGTCGACTCCCTGCAGTTCGACGGTCTGCGTCCGAGTTATCCCGCGGCCCCGCTGGTCGGAGCGTTCGCGGGTCGCGTTGCAGTGGACGGGTATCTCGACTCGCTCGGCGTCGCTGCCGAACTCCGCGGACCGCACGGTACCCTGGTCGGTGGCGGCATCGCCGTGTTGACCCCGTCACAACGCGGAATGCGGAATCTCGACGCGCGCTTCGACTCGCTCCGGCTGATCCCCGCGGATTCCCTCGCCCCGCGCTCTCGCTTTTCGGGCCGCGCGCGCGGGTCGTTCGTGCTGGACACCTTGAGCGGCCCGGCCATCGATGTCGAAGTGGGGTTTGGCATCACGACCCTTGCGGGGGTGGCGTTCGACAGCGCGTTGGTGGCGGTACACCGGGCCGAGACCATGCTGGTGGTGGACACCCTGCGCGCGTGGGGCCCTGGCCTCACGGTGGACGGAGGGGGGGGGTTGACGTTCGCGGCGCCGCGTCAAGGTGCGATTGTCATCAACATCACGGTCGATTCCGCACGGGCGGTCGCACCGCTTGGGCTGTTCGCGGCCGGGATGACTCCGGTTCTGGCTCGCGAGGATACGGTAGGCGGATCGGGCAGCGCGGTCATCGAGATCGTTGGCGCACTCGATGACTACGTGATACGCGGGCGCGTGGAGGGGACGGACATCCGCTGGCACGAGTACTTCCTGCCGTCCATGCGTGCGTCCGGCGAATGGTTCCGCGGCGGCACGGGCATGACGCTGGACGTCGAGGCGGAGTCCCTGGCGGTCGCCCGTCTCGGGTTCGAGGGGTTAGAGGGCCGGCTGCGCGGGTCGATCGAGCATGCCACCTGGTTTGCCCGCGCCAGCGCGGGGCGTGATGCCGCGTTTCTTGCCGGTGGCACCATCGAGCGCATCCCCGGCGCGGTGACGGTTCAGTTCGACTCCGCGGCGCTGCTGCTCGCGGCGAACATCTGGTTTCTCGAGCGCGGCGCGGCCGTCACCCTGGACGACAGCGCCGTGACGCTCGATCGCATCGCGTGGCGAACGGCAACCGGGCGATCCCAAATCGAGTTCGGCGGCATCGTTCCGCGGCGCGGACCCGGAACGCTGCGAGGGTCGATCGGCGGGTTGCAAGTGGAAGACGTCCGCGCCTTCCTGCAGTTGCCGCTTGGGGTGGTGTCCGGCGAGATGAGCGGGACGCTGACGCTCGGCGGGACCGCGCGGGCGCCGGTGATCGACGCCGCTCTCCAGGTGCGCAACGGTGTCGTCGACGAGTTTCGCGCTCCGCTCACCAACGCCCGGGTCCACTACGCTGAGCGACAGCTGGAAGGGCTCATGCAACTCGTGCGCATCGGCGAGGAAATTCTCACCGTCGAGGTCAAACTGCCGGTCGATCTCGCCCTGCGCGAGGCGATCAGACGCGAACTCCCCGGCCCGATCATGGTGCGCGCACGCGCCGACGGCGTCGACCTCGGCCTGCTCAACGCGGTCAATCCGCAGGTACGCAACATGGGTGGCCGGTTCTGGGCCGATCTTGGCATCACCGGATCGTGGGATCGCCCCCAGCTCACGGGGACGCTTACTGTCCGGGACGGTGCGGCGACGTTCCCCGGCATCGGCGTCCGGCACGAGCGGCTGAACGGCGCCCTCACGTTTGCCGGCGATACGGTGCGGGTCGATTCGCTCTCGACGTGGTCGGGCGGTGGGATGGCCACGGTCACCGGGTTCATCCAGCTCGAGGGCCTCACCCGTCCGGTGTTGGGACTCGACCTGCGTGCCCAGCGGTTCTTCGCGCTGGCGTTACCGGACTTCCTCACGATGACGGTTTCGGGCGATGTGCAATTGCGCGGGCCGGTGTTCGGCGCGGCGCTGACAGGTCGTGGAACGATCACACAGGGGGTCGTGCACTTCGCCGACATCGTCGAAAAAGACATTCTCAGCCTCGAGGACACCGCGTTCGGATTCGATTCCGCGACCGCGGCGCTGATCAAGGGTCAGGGGCTGGGCACGGCGTTTCAGAACCGATTCCTGGACAGTTTACGCGTGGACTCGTTGGCCCTGACCATGGGGAGCGACGTACGGTTGCGCTCGACCGAAGCCGACATCCAGCTGACCGGTGACGTCACCGTTGGGAAGCGCGGGCGGCAATACCGCATCGACGGAACCCTGCAAACGCCGCGCGGGACCTATCGGTTGCCGCTGCTGCCCACGATCGTGAAGGACTTCACGGTGACGCAAGGGGTCGTGCGCTATTTTGGGACGCCCGATCTCAATGCGGCGCTCGACATCGATGCCAGACACCAATTGCGCGATGTGCGCGGCGATCCCGTAGTGGTTTTCGTGCATGTCGGGGGAACGATCTTTGTGCCGACGCTGACGTTGTCCAGCGACCTGCAGCCACCGTTGTCGGAGACGGAGATCATCTCCTACCTCGTGTTTGGAGCGCCCAGCGCGCAGGCGGCCGGTGGGCGGGTGGGACAGTACGGACTCCAACAATCCGCATCGAGCATTGCGGCCCGCGTCACCGGTCAGTTCGGCGGTGCGCTCATCGCCGACCTTGGTGTGCCGCTGGACTACTTCGAGATCCGGCCCGAGTTTGGCGGACAGGGGGTCGGCTTTGCCGGCGCCGAGATCGCGCTCGGACGGCAAATCGGCGAGCGCTGGTTTCTTTCCCTCAATCCGCGCATCTGTCCCAACGAAACGTTCACCTTCGGCAACGTCGGCGGCACGCTCGATTTCAGGATGAGTCGCTCGTGGCGATTGTCCGCCAGCGCGGAACCGCTGCTGAGTTGCTTCACGTCGGTGGGCCAACCCTCTCGCTACCAGGTTGGCATGGATCTTCTCTGGGAGCGGCGCTACTGATGGCGCGCGTGCTGTTGATCATGAACCCGATGGCGGCGCGTACCGACCCCTCGGTGGTCGGCACGGTTTCAACCGTCCTCGCCCGCGAGGGGTGGGAAGTCGACGTCGTCGGCACGGACCGACCCGAGCACGCCGCCGACCTGGCGCGCATGGCGGTGAACGACGGGATCGAGCGGATCGCGGTGTACGGCGGCGACGGGACCGCCATGGAAGCCGTCCGCGGCGCGATGGGCCACGATGTGTTGATCGGCCTGATCCCGGGCGGGACCGGCAACGTGCTCGCCGGCAACCTGCGGCTGCCGCGCGATCCGACCAAGGCCGCGCTCGTGGTTGCGCGCGGGAGACCCCGAGCCGTCGATCTCGGACGGCTCGCCCGTCCCGACGGGCCGCGCTATTTCGCGGTCGCCAGCGGCGCGGGGTTCGATGCCACGGTCATGGCGGGGACGACCGCCGCCGCGAAGCGCCGCTGGCGCACGGCGGCGTATCTCGCTCATGCGTGGAACAGCGCGCGCATCGTGCGGAACAACCAGTATCGCGCCACGATCGATGGGACGGTTTACGAAGGCGCGGCCGCCACCATTCTCGTCGCCAACTGTGGGGAGTTCATTCCGCCCTACTTTCGGTTCCGCAACGGCATTGCGTTCGACGACGGCCAGCTCGACGTCCTGATGTTCCGTGCCGAGGGGCTGCGGCAGAGTCTCGCCGTCGTCTGGCAGATCGCGCGCGTCGGCGACGATGCCACCGGGCGCATCCGGCATTTGCGCGGCAGGGAAATCCAGATCGCAACCGAGCCGGTGCAGCCGGTCCAGTTCGACGGTGAACAAGCAGGCGATACGCCATTCGCGGTCGACGTGTTGCCCGGTGCGTTACGCGTACTCGTTCCCTAGGCACGAACCATGTCCGAACGCGTCCTGCTAATCGACGATGATCCCGACGTGCTGCGCAGCATCGGCCAGTTTCTCGAAGCCACCGGCGCCATCGTGCTCCAGGAGGCGACCGGTGCGTCGGGGGTGACCGCGTTCGACCGCGAGTACCCGGATGTGGTGGTCCTCGATCTCCATCTGCCGGATCAATCGGGAATGGACGTGCTCGAACAGCTCCGGGAGCGCGGCGCGGCGGTCATCCTGCTCACCGGCCACGGCGACGTCCGGACGGCCGTGCAAGCCATGCAACTCGGGGCCGAAAACTTCCTGACGAAGCCGGTGGACATGCCCCACCTCACCGCGGCGATCGCGCGGGCCGCCGAGAAGGTCAGGCTGCGCCGTGAAGTGCAAATGCTCCGCTCGCGCGCGCCGGGCGCCGAACTCGAGGGAGGACTCGGGGTGTCGCCTCAAATGCGAGAACTGGAACGGCAGGTGGCGATGGTGGCGGAGAGCGAACGGACCACGCTGTTGCTGACCGGGGAGAGCGGGACCGGCAAAGGCCGGTGCGCGCGGTGGATCCACGCGCAGTCGCCGCGCGCCGCCGCGACGTTCGTCGATATCAATTGCGGTGGCCTGACGTCGACGTTTCTCGAGGATGAATTGTTCGGGCACGAACGCGGGGCGTTCACCGACGCGAAGGAGAGCAAGCGTGGCCTGTTCGAACTGGCGGACGGCGGCACGCTGTTTCTCGACGAGATCGGGGACCTGGCGCCGCCGCTGCAACCCAAACTCCTTACCGCGCTCGAATCGAAACGGTTTCGACGGCTCGGCGGGACGCGCGAGGTCGCGGTCGACGTGCGGCTCGTCACGGCGACCAACCAGGATCTCGACGAGTTGATCCGCACGAAGCAGTTTCGGGAGGATCTGTACTACCGCATCAGCGTTGCCGTGATTCATCTCCCTCCTGTGCGCGAACGAACACGGGAAGATCAGTTGCATCTGCTGAAGCGCGTGCTGGCCGAGTTGGGGACCGACGTACCGGGTACGCCCACCGATCTGTCGAACGATGCCCTGAATCGACTGCTGCGGTATCGCTGGCCCGGGAACGTGCGCGAGATGCGGAATGTGCTCGAGCGGGCTATGATCATGGCGCGCGGCGAGTCGAAGATCGAAGCCCAACATCTCGCGGCCGAGATCCGGCGGGGGACGTCGTCATCGCGGCGTTCCCGTCCCGCGTCGTTGCGCGAAACGGAGCGGATCCAGATCGAGCGGGTGCTGGCCTATCACGCCGGGAATCGGACGCGGACCGCGCGGGAACTGGGCATCTCACGGGTGACGTTGCTCAAGAAGATCAAGGACTACGGAATCGAGATTTGAGAGGAGGTCAGGATGCCCGAAACCGATGCCATGGTCTGCCGGGCGTGCGGGAACGAAGAGCGTGCGTCGGAAGGATATCCCTGTGCCGATTGCGGCACGTTTATCTGCCTCATCTGCTCGTTCCGCGGCGTGACGTTGTGCAAGGCGTGCGCGGCTAAACAGGGCGGCCAACCGGGCGTGCCGTCGCGGGCCTAGCCTTGCCTGATCCGACCGTCACCGACGCGGGTCGGCTCCTGGTTGGGCACTGGACCGATCTGGAGGCGGCCACCGGGTGTACGGTCGTCCTCGGTCCCGCCGACGGGATGCGCGCGGCCGGGTACGTGCGGGGCCGCGCGACCGGGACCCGCGAGTTCGATGCCCTTTCCCCTCGACACATCGTTCCGCGCATCCACGCCATCCTGTTGGCGGGCGGGTCCGCTTTCGGGCTTGGCGCGGCGGATGGCGTCATGCGGTGGCTGGCGGAACGCGATCGAGGCTTTCCGGTCGGCGTGGCGTCGGTGCCGATCGTCCCAAGTGCTGTCGTCTTCGATCTGGCACCACTCGGTCGGCACGATCGATGGCCGGGTCCGGACGAGGGCTACGCCGCGTGCGAGGCGGCGACCGCGACCGTCATCGAGGGTTCCGTTGGTGCCGGGACCGGCGCGACCGTGGGGAAGGCCCGGGGCCACCGGCATGCGATGAAGGGTGGTGTCGGGTCATGGTCCGTACGGGCCGGTGACGTGGTAGTGGGCGCGCTTGCCGTGGTGAACGCGTTCGGCGATGTACGGGATGCCGCTGGCCGCATTCTGGCGGGCGCCCGCGGGAACGATGGGTTCACCGACGCCCGCGCCCTTCTCGCCGCCGGTGGCGCGGTGGGGGCGCCTTTCGGCCATACGACCCTGGTGGTCGTCGCGACCAACGGCGATCTGGACCGGCCCGCCCTCGCGGAAGTCGCGCGCGCGGCCGCGGATGCGCTGTCGTGGCGGATCACGCCGGTGGGAACGGCGGTGGATGGGGATGTGGTCTTCGCGGTCGCCACGGGTGACATTCCCGTCGGGTCGCCGGTCATGGCGGAACTACTCGCGCAGGATGCGACAGCCATGGCGATCGAGCGGGCGGTGATGCGTGCCCGGGGTGCCGCGGAGGTGCCCGGGCTCGCTGACTGACCGGCCGGATCAAGCGCCGCGACCGCTATCCTCCGCGCGCAAGCCGCACGTCGACCCCTTCCACGATCGCGTCGTCCCGCGTCCGCCCGATCTCGAACGCCGCCGGCTCGAGGCGCGCGCCAAGGGCCTCCAGCACCCGGTCGTCCACGATGACCTCGTAGCGGCCAGGCCGCACGCCGAGTACGTAGAACCCGCCATCCGAGTAGGTGACCGTCTCGTAGCGATCGCCGGTGGTGAGGTTGGTGAGGACGAGTGGCACGCCGGCGAGCGCGCGCGCCCCGTTGTCGATGGTGAGCCGACCCGATACTTCCCCTGCTTGCACGAACGGGAGCGGGAGTAACGTGAACGTGTTCGGGTCGGGGCGGAACGTGAAGCGCGTGGCGAGGGGGAGCCAAAGCGGGTCGCCGATCGACAGCGTGTCGACTTCGACGATCAAGGCTTCGAAGGGCACAAGATCCCACGCCTCGAACCGGCCGGCCGCGTCGCTCGTCACGCCGGAAGGGCCGATGCGCAGGCGAATATCCGGCACCGGCGGTTCGCCGGGATCGGCGGCGCCGTTACCGTTGAGGTCGAGGAATACGATGCCGGTCATCCCGGCACGACCGAGTGCCCGCCCGTCGCCGAACCCGATGCGGCCGGTGCGACGCTCCCAGAGCACGGATCCTTCGACCACCTGCGTCCCACGAACGTTCTCCGCGGTCGAGAACCGATTGCGGCTCACCGCCCGCACAAAGGAGAATGACGCCGTGAGCCCGATCTCCAGCGCGACCCCGGGTAGACCACGGCGCCAGTTGGTGCCGATCTCGACTTGCAGGGAGTTCTGGATGACGCGGCTGAGTCCGAATTCGACGTGGGTGAAACCGGAATCCACGTCCAATCCAAGGCTCCCCCGCAGCAGCGTGCGACGCAGCCACCGGTACGATCCGGTGTACACGTGAAAGAACCGCGCCTCAAATGCGGTGGACGTTGCCCGTGGTTGTGGCGGCATGTCGATTCGTTGGATGCGCATGCCCCCATCGAGGCGCGAGCCGAAAACCCGGGTGGTTCCGATGAGGCTCACGGACTCGCGGGTTCGACTGTCGCCGACGGCGCGGGACGCGACCGCGCGCGCGAATATTTCCTTCCCGAGGAAGCCCGGTCGGTAGAAGAAGCTCAGGTCGGTGCGGTGCCGATCGAATGCCGATCCAAGGAGTGGCACGTCGACGTCACCGACGAACCGGGTATGTGCAGCTGCCGTTTGGAGGTTGGGCGTGGGTGCGAACCCGGCGCGGGCGGCCCAGAAGGCATTGCCGACCACCTCAGCCGAGACGGAGACGGCGCGTGTCACCTGCGCCGCCGCGGACCCGTACGGATGAAACAGATCGGGCAGCGTATCGCGCCAGAACCTGTCCGCGCCGGTCCGAATCGTCACCCAGTCGGTGATCCCGTACCGCAGGTCGGCGTTCGCGAGCGCGCGACAGGGATCGATCGCACAGCGTCCCGCCCCGACCCCATACTCGAATTGGCCGCCCGGAATGCGCTCCTGCGCGATCTCGAACGTCCGCTCGAGGCGGCGGATCTCGCCGCGCGGCCCGTATCCGATGACCTCGACCGGATTGGGGCCGTAGCGAACCGGTACGCGAAACTGATACAGGCCGTCAGGCTCGGACGTCGTGACGCCGATCAACCGCTGGTTGCTGTACAACTCGACTTCCCAACCGGGCGGAAGTGACCCATCGAGCGACGCGGCCCCGAACTCCGCCGGGCGCAGGAAGGGCGAGTTGGTCATGGATGCGCCTTGGATGAGCCGCGCCTCACGTCCCGTGCCGAGGACGTCACCGACCCGGACCTGCCGGACGTAGGGGGTCGTATGCCACACGCGAATCCACGAGGCGTCGGTCTCGCGGGTGCCACCAGTGGCCGTGCGGCGTTCGGCGTGCTCGACGACGGCGCTGCCGCCGAGCAGCTGGGCACCCAGCCCGAGTTGCAGGCTCGTACCATCGAGCGGGTCTTCAGTCAGGGACGTGACCGACCAGTCGAGCACCGCCCCGTCGAACAGGCGGTCCGGTTTGGCAACCGGTACGGCGGGCGGCACCACGATACGTGTCCGATCGTAGCGATCGCGGCGGCGCACGCGCTGGATCCGCCGCAGCACGGGGAGGTGAGGTGCCTGCGTCACGAGGGCGGACAGGTCGGCCCGGTTCACCCGGATGGACACGCCGAACACCCATTCGAGCACGGTCGTCGCCGCGTACAGCTCGTTGTCGCGCCAGAAGACGGCGGCTGAGTCGAGTGGACGGGTTGCAACGCCGCGGTGGATGAGCGCACTGTCGCCGTCGAACCAGAACCCGAGGTTCTCCGGGTCCACGACGCCGCGCAGGTGGCGCGGTGGGAAGAAGTCCGTCATGCGGATCTCGGCAAGCTCCAGAAACCCGCGCACGCCGAGGTACAAGGCCGTATCGCCGGCGAGCGCCAGGACGATCTGGTTGGGTCCGCCGGCGATGTTCAGGTCGATCAGGAGTTCGACGTAGTCGGCCTCTTGTTGAGCCGTGCTGAGGGTGGGGGTGACGGGGAGGGCGAGGACCGCGAGCGCCGCGAGGTATCGAGCCGGTCGGAGTACGGCTCCGCGAGGCACTAGTTGCCGGTGTAGGCGACCGACGCCGAAATCACGCCCGTATAGACACCCGGGAACTGGGTCGGTGAAGGGGACACCGTGCCGCCGATCCACACGAAGTAGGTGTTATTCGGAAATGGGGGGGCACGGAGGTTCGCGACCAGGGTGCTGGATGGATCGTAGTAGGTGCAGTTCGCCTGCTGGTCCTGGTTCCGGTGGCAGCCGCCGTTGGGTCCGAAACTGATCGGCATGGTATGCGGCCCGCCGCCGGTCGTCAGCTGAGTGGGCAGCGCCATCGTCAGCGTGAACTCCGCGCGCCGCGCGCCGCGGATCTCGAAGATGCCCGCGGTGCCGGACTTGGGATCGATCAGCGTGGCCGCGCCCGGGATCACCGCGCCGAAATCGAGAGGCTGACTCCCGAAAATGCTGATGGCGATGGTGGACACCTCGGCCGATGCGGTCATGAGCGCCGACTGCGCCGCCGCGGACCCACCGGCGCTCGTCAGCAGAACGAGCGTCGCAACCATCAGGCGAAGCCGCGCGGTGACGGACATGTCACCCGATCTCCACGCCAACGCTGCGTTCGACCGGGGCGGCAGGAAGCACATTGTTCATCGGGATGTCGTCCCGTTCGGTCGTCAGGCGCAGGCGCACGCGGTACGTGCCCGCCGGCAACGAATCGACCGGCAACACGAAACGCCGGTTGAGGTCGTAGTACACCGCGATGGGGGTCCGCCATTCGAGGGCTACCCGCTCGTTCGCGTCCAGGACCTCGAAGATGACCTGACCGAGATAGGCCGCGTTGCCTTCACGCCCGAACGCGACCCAGGCCACCAGGCTATCGTTTTCGGCACTGACGCGGAAATCGTCGAGCCGCACGCCGGTCGTCACCGCGCCCTTGCGAAACGTGACCGAGGTGATCGTGCGAAGTTCCAGCGTGATGCCTGCCTGGACGCCGGAATCGCTCGTCGCGAGGGCAGAGGGCTGGGCGGCGCGCGACGTGACCACGAGGCGCGACCAGTATTCGCCGTCGGGGAGGTCAGCGGGCGGCCGCGCGAGGATCCGGACGAGTTGGCGCTGTCCGGGTTCAACCCGCACGCGGCGGGGAAACGCGCGCAACCACGCCGCCGCGGACGGATGCTCGGGTGTCACCTCGGGAAACGCGATGGTCATGCCGCCGGTCGAATCCGTCGTGGGATACCCGAACCGGAGCTCGACGCGGACCTCTTCGGGTGCGTCGCCCTGGTTGACCAGGAACACCTCGCCGGTCGGGGCCCGTTGGGAGATGAACAGGGCGTGTGGCGCCACGAGCACGGCGTCGAGCAACACCGGCGAACTCGCGAGCGCCCCGGCCGCGAGAGCGGCCGGCCGACGCATCCGAATCATCATTCGCCGGATCCTCATCAAACCCCCGTATACGAGAAGGTCACCGTGATCGTGGCGCTATAGGTACCTGCTCGCTGCTGCCCGCCCGGCACGGCGGTGCCTCCCAGGAAAATGTAGCATCGCCCGTTGTTCGACAGCGTGGTGATCAGCGGTACGCGCGGATCGAACGACTGGGCCGACGCGATATCGGGATCGGTGGAATATCCACCGTCGCCCGCGCTAAACAATAACGGAAGTGAGGCTCCACCAGTCTCGACCAGGGCGGCGGGCAGTGTCAACTCAAGCTGCACCTCCGCGAACCTCGTGCCGCGCAATTCGAACTGCCCGGCGTTGGCCGCGTCGAGTCGACTCACCGTCGTCGCGATCCCCGGAATCAGCGGGCCGAATGTCAGGTCCTGCCGCCCGAAGCCGCTGAGCGGGCGTCCCTGCGCGAGCCCGGTGCCGGCGCTCAGGGCGACGGCGAGCGCCACTCCGAACAAACCACCTATCGCGCGCCGCATGGCATCACTCCGGTCCTGGTAGCGGCAACGCTGGCGACCGGAAGCCCGACCGCCAGCGCACCGAAGAGGGATGTGACTCCCTATGCCTCCGCTACCAGGTTAGTTCCCGGTGTACGCGGCGTCCAGAGTGATGGTGCCGCTGTACAGCCCGGCAACCTGGCCGGCCGGTACGATCAGTGTGCCACCCATGTACACATGGAGTTCGCCAGTGGAGGTGTCCAGGCGTGTGGTCACACCACCTGCCGGCACGAATCCCGTGCCGACGCCGGCGGCGTCCGTGACGTTGTGGTTCGCGGTCAGGCTGAGTGCGAGGTCGGCGCCAGGACCGGTCAGCACGCCAGGCAGGGACGAGAACGACACCGCCACCTCGGCGTTCGCTCCACCCACGATCTGGAAGTGACCCGACGTCGCGTCGGTCGCGAGGATGGTCCGGTTGAAGCCCGGGATCACCGTCCCGAAGCCAAGGTCCCGAACATTGTTGACGTTCAACGCCGTCGCCACCGTGGCGGTCGCGCTGATCGATGCGGACTGCGCCTCGGCCTTCGCCGGGGCCAGCGCCAGGGCCGCGAGCATCGTTCCCGCGGTGACCGAGCTAAGGGTGATCTTCTTCATGATGCGCTCCTCTTCGGTAATGTGAACTGTGTCACGTTTCCAACAAGGCCCTCGAAACATCCTGCGGCCTTAGTGCCGCGGATTCGGGGCCCTCAAAAGGCAATGGGTGTGCCAAGCTCGAACGCGCTTGTCCGGAATCGTCAAGTTTCTGTACGATTTCGAAGTGATTATGGTGGAAGGAGTTACCTGATTCTTGTCGCGGAAACTGTAAAGATATTTGTCGGTGTGGTTGTAAACTTGCCATACGTCGGCGAGGCTCCAAACCGTTGCCGTATACGTGCTTGGACGACATCAATGGTTGGCACCAGTGTTGCCCTCCTAGGGAGCCCGTGGAGACCGCGCGTGGGATCGGGGAGAACGAATCGGTGTGTCATTCGGTGGCACGACCGGCCAGGTGGGCGCGTGTGACCGCAGTCACAGGGGCCTTGATTGGCGCTCTCGCGACTCCCGCGTCCGCACAGCAAACTGCAAGCTTGCAGGTGACCGCTAGTGTGATCCAAGTTCCATTGCAACAGCAGGTTACCGACAGCGTTGTCACCACGATGCTCGGTGACGTGGCACACATTCACAACGGCGTCGTCCTGCCGGGCGGCGTCCGTGTTGACTTGAGTGCTGGATCGGGGTCCCCAGGGTCTTTCGCGGCTTTATCACCCCGGCGCCGATCTGCGCCCGTGGTCGAGGTGTCCTACACCGCGAGCTAGCCGGCGTGGGGTCGGTTTCGGCTACCAGCACGGGACCGGCGCCCATATCTTCCACTCGCATGCGGAAGCTCATTCTCTTCGATATCGATGGGACCATTCTCCTCACTCGTGGTGCGGGGCGCCGAGCCATCCACGCGGCGATGCTTCAGGAGATGGGTGTCGAGGACGCGATCGCACACATCCGTTTCGACGGAAAGACCGATCCCCAGATCGTTCGTGAATTGTTGGACGCTGCCGGCAGTCCCAACCGTACCGATGATCGCGTCGCGGCGATCTGCGATCGATACGTGGCGATCTTGGCCGACGAACTGGTCGGCCAGGACGATCCGCCGAAGGTGTTTCCCGGGGTGGTGGAATTGTTGGCGAGGATCGAAGGGCGTGACGATGCCGTTCTGGGACTCGTGACGGGCAATCTGGCCGGAGGGGCACGGCTCAAGCTCGAGTCTGCCGGCATCGCCTTCGCCCGGTTCCGCGTCGGGGCGTTCGGTTCCGACCACGCGGATCGCTCGGAACTGCCTGCCATCGCCGCGGAGCGCGCGGCGCCGATCATGGGGCGTATCCCGCACGGCGCCGAGATTGTCATCATCGGGGACACGCCCGCCGACATGACCTGCGGGCGCGCGGTAGGGGCCAGGGCGCTCGGCGTCGCCACCGGCGCGTACACGGCGGACGAACTTCGGTCCGCTGGTGGCTACGCCGCGTTTGACGACCTGTCGGACGCCGAGGCACTTCTCGAAACCATTTATGACTGATGGGAGCGTCGCTGCTGGCACCGCTGCGCGTGCCTGAACTCGGACCCTCGTTTGGCAAACTGATCACCGGCTCCGGGTATCGTCCGGCCGGGGTTCCGCTTGACGAGGCGCGGCTCGCCCTGGTGACACGGCTCATGGATGCGGCCGGCGAGGCCCGCCGGCTGGCCGATCACGGCGAGCGCGCGGCGGCGCTGGCGGCGCTCGGCCCCGGCGTGTGGCAGGACGCGTGGGAAGAGGCGGTGGCGACCGTCACGCAAGGAGTGGTCGAGCGGGTCAACCGCCGCCTGGCGGCGGAAGCGCTCGCGGTACGAATGCCCAAGCGGTCCCGCGCGGACCTTCCGTTCGGGGCGGCGGAGCGGCGGGGCCTCTCCGGGCGCTTGGGTGCCGCCGGGGCCGCTCTGGTGCCGACGCTCGACGTGCTGGGCGCACGGGCCACCGCGCTCGAACGAGCGCGTACCCGAGGCGGAGAATCGCTTGACGACTGGCAACTCGCCTTGGCAACGGCCGCACGGCGGCTCGAAGCGGCTTGGCTGACGCTCGAAGAGACGATCGCCCGCGAGTTGATGCAGTGGGATGCGGTGGCGGATCGGGTGGCTCGCTGGCGCCGTCCGCTGTGGCCCGTCTGGGTCGTTGGTGGCGTGCTGGTGAGCTTCGTGACCTGGTTGGGGCTCGTACTCGGTGGGTATGCCCCCGCGCCCGTGTGGCTCCAAGGCCTGTGGGACCTTCTTACCTAGCGAGAGCCGTTCCGGCACTGATCGCGTTCGGCGTGTCGAGCGCCTCCGCGGTCGCCGCACAACAACTCGCGGCGACGCGGGTGCGTGTCGATTCAGCCGGCACGTTCACGGTGCTGGCCCGCG
>Ga0214471_10000469_pt1 | contig 34728 bp, 30 predicted proteins | sample RVTome_5_FD_207665 | JGI IMG/M metagenome (GOLD analysis project Ga0214471, IMG submission 207665) | Soil microbial communities from uranium-contaminated site in the Upper Colorado River Basin, Wyoming, United States - RVT142D155 | ecosystem: Environmental > Terrestrial > Soil > Contaminated >... | reverse complement strand
GGCCAGCTCGACCGCCAGGAGAATCTGCAGGTAGCCGGTGCAGCGGCAGAGATTGCCGGCCAGATGCTGCTTGATGGTCTCGCGGTCGGGCCGCTTCTCGCCGTCGAGGAGCGCCTTCGCCGCCATCAGGATCCCCGGCGTACAGTAGCCGCACTGGGCGGCGCCGGTCTCGGCGAAGGCGACCTGCAGCGGATGCGGGTCGGCTCCGCCGGCGAGACCCTCGACCGTCTCGATCGCCGCCCCTTGGATCTCGACCGGCAGGACCAGACAGGAGAGCAGCGGCTCGCCGTCGACCAGCACCGTGCAGGTGCCGCACTCGCCGAGCTCGCAGCCGTGCTTGGTGCCGGTCAGGCCGAGCTCCTCGCGCAGGACCTCCAGCAGGGTCTTGTTGAGGGGCGCCAGCAGGTCGTGCTGCTCGCCGTTGACCCGCAGCCGCAGGCGCTGTTTCGCGGGCGCGCCGTTCGCCGCGGTCACGGTCACGTGTCTACCTCCGTGGTTCCCGCCAATCGTCCAGCGTGGGGCGCTGCGGCCCCGCCGGCGCTGGCTGGCGCGCCGAGCTCGCCCGAGAGGGCGGCGGCGGCCACCGCCAGGCGCTCGCCGGCGGCCTTCAATTCCGCCCGCGTCCGCCGGGCCGCCAGCCCCAGCAGGCAGATCCCGGCGACCACCCTCCCCCGGCGATCGCACACGGCGGTGCCGGCGGCGACGACACCGTCGAGGTACTCCTCGAGGTCGAGGGCGTAGCCGCGGGACCGGAGCCGCTCGACGTCCTTACGGAAGGCGCCCGGGGCGGTGATGCTGCGGCGGGTGAACGCCGGCAACGGCCGGCTCAGATAGGCATCGAGCTCGGCAGCGTCGAGGGCGGCCGCCCAGAGCTTGCCGAACACGCCGGCGCGGCCATCGAGCCGATGTCCCAGCGGGGCGCTGATCCCGACGGGCTCGGGGCTCTCCTGCTTGGCGGCGAGCACAACGCCGTCGCCATCGCGGACGCCGAGCAGCGCCGTCATGCGGGTGCGCGCGGCGAGCCGCTCCAGATACGGCTGCGCCAGCTCCGGCAGGCTGAGGCGCGCCGCCGTCGAGAGCCGCGAGAGCGCCGCTCCCGGCCGGTAGCGGCGGGTGGCCGGGTCGCACTCGAGCAGGCCGTGATGCACGAGGGTGACGGCGATCTGGTAAGCGCTCGACTTGGGGATCTCGAGGTCGCGCGCCAGCTCGGAGATACCACGCCCCTGCTCGCTGTAGCGCAGCGCCTCGAGCATGCGGACGGCGCGATCGACGGCGGGGACGAGTTGCGGTTGTGGGCTCGCGACCATGTTCACCATCCAGAACAACGGTCAGTATAGCGAACACCGTGGGGAGTTCAATGCTCGAGCGGACGAAACCTCGCGAGTGGGTCGCCCATGCCATCCCGGCACCCGAGGAGCTAACATCACGCCCAGGAACGTTCTTGACTTGCCGATCCGCGCTGCCATCACACGCCGGTGGCGGCGTTCCGGCGTCGCTCCCGTTCAACCGGACCCGAGCTTGCCGACGCACACGCTACGCCTCGTGACGATCATCCTCACCGCCTGCCTGGCGACGCCGGCGTTGGGCTCGCGCGCCAGGTCCGTCGCACCCGATGGCAAGGAGCACCGTCTCGCCACGCGGGCCGCCCGGCAGGCATCCAACCAGGAGCCGTGGACCCCGCAATCCAGCGGCACCGACGTCAGCCTTCGCGGCCTCAGCACGGTGGACGCCCGGGTGGCATGGGCCAGCGGCGCCCGCGGGACCGTCCTTCGCACGCTCGACGGCGGCGCCACCTGGCAGGAGCGTCCGATCGCCGGCGCCGAGGGGCTCGACCTGCGGGACATCGACGCCTTCGACGCGTCCCTCGCCTACGCCTTGAGCATCGGCAGCGGCGCCGACTCGCGGATCTTCAAGACGATCGACGGCGGCGCCACCTGGGAGACCCAGTTCGTCAACGCCGAGCCGCAAGCGTTCTTCGACGCCATGGACTTCTGGGACCCGCGCCGCGGCGTCGCGGTGAGCGATTCGGTCGACGGCCGCTTCATCATCGTGCGAACCGCCGACGGCGGCGACACGTGGCCGCCGGTGCCCGCCGACGGGCTGCCCCCGGCGCTTCCCGGCGAGGGGTATTTCGCGGCCAGCGGCTCCAACGTTGCCACCTGGGGAAGCCGCCACGTCTGGGCCGCCACCGGGGCCGCCAGTCAGGCGCGCGTGTTGCGCTCCACGGACGGCGGCGATACCTGGGAAGTCGCGGTGACGCCGCTTCCGGCCGGCGGCTCGAGCGGCATCTTCTCGATCGCCTTCCGCGACGCCGATCACGGCGTCGTGGTCGGCGGCGACTACCGGCGCGAGCAGGAAGCGATCGACAACGTCGCGCTCACGCGGGACGGCGGCCGCACCTGGAGCCTGGTCGCCGGCGCCGCGCTGTCCGGCTTCCGCTCGGCGGTGGCCTACGTGCCGGGCGCGCCGACCCCCTCGTTGTTCGCCGTCGGGCCCTCGGGCGCCGACTACTCGCGCGACGACGGCCACACCTGGACGCCGGTCCCAGGCCCCGGATTCCATGCCGTGGGCATCGTGCCCGGCCCGCCCGGGAATGCCACCGGCTGGGCGGTCGGCAGCAGCGGCCGCATCGGACGCCTAGCCCGCGTTTCTCAACGGGCGCCGTAGCGAGCGTGTGCGAGGCGTGTGAGGACAAGGCGCGCGCAGATTCGGGCGCGGAGGCGTACTTCACAGTACGTTGAGCACCCGAAGCAAGCGCAACGCAGTCATCACGCGCATTCGCGCGCGCGCAGTAGGTGCCCGTTGAGAAATGCGGGCTAGCCCTCCGGAGCCTCCGTTAGCAGTCAGCGGCCGCGGAAATCGGGGCGGCGCCTATTCAGAAAGGCGTCGAGCCCCTCGGCGAAGTCGTCGCTCTCGAAGCACTCCTCCTGGGCCTCGGACTCGCGGGCGATGGCCGCCTCGAGCGAGTCCTCGGCGCCGAGGCGCACGAGGCGCTTGGCGTGGGCGACGGCGTGGGAGGCCGCCGCCAGGCGCGTGACCTGCTCCTGCACCGAGCCCTCGAAGTCGTCGTCGGCGACGATCCGGGTGATCAGGCCGATCCGCAGCGCCTCTTCGCACTCGACGATGTCGCCGCTCATCACCATTTCCATGGCGCGGCCGGCGCCGATCAGCCGCGGCAGCCAGAAGCTGGCGCCCCAATCGGGCACCAGGCCGAGCCTGATCCACGGCGCCGCGAAGCGCGCCGCGGGCGCCGCCAGGCGCAGGTCGCAGGAGAGCGCCAGCGACAGGCCGGCGCCGGAGGCCACGCCGTTGACGGCGGCGACGGTCAGGCCCGGGAAGGCCTGCAGGGCGAGCATTACCTCGGCGCCGGTATGCAGCAGCCGGCGGAAGCCGGCGGCATCGCCGCCGCCCCGCAGCTCGACCATGTTGTCGATGTCGCCGCCGGCGCAGAAGGCGCGCCCGGCGCCGGTCACGACGATCGCCCGCGCCTGCTCGTCGGCGGCGGCGCGGCGGACGTTCTCCAGCAGCTGCTCGCGCATGCTGCCGGCCAGGGCGTTGAGCTTGTCGGGCCGCTGCAGGGTCAGCCAGGCGACGGTGCCGCGAAGGTCATACTCGACTCTCGGGTCGCTCATGAGAGCACCTTGGGCATCGGCGGTGGCGTGGATCGTACCTCGTGAAAGGCGACTTCACTCTTCCGGTCGCTCATCGTCTTCACACGATCAACGTCCGGATGGCTCATCATCTCTCCACGACGAGTCTCCCGATGGCCCATCGTCGTTCCACGACGAACCTCCCGCCGTCTCATCGTCTCTCCACGAGCAGCGAGGTCCCCATGCCGCCCGAGACACACAGCGTCGCGACGCCGCGCCGCGCACCGCGCCGCGCCATCTCGTGCAACAAGGTGACCAGGATCCGGGTGCCGCTGCAGCCGATCGGATGGCCGAGCGCGATGGCGCCGCCGTTGACGTTGAGCCGCTGGTGATCGAGGCCCAGCTCGCGGTCGACCGCCAGCACCTGGGCGGCGAAGGCCTCGTTGAGCTCGACGAGGTCGAGGTCGGCGATCGACAGATCGGTCCCCTCCATGAGCTCGCGCATCGCCGGGACCGGGCCGATGCCCATCACCGCCGGGTCGACGCCGGCCTGGGTGGCGGCAACGATTCGCGCCATCGGTGCGACGCCGAGCTCCTCCGCCTTGGCCTCCGAGAGGACGACGATAGCGGCGGCACCGTCGGTGACGCCGCTGCTGTTGCCGGCATGCACCGTGCCGCCCTCCTTGAAGACGGGAGGCAGCCTGCCGAGCTGCTCGAGCGTGACGTCGTCGCGCGGCTGCTCGTCGACCGCCACCTCCTGCGGCCCGTCCTTCCCGCCCGCGACCTCGACGGGCACGATCTCGGCCGCGAAGCGGCCCTCCTGGCGGGCCGCCTGCGCTCGCTGCTGGGTCAGCACCGCGTAGCGGTCCTGCTCCTCGCGGCCGATCTCGTAGCGCTCCGCCAGCCGCTCCGCCGTCCGGCCCATCAGGTCGCCGCACAGCGGGCAGAGGAAGCCGTCGCGGTACTGGCCGTCGACGACCTCGGCGTTGCCCAGCCGATAACCCCAGCGCGCTCCGGTCAACAGGTACGGCGTGTTGCTCATGCTCTCGGTGCCGCCGGCGAGGACGACGTCGGCGGCGCCCAGCGCGACGCTCTGGGCGGCGAGGATGACCGCCTTGAGCCCCGAGGCGCAGGCCTGATTGACGGTAAACGCCGGCGCCGTCTCCGGAATGCCGGCGGCGATCGAGATCTGCCGCGCCGGGTTGGGGCCGGCCCCCGCCTGGCGGGCGTGGCCGACGATCGTCTCGTCGACGGCCGCGGCGGGCACGCCGCTGCGCGCCAGCGCCGCCCGCGCCGCGGCGGCGCTCAGTTGCACGGCGCTCAGCGGCCGCAGGACGCCGCCGAACTTGCCGATCGGGGTGCGCACGGCGCCGGCGAGGACCACCGCCCTACCCTGTCGGAAATCGAGCATGTCCTGCCGCTCCGGCGCGACGCGCAAGCCTCGTCGAGGCCGCGCCGCGCGCTTTCCTACGATTGAAGCGCCTGGGCTGTCCCAGGCCGATCTCGCCGCCGGCCCGTCTGTGTCCCGGCGGGCGACCGCACTGCGCTGTTGGCCACCGGCAGCTTCGGCCTCCCGTTGACCGTGCGGAATGTGCAACGCCCGCCCACCGGACGGACGCGTTGCGTCAACAACTACCCCAGGTCCACCCAAATGTTCTTGACCTGGGTGTAATGCTCGAGCGCGTGGACGCCGAGCTCGCGGCCGTAGCCGCTGGCCTTGTAGCCGCCGAAGGGAGCCGCGGCGTCGTAGCGGTTGTAGGTGTTGATCCAAACGGTGCCCGCCTGCAGCCGCCGCGCCACCCGGTGGGCGCGGCCGATGTCGCGGCTCCACACCGCCGCCGCCAGCCCGTAGGGCGTGTCGTTGGCCTGGGCGATGGCATCTTCCTCGTCAGTGAAGGCGATCGTCGCCAGCACCGGCCCGAAGATCTCTTCCTGGGCGATCTTCATCCGGTTGTCGACCTGATCGAAGACCGCCGGGCGCAAGAAGTAGCCCTTGCCGTCGCCGACCGCGGCGCGGTCACCGCCGGTGCGCAACCGCGCCCCCTCGCCCTTGCCGGCCTCGACGTAGCCGAGCACCGTCTCGAGCTGCTTGGCCGAAACGATGGCGCCCATGCGGGTCTTGGGGTCGAGCGGGTCGCCGGGCACCATCTTCTCGGCGCGGTCGACGACCCGATCGATGAAATCGCCGGCGACCGACTTCTCGACGAAGAGCCGCGAGCCGGCGGCGCAGACCTCGCCCTTGCCGTAGAAGATGCCCATGGTGGCACCCTTGGCGGCGGCGTCGAGGTCGGCGTCGGCGAGGACGATGTTCGGCGACTTGCCGCCCAGCTCGAGGGTGATCTTCTTGAGCGTGGCGGCGGAAGCGCGGAGGATCTGCTGTCCGGTGCCGGTCTCGCCGGTGAAGGCGATCTTGTCGATGCCCGGGTGCTCGACCAGCGCGTTGCCGACCACCGACCCGCGCCCGGTCACCACGTTGAGCACTCCCGGCGGCAGCCCCGCCTCCTGGGCGAGCTGCGCCAGCTTCAGCGCCGTCAGCGGCGTGTTGCTGGCCGGCTTGAGGATCACCGTGTTGCCCATCGCCAGCGCCGGCGCCACCTTCCAGGAGGCCAGCAGCAACGGGAAGTTCCACGGGACGATCGCGGCGACCACGCCAAGCGGCTCGCGCAGCGTGTAATCGAGCGCCTTGGCGCTCACCGGAATGACCTCGCCGTGGATCTTGTCGGCCCAGCCGGCGTAGTACTGGAACACCTCGGCGACCATCGGGACGTCGACGTAGCGCGACTCGAAGATCGGCTTGCCGTTGTCGAGCGTCTCGAGCAGCGCCACCTCCTCGACCCGCTCCCGCAGCAGCTCGCCGATCCGCCAGATGATGCGGCCGCGCTCGCGCGCCGGCATCTCGGCCCAGGGCCCGCTCTCGTAGGCCTGCCGCGCCGCCGCCACCGCGGCGTCGACGTCGGCGGGGCTTGCCGAGGCGACCTCGGCGATGGCTTCCTCGGTGGCCGGGTTGATCGTCGCGAAGGTCTCGCCGCCGGCGGCGGCGCGAAACTCGCCGCCGATGAACAGCTTGCTCGGCGTGGCGGCGAGGGCGTCGCCGACGTCTACGGCCATCGGAGCATCGCTTCCTTTCTCATGCTCTGCCGGCCCTCCGGAGGGGCACGGAGCGGCGGGCCGAGGGCCGCGGCAACCTGGTGGGCGGCCGGACTCGCGAGAAGCCGGGACTTCGCGAAGCCCCGCTGACCAGAAACACCCTCATCCTCGCGACCGGTTGGCTGCCGTCATTAGCGGCCCTTGAACGCCGGCTTGCGCTTCTCGAGGAAAGCCGCCAGGCCTTCTTTGGCGTCGTCGGTGACGAACAGCCGGTTCTGCAGCTCGCGCTCGAGCGCCAGGCCGTTGGAGAGCGCCATCTCGGTGCCTTCCTGGACCGCCACCTTGATCAGACCGATGGCGCGGGTGGCGCCGGCGTTCAGCTTGGCGGCGTACTGCTGGGCGAACTCGACGGCGTCGCCTTCACAGACGTCGTTGATCAGGCCGATGTCTTTGGCCTCCTCCGGCGAGATGGTGCGCCCGGTGATCATCAGGTCGATGGCGCGCCCCTTGCCGACCAGGCGCGGCAACCGCTGGGTGCCGCCGGTGCCGGGGAGGACGCCGAGCGTGACCTCGGGAAGGCCGATCTGGCCGCCGCTGCGCATGAAGCGCAGGTCGCAGGCCATGGCGATCTCCAGGCCGCCGCCGACGCAATGACCGTTGATGGCGGCGATCACGATCTTGGGGATCCGCTCGATCTCCATGAGCGTCTCCTGGCAGTGCAGGCAGAACATCGCCTTGAACACCGGATCGCTCTCCTTGAGCATCTTGATGTCGGCGCCGGCCGAGAAGATCTTCTCGGTGCCGGTCAGGATCACGACGTTGACGTCGGTATCCAGGCGCACGTCCTCGACGATACGGTCGAGCTCGCGCATCAGGTCGAAGTTGTAGGTGTTGGCGGGCGGCCGGTTGATCGACACGACGGCGGTGCCGTTGGCCTTCTCGACGGTGAAGCCCTCGTAGGACATGCACAAACTCCGGGTAGGGATGCAGCCGAAACTCGTCTGCGGAAGGGGGCTCGCGAGGATACGTGCGCGGCCCGGAACCGGGCTGAGGTTATCACATCGCGCCGTGCACTAATGTCTGACGGGTGCTAGAGTTTCCCGCCGTGGGGCGCTCCGTTCGGAATGCCCACCAGTCCGGAGCGCGCGGTCAACGAGAACGCCTGCCGAGGCCGACGGAATCCTGTCAAATGCGCGTCAAAGTCGTTCGCACGCCGGGTGAGATGCGAGACAGCATCGGGCACAAGGTCATCGTCCGTAAGGATTGGAAGGGCACCGTCGAGCACGAGCTGACCGGCGAGGAAATCGCCGCGGCCGGCTTCCATCCCAAGCAGAAGGAACGCTTCTTGTCGATCAAGTTCGACAAGTGGGAGCAACCGATCGTGCTGCCCGCCACCCTCGTGGTCCCGGTCGAGAGGAAGAAGAGGCGCGGCATCTGAGCCGCTGATTCCGGGCAGGGTTGATCTAGCCCGGATTCCTCATCGCCATTCTGCTGCGGCTCAGAGGCCTGTGTTTACGGCGTTGCGGGTTAGCCGCGAAGCCCGGCGTCAGATGGGCCGCGCTCCGGCCGCCAGCCGATCGTACGATTGCACCGCGTAGCGGTCGGTCATGCCGGCGACGTAGTCGGCGATCACCGTCTCCTCGCCGTGGACCGCGATGCGCGCCTGGTGGCGGACCGGCAGCAAGCCGGGGTCGGCCCGGTAGGCGCCCACCAGGCCAGACACCACCCGCCGTGCCTGTTCCATCTCCTGCTCGACCCGCGGGCTGCGGTAGAGGTTCGCCATCAGGAAGCCGGCGATGGCCTCGAGGTCGTCGACGACCGGCGGGCTGTGGCCGACCAACCGTTCCGGATGCTCCCGCACGGCTTCGACGCTGTCGACGCCCGCCGTTTCGATCCGCTCTTGCGACGTACGAACCAGGTCGGTCACCAGCCGGTCGAGCATGGCGCGGATCGACTCGTTGAACCGCTGCCGCTCGTCGGCATCCCGGTGCAGCTCGCCCTGCCGCCGCCACTGGCGGGCGAAGACCGGCAGCTCGGCGACGAGGGTGTCGATCGAGAGGATATGGGCCTCGACGCCGTCGTCGATGTCGTGAACGTTGTAGGCGATCTCGTCGACCCAATCGATGATCTGCGCCTCGAGCAACGGCTGCTGGTCGGGCCGGTAGTCGTCGATCTCGTCGTGCCGGAAGCGGTCGTAGCGGGTGGTGTGCTTGACGATCCCCTCGCGCACCTCGTAGCTGAGGTTGAGGCCCGGAAACGCCGCGTAGCGCTCCTCGAGCTCCTCGACGATGCGCAGCGAATGACGGTTGTGCTCGAAGCCGCCGTGGCCGGCGAGAAGCTCGTCGAGGGCCTCCTCACCGGCGTGCCCGAAGGGAGGGTGGCCGAGATCGTGGGCCAGCGCCACGGCCTCGGCGAGCGTCTGGTTGATCTGCAGCGCCGCCGCCACCGTGCGGGCGATCTGCGCCACCTCGATCGTATGGGTGAGGCGGGTGCGGAAATGGTCGCCCTCGTAGTTGGGAAACACCTGGGTCTTGTACTCGAGGCGGCGAAAGGCGCGGGAGTGGATGATGCGGTCGCGGTCGCGCTCGAAGCAGCTCCGGTAGGCGTGCTCCGGCTCGGGGAAGCGGCGGCCCTCGGACAGCTCGGCACGCGTCGCGTAGGGCGCCAGGCCCAGCGGATCACTGAGGTGCTTCATGGAAGCGGGTCGACGATGAGGCACAGGGGAGGCTCGTCATGGAAGCGGATCGACGATGCGGGAGAAGGGAGGTGCTTCATGGAAGCGGATCGACGGCGCTGAGGGACAAGGGCGGCAGGTTGCGCATTCCCCCTGACAATAGCAGGAGGCTCGGGCGACGGCCGCGGCCCGGTGCCGGGCAAGTCTTGTCCGCTAGCCTCGCGGCCCCGGCCCTTTGACGCGACGCCACCGGCCGGGCTATCCTTTCTTTCGAGGGTCCCCTGACCCCTACCCGTCCTTGCCAGCGACCACCGGGCTCGTCCCGGGATAGGGGTAAGGAAGATGTACCGACGACACGCGCAGATCCTCTTTTCTGCGGCTCTGGCCCTCTTCTCGCTGTTCGCCACCACACCCCTGGCCCTGGCGCAATCTTCGTCCGACGAGGTTCCGGCGCGCCTTGCCTACTTCGAGGGGACGGTGACCGTACAACGGGCCGCCAGCGGCGATACCGAGGAGGCCCTCGTCAACCTGCCGCTCGGCAGCGGCGATCGCATCTGGAGCGGCGAAGCCGGACGGGTCGAGATCGGCTTCGAGGATGGCACCCAGCTGTGGCTGGATGGGCGAACGACGCTCGACTTCGTCAGCCTCGCCGGCAACGGCCCCGCGATCTTGCGCCTCTGGTCGGGCAGCGTCTTCGTCTCCCGGGTCAGCGATGCCGGCGCGGGCGGCGGCCTGCGCATCGACGCGCCCTCGGGCAGCGTCGGCTTCGAGCGCGCCGGCCTGTTCCGCGTCGACGTCGACGACGAGCAGAGGGTCTGGCTGTCGGCGTACGACGGCAGCGCCTCGCTCACCGCCGGCGGCCTCGCCGAGCTGGTCGGCGCCGGCACGCGCTCGTTCGCCGAGATGGAAACGGCCCCGGCGCGCGCCGCGAGCTTCAACACCGCCGAGGCCGACGCCTTCGGCCGCTGGCGCGACGACCGCGTCGCCCTCTACGCGAGCTCACGCCAGTACGTGCGCGAGCGCGAATATCTGCCGAAGACCGTCGTGCACTACGCGGCCGAGCTCGAGCCCCATGGAAGCTGGGGCTACGACGACGGCTTCCGCGCCTGGTACTGGCGGCCCCACGCCTTGGTCGCCTGGACGCCGTACCGGCATGGCCGCTGGGTCTACACCTACGGCGGCTGGAGCTGGGTGCCGGCCGCTCCGTGGGGTTGGGTCACCACGCATTACGGCCGCTGGCACCACGCCGACCATCATGGCTGGGTCTGGTTCCCGGGCAGCTCGTGGTCGCCGGCCTCCGTGCACTGGTACGTCGGACCCCGCTACGTCGGTTGGGTGCCGCTCAACTACTACGCCGCGCCGGCGGTCAGCTTCGGCGTCCATTTCGGCGGCGGCGCCATCAGCGTCGGCTTCGGCGACTACTACGACTACCCCTATTACTATCGATACCCGCGCTACCGGTATCCGCGCTACTACGGCTACGCCGGCTACCTCGACTACCGGCATTGGGACCCCCGTTTCGATCGCTTCGATCGTTTCGATCGCGATCGCTTCGACGACCGCCGGGCAGTTGATGTCGGACCGATCGGCTCCGCATCGGGGACCGGTCGGATCGTCAACGGCGTCGGCTACTCTTCCGGCCTCGCCAATGCCTGGACGGTGGTTCCCGCCGAGCAGTTCGGTTCGGCGAACGTCGAGAGGGCGGCTGTCGCCCGCTCGGCGCTGCCGCGCGGCCTCGACCAGGGCTCGAAAGCGCTCGTTTCCGGCGCCCTGAGGGCCCGGCGGCCCGATTCCCTGATCCCGGCGGCCAGCCGCGACAACCCGACGACCAGCGCCGGCCAGGCCGGCGAAGGGCGCCGCGCCGTCTCCCGCTCCGCCGGATTCGGCGGCGGCTCGCCGGCCGGCGGCGCCAATGTCGTTCCCGAGTCGACACCGGCGGCGAGTCCCCGAAATCCCGCCTCCCGCAGGGCGACGACGCTTCCGGCAACCGGACAGGCCCAGGCCGTCCGCCCGGGCGCCGGTGACGCGAGCCCACCGCGGCTCGCCCGGCCGACGACCGACCCGGCGCGCCGCGCCGCGCCCGGCAACGGGCTCAACGGGCCGGTGGTACGGCCGCAGGCAACGGCTCCCGGCAGCGAGAGACCGGCCGCCGGTACCGTCCGCCGTGCCGCGCCGCGTGACCCCGCCGTGGCCCCCCGCGCCGGCAGCCCCACCGTCCCTGGCGGCGCACGGCCGGCACCCACGCAGCCCTCGACGGGCCGGCGCGTCCTGCAGCGCTCCAACGGTGCGGCCGCGACGCCGCCTTCGGGGGCGCTTACCCCGCCCCCGGCTGCGAGGTCTACGCTCCCGCAAGCCCGGGTAAGGAGCCGGCCGAGCGGCGCCCCGACCGCTCCATCGGTCTCGACCTCGCCGCGGCCGTCCGTATCGAGGCCCGCCTCGGGCGTTTCACGCCCGTCGGTCTCGCGCCCCAGCTCCAGCGCGCCGCGGCCGTCCGTGTCGAGGCCCGGCTCGGGCGGCTCGCGCCCGTCGGCATCGCGCCCCGGCTCCAGCGCACCGCGGCCGTCCGTGTCGCGCCCCGGCTCGGGCGGCTCGCGCCCGTCGGCATCGCCCCCCGGCTCCAGCGCACCGCGGCCGTCCGTGTCGCGCCCCGGCTCGGGCGGCTCGCGCCCGTCGGCGGCGCCACGCGCGGGCGTCGTGACGCGGCCTCCTTCGGGCTCGCCCCCGTCGGCGCCGTCACGACCGGCGCCGAGCGGCAAGGCCAAGGCTCGACCCAGGCCCGGCAATCCGGGCGGCGGCCAGGATTTCTGACCGCGGGCGCCACACAGGGCGTCGGAAAACGCCGTACAGGCAGGCTTTCCGCCGGGTTTTCGGACCCACCGCGACGGTTGCATTCCCCCAGACCCTGCTCTACTATCGGCTCGTCGCGAGGGGCGGATCTCGCCCCGAGTCAGAGTGAGCGATCCCGTGCCATGAAGGTCGAAAGTCACCGCTTCGAGATCGAGAGCAACCAGCGCCTCGACCTGATCGATCTGACCCAGAAGGTACGCGAGGTCTTCAACGGCTCGATGGTCAAGGAGGGAATGCTCTACCTGCACTCCATGCACACGACGACGGCGCTGATGATCAACGAGTGGCAGCTGGCGCTGGTCGACGATCTCAAGTCGTTCCTCCAGGACCTCGTCGACGACCGGGACTACTTCTGGCACAACGATCCCGAGCACAGCGACTGCGTGCGCAGCAACGCTACCTCGCACCTGCGCTCGGCCGTTCTCTCGCACAACGTGATGGTGCCGATCGAGAACGGGAAGCTGGCGCTCGGCCAGTGGCAGAGCATCATCTTCGCCGACCTGGACGGGCCGCAGAAGCGTTCGATTATGGCCCAGATCATCGGCGAATAGCCCCGGGGGCGCGGAGACGCGCGGCTACGGCGTTGCGCTTGCTCGGGCTCCTTCGACGTATGCGCGATACGACTCCGTCGCGCGCCTTGTATCCGCACGCCTCCGCGCCCCCGGAGCCTGAGCGAACGGCTTACGACGTCGAGTCGTCCCACTGCTTGTGGTAGGCAGTCCCCAGGACGCAGCCCCACAGCAGGTGCCAGGCGATCAGCGCGATGACGGTGCGCGGGCCCCAGTCGCTCCCGAACGGGCCGCCATCGTAAACCAGCGGCACGACGCCGAGGCCCACGACGGTCGCCAGCACGCCGCCCCAGATCAAACCGCGCATCCAGCCGGGACCGGGCAGGTGCATCTGCACCCAGAAGCCGTAGAGGATCGCCATCACGACGCCGCCGCCGAAAAGTTGCAGCGCTCCGACCGTCCACAAGAGCGCCAGCGAGGCCTGCTCGGGAACCACGGCGCCACCGTTGAGAGCGATAAGGTCGAGCTGCGGCAGGCCGAGAGCCGGAAACCAGTAGCCGGCCACGGCGGACACGAAGGTGGCGAGCACGCCGCTCCAGATCGCCGCCTTCACGCTCCCCGAATGCATCGCTCGCCTCCGCTGGCTGCGGCCGCCCCCGGCTGCAGTGGAGCTCAGTTCGTGCTCGGCCATCCGCGCTTGCCGACCTCGATCCGCTCGCGGTCCTTGAAGGATTCCCAGGTGAAATGCCGGTGGGTGATCTCCGGCTCGTCGACCGTCCAGCACCACAAGACGTTCGGATCCGGAGAGCGAAAATCCACGGTGAAGATCCCCTTCGGTTCGGCGCCGAGCGCCAGCACCGCCTGCTGCCACTCGGTGAGGGCGGTCTTCGTCTCTTCTTCGAGCTTCCGGCCTGCCTCCGGATCGTCCTCGGCGTAGGTGGCCCGCAGCGAGTCGAGGCGGGCCCGTGCCGAGTCGGTCAGGCGCGCAACCTTCGGAACGGCGCGATTCGCCTGGCTGAGGGTGAATACGCGAAATGGGTACATCGGCGCTCTTCTTGCTCGGCGGCGCCCGGGAACGGGACCCGGGATTCGCCCCGGTTTCGCCTCTGTGACGAAAGTGCGTTGGGAAGCCCTTGGCACCCTTGCGGCATGCCGCCGGGGATCCTATCATCTTGCCGTCTGCAGTCGCCTTCCGGGCGGGATGGGTCAGCCCCCCACACCCGACCCCCCGCCCGAGGGATTCCGGGAGCCACCCACCGCCCACCCCACCGGAATCCCTTCGTCTTTCGATCGGCGGTGTTCGCAGGCCGGACGTTCGCCAGCGCGGAGGTCATTTGCAGAGATGAGCTTTCGACCCTTCGACATGGAGCGCTGGCAGTCGACGTACGAGCACGACGTCCGCTACAACCTTTCCGAGAGCGGCGTCGAGCCGCTGACGTTGGGCGAGCTCATGGAGCTCGCCGGGCTGACCTCGGCGTCGGTGCTCGCGACCGCGCTCGAGTACAACCCCTCGAACGGCTCGCCGGCGCTACGCGAGCGAATCGCAGCGCTGTACACCGGCGCTTCGCCGTCGCAGGTGCTGGTCACCAACGGCGGCGCCGAAGCCAACTTCGTGATCTCCTGGCGCATCTGTGAAGACGGCGGCGAGATCGTCTACCTCGCCCCGAACTACATGCAGGTGCCGGGCATGGCGGCCAACTGGGGATGCGAAGCGCGCCCGTGGCATCTGCGGGAAGAGCTCGACTGGCAGCCCGATCCCGGCGAGCTCGACGAGCTGGTGAGCGCCGACACCCGGCTGATCCTGGTCACCAACCCCAACAACCCGACCGGCGCCATCCTTTCCGAGGCGACGATGGAGCGGATCGTCGCCGCGGCAGAGCGGGTCGGGGCGTGGGTCCTCGCCGACGAGATCTATCGCGGCGCCGAGCTCGACGGGGTCGAGACGGCGTCGTTCTGGGGACGTTACGACCGGGTGCTGATCAGCTCGGGCCTCTCCAAGGCCTACGGGCTGCCCGGGCTGCGGCTCGGCTGGGCCGTGGTGCCCGAGGAGCTGACCGGCGAGCTGTGGGCGCGCAAGGACTACACGTCGATCTCGATGGGCAGCCTCAGCGACAAGCTCGCCACCGAGGCGTTGCGCGACGACGTGCGCGCCAAGCTCCGCCAGCGTACCCGCGACATCCTCAATCACAACTGGCCGCTGCTCGAGGAGTGGATGCGCGGCCGCGGCGACGTGTTCAGCTGGCATGCGCCCGGCGCCGGCGCCATCGTCTACTGCCGCTACGACCTCCCGATCGGCGGCCTCGAGCTGGCCGAGCGGTTGCGCACGGAGGCCGACTGCCTGATCGTCCCCGGCGAGCACTTCGACATGCCGGGCTACGTCCGCCTCGGCTTTGGCCCCGCGGCGTCGCGCTTACTGGAGGGCCTGGAAGGCTGCGCGGCGGTCATCGACGCCGTGCGCGTGCACGCCTGAGCAAACGGGAGTCGGGGCTTCGGGCCATGGCCAGGACGACGGAAAAGCCGGCGGCGCCAACGCGGGTGTTCTCGGGGATCCAACCCAGCGGCGAGCTGCATCTGGGCAACTACTTCGGCGCCATCCAGAACTGGGTCCGGATGCAGGACGACCACGACTGCATCTACTGCGTCGTGGATTACCACGCCGTGACCGGCCGCACCGGGCGGGAATCAGACAAGTTCCAGGACGCCCGGCACGAGCCGCTCTCCGCCATGTCGGTGCGCATGGCCGGCGATCTGATCGCCTGCGGTATCGATCCGCAGCGCTCGATCCTCTTCGTGCAGTCGCACGTCCCCGAGCACACCGAGCTCGCCTGGGTGTTCAGCTGCATCGCCTCCTACGGCGATTTGACCCGCATGACGCAGTTCAAGGACAAGGCCGACCGCTCCGACTACGTGAGCGTCGGGCTGTTCACCTATCCGGTGCTGCAAGCCGCCGACATCCTGCTCTACCACGCCGCCAGGGTCCCGGTCGGCGAGGACCAAGTCCAGCACCTCGAGTTGGCCCGCCGCATCGGGCGCCGCTTCAACACGCTGGTCGGGCGCGACTACTTCCCCGAGGTCGAGGCCGAGCTGACCGAGGGCAAGCGGGTGATGTCGCTGGTCGAGCCCACCCAGAAGATGAGCAAGAGCCTGGGCGACAAGCACTACGTCGGCCTCATGGAGCCCCCCGACGCGGCCTGGAAGAAGATCCGCTCGGCGGTCACCGATACCGGCCAGGAGGCCGGCCAGGCAATGAGCCCGGGGGTGGCGAACCTGTTCGAGCTGCTGCGCCTGAGCGGCGCGCCGGCGGCGAGCGTCGCCGAGTTCCGCAACGCCCACGCGGCCGGGAAGATCCGTTACGGCGACCTCAAGGCCGCCGTCCAGGAAAACCTCATGCGGGTGCTCGACCCCATCCGCGAGCGCCGCGCCGGCCTCTCCGACGACGACGTGCGCGGCATCCTCGAGCAGGGCGCCGCCCGTGCCCGGGCGATCGCCGGCCGCACGATGACCGAGGTCCGCGAGATGGTCGGGGTGGGCTAGCCGCCGACGCCCGCGACGATCCGCGGATCCTGCCACAGATCGGGCAGCATCTCGGCGTTGATGAGCCGGGTGATGATCGCCGTCTCGCCGCTGCTCGCGACAACGCGAAACTGCAGCTCGAGCTTGCCGTCGGAGGCGAAGAGCTGATCGGGAGAGTAGGCGACCAGGTAGGAGCTCAGCGGATCGGCGCAAGGCCGCGGGCAGAGGAACAGCCCCACGGCCGCGCCGCGCCCGAACGTCGCCCGCTGCAGCACGTAACGGTCGATCTGGACCACGCCGCTGCCGAGCTCGACCTCGCCGTCGCCGCCGATCTCGATCACCCGCGCGTCGCCGGCGCCGGCATCGACCTGGATCGTCAGCTGGCGGGTCTGCTGGTCGGTGATGTTGAGGCGCAGGGCGCCACCGCCGAAGCCGGCCATCGCGCAGGCGCTCCCGGAGACCAGCAGCAGGCCGAGCGTCGTGGAACGCAAGAGCCCGGCCCCGCCGGGCGTCACACTCCTGAGAAGCATTCGTCGTCCCTTCCGTGCCACCCGAAAAAGGAGAGCGTGGGCCGCGAGCTCACTCTACACCGGCGGCCCGCCGGCGTAAAAGAGCGGCGCCCCGGCTGCCGGCGCGGAGATGGAGGGGACAGGTCATTGGCGCGCGCTCATGCGCAGGATGGCCACCAAACGCGCCGAGAAAGCGGTGAATGGCGTCCACGAGCTGGGTCGCGATTCGCCGATGGCGGGCTTCCTATGTCTGGCGGGCGGTCTCGACCGCTTCGACGACGCGGGCCTGCAACGCCTCGGTCAGCTCCGCCTCATCGTCGTGGTCGGCGGGTGCGATCGGCTCGCCGAACGCCACGCTCACCGGGTGGCGCCGGAACTTGCCGCCGCGCGGCCAGACCTCGTGCGCCCCCGAGATGCCGGCCGGCACCAGCGGAACGTCGAGGTGGCGGGCGAGGATCGCGGCGCCGCGCCGGAACTCGCGCACCGACCCGTCCAACGAGCGGCCGCCCTCGGGGAAGATCACCAGCACCATGCCGTGCCGCAGCCCCTCGGCGGCCGCCTGCATGGCACGCTCCAGGTTGCGGTTGGGGTCGATCGGGATGTTGCGCACCAGCTTGCCGAACTGGCGGCCGAGCGGGCCTTCGAAGTACTCACTGTAGCCGACGAAGAAGACGCGCGCCAGCACCCGGTGGGGCAGCGCCATACAGATGAACGTGGGGTCGGCGTAACTCGCGTGGTTGGCGCAGATCATGAAGGGATACTCGTCCGGGAGCTGCTCCACGCCGTTGACCCGGTAGCCCGCCACCAGCGACCAGAGAACCCGCCACTTACGCAACACCAGCCAGATCAGCCAATCGGTCAGCCGGCGCGGCCGCAGATGCACGTCGATGCCGTCGGGGGCCTCGGCGAGGATCCGCGACCACCGATCGCCGCGCTCAGCTGTCATCGGCCCGCCGCCACCTCCCGCACCGCCTCCCTCTGGCGCTGCACCTCCGGCAACCTCACCAGCACCCACCGTCGTACCGCCGCCCTCCTGGAGGCCAGCGCCGATGGCGTCGATTAGCTCTCCCACCGAGTGCACCTCCCCCGCCGTCGCCTCGCCCAACCGCACGGCCAGCGTCTGCTCGAGCTCGGCGAGCAGCTCCATGCGATCCAGCGACTCCAGGCCGAGGTCGATGTCGAGGTGATCATCGCGGGATACGCTGTCGGCCTTGGCGTGGCGCGCCACGATCGCCCGCACTTGGCCGGCCCAGTCCGGCTCGGCGGTGCCATCGTCGGCGGCCTTCGCGGCCTCCGCCTCGGTTCCCGCTGATCGTCGATCGCCGCCTTCGGCGCGCCGGCGAGTGATCTCGTCGCGTAGCTCGAAGCGCTTGATCTTGCGGGTCGGTGTGCGGGGCAGCGGCTCGTTGCGAATCTCGAGGCTGGTCAGCCGCTGCGGGCCAGGCAGCTCGGCGCCCATGCTCTCGAGCTCCCACTTGATCATCTCGCGCACGTTGACGTAGCCGCGCTGCCGCGCGGCTTCGAGGTTGGGCACGACGACGGCGTGGAGCCGCTCTCCCCTGCCCGCCTCGTCGGCGATCCCGACGACGCAGATCTCCTCGACCAGCTCGTTCTGCCCGTAGTAGCCCTCGAGCTCGTCTGGATAGATGTTCTTGCCGGATGCCAGGACGATCACGTCCTTGGCGCGGCCGGTGATCTGCAGGTGGCCGTTGGCGAGCAGCCGTCCGAGGTCGCCGGTGCGCAGCCAGCCGTCCTGCAACGCCGCGGCGGTCGCCTCCGGGTCCTGGTAGTAGCCCTCCATCAGGCTGGGGCCGGTCGCCCAGATCTCGCCGATCCCCTCCTCGTCGGGCTCGTGGATGCGCAGCTCGACGCCCTCGACCGGGCGGCCGACGGTGTCACCGCGCAGCTCGTTCAGCGGCGTCGCCGTGAGGATGGCCGTCGCCTCGGTGAGGCCGTACCCCTGGGCCAGCGTGAAGCCCCAGTCGAGGAAATCGTCGAATACCTGGGCGTTCATCTTGGCGCCGCCGGTGATGAACAGGCGCATCTGCCCGCCGAACGGCCGGTGCGCCTTGGCGAGCAGCAGGCGGCCGAGCCGGTATCCGGTGACCCGGCGCACCAGGCGGCAGAGCCCGAGCAGGGCCCCGGCGATCCGGCGCTGCAGGGGCGGGGCCTGCTGCAGCGTGCCCGTGAGGCGGTCGTGGAAGCGGTAGAAGAACGCCGGCACGCAGACGAACACGGTGATCCGGTGGCGACCGAACGCCGCCATGATCCGCTCGGCGGTCAGCTCCGCGAGGAACACGACGCGAGCTCCCAGATACAGCGGTCCCAGGCAGTTGGTGATCAGCGGCAGGACGTGGAACAGCGGCAGGATGCCGAGGAAGCGGTCTTCCTCGGAAAAGCGCACCCGCTTGATGCCGGCGCGCAGGTTCTCGAGCACCGCATCGCGCCGGATCATCACGCCCTTGGGCGCGCCGGTCGTTCCCGAGGTGTACATGATGCTGCCGAGATCGTCGGGACCCGAGCGCCGCGGGTCCCATTCATCGCCGACACCCGCCTCTCCGGCGACCAGGTCGCTCAGGCTGCGGATCGCCGGTCCCGCTGATGAGCCGCGGCGCGGCCCCTCGCCATCCCCGAAGCCGCCCTCGTCGCGGCCCGACTCCTCGCTATCCCCGGAGCCGCCGTCGTCGCGGCCCGACTCCTCGCCATCCCCGGAGCCGCCGTCGTCGCCCGGCTCGCCATCCCAATAGCCGATGTCGTCGTCGCCGCCAGCCGGTCCATTCGGGGTCAGCAGGACCGGCGGCTCGTCGAGCTCCGCGCAGGCGCCCTCGATTTTCGCCCGCAATGCGGCCGAGGTGACACAGGCGCGGGCGCCCGAGTGCGCCAACAGGCGGCCGAGGACGCTCTCGTCGAGCGCCGGGTCGAGCGGCACCGTGACCGCGCCCGCGTACCAGCCGGCCAGGTAGGCGACCGGCCAGGCCGGCCGGTTCTCCATGCAGATCGCGATCCTGTTGCCCTCGCCGTAGCCGGCCGCCCGAAGCGCGGCGCCGAGGCGCTGGACCCGCTCGATCAGGCCGCCGTAGGTGAGGACCGTTGAGCGCTCGCCCCTCGCCAGCTCGAAGGCGACGGCGTCGGGGCGGACCCGGGCTTGCTCGCGAACTGCCTCGAGGTACTCGTCTTTCTTGGGCCGCCGATCGCCGCTCGCCTCGACCGGACTGCCGCTCACCGGGGTCCCCCAGGGGTCGGCGGCGCGGGCCGCGGGTGTGTGGCGCCCAGCAACTGCATCACGATTGTCTCTTGAACAGCGCTTGCAGGACGTAGCGGGCGACCCGCGGGTTCTTGCGCAGCCGCCGCACCGAGTACGGGTACCACATCGGCCCGAACGGCACCGCGACGCGCAGCCGGTGGCCGGTGTCTCGAATGATGCGGCGGAGCTGCGGATCGACGCCGTGCAGCATCTGGAACTCGTAGCGATCCGGGGAGAGCCCGAGCGTGTCGATCGTCTTGAAGGCGCTCCACACCAGCCACTCGTCGTGGGTGGCGATGCCGACGTAGCAGCCGCCCCCCAGCAGCTCCTCGAGCAGCCAGACGAAGTTCTTGCGTACCACCTCGCGGTCGAGGTAGGCGATCTCGCGCGGCTCGATATAAATGCCCTTGCACAGCCGCACGTTGGCGCGCGCCGCCACCAGTCGGCGGACATCCTCTCGCGTCCGCCGCAGACACGCCTGCACGACGCAGCCGACGTTGTCGAGCTCCTCGCGCAGCCGGAAGTAGATTTCGAAGGTGTCGTCGGTGGTCGGCGAGTCCTCCATGTCGATGCGCAGCGAGTTGCCGCGGGCGCCGGCCGCTGCCACCAGGCGGCGCACGCTCTGGTAGCAGAACTCCTTGTCGAGCTGCAGGCCCATGTGGGTGAGCTTGATGTGGATGTTGCTGTCGAGCCGCTGCTCGTCGATCGCCGCCAGCAGCTCCTCGTACTGCTCGACGGCCTCCTCGGACTCGCGCCGCTCGGTGACGAACTCGCCGAGGATCGCCGAGGCGACCATGAAGCCCTGGGCGTTGAGCTCGCGGATCGTCGCCACCTGCTCGGCGAGCGTCTCGCCGGCGATGTACGGAGCCGCGATGCGGCGGACGATGGGCTTGGGCACCCAGGGGACCGTTGCTCCGATCAGCTTGTCGAAGGCGCTCATGCGGCTCTTTCGGGCTCCGTGGACCTTTGCCGGCGCTGGCGGCGTTGCGCGCGGCGAAAGCGCTTCCGCCACGCGGCGGGTATCATACAACCGCCTTGGAGGAGGCATGGACCGACAAGCACTCGGGCAGGCAGTCGATCGTCAGATGCCGGTATTGTGGGCCATCGCCGCGGCCCTCGCCGCCAGCGTCGAGGACTGGCTGCTGCGCCAGCGCATCGCCGCCTGAGCCGGCGCGGACCATGGGGCGCGGCAAGAAGGGGAAGGCGAAGAGCGAGCGGCGCCGGAAGGTGAAGCGCCCCGAAGAGGCCCCCGACAAGTACGCGCTCTATCAACAGGCCGTACAGGAGCCCGAGGCGGACATCGAGTTCATCGAGACCGTCTTTCGCGCCCACTTCGGGCGCCGGCCCCACGACTTGCGCGAGGACTTCTGCGCCGCCGCCTACATGGCCTGCGAGTGGGTCGCCCACCACTGCCGCAACCGCGCCTGGGGGGTCGATCTCGACCCCGAGCCGCTGGCCTGGTCCCGGCGGCACAACGCCGCCCGGCTCGACGCTTCGCAGGCCGAGCGACTGTCGCTGATCCAGGGCGACGTCATGGAGGTGCGCCACGAGCCGGTCGACGTCGCCGTCGCCTTCAACTTCTCCTACTTCTGCCTGCAGGACCGTCCGACGCTGGTGCGCTACTTCGAGACCGCCCTCGCCTGCCTCGGCGACGAGGGCCTGTTCGTCCTCGACATCTACGGCGGCCCGGAGGCCCAGGAGCTGATCGAGGAGACCACCGAGAACGACGACTTCGACTACGTCTGGGACCAGGACGAGTTCGACCCGATCAACAGCCGCATGGTCTGCTACATCCACTTCGAGACGCCCGGCGGCGGTCGGCTGCAGCGCGCCTTCACCTACGACTGGCGCCTGTGGACGATCCGCGAGGTGCGCGAGGCCCTGCGGGAGGCCGGCTTCGCCGCCACCGAGGTCTACTGGGAGGGCACCGACGAGGAGACCGGCGAGGGCGACGGCGAGTTCACGCTCCAGGAGGCCGCCGAGAACAGCGACTCCTGGATCGCCTACGTCGTCGGCGTCAAGAAATAGGAAACGTCATGCCTCCGCCGTGATCGCGCGGTGCGACGCCAGCGTCATTCATCTTAGCGACGCCCTGCGCCCGGCACGGTCCCATGTTCGTTTTCGGAGCGGAGCTGCGGGCGCCGTCCCTACCAAGGGACCCGCTCTCCCTTGTAGTCGAAGAACTCGCCGCTGTCCTGCCGCCGCAGGCCGTCGATCACCCGGATCATGCCGCCGGCGCTCTCTTCCGGGGGCGTGGGCGCGCGGCGCCCGCCCATGTCGGTGCGCACCCACCCGGGGTGCAGCACGATGCAGACGAAGCCCTCGTCCAGGAGGTCGATCGCCAGGCTGCGGGTCACCATGTTGAGCGCCGCCTTGCTGGCCCGGTAGGCGTAGGCGCCGCCGCTGCCGTTGTCGCCGATGCTCCCCATGCGGCTGGTCATGTTGACGATCTTCTTGCCCTTGCCGGCACGCAGGCCCGGCAACAGCGCCCGGGTCACGCGCATGGCCCCCAGCGTGTTGACCGCGAAGAACCCCTGCATCTCGTCGAAGTCGACCTGCTCGAAGGGCTTCGAGCGCACGCCGACGCCGGCGTTGTTGATCAGTACGTCGATGGGCCGGGCGGAAACGGCGGCGGCGAACCGCTCGACGCTCGCCGGGTCGGCAACGTCGAGGGGGTGCACGTCGACGTCGAGGGCGCGCAGCTCCTCGGCAGCGTCGACGTCGCGGGCCGTGGCGACGACCCGCTCGCCGCGAGCCGAGAGCTGCCGGGCGAGCTCCAGACCGACCCCGCGGTTGCAGCCGGTGATTACGTAGGTGTGCGTCATGCCGATCCTCCGTCCTTCATTCGGCGCGGTGTCGTGTTTCGCGACGCCCTTCGGGGTGCTCGTCGGAAGAAACGCGGAAGAGCATGTGCCCTCCGGACGACGCGGGGGCGTGTCCCTTCTTCCCCGTTGATTCGTCGTGGAGTTCGCCCCCAAAAGCAGGTCGTCCGGAGGGCACATGCTCTTCCGCTTCGGCAGCAGGTCCGTTCAGGCGCTCCAGCGGAGCTCCAGCCCGCATCTCTCGTGCCCGTCCGCTGCCGGCGATGAATGGGGAGGAGAAATGCCGACCGGGTCACGGCCGGCGCATCCGCTTTTCGACGCCGGCGTAGAGACCGCCGTCCTCGGTGGCGATCCCTCGCGCCATTCGCGGCGTGTTGAACACCGCCGCGGCGCGGCCGCTCCGATCGACGAGGATCAGCCCCGCCCTACCGCCGACGCGGTCCAGCGTGCGAATCGCCGCCCGGCCCGCCCGCCCCGGCACGGACCCGGCTGCCATCCGATCGACCGCTCCCTTGGCCAGCGTCATCCGCAGGATGCCCTCTCCCCAGCCGGTCGCCGAGACCGCGCCGGCGCGATCGTCGGCGTAGGTACCTGCACCGATGACCGCCGAGTCGCCCACCCGTCCCGGCGCCTTGTCCTGGGTGCCGCCGGTCGAGGTCGCCGCCGCCAGGTGGCCGCCGGCGTCGCAGGCGACGGCGCCGACGGTGCCGAGCTCGGCCGGAAGCGGCGTTTCGTCGAACTCGCGCTCGACGAGCTGCCGCTCGCCGCGCCGCACGCGCCGGTATCGCTCGAGCTCGCGGCCGACCAGCAGGTCGCCGACGTCGCAGAGCTCGAAGCCCTGCTCGCCGGCGAAGCGCAGGGCGCCGGCGCCGACCAGCAGCACGTGCGGCGAGCTCTCCATGATCCGGCGCGCCAGCGAGATCGGATTGCGGAGGAGCTGGACGGCGGCGACCGCCCCGGCGCGCAGCTCCGCCCCCTCCATGATCGAGGCGTCGAGCTCGACCTCTTTCAGGCGGTTGAGGTGAGCGCCGCGCCCGGCGTTGAAGATCGGATCGTCCTCGAGCGTGCGAACGACCGCCTCGACGACGTCGACCGCCGAGTCCCCCCGCTGCAGCAGCCCCCAACCCTGCTCGAGCGCCGCCGCGACCCCGGCGCGATGGGCCTCGATGTCGCCGTCGGGCACGTTCCAGGCGCCGCCGTGAACTGCCAGGGCCAGGGACAAGGCTCTCCTCGTGGATGCTGGAACAAGAGTGGTGAAGGCGGGCCGATCCTACCCCAGGCGACCCTTAACCAGTGTAGAGGATGCACCCTGGGGCCGCCGCGAACCTTCAGCCTTCGGCACCATGTAGGTCGACGACGAGAGCGTCGTCCTGCGCATCGACCTGCCCAAGCCAACCGCCGACACCCCCCAGCGCTGGATCCGGCTGCTCTGGCCGAGCGAGTTCTGAGCGCCGGACGCCAGAGCCATCGGCGTTTCACCACGGTCTCCTGACTACAGTGCCCAGGGTGAGACTCGAACTCACACGGCCCTTTCGGGCCAGAGGATTTTAAGTCCTCCGCGTCTGCCAGTTCCGCCACCTGGGCAAGGTGCTTGACAGCGTAAACCAAGTCGCGCGGTGAGGGAGCGCTGCCGCCGTCGATCGATTGCGTCCGTTCTCAGCTCTTTTTCGGCGACAAGAGGCTGCGTGTACAGCGTGTCTGGCGTAACAGCACCGGCGGGACCATCTGCAGGACCGGCAGGTCTCCATGCGTCTCGCGGAACGCAGCGACGCTTTCCTCGACGACGACCGGCAGCGCCTCGGTCATCTCGGCGGCCAGCTCGATGACGTACGTCGGGCGGACATCGAGCAGCTCGCCGAGCCGGATCCAGTCGGCGTGGCCGATCTGGCCCGGGTCCGATCGGCCGGCGACGGAAAGCGCCAGCTTGCGGCTCAGGCCGGGATAGACGCACGTGCTCAGCAGGTCGTAGAAGGGCGCGAGACGAGGCGCGGCACCGTCGTGCAAGAGCGAGAGGTTCTTCGCGTGGGCATCGGCGTTGCCGGCCAGGACGGCGAAGATCAACCACCGGATCAGCGAGCGGGTGTCGCCGATCGGATCGGGCGAGTGCGCCTGGATCAGGGCGTTGACCGCGCCGATGTCCGGGCCGCCTTCGACTTCGTACTTGCGGGTGTACGGCAAGCCGAGCGCCTGGCAGACATCCTCTTGATGGATCCGGCGCACGGTGCCGTCGGCATCGACGGCGCGATCATAGCGTTCGACCACGCACAGCGGTGGATCGAAGCGGGCATCGAGGCGAGCGTTGACCACGGGAAGGTCGAGCCGGTCCCCGATATCGGTAACCAAGACCTCGTTCGCGGTTAGGTGTGCGAAGTCGCGGCCGGCGAACTTGATGATGTGTGTGCTGGCGGCCGCGCCCAGTGGCAGCGAATACGCGCCCGTTTCCGTCGCCCGTACGGGAAGCTTGTCCTGCGCTCCCGCGAGCGACAGACGGAGCTGGCCCCCGGCGATTTGCGCAAGCCCGGGGTGCGGGCTTGCGGCGAGCCCGCGCAGCTCGTCGAGTGGCAGCTCCCGGTAGTCTGCCTTCTCTTCTGGTAGCGAGCGCCTGACGGCGAGGGCACCGGCGCAATCTCCGCCGAGCGCCGCGAGGAGCTCCCAGTCGTTGTCTTCCGAGATCCCCAGACGCCGGGCGATGTGTTGCCGGATGAGACCCTCCGGCAGGAGATTGATGAAAAACCTCTCGGCCTCGAGGCCGTAGGCGGTCTCGGCGAGCGGCATGCTCACTGAAATGACGAATCCCTCGTCGAGCCACTCCCCGGCGTAGCGGAATGTCCAGTTCCCGTCGGCGTCCCTGTGCAGCTCGCCGACGTCGCGAGCTTCGCAGGTGACGTACAGGATGTCCCTCCCCGTGGCCTCCTCTGCCGCAGTTGCCATCACGTCGCCGGCCGTTGCGGGCTTCTTGGCCGTCTTCTTCTTGGCCGTCTTCCTCTTCTTCGTCGCAGTTGCCATCACTTCGCCGGCCGGTGCGGGGGCCCTGGAGATCGCGGTGTCAGTTGCAGCTCGAGGCCCAGGCGGCGCGCGACCTTCAGTGCCCGACCGAGCTCCGCGGTGGCCTTGCCGCGCTCGAGCTCGGAGAGGAAGCGTACGCCTACATGGCATAGAGCCGCGACCTCCGCCTGGGTGTGGCCCAGCTCCTTGCGGCGGCGACGGAGAACGTGGCCGAACCCGGCCGCGGTCTCAACGCGTACAACATCGGCGGACGGCGCGACGACCTTTGAGGATTTCAGCAACTCGTCCGGCACGGTTCCCTCGCTGCGTTCAGTGCCATTAGGCTTTCCCGATCGGGATTATGCGTTCGGACTTCCAACAAAGCAAGCGAGATTATCCCGTAAGGGATCACCACGCCGTAGTGTGGGGCCTAACCTATCGACTATCCCGTTCGGGAAGACACAAGCGGTCGGCTAGACGCACCAGCTTTGACTCTCGTGGCTCGCGACGATGACGCCCTGCCGGCACCGGTAGAGGAGCATCCAAGGCATCCTCGCCGAGTCGCTCGGCTGATGCAGGTCCGAGCTGCCCTCGTTGAACCAGCGAGAGAGACTCGCTAGTCTCGCCGCCGTGAACGTTCGACGAGCAGTCGCCGCTTCTGTCGCCGTCTTGTCGTTGACCGCCTGCGTGACCCAGGAGGATGCCGCCGAGAGCGACGGCACCTGGGTCGGCACCATCACCACCGAGGGCAACGTCACCACGGTGATCAACGAGTCGGGGTCCGTTTGGGGTGGGACGGCGAGGTTCGTCGAGGAGCTCTCGATCGGTGTGGACATCGGGCCTCCGGAGTACATGCTGGGTGGGCCCGGCGGATTGTTCGCGACCGACAGCGAGATCTACGTCGCCGACCCCCAGGTGCCCACCGTGCGGGTCTACGACTGGGAAGGCACCTACATCCGCGACTTCGGCAGGCAAGGGCAGGGGCCCGGCGAGTACTCGCGCCCGGGCGGCGTGATCGTGGCAGATGATGGGCTCGTGTACATCGGCGACGCGGGGGCGTTGGGCCGCATTACCGTCTTTTCTGCCGAGGGAGAGTCGCTCGACACGTGGACCTTCTCAGTCAGCGACTCGATGCAGATCTTCGGGGGCCAGTCCGTTCTGCGCCATGATGGAGCGATCCTCGTGCGCGCCTCATGGTACCCGCCTGGGGAGGCTCGCGACCGGGATGCCCGAAGGACCGGCTGGCAGGAGATCGGCCCACAGGGGCTGATCGGCGAGCCGCTCGAAGAGCCGGACCTCGGCATGGAGCGACCGGCCATTCCTATCGGACGGGGCGCAATCATTGTCCCGTACTCCCCGTCCCAGGTGAGCGCCTTTTCCCCGGCGGGCGCCTACATTGTCGGCAACAACAGCGACTACTCGTTCGAGATCCGTCACGACGACGGCCGCATCATTAAAGTCCACCGCCACTGGACGCCGGTGCCGATCGCCGAGGTGGAGCGCGAGTATTCGAAGCGCTCCGTCGCATCGAGCGCGTACCGCAGCGGCGCCGGCTCTTCGTGGACCTACAGTGGCCCGGATATCCCCGACCACAAGCCGGCCTACTTCCTCTTCTCCCCGACGCAGGACTCTCGGGTGATGGTCTCGCGCTACGGCGCAAGTCACCTGGTAGAGGGATGCGACCTCACCTTCGACCTCGCCGAGCGCCCGACCCAGACCTGCTTCACGTTCGAGCGCTTCTGGGACATGTTCGATCTCGACGGCATGTACCTGGGCGAGATCGAGCGACCCGACGTGCCCGCGCTCTACACGCCGTTCTGGCGCGGCGACACGATGTGGGCGATGGTCGAGGACGATGCCGGCGTGATGAAGGTCAAGCGGTATCGGCTGGTGTTGCCGGGCCAGGAGTAGGAATCGCACCACAAGGAAGTTGATCGGAGCTGATCGACGACCCTGCGCGCCGGGCGCTTCCGCAAAAGCTCCGAGATGACGTTCGTGTCGAGGAGGTAGCCCTTCAGGAATCACCTCCCTCGTTGTCGCTTGGAATTCACCGGATATTGACGTGTACGGCCAATAGACGTACAATTCCATCCAGCTGTGAACTTCAGCCGGAAGGGGCCTAATGGGCACGAAAACAGCAGCTCGCCGACGTTCGGAACGCGTCGAAGCCCGTGTTACGCTCGACCAGAAAAGACTGCTGGAGCGTGCGGCAGCCCTCGAAGGTCGGTCGCTGACGGATTTCGTTCTGACCAGCGCCGAGGCGGCTGCCGTGGAGACGGTCTCACGCTATCAGCTCCTCGAGCTCTCCCCCGAGGATCAGGCGGTGTTCGTGGACGCCCTTCTCAATCCGCCAGCGCCGAACGAGACACTGCGCGTCGCCGCCGCCCGGTATCGTGCCCACCAAGAGGACTGAGTCGTGGACGACGTGCTGCTTGCGCAGCCGATCGTCCCGCTCGATGACTCCCATGACCGCCGTTCGTTCAACTGCGGTGTCCCGCCGCTCGACCGATACTTTCATGTGCAGGCCGGCCAGGATCAGCGGCGGCACATCGCCGTTTGCTTTGTCTTGCCCGACGCGGAGCGATCGAGGGTCGCCGGCTACTACACGTTGTCTGCGTTTTCCGTCGCCGGCAAGTCGTTGCCTGATCCACTCCAGAAGAAGCTGCCCAAGTACGGGCAGGTTCCTTGTACGTTGCTCGGCAGGTTGGCCGTCGATCGCGAATACCGCGGGCTCGGTCTGGGCCGTCATTTGCTGGTGGACGCCCTGCGCCGGGCGCTGACACAAGCCGCCCAGGTCGCGTCCTGGGCGGTGATCGTTGACGCGAAGAATGACGATGCCAGAAGGTTTTACGAGCGCTACGGGTTCACCGCGTTCTCGAAGGCCCCCCAACGGCTTTTCTTGCCGATGACGACGATTGTCGAGGCGTTTCGTTGAGGCCCCCCAACTACTCGAGGGATCCGTCCCGAGTTTCGTGGAAAAAGAAAAAGTGGCGTAACCTCCTGCTAGCAAAGCACAACCGCCCCGAGGGGCGAAGGAGGATACGCCGTGCAGGAGATTACCACGACATGGAGGGAGATCGTCCGCTTCCGTCAGGGCATCCAGGAGAGGCTCCGGATGCGCATTCTGGAGGTGATCGAGGTGTTGCTGGATGAAGAGCTGTCCGAGGCGCTCGGCTGCGAGGCCTACCAGCGCGTTGAAGGGCGGCGCGGTTACCGCAACGGCGCCGAGCAGCGCACGCTGACCACGGAGATCGGCACACGAGAGGTACGAGTGCCCCGCGGGCGTCTGGTGCAGGACGATGGAAGGACCGCGGAGTTCCGCAGCGAGCTGCTGCCCCGTTACGCCCGCCGCACGAAGGTCATCGACGAGGCGATCCTCGGGATCTACCTCGCCGGAGCCAACTCGCGACGCATCCGCAAGGCCCTGGAGCCGCTGCTGGGGACGACCCACCTTTCCAAGAGCGCCGTCTCGCGGGTCGTCGCGCGTCTCAAGACGCTGTTCGAGAGCTGGAGTGAGCGGGACCTGTCCGAAGAGCGCTACGCGATCCTGTACCTGGATGGGTTCCACCTCAAGGTCCGTCTGGCCCGCCGGGTCGTTTCCGTCCCTGTGCTGGCCGTGCTCGGGGTCGCCGAAGACGGCACGAAGGTTCTGGTCTCGCTGGCACTGGCAGTCAGCGAGGCCGCCACGCACTGGTCCGGCGTCCTGCAGGGGCTGCAGCGCCGCGGACTCGCCGCACCGGCGCTGCTGGTCGTCGACGGGCACGGCGGACTGGGCAAGGCTCTCGAGAGCTGGCCGGAGGTTCAGGTGCAGCGCTGCACTCGTCATTATGCAGAGTGCCGGATTATGTGGATGAGACCATCGCTTGTCGGCGCCGTTCCTGTGCCGACCTCGTCTCGATCTGATCGACTCCACATAACCGGGCCTTGCTACAAGAGGGATGCTTCCTTTCCAGGTGTACACCGGAAAGGAGGCAGTGATGGGAGGAAGTCCCTCACGGGTCAAGGTGACGGGCCCGCTCGTCCCCTACGTTGCCGGGTTCCGTGCGGAACTCGATTCGCAGGGCTATCGGCCGAACGCGATGACCGATCAGCTCCGGTTGATGGCCCACGTCAGTCGGTGGTTGGCATCGAAGAGCCTCGACCTCGAGCAGCTAACGCCCGAGCGGGTCGAGGAGTTCCTCGTCGCGCGTCGCGCCGCTGGCTACGCGCTGTGGTGCTCGCTGAAGGGTGTTGCGCCGTTACTCGCGTATCTGCGTCGACTTGGCGTCGTTCCGCTCCCCGAGCGGACCGGCCCCACCACGCCGGTCGAGCAACTGCTCGAGGTATACCGCTGCTACCTCGTTGAGGAGCGCGGACTTGCGGCTTCGACGGTCCGCAGCAACCTGCATGTGGCCCGCTTGTTTCTCGCCACGCGGCCGCAGGTGCCGACACTCGGTCTTGGGGAGCTCCGCGCCGGCGACGTCGTCGACTTCGTCCGAGAGGAGTGTCGGGGGCGCAGCATCGGTTCGGCCCGATACATCGTGGCAGGGCTTCGGGCCTTCCTGCGCTACTGCCATCTGAGCGGCAGGACGTCACGGCCGCTTGTGGACGCTGTTCCCAAGATCGCCTCCTGGCAGCTCGCAGCGTTGCCGAGAGCGCTCGAACCCGCCGCCGTTGCGGCGTTGCTTCGGAGCTGCGACCGGCGAACATCGTTCGGCCGGCGGGACTTCGCCGCGCTCCTGCTGCTGAGCCGTCTCGGGCTCCGTGCGGGCGAGGTGGCTGCTTTGCGCCTCCAGGACGTCGAGTGGCGGAAAGGCGAGCTTGTCGTCCGAGGAAAGGGGTCCAGGCACGAACGCCTCCCGCTGCCCCGCGATGTGGGGGAGGCGATCGCCGGCTGGCTGCGGCGGGGCCGGCCACGCTGTGCCGCTCGTGAAGTCTTTACCCGTTTGCGGGCACCACACCGGAGGCTCAGCCCCGCAGGTGTCTCGGGGATCGTGTACGCCGCCTACCGGCGCGCCGGGATGCCCGAGGTGAGCGCCCACCGGCTGCGGCACTCCGCGGCGACCGAGATGCTTCGCGCCGGGGCCGGTCTTGCCGAGATCGCTCAGGTGCTGCGCCACCGAAGCGTCGCTACGACCGCGATCTACGCGAAGCTCGACCGCAGCGCGCTTCAAGGGCTCGCCAAGCCCTGGCCGCTGGCCGACGGCGGGTCGGTGACACAATGAGCGCGCTCTTCGCAGCACTCGAGAACTACCTGGCGCTGCGGCGTTCGATGGGCTTCAAGCTCGAGCGCGCAGGGAAGCTCCTCGCCCAGTTCGTCGCCCACTGCGACGCAACCGGCGCCGCAACCGTCACCATCGAACTCGCGCTGGGGTGGGCGATGCTCCCCCGAAACCGGGACTCGAACTGGGCCGCCGCTCGGCTCTCGGTTGTCCGCGGCTTCGCCAAGCACCTGGCGCTTCTTGACGAGCGTACCGAGGTGCCGCCAGCGGATCTGCTCCCGGCGCGGAGCCACCGGGCGACCCCCTACCTCTACTCGGAGGACGAGGTGCGCAGACTGATGGCCGCGGCCGGCGAGCTTCGCTCGCCGCTTCGCCGGGCGACATCGCAGACGCTCCTCGGGCTGCTCTGGGTGAGCGGGATGCGCATCGGCGAGGCGCTCCGGCTCGATCGCGACGACGTCGATCTTGTCCAGGGGGTCCTCGTCGTGCGCGACTCGAAGTTCGGGAAGTCTCGCGAGCTGCCCGTTCACTACAGCACGACAGACGCGCTTGGCTGCTATGCGAGACGGCGTGACGAGCTCTGTTCCCAGGCGCGATCGCCGGCCTTCTTCATCTCGCTTGCGGGAAGCCGGATCCGCTACGACAACTTCCATCTCGCTTTCCTCGCGCTCGTGCGGGAGGCCGGGATCGCCCCGCGCTCGGCGACGTGCCGTCCCCGGCCGCACGATCTCCGGCACAGCTTCGCGGTGCGGACGCTCATCGACTGGTATCGCGACGGCGGCAACGTCGAGTCGCGCCTACCGCAGTTGTCGACCTACCTCGGACACGTCCATCCGGCGAGCACCTACTGGTATCTCTCGGCGGCGCCCGAACTGCTCGCTCTCGCAGCGGATCGGCTCGAGGCGGCAACGGAGGAACGGCCATGAGCGCGCTCGCACCTACGCTTCAAGCGTTCTTAACCGAGCGACTCATCTTCCAGCGTCGGGCAAGCCCGCACACCATCGCCTGCTACCGCGACGCGTTCCGTTTGCTGCTTGGCTTCGCCGAACGCAAGATCGGTAAAACCCCCGCCAGACTCGATCTCGAGGATCTCGACGCGCCCCTGATCGGTGCGTTCTTGGACCACCTCGAGTGTGAACGGCACAACAGCGTCAGGACCAGAAACACCCGCCTCGCAGCGATCCACTCGCTGTTCCGGTTCGCCGTCCTGCGGCATCCAGAGCACGCCGGGTTGATCGAGCGCGTCCTGGCCATCCCCTCGAAGCGTTTCGAACGGGGCATCGTCACCTTCCTCACCAACCAGGAGGTCGATGCGATCCTGGCCGCCCCGGACCGCGACTCCTTCCTCGGCCGGCGCGACCACGCCCTGCTGCTGGTCGCGATCCAGACGGGACTACGGGTCTCCGAGCTCATCGGCCTCCGGTGTCAAGACGTCGCATTCGGCGCAGGAGCACACGTTCGCTGCCTCGGTAAGGGCCGCAAGGAACGGGCAACGCCCCTTACGACCACGACGGCTGAGATACTGCGAGTATGGCTCAACGAACTCGACGGCGAACCCGCCGACCCGCTGTTCCCAACCCGCCAGGGAAGCCCCCTCAGCCGCTACGGCGTCACGGTCCTTGTCGCCCGACACACCAAGGCAGCCGCTGCGTGCTGCTCCTCGCTCGCGACGAAGAAGGTCTCACCCCACGTCCTGCGCCACACCGCAGCGATGCGACTCCTCCACGCTGGCGTCGACACCTCCGTGATCGCGCTTTGGCTCGGCCATGAGAGGGTCGAAACCACCCAGATCTACGTGCACGCTGATCTCAGCCTGAAGGAACGCGCCCTCGAGCGCACCGCTCCGATCACCAGCACTCCCGGCCGCTATCGACCTCCGGACCAGTTGCTCGCCTTCCTGGAGAGCCTCTGATTATGCGCACCGCCAACATCCGAGGTCCGCCTCCCACCCCGCGTTCTCGCCGCCTGTCCACATAATCCGTCGCTCTGCATAATGACGGTTATGAAGACATCTTCATAACCGTCATAAGCTAGCCAATCTCCTGGAGCACTGCCCGGTGCATGCTCGCGAGGAGCTCAAGCGGGACTACCGCGCCATCGTCTACGCCAAGGACGGCATGGCCGGACGCCAGGCCTACGATGCGTTCATCGCAAAGTGGTCGAGACTGTGCCCCGCGGTGGCGCGTTCGCTGCAGGAAGCCGGCACCGAGCTGCTGACGTTCTACGCGTTCCCCAAGGCGATGTGGCGCTCGCTGCGCACGACCAACCCGTTGGAGAACCTGAATCGGGAGTTCCGCCGCCGGACGAAAACGCAGGCGTCGTTCTCTACCGAGCAAGCGGCGCTGACGCTGCTGTACGGCCTGGTCGCCTTCGGGCAGATCCGCTTCCACAAGATCGACGGCTACCGCCACGTCTCGTCGCTGATCCGGTCCCCGAAGGCGAACGCTGCATGACGGGCCCGTTGGAGTCGCGAACCAGCTCATTGTCGCTCCAGAACCTCCGTGCGTCAGAAACCAAGCGCCCAGGAGCCACGAGGAGCCACGATCTCGAGCTCGGCCATACTACGGGAACCCCCCTCGCTCTGGCCTCCGTGCGCTTCGCGCATCGCGACTTCCGTCGGTGTTCAGCTTTGACGAGAACCCATCAAACGAGGTACACCATCCCAACCGAGGTTACGCCACGACTTTTCCACGGGACTCGGGACACATCCCTACTCGAGTCTAGTGCCCGGCGGCAAGCTCGTCTTCGGCGCCTCCGACCGCTACCGGTTCACATCATGAACGTCCGACTGCCGGTGTCCGTTGCCGTCGTCGCCATTTTCCTGGCCGCCTGTGCCGACCGACAGGATGTCGCCGATAGTGACGGCAAATGGATTGGGACCATCACCACCGAGGGGAACGTCACGACCGTGGTGAACGAGTCGGGATCAGTGTGGGGCGGGACGGCGACACTGGTTGAGGAGCTATCGATCGGCGTGGATCGAGGCGAACCACCCTACATGCTGGGCCCGCCGCGTACGGTTTGGGATGACGGCGATCTGATCATCGTTCCCGACATCCAAGTTCCCACGATCCGCGTGTTCGATACGGCAGGTTCGTTCGTGGGTGAGATCGGCCGGGCCGGCCAGGGACCCGGAGAGTATCAGTACCCGTGGTCGGCGATCCGACTTTCTGACGGGCGCTTTGCCGTGAGCAACTCCCGCTCGGACTGGGTCGAGATCTTCTCTGCCGATTTGAGCTACCAGGAGAGATGGAACGCGACCTGGGAGGGTGGCCGGCCCGAGAGACTCTCCGCACACGGTTTGATGCATCTGGGGGACACCGGGGTCCTGTATCTGACCTACCTGCGCATACCCGATCCCGGCGAGCTGGTGAGGACAGGGTTCAAGCCCATTGGTCCGGGCGCCCCGTCGACACTTCTCTGGGAACCTGAGAGAGACGAGCAGCTACTGCGCAACTGCCTGAACACCGAGTGCACGAGATGGGCCACCGTCGCCTACGGGCCCGAGTTCAGCTTCCCGTCGCTCACGCCGAGCGGAGGCGTCGTTTCCGGGTTTTCCGACGAGTACCGCCTGGAGATCGAAGAGGCCGACGGGACGAAGACGATCATTGAGCGACGCTGGGACCCGGTGCCGGTGGACGACGAGGAGTGGGAATACTGGACGCAGCGCCAGCGGGCGTACGGGCTGTCGTCCAACCCGGCTTGGCGCCCAGGGTGGAGCGACGACGTGCCGCGACACAAGCCCGC